>Ga0105240_10006122_pt1 | contig 17748 bp, 18 predicted proteins | sample KBSC54metaG_FD_80426 | JGI IMG/M metagenome (GOLD analysis project Ga0105240, IMG submission 80426) | Corn rhizosphere microbial communities from Kellogg Biological Station, Michigan, USA - KBS C5-4 metaG | ecosystem: Host-associated > Plants > Roots > Rhizosphere > Soil | place: Michigan, USA...
CAGACACTACTGGCCGAGAGGTTCAAGCTGGCGGCCCATCGCACCAATAAGGAAGTCCAGGGATATACGCTGACCGTCGCCAAGGGCGGGCCCAAGCTGCCCGAGGCCAAGGACCAGCCGGGTGCTACCAATGTCTTTACGCCGTACGCCGGCGGACTCCAGTTCGCCAATATGGGGATCAACGGCCTCGTCAATTACCTGGCCAACATCCTCGGACAGCCGGTGCGCGACACTACAGGACTCACCGGCCGTTACAACTTTAAGCTGGAACTCCGCGGTCCCGACGGTCAGGACTCCGGACCGCAAGTCGTAGACATGGTCGGCATTGTCTCGTCCTCCGTCGAGCAACAACTCGGCCTCAAGCTCCTCGCCGCGAAAGTTCCCACCGACATTCTCATCATCGATCACGCCGAACGGCCTTCGGAAAACTGAAGCGAGAGCTTTCAGCGATCAGCTAAAACCCCGTCGCGGAGCGTGTGGTTTAGGCCAGCCGACCCCTCTCTTACGTTCGGGGCTCCGATCGAGGGTCGCCCCCGGGGTGCGGGGGTTTAGCTGACAGCTGAAAGCCTCTCGCTGAAAGCCGGTTGGTATACTTGCGTGGTGGGATCGCACAATCGTCCGATGCCGCGCGGCGCCGGCTCACCGATGGCGGCTCGCAGCGCGGACCGCTATTTCGAACTGAAGAGCGAGATTCATCGCAAGCTGATCGGCGTGCTCAACCTGGAGCGCGTTTCGTCCATCCCCAAGGACCGCCTGCGCGCCGAGATCGGCCGCGTGGTGGAGCAGTTGCTCGACGAAGAACGCGTCCCCATGACCACGGCCGAGCAGACCAAAATCGTCGAGGAAGTCCTCGATGAGGTGCTCGGACTCGGTCCCCTGGAAACGCTGCTCAAAGAACCCACCATTAGCGATATTTTGGTCAACCGCTATAACAAGGTATTCATCGAGCGCAACGGCCGCTTGAGCGAGACCCAGGTCCGGTTCAAGGACGATGCCCACCTGCTGCACATCATCGAGAAGATCGTGTCGCAGGTCGGCCGGCGCATCGACGAGGCGCAGCCGATCGTGGACGCGCGCCTGCAGGACGGGTCGCGCGTCAATGCCATCATTCCTCCGCTGGCGCTGGACGGTCCGTGCCTGAGCATCCGCCGGTTCGGCCGCCACGTGGTGACCCAGGAGGAGATGCTGCAGTACAAGACGCTCACGCCGGGGATACTGCGCTTCCTGGCGGCGTGCGTGCAGGCCAAGGCCACGATCCTGATTTCCGGCGGCACCGGGTCGGGCAAGACCACCATGCTGAACGCCATGTCGCGCTTCATCTCGGAAGAAGAGCGGATCGTGACAATTGAAGATACGGCCGAATTGCAGCTGCAGCAGCGGCACGTGGTGAAGTTCGAGACCCGTCCGCCGAACCTGAACAAGGAAGGCGGGATCAATCAGCGCGTGCTGCTGCGAACGGCACTGCGCATGCGGCCAGACCGCATCATCGTGGGCGAGTGCCGCGGCGCCGAAGCGCTCGATATGCTGCAGGCCATGAACACGGGCGTCGAAGGGTCGATGAGCACGGTCCACGCGAATACTCCGCGCGACGCGTTTTCCCGCCTGGAGACGATGGTCATGATGGCCGACCTGGAAATCCCGACCCGCGTCATCCTGCAACAGCTTTCGAGCACGATCAAACTGGTGCTACAGGTCTCGCGCCTGCAGGATGGCACCCGCAAAGTCCTCAGCGTTTCCGAAGTGTTGGGCGTGAAGGACGAGCGAGTGGAACTGCAGGAGGTCTTCACGTTCGAGCGTCTGGGCGTAAACGATGCAGGCAAAGTGCAGGGCCGGTTCAAGGCGACCGGCGTGGAACCCAAGATCCTGGAACGGCTGCGCGTGAGCGGAATTCAGGTGCCGCCGAGTATCTTCTCCGAAGTTGTCGACGTGAACCTGTAGAGCGCGTCCGGCAGTTCGCAGATGTTGTCCAGCATCAGGTCGGGCCGGCTCTCGCGCATACGATCGGCCGACACGTACTCGGTGAGCACCCCGACAGTGAACACTCCGGCATTGTGGCCCTGTTCGATATCGACCGGCGTATCGCCCGCATACCAGCAAGAATCCGTGGAGCAGCCCGCGAGTTCGAGTGCCTTCAAGACACCTTCGGGGTGCGGCTTGGAGTGCGTCACGTCCTCGTGGCACACCACCGCTTTGAACTCGGAGACCAGGCCCATTCGCTCCAATTCCTTCTCGATGCGGCTGCGCGTGCCATTGGTCACGATTCCGGTGCGGATGCCGCGGCGCGAGAGTTCGGCCAGCACGTCGGGCGCGCCGCAAATCAGGCCGGGTTCTTCGCCGGACGTGTAGTGGTGCAGCCAGCGCTGGTCGGCGTGCTTCCAGATCTCGCGCGGCAGCTTGAAGGCCTCGTACATGTGATACCAGCGCGGCGTGTAGACGGTGCGATACTCCTCGTCCGTGAATTCGAACCCGAAGTCGCGCAATGACGCGCGGAATGCGCGCAGGCTGGCCGCGCCGGAATCGCAGAGAGTGCCGTCCCAGTCGAACAGGACAGTGGAGGGGATGTGGGCCTTCACTTTCGAATTATCTCATCGCGCGAACGTGCTTCACTGAAAGGGTGCAGCCGATCAAGACTGAGGTAGTGTTCTCCACTCCGTTTTTCGACCTTCTGGCCAAGACCATGAAGCCCGGCGAATTGCCCTACTATTCGCTGCGGGTGCCGGACTTTGCCGTAATGGTGGCGCTGACCGAGGATGATCGCATGCTGGCAGTCCGGCAGTACCGTCCGTCCGTGGAACGGTACACGATCGAGCTGCCGAGCGGCCTCGTCGATCCCGGTGAGACGGTGGCGGAAGCGGCCGCGCGGGAGTTGCTGGAGGAGACCGGCTACGAAGCGGCGGCCGTCGAGGTGCTCGGTCCGATGATTCCCGAAGCCGGCCGGCTGTCGAATCAACTGTGGACGTGTTTCGCCCGGAACGTCAGGCAAGTGCGGCTGCCCGAAATCGGCATCGACGTGGTGACGTATTCGCGGGAGGAACTGGCGCAGGCAACCATGGCCGGCGAATTCTGCCATGCGCCGCACGTCGGCAGCGTTCTGCTGGCCCAATTCCACGGGAAGCTGTAACGTTCGAGGCACTGCTACAATCAATTTAGGACCTCAATAGCTGATATGCCGCGCCGTCTCGGCCGGAAGCTGATGCTCTCGATCACGGTGATTGTAGTCATCGTGGCCGCCGTATCAGGCTTGGTGAACGTTAAGACCGAAGAGCAGCAACTGCTCAAAACGATGATCCTGGGTGCCGACCAGCTCTCCAAGGGCATCACCAGCGCCACCTGGCACGCCATGCTCGACGACAATCGCGAGGCGGCCTACCAGGTGATGCAGACGATCGCCTTAAAGCAGGGCATCGACCGCATCCGCATGTACAACAGCGCCGGGCAGGTGATGTTCTCCACCAATGCCGCGGAGGCCCGCACCGGTGCCGTCACCAAACTCGACCTGACGTATCCCGTGCGCAGCCGGCGGGCTCCCGACGGCCACCGCCGCCTCGAGATGCTGACTCCGATCTTCAACGAGCGCTCCTGCAGCCAGGCGGCCTGCCATGCCCATCCGGCCGACGTGAAGGTGCTCGGCGTGCTCGACCTGGCGCTCAACCTGGAGAGCGTCGATCACGAAGTGGACAGCATGAAGTACCGCGTCCTGCTGGTGACCGGCGTCGAGATCACGCTCATCAGCCTGTTCATCATCTTCTTCACCCGGCGCTTCCTCGGACGTCCTATCGAGAAGCTGATCGAAGGCACGAAGGCGATCAGCCAAATGGAATTGGACAAGCCGCTGGACATCGTGGGCAGCAGCGAGGAGCTGGACGATCTGGCGCAGTCGTTCGAGATGATGCGCAGGCGGCTGCAGACCGCGCTGGGCGAGATCAACGAGTTTACCCAGAAGCTCGAGACCAAGGTCGAAGAGCGCACGCTGCAACTTAAGGTGGCGCAGAAGAAGCTGATGCACAGCGACCGGCTGGCATCGCTGGGGCAGCTTTCGGCCAGCGTGGCGCACGAAATCAACAATCCGATTGCCGGGGTGCTCAACCTCTCCATGCTGCTGCAGCGCATGCTGAAGGACGACGGAGTCCCTCGCGGTCGTATCGACGAGTTCCGCAAGTACCTGGGACAGGTGGTGAGCGAAACGACGCGGGTGGGCCGCATCGTCTCGGACCTGCTGGCGTTTTCGCGCCGGTCCAAGCCGCAGCGGGTGCCTGCCGACCTGAACAAGATCGTCCGTATGACGCTCTCGCTGGTGCAGCACAAGATGAAGCTCAGCAACGTGACGGTGGAACAGGTCCTATGCGAGACTCTGCCGGCCGCGGCATGCGACGCTTCTCAGATCCAACAGGTGGTGCTCAACCTGGTGCTGAACGCCGCGGAGGCCACGCAGAGCAAGACCGAGCGGCGGGTAACCGTTTCGACGGAGCGATGCGGCGGCGAAGTGCGGCTGGACGTGGCCGATAACGGCGAAGGGATTCAGCCGGAAAACCTGGCCAAGATCTTCGATCCGTTCTTCACCACGAAGTCGGAAGGCAAGGGCGTCGGGCTCGGCCTGGCCGTCTCTTATGGAATTATTCAGGCGCACGGCGGCGATATCGAGGTGAAGAGCCAAGCCGGCGAAGGCGCGACGTTTATCGTTACGCTGCCCATCGAGCAGCATGTGGCGCCCGGTCCGGAGCGGGCCGTGGAGCTGGCCGGTAAGGGATGAAGTACTTCTACGTCGGGGCAACTCCCGAGGTGGAGCGCGGGGTGTTCGTCTCGGTGCGCGATCGCATGGCATCGGAGTACGGTGCGCCGGTAAAGGAGTTGCGGCTTCCCGACGTGCAATTCGCCTACGATGCCGGGCGGAAGCAGTACCGGTCGATGGATGTATTGGAGATGCTGGCGCGCCAGTGTCCGGCGGACGCGCTGAAGTTGCTGGCGGTCACGGAACGGGATCTGTTCGTCCCGGTGTTGACGTTCGTGTTTGGGCAGGCGCAGTTGGGCGGGCGCATCGCGGTAGTTTCGCTGGCTCGGCTGCGGCAGGAGTTTTACGGGCTGGCGCCGAGCCCCGAGGTGCTTGTGGAGCGTGCGGCAAAGGAAGCATTGCACGAGAGCGGTCACACGTTCGGACTGGTTCATTGCACGGACCGGAGTTGTGCCATGTCACTGGCCACCAACGTCCGGCACATAGATGGGAAGCAGGCTGCATGGTGCGCCGCGTGCGCGGCGTTGCTGCTGCGGACCCAGGGAGTATTGCGATGAAGACCCACTGGCAGATTCTGGTAGTGGACGACGAAGAGGTGATGTGCGAATCGCTGGCCGCCTGGCTGCGCGAGGACGGATATCACGTAGACACCGCCTCGTCCGGCCGCGAGGCGCTGGAGAAGGCGGGGCAGCGGGACTACGCGATCTATTTCGTCGATCTGAAGATGCCCGGCGGAATGGACGGCATCGAGACCATGATGCAGATCCGGCGGCTGCATCCGGAGGCGTCCATCATCATCATCACGGCATACGCCACCGTGGATACAGCCATCACGGCGATGAAGGAAGGCGCGCAGGAATACATCGTCAAGCCGTGCAATCCGGAAGAGATCTCGCTACTGGTCAACCGCATCATCAAGGTGAAGAACCTGCAGCGCGAGAACACGATTCTGCGCAAGAAGCTGAGCCGCCATTACCGGGTCAACGACGTGATCAGCAAGAATTCCAGAATGCAGGAAATCCTGTCGCTGGCGCACGAGGTTTCGAGCCTGCGCAGCACGGTGCTGATCCAGGGCGAGAGCGGTACCGGCAAGGAGATGGTGGCGCGCGCCGTGCATTATTCGGGCGATCGCGCGTCGCGGCCGTTCGTGGCGGTGTCCTGCGCGGCCCTGGCGGAGACGCTGCTGGAGAGCGAACTGTTCGGCCACGAAAAGGGCGCGTTTACGGGCGCCGGCCAGCAGAAGCAGGGCAAGTTCGAGATGGCCGGCGGCGGGACAATCTTCCTGGACGAGATCGGCGACATTTCCGCCAAGCTGCAGGTCGACTTGCTGCGCGTCCTGCAGGATCGCAGCTTCTACCGGGTGGGCGGATCGGAAGAAGTCAAGGTGGACGTCCGGGTGATCGCGGCGACACACGTCAACCTGCAGCAAGCGGTCGCCGCCGGGAAGTTCCGTGAGGACCTGTTCTACCGGCTGAACGTGATCGAGATCCGGATTCCGCCGTTGCGTGACAGACGCGAAGATATCCCGCTGCTGGCTGAGCACTTCGTCGAGAAGCTGTCGCACGAGTTGGGCAGGGATGTCGAGCGGATCACGGAAGGCGGTCTCAAGGCGTTAATGGCACACGACTGGCCCGGCAACGTGCGGGAATTGGAGAATGCCATCGAACGAGCCATCGTGACCTGCCGGACGAGTTCGTTGATTGAGGATGATTTCCAGTTCCTGGTGGATCACGGGGCCGGCGCGAAGAACATGCAAATCCCCGCCGGGATGACCATGCAGGAAATGGAGAAACTGCTGATCGTCGAGACCCTGCGACGCACAGGGGGCAACATCAAGGAGTCGGCCGCGGTGCTGGGGATCGACCGCTCGACTTTATACGAAAAGATCAAGAAGTACGAGATTCCGCGGTAGGGTTTACTGGCAATCGAAAGCGGCTTTGAAACAGCGCCGGACTGACTGCCAATCGCGGTCAGAAAGTGCTCCGATCACTCGCACCCTGCTGGGGAAACGTGACGATGAACAACCTAAAGTGCGACTGCTGACGGAGCCCCGGCTTGCCTCCAGTCCAGAAGTTCAGTGTCGGTGGGAGATAAGACGCCTGGGGAATGTGTCGTGATCAGGCCAAGTAACAACCTCTGGCCGGTTCTGATGGTACAGTTCCGTGGATAGCACCACAGCAGGACGAACCCTAGTCGTCTGGGCGCCAGGAAAGGCGCCGATCACGACATCTCCGGGCATCACCGCTGTTCAAGCTCCGAATCGTCGAAGTGGCGTATGGAAGCAGCCGTAGCATCGGCAACGTCCTCGTCCGACCAAGTGCCGGACCATTCCACGTTTTGGTCGGAGACGAGGCTGCCGAGCTGGTGTGCCCAATTCAGAATCTTAGTTGACTCCGACCGCCGGAAGCGCGCGAATCGCATTGATGAGCGACTCTTCGTGGCTGCTTGCATCGACTGCCCTGGTGCTCTGCTTGGGACGGGGCAAGCGTTCTTAGACTTGCAGGAACATCTCGCTGCAGACGGCGTCCCAATCCGCTTTGGGATACGCGGCCGAAATATCGGACAAGGGCACGCCGCCGTCGGCGAGAGTGGGGGCGCCGCCGGCGGATAGCGTGAGTTGCAGCCGCTCCATTTCGCGGAGCAGCCAGGGACGTACCTCGGCGCCCCGCAGGAGATGGCGGAAGGGCAGTTCGCCGCAGGCGGCCGGTCGGACCTTCAGATACCATCCTCGATCCGCGTCGCCGGTTTCCAGGATTTCTCCATCCACGGGCGAGAGGACGCGGACGTCGGCATCGCGGTTGCGCACGCGGAAGGCCGTGCCGTTTACCTCGACGCGTGCACCCGGGGCGGGGAGCACGACCTCATCGGGCGTGCCGAGCAGGCGACTTCCGAGGTCGTCGAGTCCGACAGTCACGGTGCCGTCGGCCTCGCGGCGCGCCCAGGTGTGACCGCGATGGTAGAGGCGATCGAGGGGGAACGACATTCCGAAGATTTCTTTCTCGCCGCCAGCCGCGATCGGATGGACCTGGAGCAGCTTGGCGTGAGTCTCGCATTCGCGGCAGTCGAAGGAGTTGGGGCACTCACCGCTCTTGAACTCACCGGTGAGCACGTGGCGGCAGACGCGATCCTGCGCCGGCAGGTCGTGGAAGTCGGAATGCCAACGGATGTGCTCCACCTTACTCGTCTGCATATCGCGGCGGGAGCGGAGCAGCGCGTTGACGACGGTGGTCGCGACAATCACCAGGACGGTATAGAAGGCTCCCAGAAAGACGATGTGTCCTGTGTCGAGATGAAATCCATAATTCCAAGGCAGCATTTTAGAATCTCCTCAATTCGCGTTCCGACGGGAAGAGTTGGAAGTAGCGGAACGAAATGGAATACACCAGAACTCCGAAGGCCACGACCGCCAGAAACGTGCCCGTCTCCTGCCAACTCGGGAAGTAGGAGAGGAAGCGGTCGAAGGAGAGGGTGGGCAGCGCCAGGGTCTGCACGGTCATGACGAAGCGATTGAGCGCCACACCGCAGCAGGCCATCATAGCGGCGGTGACCAACCAGCCGGTGCGCGCACGTAGTTGCGGCGCGAGCAGCATCAGGGCGGGAACCAGTCCGAAGAGCACGATTTCGGCAAACAGAATCCACGTGCCGAAGGGCTGCCAGGAATAGTATTGCGCCGCCGGGAAACCGCTCTCCGGCGACGTGCGATTGATCCAGATCAGCGTATCGACGGTCTTGGCGAGCACATAGACCGAGAGCAGCAGCCCCGAGATGCGGCCGAGCAGGCTGAAGACTTCGGGCTTTACCAGCTTCTTGCGCGAGATCTTCTCGACGAGCCAGGTGGTGAGCAGGACAAAGCTGGGTCCGACCGCCGCGGCCGAGATGATGAACAGGAAGAAGGTGGACGGCCACACGGCGAAGCCTTCGCGGAACGCGAACGGCCGGCCGCGCAGCACGCCATACAACCCGCCGAGCGAGCCCTGGTGGAAGAACGACAGGAAGGTTCCTACGCCGGCCAGCACGTAGATCAGCTTGTGCAGTTCGAACTCGAAGACCAGGAACGACGGAATCTGGCGCAGCTTGCGATTCTTGAGCACGATCGGCAGGTACTCGATCGTCAGCACGGTCAGATAGCAGGTGATACAGAAAGTGACTTCCGTGAGCATCGAGTGGACGTTGGGATACCAGAAGGTGAACCAGGCGCGCAAGGGCTGTCCGACATCGACGCCCAGGACGCAGACTGCGCCGCTGTAGCAGACCAGGCCGATGACGACGGCGCTATTGATGACTGCGCGCAGGTCTTTGATCTTCAGAATGTAGAGCAGGAAGCCGGTGAAGAACGCGCCCGCGCCGAGAGCGATGACCGTGAGATCCAGGAAGATCCATAGGCCGAAGGCGAAGCGGTTATCCATATTGGTCTGGTTCAGACCTTTGATGAGGCAGAGGCCGGCAGAGTAGAGGCCGAAAGCCAGCAGGGCGGCCCAGGGAAGAATCCATAGCAGGAACTTTCCGGTAGAGCAGCGCTTGACGCCGCGTGCGATGAATTCCCTATCCACGTTGGTTCTCCTTACCGGTGCCGGCGGGGTGCGGGGCATCGGCAATGCGGCGCACCCAATCGCGCTTGGACCGGTAGTAAATTTTGGTATCGGTGTTCAGCTTTTCCAGCATGCGGAAACTCTCGCCCTGCTTCGCCGCCTGGGCGGGAAGGCTGGCAGGGTCGTTAAGATCGCCGAAGTGAATTGCCTTAGTCGGACAGGCTTCGGCGCAGGCCGGAGTATAGGACACCGGTTCGGTATCGGGCTTGCCATCGGCGGCGGCCTGCTGTTTCGCGGCGTGCCAGCGGCCGTGGCAGAAATTGCATTTTTCGACGACGCCCCGCATGCGCGGAGTGACGTCGGGATTGAGGGCCTTTTCCATGCCGGCAGGCCATGCCGGATCCCACCAATTGAAGTAGCGGGCGTGATACGGGCACGCCGCGATGCAGTACCGGCAGCCCAGGCAGCGCTGCGGCATTTCGCCGACGACTCCGGTTGCCGGGTCGACGTCCACCGCCTGTTGCGGGCAGACATGCGCGCAGGGAGTTTCGTTGCCGCAGTGCTGGCACATCACGGGGACGTACGCCGAGCGGGTTTCGGGATAGGGCAGCCCGTTATCGATCTTATATACGCGGATCCAGGTGAGCCCGGTGCGATCCGTAGCGTTGGCGTGCGCCGGGGGCACGTTGTTTTCGACGGCACACGCGACCATGCAGGCGCCACAGCCGCTGCAGCGATCGACGTCGATGGTCATGCCGTAGCGGGCGGCTTTGACGTTCTTGTTGGGGCCGATCATATCCGCACCACCTTTGCGCGCGGCGATGTGCCGCAGAGATCGAGCGTGCAGGGGACAGCCGGCACGCGCACGACGCCGGGGGGTAGGCCCTCGTCGAGCGTGACTTGCACTTCGAGCTTGCCGCAGCGGGTCTGCAGCATGGCGCGGCCGCCGTCGGCGATTCCGCACGATTTCGCGGCGGAGGGATGCAGCGCGATCCGGTTCGCGGCCAGCCGGAGGTTCGATTCCTGATAGAGCTTGGTCAGGATGGGCGACCCGGGTGTGGGCTGGGCTTCGGCCATGAGGACGGCGAGAGGCAGGTCGTCCTCGGTGGCGTTCGCGGTGGATGCAACGAGAGCGAGTATGGGAGCGGCGGGGCGAACGGGGGCCTCGTCGGCCCAGGAGGCGCCGTCGTTCAGCGCTTTCCAGAAGTCGTCGGCTTTAACGTCTTTCAGGGGCGTCGATTTGGCATCGGCGTAGGTGAATAGGTTGCCGCGTCCGGCCTTGTGGATGGCGTCGGCGCGTTCACGGAGCGAGTTCGCCGCGTCGATTCCGGCAAATCCGGCGATGAATTGGGCGGGGTTGACGAGGCCGGCCGGAGCGGCGACCAAGGAGGTCGAGAGGCGGAACATCGCGACCGGCGAATCCACCGCGGGCGGGATATCGTCGACAGCTTCGGGGTAAACGGCGGTGGGCAGCACGAAACCGGCGTGGCGGCCGTAGCCATCGGCCGAGGAGCCGAACACGACCACGACGGGATTGTCGGCGACCAACTTCTTCTCGATCCGGCTCCACGGGATGTACGAACCGGCAGCTGATTCGTCGATCAGCAGAACGCGGATGGAGCGATCGGGCAGGGCGTCGAGCTGGGACTCGGGGGCGGCCTGATTCCAGGAATCGGGAACGGGTGCTTCGCGGCGGGAGACGATCGCGGTACCGAGAGCGCCGGTGGTCTGATTGAGCGCCAGGATTTCGGAACGCTCCCCGGCATCCAATACCAGGGTGGGGCCCTGCGCGGCGAGGTCCTGGGCGAACTTGCGCGCGGTTTGGAGTTCGTCGCCGGGCTGGACGGGAACCCAGGTATCGGCGAGGGAAGCGGTGCGCGACTCGGTGGCTTCGATCTGAATGAGTCGGAACTTATCGCGCGCGGCGATCACGTTACCGGGCGTGCCCCAACCGTCGAACAGGGGCGCGCCCACGCTGATGACGTTCTTCGCGGCGGCGAGATTGACCGCGGCATCGCCGCCGAGAATCCGGTGCGGTGCCAGATAGGTTCCGCTCTTCCACTGCTTGGCGGCCCGGCGGTAGGTCCATGACGCGGTGCGTCCGGGGCGGAGGTCCAGGATCGCAATGCGCTCTTCGGCGCCGCAGCGGGCGATGGCCTCGGCGACGGCGGCCTTGGCCTGTTCGACCGGGCCCTGCTTCAGGCGCTGCGGATGGTAGGGAAGGTGATGGCCGGCAAGTCCGAACGGGCAGAGCGTGCCGTGGCTGAACGGGTGATCGGCGACACCGAAGAGCGCGACCGGCTGATCGCCGAGGCAGCGCGCGCGGACTGGGCATCCGGCCGGGCAGAGCGAGCAATTGGTGTAGCGGGCGCGAATCTCGCCGCGAGCGACGCGGGGCACGCCGGGCCAGGTTTCGGACCAGAGGGCAGTGTCCGTGACCAGCCGCCACGGAGCCGGCGTAAGCAGGGCGCCAACCGCTGCGCCGCCGCCGAATTTGATGAGATCTCTACGGGTTGATGTCATGGTGAGCCCCTATTTGTGGCAGTCCAGGCAACTGTGCTCCAGGCCCTTCTCGTGGTGGCAATCGATGCAGCCGGCCATGGTCATGGAAGGTCGCGTGGTCTTCACGCGTTCGCTGACCTGCCAGATGTTCCGCGAGTATCCGCTGATGCGATCCTGCTGAAACGGCTGCAGGTGGTCGGTGGATCCATGGTTGCCGTGGCAGGTTTCGCACTGGATCTGGCCGCGCTTCACGTGTGCGATGTGGCTGAAGAAGACGTTGTCGGGCTGGCTGGCGTAAGCGGCCCACTGCGGTTCGCGGACGGGGGTGACGTACTGATCGACGAAGTTCTTTTCGGCTGGCGTGGTGCCCATGGGCGCGGCGTGGCAGCCGGCGCACTTATCTAAGGTAGGGATGCCGGCGAAGGTGCCGTCGGGACGGAACGCGTGGCAATCCTCGCACTTCTGGCCGGCCTTGTCGGCGTGGACTTTGTGGCTGAAGTCGACCGGCTGCGGCCGGGATTTGTAAATGGCGTGTGGGAATCCAACCCAGCCTGCGGCCAGCATGATTGCCAGGCCAGCCGCAAAGGGGAATACTCCGCGCATTCAGACTCTCTTTCTGCTCGCATATGGCGAGAAAAACTCATGAAATAGGACGAGGAGGCGTTCGCGTTCCAGGCGGTGCGCCAGTCCGGGGGCGAATTGGCCGCCATCGGCCAGGGTACGGGGCTGCCCGGGTTGCTCTTGTTGCAGGAATTCGGTCATGCGCCGCTGTTCCTGCTCCATCCAGTCACGGGCGGCGATGCCGTCCATGAGGTTGTCCGTGGTCTCGGCCAGCGGCTGTCCTTCGAACAGCCATCCGGCCGAGTAGGGCTCGGAGGTGATCCGCGAGGGATGGGCTCGCAGATACAGGTTGCAGGCGGTGAGCTGGAGGGGATTCGGAAACGTCACTTCCAGATCGACGCCGGCCGCCGTCAGGACCGCCGTGGGACGGTGGCGGCCTTTCGTCTGCACGTACGTCAGCCGCTCCAGCGGCCCCAGCACGCGGCTCAAGTAGGAATCGATGCCGACATGACAGACACCGTCTTCGCTAACGTCCAACCACATGTGGTTCGCGGTGTAGCGAAGGCCGGAAGGCAGGGCGAATCCATCGACTTCCTCAACCGGCTTGCTGGGCTGCGCCATCGCCAGGTACAGTTCGCAATACCGGAAGCTATCGTTGCCGCACCGGGAGAGCAGGGACTCACTGTAAGGTACCATTTGGGCGACGGGGGCGGCGCTGCAGTACTGCATCAGCGATTCGCGCAAGTAGGGGCACGAGCCATCCGGTCCGGCTTCTTCGGGCGAACGCTGCGCCTGGAAGACCTTGCAAGTGCGGTGCTCGGCGGAGATGCACTTTTCGTCGCTTTGGCCGGACTGCGCCAAGGGGATCAGTTTCCGGACAGTGGCAGTCCGGCAGTATTTGACCTGAGCTTCCTGCAAGAAGGGGCAGGTCATAGAGTCTACCGCTCCTCTTTCTTGTTCAGTTCTTCGCCGCCATCGGCCATGGTGATACCGAGGCCGGGGGTATGGAAGACGTGGCCGTCCTGGAAGGAAGCCACCAGGTCGGAGACCTCTTTGTCCAGGCCGGATAGGGCGGTGCGTTTCTTGCGTTTGGCGGCCAGTTCCTGCACAACGCCGATAGAGACGGCGATGCAGCAGATCAGGACGACGACACCCAACGCGATGTTGGTGACGGTCAGCCAGTAAGTCGAAGGATCGCTCACGGATAATGCTCCTTTCGGGCGTGGGTAATGCACGGCCGGGGCCATGCGGAGAATAAAGGAGTTATGGGTCTGGAAGGGTGGAGCGTGAGGGGAAATCGGATGGAATGGTCGGGAATTCCGACAGGGAGGACGCAATTGGCTTTGTTCCGTCAAACCGTTGGGTGGCCTGGCTGAGGGAGCGCTCGTTATAAATGGTATTTAGGGGTGTAAACTCCTTATTCATTAAGATACGGGTTCCGATACCCCCATCATCGGGTATTTCCTTTTCGGGTGAGGCACTGTATTCTTTCACACAGGTGGACGCGGAATTATTCATGCTGACAACTCACGAGTTGCGCGAAACCATGCTGGCTGCAGGAGACCGTCTCATTGCGGCGCAGGCGATCGAAACAGACTTAGCGGAAAGCCCGGCGCGGCCGGGAATACTGCAAGAGGTACGCGCCGCACGTGCCGCCGTGAACACGCTGTCAGCCGATTATCTTTGGGCCGTCCGCCAGTACCGGCAGCGCAGCGAGGAAGAAGCGGCAGCGCTGGTATCGGAACGCCTGAAGGCGCCTGCCATCCGGGTTGCATCGAATCTCCGCTGGTTCCGCCGCCGCCAGACCACGGCACGGCTCGAAGAACTCTGCGCCCGCTAAAGTAAATTTCCTATTGACACCTATAGTGATATGTAGTTATATATCACTTAGGTGCAACTGCTAATCAATCCTGCGGATGAGCTTCCGATCTACCGGCAAATTATGCGGCAGATCACGGAGGCAATCGCTGGCGGCAGGCTAAAGAGCGGCGATAAACTACTCTCCCATCGAGACTTGAGCGAGCAGCTCGTAATTGCCCCCCTGACTGTGAAGAAGGCCTACGACGAACTGGAGGCTTTAGGTTTCATTCAGTCTTCACGCGGGCGGGGCACGTTCGTGGCGGCCAATTTACCCCAGCCCGATCACGAGGCCGATTTGGAGCGCGTTGGGCAGACTGCCCGCACACTGCTGGCGCAGGGGTATCTGGCGGGGCTCGATTTCGATGGCGTGGTGGAAATCCTGAAGGCTGCGCATACGCAGATCACGGAAAAGGAGACCGCATGACTCCCGTGTTGGAATTTCAGAATATTGCCAGGTCGTATACGAAGGGCAAGCCGGTCCTGCAGGACGTCAGCTTCGGCTTGCAGGCGGGCGAGGTGGTGGGACTGCTGGGACGGAACGGCGCCGGCAAGACCACGCTGATCCGGATCGCGATGGGCATGCTGTTCCCACATTCCGGGGCGGTGCGCGTGTTCGGCCTGTCCCCCACCGAGGATCCGGTGGCGGTAAAACAGCGCGTGGGCTACGTCGCGGAAGACCAAGTGTTGCCGCAGGGGTCGTCGATTGCCGAGCTGACGGAACTGCACCGGTACCTCTTCCCGAATTGGGACCATGCACTCGAAACGCAACTGCTGGAGCGGTTCGGGCTGGACCCGGCGTCGCGGATGAAGGCTCTCAGCAAAGGCCAGGCCCGGCAGGTGGCTCTGCTGTGCGCGGTCTGCCACCGGCCGGAGCTGTTGATTCTGGACGAGCCGGCCGGGGGACTCGACCCGGCGGCGCGGCGCGAGTTCCTGGAGACCTCGATCCAACTGCTGAATCGGGAGGGCTCCTCGATCCTGTTTTCCTCGCACCATATGACGGATGTGGAGCGGATCGGCGGGCGGGTGGTGCTGCTCGACCAGGGCAAAGTCCGGCTGGATCGCGATCTGGACCGCTTGCGCGAGGATGTTTGCGTGGCCATGCTGCCGCGCGGGTCGGCTACAGATACGCAAACGCTGGAGCGGCTGCCGGGCTGCCTGAACGCGCGGCCGGTATTCGATGACTGGCATGCGGTGTTCGAAGGCGCGCCGGAAGCCGTGGAGCAGCAGATCCGGCAGTCGCTGGGCGTGAACGGGACGCGCTGCGTGCGGGTTCCGCTGGAAGAGCTATTCATCGAGATGGTGGGCAGCGATCGCAACTAAAGGAGCGGCCATGGTACTGCAATTTATCAAACGCGACCCGGCCTGGAAGCTGACTCCCGGGTTCACTGCGGTAGCCGCAGTAGCTGCCGCAATCCACGCATTTCAGCATCAAAGCTGGTTGCCCATGATGCTGATTTTCCCGATCTACATTGTTCTGTTCACGCGGGTGATGCCGCACCAGCGGGTGACCTTTTTTGAAGCGGCGCTGCCAGTCTCGGGGCGCGACCTGTTTCAGGCGCGCTGCCTGGCGCTGATGGGGATGATCTGGCTGCCGGCTCTGGCGGCCACGGCGATGCTGCTGCTGGCCGGCGGCGGAGCGCATGAGATTGCGGATATCGCGATCGTGGCGCTGGTATTGACGCTCTCGGTGCTGCTGACGCTCTCAGTGCGGATCAAGGAATTTGCGGCGCCCTCGTGGCTGGCGATGTGCTCTCCCGGGGTGGGGGCAATGGCGATTCCGTTAGTGACCTCAGGACAACCGGCGCTCGTTGTGGCGATTTGTGCGGTAACCGTGCTGGCGGTCGCCGCGTTCGTCTGGTCGGCGGTGCCCGAGGGGTTCCAGTGCGCTCCGAGTGATGCCAGAGTACGGCGGCGGAGCAGAGGCAGCGCGACGCCGGCTATCGCGTGGTGGCCGGTGATCCGGTCGCTGCTTCCGTGGCAAACGGCGATCTTCATTCCGATCAGCCTGATCTGGTCGACGACCGGAGAGTGGATTTTCGCGCCGATGTACCTGATGATGTCGTACAACCAGACGCGGATCAGTACGCGATGGACGTTCGCATTGCCGATCAGGCGGCGAGTCCTGCTGTCGGCTTCGGTGCTGCCGCTGCTGCTGGTGCTGGCGGGCGGCGCGGAGATCGGAATGCTTACCGGAAAGGCGCAGCCGTTGCGCGATTTGATCCGGTTGGGAGATCCGCAGCATTTCCAGACGTCAGGCGCAATCGACGTCTGGGTGAACCGGGCTTTCTGGCGGTATGCGCCGGGAGGACGGATTCCGCTGGTGCGAGCGCCGTGGGGAGAGACGACGCAACCGGAGGCGCAGCGCGTTGCGGGGCTCACGTTCTACAACCCGTATTCGGTGGGGCAGCAGAACAGTCCGCAATTTCAGGACTGGCAGTGGGCACGGGCGACGGAACGGATTTATGGCCGGCCGGTGGCCGGGCGTGACTTGAAGAAATCCGTGGATGCCGGTTTGCGGCCGGTCACGCTGTGGCCGCGGATGCAGGTACTCAGCCTTCTATTCATCGTGGCCAGCGGGTTGTTGTGGGCGTGGGCGATCGAGATGTTCTCCTGGCAAAGGTGGAGCAGGGTGTCCACGGTGGTCCGAAACACGTTCACGTATTCGATTGTGATGGTGCCGGTCGGGCTGCTGCTGGCCGACATCCTACTTTCCAGCGGTCCCGGGACGATCAGCCGGAGTTTGTTGATCGGCGGACTGCTGCGGCTTTCGGAGATCCTGCCGGACAATCTGGCGCTGGTCGCGATGCTCGGACTGGTGCCGCTGGCCGGAATGTGGTGGGTGCTGGAGCGGCAGGCCGCAGTGGCGGAAATACCCACACAGCCGGTGCGGTCGGGGGGGATCTTCGACCGTTCGTGAGGCCCGAGCCACGCGTTATACTACGGGTGCATTCAGAACAATGAGGGTATCCCGATGAGCGCCAGCCAGGTCACCCGTCCGGGCAAAAAGAAGAAGGTGGAAAAAGCGGGCCGCGAGCAAGCCGAACTGGCGCAGCAGTGTCTGTATTTCATGTCGCTGATGCGCGAGACGGAAGACCGCATCGAGCGCAAGCTGTACCGCCAGGGCAAGATCGTGGGCGGGGTGTACGTGGGCCGTGGGCAGGAAGCGATTCCGGTGGGGACAGCGCTGCTGGCGGAGGCCGACGACGTGCTGTTCCCGTCGCATCGCGATATGGCCGTCTTTTTCATTCGAGGCGTGCCGCTGGGGCGCATCCTGGCGCAGTACATGGGCCGGGTGGACGGGCTGACGCGCGGGCGCGACGGCAACATGCATATGGGCGACCTGAGCCGGAACATCATGTCCATCATCAGCGCGCTCGCCGCCACGGTGCCGGTCGCGGCGGGTGCGGCGATGGCTCTGCGGTATCAGGGCAAGAACGGAGTGGCCTTCAGCTACTTCGGCGACGGCTCGACCAGCCGCGGCGACTGGCACGAGGGCGTGAATCTGGCCACCGTCCAGAAACTGCCCGTGATCTTCATCTGCAACAACAATCAGTACGCCTATTCGAC
>Ga0105240_10006126_pt1 | contig 17740 bp, 15 predicted proteins | sample KBSC54metaG_FD_80426 | JGI IMG/M metagenome (GOLD analysis project Ga0105240, IMG submission 80426) | Corn rhizosphere microbial communities from Kellogg Biological Station, Michigan, USA - KBS C5-4 metaG | ecosystem: Host-associated > Plants > Roots > Rhizosphere > Soil | place: Michigan, USA...
AACTCAAACACTTCAGAGCAGTCGCAACCCGATACGACAAACGCGACGACAACTTCCTCGCATCCGTCCAGCTAGCCTCAATTCGAATTTGGCTCCGATCTTATGAGTCGGTCACCTAGAGCATTTCCAGGAAAAGTGCGAAGCGGTTTTCCGTCTGGAATGCGTAAAGAAACAAAGCGCTCTAAGGCTTTCTATCGCAACCGTCCGACGGCATGCCTTCTGGAGCGCCCTGAACTTTCAGAACCAAATAGTCCTGAATGACACGATTGCCGGCCTGACGCGTCAGGGTGCCCAATTGCGTGGATGCGTCAAAGCAACTTGCGTAGCGCTCGACTTGGCCTGCGTTGGCCGATATCACCAGCAACGCAGGTTTGTTGATCAAGGATTGATCAGGAGTTTCAAAGAAGAACCGCTGCCGATCGACGATCTGCATGACGGGACGACCGTCCCTGAGCTCGAAGGCCAGCTCCCCCGTCAACCCGTAATCGGTTGTTGCTATCCATTCTGTGCCAGAATTCTTGCGCATCGTCTCCAACCGTGCAGAAAATTCCTGCCAGCCCAAAAGGGTGTCTGCCGGACTATGCAGCGGGAAGGTCTTTCCCCACGGCGTTGCGAAGTAGAGCAGCAATAGCGACGAGAGCCCGATACCCACCGGAGAAACCCAGTATGACAGTCGTCTCAGATGCTTGCGACCAGTAACTCGGGCTCCCGCAACTGCGGCGAGGATTGCGATGGCGGGGTATGCCGGGGCCGGCCAGTTTGCATGCACGCGGTCATGCAGCGCGTGGAATATCATGTAAACAACGAGCGGCCCATTGAGTAAAATCAGGAAGGTAACCGACTTGGATAGGTGCGATTTGGGAACTCGCAGCCACCGGTAGATCGCAAGCGTGGCAAAAATCGCGACCAGCGGATTGAGCAGGCCGAATTGGGCAACGATGAACTCGCCAAAGTATGAAAAGCCGGGATGCCGATCTGCTATGCGGCCGAACTGTTTGGCAAATGAGATCCAGCCGTGGCTCGCGTTCCAAATCAAGACGGGACTGAATGTCAGGAGCGCAACAACACCTCCCATTAGCGTCCATAGGCTGAACCGCCACCTGCGTGCCTTGGGATCCAACGCCAACCAAAGCAGAATTCCCGGAACCATAAAGAGATTTGTGTATTTTGCGACACATCCCAGGCCGACCAGCAAGCCGATCAAGAGCCACAGTCTTGGCAGCTCGACGCTGCGAAGCCGCGCGATGGCCCACAGCGTTAGCGCCCAGAACATAGTGGAGGGCGCATCCGGCGTTGCAAACATCGCCGCAAGGCTCATCAAAAGCATGGCGTTCAGCCATATGGCCGCAACGCCGGCAATCTTCGGGTCATCGAAGAGCTCGCGGGCAGTCCCGTAAACGGCAATCGAGGTTACAAAAACCGAACCGACCGCCAGCGCGCGAACACCCAGAAGGGTGTCTCCGAGCAGATGGGTCGAGATCCAAATCCACCAGGCAATCATCGGCGGATGGTCGTAATAGCCCGCAGAGGGCACGCGCGACCACAGCCAGTAGTAGGCCTCATCCGGAACAAGATCGAAGTGTGCCATCGCCCATAATCTGAAGACAGTTAGAGCGATGAGGATAGTTATGATCTTGGATAGCGGAGGCAGTTCCCGGAAGGTTTTCTTATCTTGCACGCCAGGTAATCGCCGAGCTTGTGACATAGTTCCATACGGCGCCGATGACAGCTCCCCCGATACCATCCAACCACCAATAGGGTTCCTGATCGTAGATGAGCGTCGATAGACCGACGCCGGCGAAAACCCCAAAACTGCAAAGCAAGGAGAACACTGCAAGGCCGGTTAGGTAGCGCCATCCACGTCGGCGTCTGTCTCGATACGTCAGCGCGTTGTTCAGCGTATAGTTGGACAGAACGGCGCTCATCATCGCGAATGTCTGCGCAACCGGAAAGGAGAGGTCGTCTAGCAGAAGGAGCCGTAGCACGGCCAGATGGACAGCCAAGCCGATTGATCCCACGATGCAGAACATCAGAAAACGTGGCGTTATGAGATCACCAGTTAGCTTTGCGACGATCAATCCAAGGTATTCCATGACGATCATTGCATCGAGCTTGCTCTCGCCATGCAGTCGCGGACGGAAGTCGTAATTCACTTCCGCGATGGTCGGGGGGGAGGGTGAAGACGTCAGGATATCCAGCAATATCTTGAAGCCGTGTAGCGAGAGCCTTGGTGCTGCAGCTTCGACAATCCCACGCTTGACCATGAAAAAGCCACTCATCGGATCGCTGGTGGGTGTCGGGAGCAGTCTTTGTGCAATTCCGGTTGCCAATATGCTTCCGGGCTGGCGCAATCTGGTGAAGCCGTCAACATGCTGGGGTGGCTCGCCATATCGCGTTGCAACGACCAGATCTGCCGATGTGGTGCTTATCATGCGAAACATCTTGGGCAAGCAGGTTTCGTCGTGTTGGAGATCGGCATCCATAACGGCGACAATGGGAGCGGAACTGGAAAGAATCCCTTCCAGGCATGCACCCGCCAGACCACGCCGGTTGACGCGTCTTATTCCCCGCACGCGACGGTCCTGCAGCGATATCCTGCGAATGATATCAATGGTATGATCTGCGGAATCGTCGTCAACGAAAATGACCTCCCATTCAATCCCAACAAGCGTTTCATGAAGGCGCCCCACCAAGGGGCGGATATTGTCCACTTCGTTGAACGTCGGGATAATGATCGACAGAGCAGGCGGGCTTGCATCCTCCTGCGCGTCTTTACGGACCGGCGGATCCTGGCTGAAGGGGGCATGCATCGTTTCTGGTTGTGACGAATTCATCCGCCTCGACCATTGTTCGCTTAGAGCAGGACACATGTCGTCGTTGAACCCGCTCAATGGCGTGCGCCTTGCAGACGGAACTGACTGGGTTGAAGCCAACCGGCTCCGGGCCGCCAAACAATGTGATGCATAAGGTTTCAAGCGCCCACGACTCTTTGTACTCGTGGAACTGACCATGAAAACCTTGACTTACGACAGGCTTATAGAACAGCGGCGAAAGCGAGGTTTGATTTTGTCGGAAAGGTGGCTCTGCGCCCTTCAAGCGATAGGGACTACCTCTCCGGATGCGCCCAAAGGCGCGGTGCCCCCGTATGTTCGAATTTTTAACCGACATGCCAATGCAAAGGCGGCAGTCAAAATCGACAGGCTTTCCCCGCTGGCGAGCCGGTTATTCGAGTTGCTGAGGATGGTGAAGCTGAAAAAAAGGATGATCAGAAAGTAGGCATGCATCGCATGATTGGGGATAATCCTCAGGCTGGCCGCGCGCCGGACGTTAAAGCAAAAGCACGCCAGCATGACGCCTAAGAACGCCGCTCCGAAGAGCCCATATCGAATGAGGATTTCAAGATAGCCGTTGTGCATGAACGTATATCCCGCATTTGGATAATAGGTATGCGGCCAAAGCTCCAGCCACTCACTCCCCCAACCGAAGATGGGTGCGGTGGAAAACAATTCCCAAGCATTTGCCCAGAGCTGAAGGCGCTGGTTCATGCCAATCGGCGTGGCGCCGCTATCTATCGAATGAGAGACTGCGCTGCCGATCTGCTCGGTCGAGCCGGCGTCCTTGAGCATGGTGATAGTCGCGGCAATCGTCGGTCCGGCGGTGTGGACGACATTGTGCCTGACGATATACAAACCGCCGCCGAGCAACGCCACAAGGAGGAGCGCGACCGGGACCACCAACCGATGCTTGAAAGCACGCATAGCGATAAAACCGACTATGGGTAATACCGGAAGAAGCGAAAGCCAAACACCTTTCGATTTCGCCCCATATATCCCGAGAAGGCAGAGGGCGCAGATACAAGGAGACACGACGGAAGCATAGATCTTGATCGTGCGATTGCACGTATCCTCGGTAAGATAGTGTAGAAGCCAAAAGATGGCGCCAATGAGAATCACACCGCAGCAAACCGCTCCATGTATTTGATTATGCTGTATCAGGGGGATAACTGTCTCACCCTCAAGAATGGCGTTGAGGCGTAGGCTCAAGAGCAGAGCTATGAGTGCAATGCCAAAATAGACAGCAACAAGCCTTTCGAGGTGAGACCAGCACCGGAATAGTACGAACGCCAGCGGTGGAAACACCAAGGGCATGAAGAAAAGCACATCATGGTCGCCAACCGGGTGGTCGGCTTGAAGCGCGAACTGTAGAACATATCGCAAAAATGCGTAGGTTCCCCATGCTAGGCAGAGCCAACCCTGCCAATCTATCGATGGTCTTGGCTTGGATCTCGCATACAGAATAAGCGACAATATCAACAGCAGCGTGCCGGCGTAGCGATAAGCGTAGCTTTCGACCAGGGATGCTGACATGACAAAGAGCCAGAGCACATCTGCGGTATAGACCCATACTCTTGCAAAAGATGGGCTCGGACGGGAGGATTGGATGCGAACGTTCATGCTGCTACCTTGCAAATTCCCCTGCCGATCGGCGCTGCGTACGTTTCCGAACCATCATCATTCCGCTCGTTTAGTCAATTGAAGCTCGACCTTTGCTTTCGCGCAAATATACCAGGCGGCACTCCTCGTGAAGGTGGGCTTCGATAAGTTGCCGTGGCAACCGCCCAATTTGACGTTCATTGTCCCCGGCTTGGCATTGGACTTCGGCGATGCGAAAGCCGGGACGCTCCAATTCAATGGAGAAGGTATCGGCAACTAGAAGGCCATGGTTGCGACTGCTCCGCCAGACGGCAAGTTCGCCAGCACGATCCGTCCATCATGCGCGGCCATTGTCTCCCCGACAATGGAAAGACCGAGGCCTAAGCCATCTTCACGATCCGTCTTTCCCAACAGTCCGATCTCTTCACTTAGTCTTCCTTTCGTGAAGCCGGGACCTTGGTCGGCCACACTGATGCCGACGTTGAAGACTGTGATAGTGATCATTCCATTCTCAGGACTGTGATGCAGCGCGTTCTCGACCAGATTGCGAAGCGCTCGAAATATGAAGTCCTTGGCACCGCTGACGAGAACGGGTCCGTTCTCGATCTTCAGCTCGATGTTCCGGCCGGCTCCCACGATCATGGGCGCCAGATAGCGGGCCACGTCGGTGGCTACTCCTCCCAGATCCACGATGTCGGCAGCTTCATAATGGAGTGTCCGCACGCGTACCCGATCAACCAGTTGCGTTATGACGCGTTCGACGTCTTCGAAATCCCTCTCTACCGCGCGTGCGATCTGATCCTGTGACAAGGATAAACGGGTCTTGGCGATGGCGAGCGGCGTGCGCAGTTCATGGGCCAATTGCCCAGAGAAGCGTTCCAGAGAAAGAAATCCGCCTTGAAGCCGGTCGAGGGCAGCATTTACCGATTTGACCAACGCCAGAACGTCGTTGGGCATACCGCTCTCCGTTAGTCGTGTCGCAATGCTTGACGGGCCGATTTGTGCGGCCTCTTGTGCCGCTTTGCGCAATGGTCTTAGCGCAAAGCCCAGGACAGCGATGTTTGTCGCCAACAGCACCATCACGAACGGGATCCAGATCCAGGCAATATCGCGGACGAACTCTTCCAGGACACTGTCGAAGGTGACGTGCGTTTTAGGGAAGGCAACCTGTATGGCCCCTGCAGAGCCAGGCAACGCAATTGGAATGGATATGCCGAACAGCGTTTTCTGGTCGTCATGCGGTGGAAGTTCAAAATATTGTGCTCGATCACCAATATAAGGAATCAATGACTCCTGCAGGCCGGAAGAATCGATGATACGCCCGTCACGCCCCAAAACGGCATACTGACCGTGCAGCGCACGGATGCGCGCCTTGGCCGTCGTTGCACGGGAGCTCGAAAGTTTCGGGTCTACCGCCAGTTCCCGCCGCAGATCCTCTGCAAACGTTGAAAGCGTCTCCTCGCGGAATGTATCATTCGAGGCTTGAAAGCGGATGTACAGAAATACTACGCTTGCACCGATCGCGACGAAGGCAACAATCGACATTGCCAGGATCAACCGCTGCAGAAGTGTCAGACGCCACATCTTCAAGGACGCTTTTCCACAAGCATATAGCCGATGCCGCGCATGTTATGGATGTAGAGGACCGACCCAGCGCCTTGAAGCTTTTTGCGTAACCGATGCAGCAAAACCTCAATGGCGTTGGAGCTCAGTTCGTCGCCGAAGCCATAGATTGCCTCTTCGACCTCCGCCTTCGACAGCACATGATTGGGGCGCCGCAAAAAAAGATGCAGCGCGGCAAACTCGCGGCGGCTGAGGGCAAGCTGTGTCTTGCCGACGGAGGCGGAGTATTGGCTTGGATCGAAGGTAATGTCACCGTGCTGCAGGATGGTACCATGGCGGGGTTGGCCACGGCGCATAATCGCGCGCAGGCGAGAAATCAGCACTCCCATGACAAATGGCTTGCAAAGATAGTCGTCGGCGCCGCTGTCGAGCGCATCGATAATCGAGCTCGACGCATCGCGGGCGGTTAGAATCAGAAGCGGCGCCGACGGTGCCGTCCTTCGCAGCGGCTCGATCAGGGTCAGGCCATCGCGATCGGGCAGACCAAGGTCCAGTATGATGGAGTCGTAGTCGACCGTTGCGGCGGCCTCTTCGGCATCATGTGCGTTGGAGACGTGGTCGACGGTGAAGCCATAAGCGCGCATGGCATCATGGGTCACCGCGGCAAGTTTTGCATTGTCTTCGACCAATAATACACGCATGGCATGTCCTATCTATCTTGAAACCGTGAGAACGGAGCGCCGTAAGGCAACAATGGTCCGGCAATAGGCCTGCTGCCTTTGGGCTTCGAGACCATTCAAGCGGTCCGGACTCTTATTGACCGCTGCACGTGACTCGCGGACGTCTCGCATGGCGCGCCGGATCAGCAGCGGTTTTCGCCTTATGAGCCCGGCGAAGCATTCGAATCTCCGGTTCGTCACGCCATCCGGAGCGTTCGAGCCAGGCAACCTGCCGTTTGGGAAAGGGTCTGATTGTGGCGCGAGCGGCGCTTTAAAGTCCGCAGCGGGCGGCGATTGCGTAAACCGGCGGATCAAAGGCGATGTCGTGCCGGAAATCCCGGCGGGGACAATGTTCATCGATTGAATCATATGCCTGTGCGCTTTGTCTCAAAGAAGGTCGGCCGCTTTCCCGCAAGCTGCGTGCATGGAAATGACCTCGACAGCGCAACTCCTTCCTTCTGAGACGAAGCTTCGACCATCAGACCACGCGTTAACTTAGAGCGCGTTACTGTCACCAGCCTGAAATGCTTCGGTTGCAATGCTGCTGGAGAAATGGTGACACTTGGGGCCGCTCTCGTGGACAGGAATTATGGGATGGGGTTGGCCACCGGGTGAGGCCAGATTCCATCTTTTCGCCAGGATTTCGTAAGTGTCCCGTAAGTCGGGCTGAACATGGTCGCTTCCGATGCGGCGGTAATGCCGCTAGTTGGAGTGAATCTGGCATGATCGGTGCGAAGCTTGGGGAAGTGTCACTTAAGATATTTCTGATTAACCTCGATCGGGCAACCGATCGGCTGGTTGCGATGCAACAGAAGTTAGGGAGCATCGGCTTGCACTTCGAACGAGTGGCGGCGGTTGACGGCCGGGCCATCGAATTTCCGATACAGGGCTTCGACGAGTTTGCCTTTCGTTTCAAGCATGGCCGCAGGCGAAATCCTGCGGAGGTCGGCTGCTACTTGAGTCATATCGAATGTGCGAGACGTCTTCTTGCCTCGAACAGCAAGTTTGCTCTTATTCTGGAAGATGATCTCGAGTTTCCGGATGACTTCGTGGAGTTGCTGGATGCAGCGCTCGCACAGACCGAAAAATGGGATATTTTGCGCCTTTCCACGGTCAGCGACGGGCGAAAGTTCCGCTTCTCCCGGCTGACGGAAGGTAGAGATCTGGCGGTAGCATTAACCCGGGAGAAGGGTTCCGGTGCCTACATTATCAATCGTCGGGCTGCAGATTGGTTTGTCGACAGGCTCCTGCCGATGCAGCTGCCGTTCGACTTGGCGCTCGATCTTGAGTTCTTCGCCCAACTGAAATCGGCCTTCGTCGTTCCCATCCCGGTCAATCAGCAATTGGGCCTGCCTTCGCAGATCCAGGGACGGCGCCGAACCTATCACAGGTCACGAGGGCACTATTTGACGGTAATGCCCTATCGGATCTTTATCGAGACCATGCGGTTATCGGCACGGCTCGCTCGATTGCTTGGCCATCTCACGAGTGCGCGGATGGAAGCTTCACTGCCCGGGACAGAAAAGGTCGAGGCAGGGGGAGTGTCTCTTGTGAACAACCCGGCCAAGCAGGTTAGCGAGATGTGATGAAACTGGGGGTGTACGTCATCAATCTGGACAGGTCGGTCGATCGTTGGGCTGTCGTGCATTCCAAAGCCGGTGAATGCGGCATAGACGTCATCAGGGTGGCCGCCACGGATGGGCGCGAGCTGTCACAGAAGGATTTTCGGAACATTGATTGGAAAGGCTTTGCTCGGCACGGCGGGCGAGCGCTCCTCCCGGGCGAATATGGCTGCTACCGCAGCCATATCGGATGCATCTCCATTTTTCTCGAGAGCGATTTCGATGCGGCTCTGGTCATGGAGGACGACATCGACATCCCGGCCGATCTGGTGGAAAGGACGATCGCTATCCTTGAGGCTGTTCCAAATGCGGACGTCGTTAAACTCTTCAATCATCGAAGCAGCGGCTTTCTCGGTATCGCGACAAGCGTGTTTGGTGACGAGATGGGCCGTTGCCTGCATGGGCCGCAAGGTTCGGCCGCCTGTTACGTCATCACCAGCCGAGGCGCAGCCAAGGTTTTGCCGTTGCTGCGCACTATGAGCTTTCCCTTCGATGTCGCGCTGGAAAGAGGCTGGCACCACGGCGCGAATGTCTTGAGCGTCCGCCGCAACGTCGTGAGCTTGATGAACCACAGCCGCAACAGCCAGATCGGAAAAAGGGCGGACTACAACCGGGCCAAGTTCTTTGGTCTGAAGCGCTTGCCCACTCACCTTTTGCGGGCCGCCGAATATTGCCGTCGCGTTCGGTACGTGCTGGAGATTTTGGAGAGCCGATGGAGGCGGCCGTCTGCGGACAGTCATCGGCTTGACGCCCCGGCGCAATCCTCAGCGTTTGCCCGCAGTCAGCATCATCCCACGGATGCCTAGCGGCAAGCCGAGGCCCCTTCGAGACTGCGTCGGCTACTTTACGAAACTGTAAACTGTCGGACAGGAGTGGACGAGAATTGAACGTTAGCTCCGGCAAGGCCCGACACTAGAGCATTTCCAGGAAAAGTGCGAAGCGGTTTTCCGTCTGGAATGCGTAAAGAAACAAAACGCTCTAAAGGCCCCAGCAAATGCCAATCATTGCGCTCGCGGCCGGTATTTATACCGCAAATGCGGCGCAGGCTGCGAGCGTGGTGCTGGTTGCAGAGCTGATTGGCCGCCGATGGGTATACTGCTGTCTGGAAAGATCGAATTTGGTTGGTCCGATTGCAGATCCGATTTCGGGCCCTGCCCAAGCGGCTTATCCCTCCGGGCCTATTTTCGGCCCAGAGGGATAACAATTCCAGATAGTGCTCATGACGATTTCGGAGTCTTGTCGATGGGCAATCGCCTTCACGGAGGTCACGGCGGCGGATATCCGGCAGATCGTGCCATCGACGGCGATGTCAACTTGCTCCAATCAGCACGTCCGCGGGCTCATTGGAATGGTCGCAGCTCATTTTATCGACCGATCCTGCATAACCTTGATGAGCTGCTTAGATGACAAGCCCATCAGACCGCATGATACGCCGCGATGATTGCGCCAACCTGTCCCGAATCCAGCGCTTGCAACTGAGCAGTTGTGATCGCCAACAATTGATCACTCTTCAGGTTCGCGATATCCGTTGTCGACAACCCCGATAATGCCGTTCGATTGATGGCTGCGATATTGGCGGTCGACAATTCTGCAATATCTGCGGTCGTCAGGGCTGCGACCTGCGCCGAGCCAAAGGCTCTGACCTGTGCTGTGCCGAAAGCCCCAATCTGGCTGGAGCTCAAAGTGTCGATCTGGGCGGTGGTGAGCCCTGCCACGGACCTCGAGCTTAGGGCGGCGATCTGGCTGGTCGAGAGGGCTGCAATATTGTCGGTGGTCAGAGCCGCGACTTGCGCAGAGCCGAAAGCACCGATCTGGGCAGTGGTCAACGTAGTGACCTGAAGGGTGGTCAGCACTTTGACCTGGCTGGTCTTCAAGGCTGCGATTTGACCCGTCTTCAGGACGGCGACTTGGCCAGTAGAAAGTGCTGCGATGTTGGCCGCCGATAGTCCGGACATTGCTGCTGAAGTGATCGCTGCAATACTGGTGGTCGACAATTCTGCAATATCTGCAGTCGTCAGGGCCGCGATCTGCGCCGAGCCGAGGACTCCGACAAGTGCGGAGCCGAGAGCTTCAATCTGGCTGGAGCTCAAGGTGTCGATCTGGGCGGTGGTGAGCCCTGCCACGGACCTCGAGCTTAGGGCGGAGATCTGGCTGGTCGAGAGGGCTGCAATATTGTCGGTGGTCAGGACCGCGACTTGCGCAGAGCCGAAAGCACCGATCTGGGCAGTGGTCAAGCTAGTGACCTGGAGGGTGGTCAGCACTTTGACCTGGCTGGTTTTCAGGGCTGCGATCTGACCTGTCTTCAGGGCGGCGAACTGGCCAGTAGAAAGTGCGGCGACATTGGCCGCCGACAGTCCGGACATTGCTGTTGAAGTGATCGCTGCAATATCGGCGGTCGTCAATTCTGCAATATCGGCGGTGGTCAGGGCCGCGACCTGCACCGAGCTGAAAGCACCGATCTGGGCAGCGGTCAACGTGGTGATCTGGAGGGTGGTCAGCACTTTGACCTGGCTGGTCTTCAGGGCTGCGATCTGACCCGTCTTCAGGGCGGCGAGCTGGCCAGTAGAAAGCGCGGCGACATCGTCCGTCGACAGTCCGGACATTGCTGTTGGAGTGATCGCCGCAATATCGGCGGTCGATAATTCCGCGATATCGGCGGTCGACAAGGCCGCGACCTGCGCCGAGCCAAAGGCTCCAAATTGGGACGATGTCAAAGCCTCAATCTGTGAAGAATCCAAATCCTCGATTTGATTGGTGCTCAGGGCCGTGACTTGTGCCGTGCCAAGGCTCGCAATCCTGGTCGCGTCAAGAACGGCCAACTGGCTCAGACTGAGGCCCTTGATCCCGCTAACGGATATGGCACTGATCTGCCCGGTCGTCAGGATTGCGATATCATCGGTTCGCAAAGCAGCAATCTGAGCTGACGAAAGCGTCTTGACCTGCGTGGAGTTCAGCGCGACCACGTCATTGGTGGTCAGAGACGCGATTACCGTGGTGGAAAGAGATCTGATCTGGTTGGCGGTCAGAGAAGAAATGATTGAGGTCATCAGCGTGTGGGCTCCGCAATATTAACCGATTTCAAATGTCACCTCTCCGCAACCGATGGTGTGAAGGGAGCACGCGGGTCTTTTGGCAACTGCCGTGGATGTGCTTGCTCCTGAAGTTCGCGTAACTGTTATGATCAGAAGCCGCTTTTGGCATCGACCATTTGAGCGTCCCGTTAGACGGAAAGAGTGTTCCGGCGTCTAGGAATGCGAGTATCCCAAGAGTTGCAGCATCCGTTAATTTAAAATTTACCCTAGCGGGCTTCACGTTGATTCGCATTACATGGAGATTCTTTGGAGCGGAAATTTTAAAAGCCGCCAACATACCAACTGTGATGCCGCGCCGAGTGATCTGGGGTAGTTCAAGCACGGGAGAGGGGCGGGGGCTATTTTCTCCTTGCCTGCATCAAGGCACTGTAGGCATCGATCAGGCGGTCGACATCAAGTCCGTTTTCTTGCGGGCCGAAACTCAGATGGCTCACCATAAAGTCAGAATAGATAGCTGTAAGACGCCCCAGAAGCTCTGGTAAATCGATCGTCAACTGGGCCTCATCATCGCCCTTTGGCAGCGCCATATGCACCAAATCCTTCCCAAGCCAGGAAATAAAATTGATCGACTGACGCCCTTTCCACTCAACAACCTGAGCAGGCAACGGCAGTCGCTTGTCATGGCTTTGCAAGAAGAAGTCATGGAGCTCAGTCGCGCGCTTCCCGCTCTGCCACAAGCTTCCACCAAATCCTCCCGGCGGATGTTCAAATTGGCCGAGCCGATCAGGAAGCGATCCTGCGACCTGCTGCCAGTACGCACACACTCCATTGTTCACGACATTGGCCGAAACGATGAAGTAGTTCGGGTTGCTCCGTCTAAATTCTATAAAGCCGTCGAGCTTATCGACGTCCACGTAGACAATGTCATCGTCACACTTCAAAAATACCGTATCCGAAAACCTCTGCAGCCTGGTTGCGTAGTAATTGTAGGCCTGCCAGTATGGGGGCCTCTCGTCCGGATTGCCGAGGAAACGCTGTATGCGTGAGCCGGAGTTGCCGAGCTCCAAACCGGCACCCCATCCTCCACGCACCATGATCGATGCGCCAAATGGCAAATTGATTTCCTGCCATTGGCCGACGAGCACGTGATTGACGTGTAGTTGAACACCGCCCGCGTCACTTTTGAGAACGATCTGATTAGGCATACCCGGAGAGAGAATACCAGGCGTTGACCTCGTCCATGTCGCCGAATCATTTGGACGTTCGGAATTCATCAATTCACTGCGCGGAAGTTTGCGCAGAGCCGTATACTGATTGTCCCAGCCGCCTATGACGATTTCGAAAAAGTGGTCGCTATCATCATGTGGCAAGATCGCAATATGAAGATCATTGGTGATCGACGCGCTCGCGCGGAACCAAGACTGGTTGGTAACGGCTCCCGCCAACTGATATTGGGCGCCGGATCCCATATAGCGCGCCGGGCCAAATTCGCGGCTGATCCATTCATGGTCGTTCTGTGAACGCGTGAAATCCCAAATATGCCACTCGTCTATTATTCCGCGATCCATCGCTTCGCGGATGTAGTCGTTCAGAATTTCCATTCTCTTCTGCCTGCCGGCAAATGTCACAAGTACAACAGGGGCCATACAATTCTCACTGCTTGAAATGAGTGCGTTAGTTACGGATTTGGAGTGGCAGCTCTGCCCACAGGCGGCCGTCGGGCGAGACTGGTGTATAGTCGTGCCGCTGGATCAACTTTTCGATGTATCGGTGCCTGTAAGTTCGGTCGTCTTGGAACTCCACATTCTCCAAAACGATCTCCGCCCCGATTTCGTAGTATAGGTCGAGATTACGCAAATCCGGCGTTGGAGTTTCACCACGCTCAGATTCGCCCTGCATTTGCCAGAACAACTGTTCAAGGCGCCGTGCCGTACCCGGCATGTCGCGCAAGGCGCTCGTGTCTCGCTGGCGTTGCAATGCTTCTCTGATCGCCCTTAACCGACCAGATTGCCGCGCAAGATCGATGGCCTTCGCCACATAATCATCCGGTCCGTGACAAATCAGTTCACCGACGCCCGCTGCAGAAACGATGCTGGCGCAGAAACGCGCGGCGAAGCCTCTCCCGGGAAAGGTAAGAACCGGCAAGCCCATCGTCAGAGCATCTGATGCCGTAGAGTGAGCGCCGTAAGGGAAGGTATCGAGGAAGAGGTCGGCCAACCCAATTCGAGCAAGATGGTCTGGGTTGGCAGCCTTAGGCGCGAAAATTAGGCGTTCGGCGGCAACGCCATGTTGCGCTGCTATTTGGCGCAGGCGCTGATTGACATCGTCATCGCCGCCAAGCAACCACAAAACGCTGTCGGGAACTGCCGAAAGTATCGTCATCCAGCGAGCAAAGCATGCGGCGGTGATTTTCTGCATGCCGTTAAAGCAGGCAAATATAAAATTATTCTCAGGCAGTCCTGCTTCCGGGCGGCTTGGCCGGGAGCCTATGAGCCGTTTGCGATCGACAGGTTGATCACACGCGATCCGCAGCACCTTTTCCGTGAAATAGATTTCATTTTCGGGCGGAATGATTTGGTCGTCCGCAATGATATATTGATGATAGGGGCTGCCCATGGAACCGGGGTAGCCGCAGAAATTGACGATCACCGGGGCTGGGCGGAAGGCAAAGATTCCCGTTCTCGCATGCTTTGTATAGCCGTTGACGTCGATGAGGATGTCGATTTCGTCCGCACCAATCTGTGCGGCCGCATCGATATCGCTGAGCCCGGTAATATCACGCCAAGAGTCGATGGCGATTTTGATCCGTTCCTGTGTCGCATCGTTCGTTCGCGGCTCACCGCAATAATAAGCGAAAACTTCGACGCTACGCTTGTCATGTAGCTCGAGAACCTCGCTGAGCGCGAAGCCCACAGCGTGATCCCGCAAATCTGACGATACATAGCCGACACGCAAGCGCTGTTCGGTTCCGGTTTTCATCCGTGGCTGCTTGCGTGGGAAGTTCTTAAGATCGGGTTGTCCGACCAGTTGCTTATTGTAGCGATAAGCTTTGGCAAGCTGAAACAAGGGATCGTCGACGTGGCAGGCAAGCGTCAACGGAGACATCGCGTCGAGCAATTGTCGTGTTGAAACATGATCCGAGCCAACCAATGTTGGCCATTTGCATTGGCGCTGCCGCAGTGACGTCCAATGCTGAGCTGATTCGGTTTTGTCCGGCCGCAACTCGATAGCTTGCCATAGCGCCGTTTCTGCCTTTTCGAAATGACCTGCGTTTTCGAGAACGCGGCCGACATGCTGCAGCATCATCAAACGATGACCTGCTCGTTCCGCCGTGATTTCATTCGTGGCATCCAGGTAACTGTACCATTGCTGGACTGCCTGGCCGGTTGAACCGCAATCTTCGAGTGCCCGACCAAGGTTGATGTGTGCCTGCCCGAATCGCGGATCAATTTTCAAACAGGCGCGCAGCGCGTGAATCGCTCCAGCCACATCCCCCAACTGCCGCAAAATGACGGAGTAATTGAAGTAGACAACGTGCAGCAACGGATGCGTGTCGTTGAACGCGATCCACGTTCTGTAAAGCTCTGACGCCAGCCGTGCTTGACCCGTCTCGCTGAGGCTCTCAACGAGTTGCAGTAACTCGGAAAGGGATAGGTGCTGATTTCGCGCCCTGTTCAGGAGCTCTACGAGCGGAGGCGGAACATCCGGGGCAACTGCATTGTTAACGAGCATATGCATCCTAGCAGTAAATGGTCTTCCGGTCGGGTTCGAAGCCGGAGGAAGTGGCATTGCTCTCGTGTATCGATGCTAGCTTGCTTTGAGCTTGTCACTATTTCGCGCATGTGCGGTCAATATTCGATTTTATTAATTAATTATTGTATCAATAACGAACAAATGATCTTATTGGGCGGCGCGATATGTATAACTCAGTTAAACCAAGGCATTTTTTGCAATTAAAATGTGATATTTTTTATGCATTATGTAAATATGAGAGATTTATAGCATAATTTTAATGTTATATGCCATATATTGCGGGATATAACTAGTTGTATTGAAAAAATAATGCGTATTTCCCAAAGGTTAATTTGACTTCGCCGTAATTATTGATTTCTTCGAGCGGAATACAGGAATTAAGCTTGTATGTCCGCAAGCTCTCTCGCGGATTGTGGATTAATATAAGTATATCCCCGGTTGTTTTTCGTGGCTTCTGGTAAAAGTTGTGCCACGTTAACCGTAAATTAAAGGCGGCCCATTAATTCTCTGGTTAAGACACGGGCTGATGACGCAACATTAGCGTGTGCTGAAGTCAAGATTTTGATCAAACGGCTCAGCGCTAGCGAGACGTTTATACGAAGGCGTTGGGATCAGGGTCGTTACGGACCCTGCGTGCATGAAGCCCTTCCAGCGCTTCGGCTTTCGCGAGCCATGTTTCTCACAACATTCTTTCCGTCCGGCAGGACACTTGAGTGGCAGGCGCAATAACCGCCTCTGACCACGTGGGTGTCGGGGTTTCGGCGCGACCTGCGTCCGAAGCCCCGGTCAAGAGACAGGCGCGCTCTTTTACGCTGTCGACGTCAGAGAAATGGCATCAGCTATAGGTTAACATTAGGGGCCCCCACACCAATGACCTCAATCATTTCTTCTTTGACCGTCAATCAGATCAAATCTCTTTCCACCACCGTCATCGCATCTCTCACGACCAGTGACGTGGCAGCATTGAGCACCACGCAAATCAAAGCGCTTTCCTCATCACAGATCAAAGCGCTGCAGACCGACGAGGTCGCAGCCCTGACGACCGATCAGATGAGCGCGGTATCCGCCAGCGCGATCAAGGGTCTCAGCCTGAGCCAATTGGCGGTTCTCGACACGACAAAAATAGAAAACCTGAGCACAGAGCAGGTCGCCGCCTTTAGCGCGGATCAGATTGGGGGATTTGGCTCGGCGCAGGCTGAGGCTTTGACCACCTCACAGGTCCACGTCTTGAGCTCCGCCCAGATCGGCGCCTTGTCGACGGATGACATTGCCGGCTTCTCGACCGCCGACATCGCCGCCATCACGACTGCCGCTCTTGCCGGTCTGTCGACGGCCAATGTCGCGGTCTTGTCGTCCGATCAGGCTGCCGCCTTGACCACGGCACAGGTTGCTGTGCTGAAAACCACTCAGATCCATGCTCTGACCTCGACCCAAGTCGGTGCACTCAGCACCTCGCAGGTCGGAACTTTCAGTTCGACCCAGGTCGGTGCTCTCACCACGGACAATGTCGCGGGCCTGTCGACCACCCAGGTTGCAGCGCTTAGCGCCAAGTCGGTCGCCGGCTTCACCACGGCCCAGGTCGGTGCGCTCGGTTCCGACAAGGTTGCCGCCCTGACGACCGCTCAGGTCGGCGCCCTGAGCTCTGCTCAGATCGGTGCTTTGAGCAGCGCCGAGATCGCTGGTCTGTCGACCGCTGACATCGCTGCCATCAACACCGCAGCACTGGGCAGCTTATCAACGGCCAATATCGCAATCCTGTCGTCCGATCAGGCTGCTGCCTTGACCACGGCCCAGGTCGCGACGCTCAAGACCACGCAGATCCATGCTCTGACATCGACCCAGGTCGGTGCGCTCAGCACCTCGCAGGTCGGAACTTTCAGTTCGACCCAGGTCGGTGCCCTCACGACCGACAACGTCGCCGGTCTTTCGACCACGCAGATTGGTGCTCTCACCTCAAAGTCTGTGACGGGTCTGTCCACCGCTCAGGTCGGCGCGCTGAGTTCGACACAGGTCGAGGCGCTGAGCCCCGTCCTTATCGGTTCGTTGAATTCTGCCCAGATCGGTGCCTTGTCGACAGACGATATCGCCAGCTTCTCGACCGCCGACATCGCCGCCATCACGACTGCCGCTCTTGCCGGTCTGTCGACGGCCAATGTCGCGGTCTTGTCGTCCGATCAGGCTGCCGCTTTGACCACGGCACAGGTTGCTACGCTCAAGACCACGCAGATCCATGCTCTGACGTCGACCCAGGTCGGTGCGCTCAGCACCTCTCAGGTCGGCACCTTGAATGCCGCTCAGGTCGGTGCCCTCACGACCGACAACGTCGCCGGTCTTTCGACCACGCAGATTGGTGCTCTCACCTCAAAGTCCGTGACCGGTCTGTCGACCGCTCAGGTCGGTGCCCTAAGCTCGACACAGGTCGAGGCTTTGAGCCCCACGCTTGTCGGTTCGTTGAACTCCGCACAAATCGGGGCCTTGTCGACGGCTGACATCGCTACCTTCTCGACCGCCGACATCGCAGCGATCAACACCGCGGCGCTTGCCGGTCTGTCGACGGCCAATGTCGCGGCCCTGTCGTCTGATCAGGCTGCCGCCTTGACCACGGCTCAGGTCGCGAC
>Ga0105240_10006127_pt1 | contig 17738 bp, 9 predicted proteins | sample KBSC54metaG_FD_80426 | JGI IMG/M metagenome (GOLD analysis project Ga0105240, IMG submission 80426) | Corn rhizosphere microbial communities from Kellogg Biological Station, Michigan, USA - KBS C5-4 metaG | ecosystem: Host-associated > Plants > Roots > Rhizosphere > Soil | place: Michigan, USA...
AAGATGATCAAGAAGCTGCGCGCCGGCATGATGCCGCCGCCGACGGTGAAAGACCGGCCCGATCCCGCGACTCTCGCCGCTTTCGCAACGTCGCTCGAAACGAAGATCGATGCCGCCGCTGCGCTCCACCCGAATCCGGGCCGCCGCACATTCCAGCGGCTCAATCGCGCCGAGTACGCGCGCGCGGTGCACGACCTGCTCGACATCGACGTCGACGTGAACGCCTTCCTGCCGCCGGACACGATGAGCCACGGCTTCGACAACATCGCCGACGTCCAGAATTTCTCGCCGACGCTGATGGAAGGGTACCTGCGCGCGGCGAGCAAGATCGCGAGCACCGCGGTCGGCGACAAGACGGCGAGCCCCACGGAAGTCACCGTGAAGGTGCCGCGCACCGAGTCGCAGATGGCGCACGTCGAAGGCACGCCCTGGGGCACGCGCGGCGGTGTGTCGGTCGTTCACAACTTCCCCGCCGACGGCGATTACACGTTCCGGATCCTGCTGCACTCGGTGCCGACCGGCCAGCTGTACGGGAGCACGTCACGCGGCGAGCAGATCGAGGTTTCGATCAACGGGTCGCGCGTCGCGCTGATGGACGTCAACTACCGGATGACCGAAACGGACAAGAACGGCTTGAACCTCACGACGCCGCGCATCCACGTGAACGCCGGTCCGCAGCATGTCGCCGCCGCCTTCATCAAGAAATTCGAGGGACCGGTCGACGACCTCATGGCGCCGATCGACTACACGCTCGCGGACAGCCAGATCGGCGACGGGTTCGGCATCACGACGGAGCCGCACGTTCGCGACTTCAGCATTACGGGTCCGTACAAAGTGACGGGGATATCGGACACGCCGAGCCGCAGAAAGATTTTCGTCTGCCGGCCCACCAGCGCCGCCGAGGAGGCGCCGTGCGCGACGACGATTCTGAAGCGTCTGGCGACCCAGGCGTATCGGCAGCCGGTCACCAGCGGCGAAATCGAGCCGCTTCTGAAGTTCTACAACGAAGGCCGCAAGGAAGACGGCGACTTCGAATCGGGGATCAAGCTGGGGTTGCAGGCCATTCTCGCGAGCCCGCGCTTCCTGTTCCGCCTCGAGGAAGCGCCGCAGACGATCCGCGCGGGGCAGAACTATAGGATCAACGATCTCGATCTCGCCTCGCGCCTGTCGTTCTTCCTCTGGGACAGCGGCCCCGACGCGGAACTGCTGAAAGCGGCAACGAACGGCACGCTCCGGACGCCGGCGGTTTTCCAAAAGCAGGTGCGCCGGATGCTCGCCGATCCGCGGTCGTCGGCCTTGTCGACCCGTTTCGCCGCCCAGTGGCTGCGCCTGCAGGACGTGGACAAGATCAAGCCGGACGCGCTGCTGTATCCATCGTTCGACTACCACCTCGCGGAATCCTTCAAGCGCGAAACCGAGCTCTTCTTCGACAGCATCGTCCGCGAGGATCGGAACATTCTCGATCTGCTGACGGCTGATTACACGTTCGTCAACGAGCGGATCGCGCGCCACTACGGAATTCCGAACGTGACGGGCGATCAGTTCAGGAGGGTGACGCTCGGTCCGGAGTTCGCGTACCGCCGCGGCCTGCTGGGGCAGGGCAGCATTCTGATGCAGACCTCGGTTGCGGACCGCACGTCGCCCGTGCAGCGCGGCAAGTGGATCATGGAAGTGTTCCTCGGATCGCCGCCGCCGCCGCCGCCGCCGAACGTGCCGCCGCTCGACGACACGAAAGCGGCAACCGCCGACGGGCATTCACTGTCGACACGCGAGCGGATGGAAGAGCACCGCAAGAGTCCGGCGTGCGCCTCGTGCCACCGGGTGATCGATCCGCTCGGGCTCGCGCTCGAGAACTTCGACGTCACCGGCGCCTGGCGCATCCGCGACAACATGGTGCCGGTCGATTCCACCGGCACGCTCTACGACGGCACGCAGATGGCCGGCCCCGCGGGGCTGCGTGACGCGCTGTTGAAGCATTCGGACACGTTCATCCGCAACTTCACCGAGAACCTGATGTCGTATGCACTCGGACGCCGCGTCGAGTACTACGATGAGCCGACCGTTCGGGCAATCGAGCGTAAGGCGGCGCGCAACGGCAACTGTTTCTCCGAGTTCGTGTTCGGAATCGTCGACAGCCCGGCGTTCCAGATGGCGAAGGCCGAACCGGCCGTCACCACGACCAACGACGCATCCAACAGGTAGGGGCGAACACCATGTCTTATCTTTCGAACAAACACATCTCGCGTCGAGCCGTTCTGAAGGGAATGGGCGTGACCGTCGCGCTGCCCTTCCTCGACGCGATGGTTCCAGCGCGCAGCGTCTTCGCCAGCACGGCGGCGGCGCCGAAAACCCGGCTGTCGTGCATCGAGATGGTGCATGGATCGGCGGGCAGCACCCAGATCGGCATCGCGAAGAACCTCTGGGCGCCAGCACAAATCGGTCGGGATTTCGATCTGGGCCCGAGCAGCCTCGCGCCGCTCGCCCCGTTCAAGGAATACCTGACCATCGTCAGCAACACCGACGTGCGGAACGCCGAGGCATTCAAGGCCCCGGAAATCGGCGGCGATCACTTCCGATCCTCGGCCGTGTTCCTGACGCAGTCGCATCCCAAGCAGACGCAGGGCTCGGACGTCCACGCCGGCACGTCGATCGACCAGATTTACGCGCAGAAGTACGGCCAGGACACGGCGATCCCGTCGATGCAGCTGTGCATCGAGGCGGTCGACCAGGCCGGCGGCTGCGCGTATGGGTATTCGTGCGTCTATACCGACACGATCAGCTGGTCGTCGCCCGACCAGCCGCTGCCGATGGTCCGCGACCCGCGCGTCGCGTTCGATCAGCTGTTCGGCGTCGGCGCGACGCCCGCCGAGCGCGCCGCGAACCGGCGCGCCGACAAGAGCATCCTCGACTGGATCACGAGCGAGGTTGCCGGCCTCCGACGTCAGCTGAGCGCGACCGATCGCGCGCGGCTGAACGAGTATCTCGACGACATCCGCGAAATCGAGCGCCGCATTCAGCAGGTGGAGGCGCACAACGCGAGCGGCGAGCAGCGTCAGATGCCTGAGGCGCCGATCGGCGTACCCGACGCCTTCGATGAACACGTGAAGCTGATGTTCGACCTGCAGGCGCTGGCGTTCGCGTCGGACGTGACGCGCGTCTTCTCGTTCAAGATGGGGCGCGACGGCTCCAGCCGCGCGTATCCGGAGAGCGGCGTGAAAACCGGTTTCCACCCGGCGTCGCACCATCAGGAGAAGGAGGAACGGATTCAGGACTTCGCCAAGATCAACAGGTACCACGTGAGCATGGTTCCGTACTTCCTCGAGAAGCTGAAGAACACGCCCGACGGCGACGGTAACCTTCTGGACCACACGCTCGTGCTGTACGGCTCGCCGATGGGCGACAGCAACGTGCACAACCACAAGCGGTGCCCGCTGTTCCTTGCCGGCCACGCCAGCGGCAAGCTGCCCGGCAACATGCACGTGCGCGCGGCCGACGGCACGCCGATGGCGAATGCGATGCTGAGTCTTCTCCATGGGCTCGGCTTCGAGGACAAGGCATCGTTCGGCGACAGCACCGGCGTGCTCGATCTCACGAGCGCGCCGAAGACGTCACTCTAGGATGTCACCGCGCGATGCGGTTTGATTGAGGTGAGGATCGAGCGATGCGGAAAGTACTGACGACAATTCTGCCGGTTTCAGCGCTCGCCGTCTGTGTCTCGGCGCTGCTCAGCGCGGCGCCGCCCGAATCGAATGTCGCCGAAGCGGCCATGAACGGCGACACGACGACGATTCGGACGCTCATCAAGCAGGGCGCCGACGTGAATTCGGCGCAGGGCGACGGCACGACCGCGCTCCATTGGGCCGCGCTCAAGGGGAACGTCGAGCTCGCCAAGATGCTGTTGTACGCCGGCGCGAATCCGCGGTCCACAACCCGGCTCGGCGGCTATACGCCGCTGCTCATGGCGAGCCGGAACGGCGATGCCGCGATGATCGACGCGCTGTTGTCCAATGGCGCCGACGTGAAGGACAAGACGACCACCGGCGTCACGCCGCTGATGTTCGCCGCCGAATCTGGACACGTGGACGCGGTGAAAGTGCTGCTCGACAAAGGCGCTGACGTGAACGCGAAGGAGAACGCGAGGGGCGAAACCGCGCTGACCTTCGCCGCGGCCAACGGCCGCACCGACGTGATCCGGTTGCTGACGGCGCGCGGCGCCGACGTGAAAGTTACGACAAAGGTGGTCGATCTCACCGCGTACACCAAGGAAGAACAAGAGAAGTTCGCCGCGATTGTCGCAACCGGTGCGCCGCCGAACTCAGGAGTTCGGACGAGCGAAGGCGCGCAAGGTTCACAGAACTCTCAGAGTCCTCAGGCTGCTCGAGGTTCGCAGCCTGCACGGGCTGCGCAACCGCAGGGACGCGGCGGCCGCGGCGCTGCGCCGCAGATTGCCGGCGTCACTCGCCAGTACCTCTACAACGAACTCGTGGGCGCGCAGGGTGGGCTGACGCCGCTGCTGCTCGCGGCGCGGCAGGGGCAAATGGATGCGGTGAAGGCGCTGATGGACGCGGGCGCCGACGTCAACCAGGTGAGCGCCGGCGACAAAACCAGTCCAATCCTCATCGCCACGATCAACGGCCGGTTCGACGTCGCGAAGTTCCTGCTCGACCACGGCGCGAATCCCAATCTCGCGGCCGACAACGGCGCCACGCCGCTCTACGCCGCTCTGAACGTGCAGTGGGCGCCGAAAGCGCTCTATCCGCAGCCGCGCGCGTACGAGCAGCAGCAGATTACGTATCTCGATTTGATGAAGGCGCTCCTCGACAAGGGCGCCAATCCGAACGCGCGCCTCACGAAGAAGGTGTGGTACTCCGGCTACAACTTCGATCTTTCAGGCGTCGACGAGAGCGGCGCCACGCCGTTCTGGCGCGCCGCGTACGCGAGCGACGTGGACGCGATGAAGCTGCTCGTCGCGCGCGGCGCCGACCCGAATATCCCGACGGAGCGGACGCCCGGCCGGCCGCGGACCGGTGATGGCCAGCGCGACGCGAAGGACGTCTCGTCGCTGCCGCCGGTGCCGCCAGGCGGACCCGGCGTGCCCCCGCTCGTCGCGGCTGCCGGCGTCGGCTACGGCGAAGGCTTCGCCGCCAACTCGCATCGCTTCGCGCCGAGCGGGATGCTCGCGGCCGTGAAGTACCTCGTCGAGGAGCTGCACGCGGACGTGAACGCGACGGATCACGAAGGCAACACCGCGCTGCACAACGCGGCCGCGCGCGGCGACAACGAGATGATCAAGTACCTCGTCTCCAAAGGCGCGAATGTGAAGGCGGTGAACCGCGAGGGGAAGACAACCGTTGATATGGCGAACGGCCCCGTCCAGCGCACGCAGCCGTATCCCGAGACGATTGCGCTCCTCGAGAGTCTCGGTGCGAAGAACAACCACAAGTGTGTTTCTTGCTGATTTGAGGATTTGAGGACCTGAGGATGTAAGGATCTGAAAGCTCCGAATGGGTCGCCGGGCGATTCCGTTCCTTTTTGGGTCCTCACTTCCCCAGGCCTTGGATAGATCCTTAGATCCTTAAATCTTAGATCCTAGATCCTAGATATCAATGTTCCGCCTCATCATCACCATCCCGCTCGTCGTCTGCGCATCGGTCGTGGCGCTCGCGCAGTTGCCGCCGCTTGCCGAGCGCGACGCGATCGCGTACTCGAAGAGCACGCCGCATGATGCGGTCGCGCGTCTTCAGGAGGCGCTCGACCGCGGAGACGCGAAGCTCGAGTTCGATGCCGAGCGCGGCTATCTCCCGTCGGTGCTGAAGCAGCTCGACGTGCCGATCTCGTCGCAGGGGCTGGTGTTCTCGCGCACGAGCCTGCAGGTCGATCACATCGCTCCATGGGCGCCGCGCGCGATTTACTTCAACGACGATGTGTATGTCGGGTGGGCGCAGAAGGCGCCGATCATGGAAGTCGCCTCGGTCGATCCGAAGCTCGGCGCCGTGTTCTACACGCTGAATCAGACCGCGACCGATCATCCGAAATTCGAGCGCCAGACGCGGATGTGCCTCGTGTGCCACCAGTCTGCGGCAACCACCGGCGGCGTGCCGGGATTTCTGGTGCGCTCCGTGTTCGCGGATCGCTACGGCTACGCGCTCAGCTATCCGGGCATGGACGAGAGCGTGACGACCGACCAGACGCCGATCGCGGATCGATGGGGCGGCTGGTATGTGACGGGCACGACCGGAAGCGCCCACCGCGGGAATCTCGTCGGCCCGATGCTCGCGCACGAATTCCCGAGCGTCAAGAACTACGTCGCGCACCTCGATTACACCGCGACCAGCCATGTCACCAATCTGCAGGATCGGCTCGACCTGAAACGCTACCTTTCTCCGCACAGCGACATCGTCGCCCTGCTGCTGCTCGCTCACCAGACGTCAGTGCACAATCTCCTCACCATCGCGAACTATGAATCGCAGGTCGAAGGTGAGTCGTCCCCGCGGGCCGAAGCGGCTGTCGAGCAGCTTGTACGTGCCCTGCTGTTCGTGAACGAGGCGCCGCTCTCGGGTCCGGTGACCGGGACCTCGGGGTTTGCGGAGGCGTTCGCCGCGCGCGGTCCGCGCGACGACAAAGGCCGCTCGCTGCGGGATCTCGACCTGAAGGATCGGCTGTTCCGGTATCCGATCAGCTATCTGATTTATTCCGAGAGCTTCGACGCGCTGCCGACGGGCGTGAAGCAGCACATCTACCGCCGCGTGCTCGACGTCCTGACCGGCGCCGATACGCGCGCCGACTTCACGCGGACGCCCGCCTCGGATCGCGCCGCGGCGCTTGAAATTCTGCGCAGCACGAAGCCAGACTTTGCATCGCTAGCTCAGCAGACTCAGCCCCTTCAAAGACAATCATTTACAAAGCCTCTGGGCTGAAAAACCCGTCGTACTTTCCCTGTACCGCCGTATGATGTCCGATGGAATGGATCACTCTGTCCGGGCTGCCCTACTCAAGGACCTCTCGATGACTAAACTCACCGCGAGCATCGCCGCGGTTGCGCTCCTCGGCGTTGGTGTCACGGCGCAGACCAGGACCACGCATCCGGGCGCGCGCGCCGCCGGGCCGGCCGCCGCCGCCGCACAACCCGGCATGCTGTCCGCCGACCAGGAAAACGAGATCGTCTCGGGCACCTGCTCCACGTGCCACGACGATGAAGTGAAGCCGGGCGGACTCTCGCTGTCCTCGTTCGACGCCGCCACCGTGAAACCGGAGACGGCCGAAAAGATGATCAAGAAGCTCCGCGCCGGCATGATGCCGCCTCCGAGCTTCGTCCAGGGTCGTCCGTCGAATGCGTCGCTGCAGGCGTTTGCGGCGGCGCTCGAAAACAAGGTCGACACGGCCGCCGCGCTGCACCCGACGCCGGGCCGCCGCATGTTCCAGCGGCTGACACGCGTCGAGTACGAGCGCGCGGTGCACGATCTGCTGGATCTCGACGTCGACGTGAACGCGTTCCTGCCGCCCGACACGATCAGCGCCGGCTTCGACAACATCGCCGACGCGCAGCAGTTCTCGCCGACGCTGCTCGAAGGCTACCTGCGCGCTGCGGCGAGGATCTCGAACCTGGCGATCGGCGATCGCACCGCGATGCCGACCGAGGCGACCTACAAGGTGCCGCGTACCGAGTCGCAGACGGGCCACGTCGAGGGGACGCCCTGGGGCACGCGCGGCGGCATCGCCGTCGATCACACGTTCCCCGCCGACGGCGACTACTCGTTCCGCATCATGCTGCACGGCACGCCGACCGGCATCCTCTTCGGCAGCGTGTTCAGCCGCAACGAGCAGATCGACCTCTCGATCGACGGCGAGCGCGTCTCGCTGCTCGACGTCAACTACCGGATGACGGAGACCGACAAGGCCGGCCTCAACATCACGACGCCGCACATCTTCGTCAAGGCCGGTCCGCACCACGTCACCGCAGCGTTCATCCAGAAATTCGACGGCGTCATCGACGATCTGATGAAGCCGATCGATTACACGCTCGCCGACACCGAGTACGGCGACAACGCCGGCATCACTGCGTTCCCGCACGTCCGCGATTTCAGCATCACCGGACCGTTCAAGGTGACCGGCGTCTCCGACACGGTGAGCCGCCGGAAGATCTTCACGTGCCGGCCGACCGAGGCCTCCGAAGAAGCCCCGTGCGCCCGCCAGATCCTCCGCCAGCTCGCGTCCGAAGCGTATCGGCGGCAGGCGAGCGGCGGCGATCTCGAGGCGCTGATGAAGTTCTATAACGACGCCCGCAAGGACCACGACTTCGAAAGCGGCATCAAGAACGCACTGCAGATGATCCTGGCGAGCCCCGATTTCGTGTTCCGGCTCGAGGAGCAGCCGTACAACGTGAGGCCCGGGCAGACTTACCGGGTGAGCGACATCACGCTCGCCTCGCGGCTGTCGTTCTTCCTCTGGGACACGGTGCCCGACGCCGAGCTCGTGAAGGTGGCGATGAACAACACGCTGCACCTGCCGGCTGTTCTCGACAAGCAGGTGCACCGCATGCTGGCGGATCCGCGCGCCGAGGCGCTGTCCACGCGCTTCGCGTCCCAGTGGCTGCGGTTGCAAGACGTCGAGAAGCTGCACCCGGACGCGCTGCTCTTCCCCGGCTTCGATCACGCGTTGACGACGTCCTACATCCGCGAGACGCAGCTCTTCTTCAACAGCATCGTCCGCGAGGACCGCAGCGTCCTGGACCTGTTCACGGCCGACTACAGCTACATCAACGAGCGCATCGCACGGGTCTATGGCATCCCGAACGTGATCGGGGACGAGTTCCGGCGCGTCGCCATGCCGCCCGAGCGCCGCGGCATCCTCGGCCAGGGCAGCATCCTGATGCAGACCGCGGTCGCCGATCGCACCTCGCCGGTGCAGCGCGGCAAGTGGATCATGGAGGTCCTGCTCGGATCGCCGCCGCCGCCGCCCCCGCCGAACGTGAACACGAACCTCGACGAGACCGTCAGCGCGGCAGCGGCCGGCCGGAATCTCTCCACGCGCGAGCGCATGGAGGAGCACCGCAAGAACCCGTCGTGCGCGTCGTGCCACCGGGTGATCGATCCGCTGGGCCTCGCGCTCGAAAACTTCGACACGATCGCCGCGTGGCGCATCAAGGACAACGGCGTGAAGATCGACGCGTCGGGCACGCTCTACGACGGCACGAAGCTCGACGGCGCGGCGAGCCTGCGGCAGGCGCTGCTCTCGCACTCCGAGTCGATCATGCGCAACTTCACCGACAACCTGATGGCGTTCGCGCTCGGGCGGCGCATCGAGTACTACGACCAGCCGACGGTCCGCGCGATCGTGCGGAAGGCGGAGCAGAACGGCAACCGCTTCTCCTCGCTCGTGCTCGGCATCATCAACAGCCCGGCGTTCAGGATGAGCACGGCGGAAGCGGTCACCACGACAGCGCACGCGCAGTCAACCCAGCATCCCGCGAAGGGATCTACGAGGTAGGCATGTACATCACGAAGCGACACATCTCGCGCCGGACGGTTCTGAAAGGAATGGGGGTCACGGTCGCGCTGCCGATTCTCGACGCGATGGTCCCGGCCGGCACGGCATGGGCCAAGACAGAAGCGGCGGCGTCCACGTCGAAAGTGCGCCTGGTCGCGATGGAGATGGTGCACGGGTCCGCCGGCAGCACTGCGATCGGGGTGCAGAAGCACCTGTTCGCGCCGGCCCAGACGGGACGCGACTTCGAGTTCAGCCCGACGCTCGAACCGCTTGCGCCGTTTCGCGAGGACGTGACGATCATCAGCAACACGGACGTGCACAACGCCGAGGCGTTCACGCTGCCCGAAATCGGCGGCGATCACTTCCGCTCGTCGGCGGTGTTCCTGACGCAGGCGCACCCGAAGCAGACCGAAGGCAACGACGTCCACGCCGGCATCTCGCTCGACCAGCTCTACGCATCGAAGTTCGGGCAGGACACGCCGATTCCGTCGATGCAGCTCTCGATTGAGAACGTCGATCAGGCCGGCGGGTGCACGTACGGATATTCCTGCATTTACACCGACACGATCAGCTGGTCGTCCCCGAACACGCCGATGCCGATGGTCCGCGACCCGCGCGTCGTCTTCGATCAACTGTTCGGCGTCGGTGCGACGCCTGAAGAGCGCGTGGCCAACCGCCGCGCCGACCGCAGCATCCTCGACTGGATGACGACGCGCATCGGCCAGCTCCGCCGCGACCTGGGCGCGAGCGACCAGGCGCGGCTCGGCGAGTACCTGGACAACATCCGCGAGATCGAGCGCCGCATCCAGCGCGTCGAAGCGCGCAACGCCAGCGGCGACCCGCGCGAGCTGCCCGAAGCGCCCATCGGCGTGCCCGACTCGTTCGAAGAGCACATGCACATCCTGATGGACCTCATCGCGATTGCGTTCGCCAGCGATACGACGCGTGTCTTCTCATTCAAGCTTGGACGCGATGCCTCGGGCCGGTCGTACCCGGAGAGCGGCGTCGCGACAGGGTTCCACAACGCGTCGCATCACGGCGAGCGCGAGGATCGGATCAACGAGTTCGCGAAGATCAACCGCTATCACGTGAGCATGGTGCCGTACCTGCTCGACAAGCTGAAGAAGACCCCGGACGGCGACAGCAACGTGCTGCAGAACAGCCTGATTCTGTACGGCTCGCCGATGGGCGACTCGAACATCCACAACCATAAGCGCGTACCGCTGTTCGTTGCGGGCCACGCGGGCGGACGGCTGAAGGGCGGCCTCCACATCAAGGCGCCCGACGGCACGCCGATGGCCAACCCGATGCTCACGATGCTGCACATGATCGGCCGCGACGACATGACGAGCTTCGGCGACAGCACCGGCGAGCTCGACCTGAACAACACCACGCCGACGGCGACCGACGCCGCAAAGGGTTAGGAGACGGATCATGCTGCGTAAAACGCTGACCACTGCCGCCTTCTCCACCGCGGCCTTCTTCGCGCTCTCGCTCTCCACCGGCATGCAGGCGGCGCCGGCCGCCTCCGGCGGCCGCGGCACCGTGGTCGAGGCCGCGATGCGCGGCGATCATGAAGCGGTCCGCACGCTGCTCAAATCGGGCGACGACGTCAACAGCGCACAGGCCGACGGCATGACGGCGCTGCACTGGGCCGTGCAGAAAGGCGACGTCGAACTCGCGAAGCTGCTGCTGTACGGCGGCGCCAACGTGCGCGCGACCACGCGCATCGGCGGGTACACGCCGCTGCTGATCGCGAGCAAGAACGGCAACGCCCAGATGATCCAGACGCTGCTCGACGGCGGCGCGGATCCGAAGTCCGCGACGTCGAACGGCGCGACGGCGCTCATGCTCGCAGCGGTGGCCGGCAACGCCGACGCCGCCAGGCTGCTCGTCACGAGGGGCGCCGACGTCAACGCCAAGGAATCGGTGAAGGGCGAGACAGCGCTCACCTTCGCCGCCGCATATGGGCGGGCCGACGTCATCCGTGTGCTGACGGCGAACGGCGCCGATCCGAGCGTCACGACGAAAGTGATCGACCTCGAAGCCTTCAACAAGGAAGAGCAGGAGCGCTTCGCGCAATTCCAGCAGCAGGCTGCCGCCGCCAACGGCCGCGGCGGCGCCGCCGGCGCAGCGCAGGCACGCGGCGGCCGCGGCTTCAACCCGAACGCCAAACCCGGCATCGACCGCCAGTACAACTACACGGAGCTCGTCGGCTACTGGGGCGGCCTCGCGCCGCTGCACATCGCCGCCCGGCAGGGCGAGCTCGAGGCCGTGAAGGCGCTGATCGAGGCGCACGCCAACGTGAATCAGCGGAGCGCGGGCGACAAAGTCACGCCGATGCTGGTGGCGACGATCAACGGGAACTTCGACGTCGCGAAGTACATGCTCGACCACGGCGCAGACCCGACACTCGCGCAGGAGAACGGCGTCACGCCGCTGTATGCGGCCGTCAACTGCCAGTGGGCCGACAAAGCGCTGTATCCGCAGCCGCGCGCCCAGGAGCAGCAGCATCTGTCATATCTGGACATGATGAAGGCGCTGCTCGACAAGGGAGCCGATCCGAACGCCCGCCTGCGGCGCAAGGTCTGGTACTCGCAGTACGACTTCGATCAGTCCGGCATCGACGAAGCGGGCGCGACGGCGTTCTGGCGCGCGGCGTACGCCGACGACATCGACGCGATGAAGCTGCTCGTGAAGTACGGCGCCGACGTCAACCTCGCGACCATGCGCACACCGGGACGCCCGCGACTCGGCGACGATCCCGCGCGCGTCGTCCAGGATGTGTCGGGCATGCCGCCGGTTCCGGTGGGCGGCCCCGGCGTGCCACCGCTGCTCGCGGCGGCTGGTGAGGGCTACGGCGAAGGGCTCGCGGCCAACCACCACCATTTCGCGGCGGGCGGCATGCTCGCAGCCGTGAAGTATCTCGTCGAAGAGCTTCATGTCGACGTGAACGCGCGCGACCACGAAGGCAACACGGCGCTGCACAACGCGGCGGCGCGCGGCGACAACGAGATGATTCTCTATCTCGTGTCGAAGGGGGCCGATCCGAAAGCCGTGAATCGCGGCGGCGTCACGACCGTCGACATGGCGAACGGGCCCGTTCAGCGAATTTCGCCGTTCCCCGACACGATCAAGCTACTCGAAGGCATGGGCGCAAAGAACAACCACAAGTGCGTCTCTTGCTGAGGAAGTCAGTATCTAAGGAAGTAAGGATCTGAGGATAAGTCCTTAGATCCTCAGATCCCCAGATCCTTAGATCCTTAGATTTTGAATGCTTCCCTCCTCCCGCGTCTTCGTCGCCGGTCATCGCGGGATGGTCGGGTCCGCCATCGTTCGGAAGCTCCAGGCTGAAGGCTACAAAGACATCCTGACCGCCACCCGCGAGGAGCTGGATCTGCGGGATCAGGCGGCGGTGAACCGCTGGTTTGCCGCAAACCGGCCGGACTACGTTTTTCTCGTCGCCGGGACCGTCGGCGGCATCCTCGCGAACTCGACGCGGCCCGCGGAATTCATCTACGACAACATGATGATCCACGCGACGGTCGTGCACGCGTCGCACCTCTATCCAGTCGAAAAGCTGCTGTATCTGGGCAGCTCCTGCATTTACCCGCGGAACGCGCCGCAGCCGATCCGTGAAGACTGCCTGCTCCAGGGTGAGCTCGAGCCCACGAACGAGGCCTATGCCGTTGCGAAGATCGCCGGCATCACGTTGTGCCGTGCCTACCGGCGCCAGTACGGGTCGAATTTCGTCTCGGCGATGCCGACCAATCTCTACGGGCCCGGCGACAACTTCGATCTCGCGGGCGCGCATGTCGTGCCGGCGCTGATGCGCAAGTTCCACGAAGCGAAGATCCGCGGGGTCCGCGAGGTCGTCGTGTGGGGAACCGGCGGAAGCCGTCGGGAGTTCTTGTACGTCGAGGACCTGGCTGACGCGTGCCTGTTCATCATGAAGCACTACGACGAGACGGGACACGTCAACGTCGGCACGGGCGAAGACCTGACGGTTCGCGAGCTGGCGGAAACGATCGGATCGATCGTCCATCCGGAAGCGGCCATCGTCTTCGATTCAACGAAGCCCGATGGCATGCCGCGCAAGCTGCTCGACGTCTCGCGCCTGCACGCTCTGGGATGGCGCCACCGGACGTCGCTCGTCGACGGCCTGAATGCCACCTATCGCTGGTTCGTCGACAACGCCGTCGCCGCACGCGGCATGGGCGTCGTCGCCACGTAACGCGAAACCCTCACGGCCAGATGCCGAGCGCGCGCCTGACGAGGATCAGCTGCCCGAGATGGTACGCGGTGTGATCCGCAATCAGCAGGATCTCGCGAATATACGTTTGCCCGTTGCCGTGCGGGATGGTGGCGAACAGATCGATCGCTCGATCTTTCGCGAGCTGCTGCAGCGCCCGGCGATCTCGTTTGAACGCGGCGATTGACGCCTTCCACGCCGCGGCCGTTCGCGGCGCCGGCGATTTGGGCCAGTAGTCGTCCGGCCACTTCTTCTCTTTGTATCTGGCGCTGCGGCAGAACTCGAGGATGTCCGCTTGCGCGATCCTCAAGTGCTCCAGCAGCTGCCAGGCGGAATGCTCGAGGCCCGGCGGAGTGACGCCGCGCAGCCTGGGCGGAACGCCGGCGACTGCCTTCTCGAACGTCACGTGTGCGTCGCCCCAGTCGAGAAGCTTCGCGGCCTGTTCACGGATTGCGGTGTCTTGATTCACGCGTCCTCGGTCTCTCGCTCGGCTGAAGCCTCGCGCTACATTTCGGTTTCTGCCGGAGCGGCTCTTCCCGCCCCTCGTGCCCTTCCCGCCCCTCCTGCCCGTTACAATCCCCACATGCGGACATTCGTTCAGGGCCTGGCTTTTGCTGCCGTCGCCGTCGCCCTCGGCACGGCAATGCACGGACAGCAGGATCCAAGACTATACGCCGGTCTCGAGTGGCGCTCCGTCGGACCGTTCCGCGCGGGCCGCGCATCGGCGGTGGCCGGCGTCGCAGGCAACCCGGCGATCTACTACATGGGCACGCCGGGAGGCGGCGTGTGGAAGACGACAGACGGCGGGATGATCTGGAAGCCGATTTCCGACGCCGTGCCGGTCGCGTCGATTGGTGCGCTCGCCGTCGCACCGTCGAACCCGGACGTCGTCTACATCGGAACAGGCGACGTGAGCGAAGTCGGCGGATCGGTGAATGCCGGCTCTGGTGTCTACAAGTCCACCGACGCAGGAGCAACATGGACGCACGTCGGACTCGACAATACGTGGCACATCGGAGCGCTCTGGATCGATCCTCACGATCCCAATCTCGTCGTTGTCGCCGCGCTGGGACATACGTTCGCGAAAGACGTGGACCGCGGAATCTTCAAGACGGCCGACGGCGGAGCCACGTGGAAAAAGACGCTGTTCAAAGATGACGAAACCGGAGCGGTCGACGTCGCCTTCGACGCGGCAAACCCTAAAATCGGATTCGCGACGGTGTGGGGCCATTACGTGGCGCCCGGCGCGTCAGGAGCGATCCTGAACGGCACGAATCGCGGCGCGGTCTACAAGACCACCGACGAAGGCGATACGTGGACTGCGATCGACGGCCATGGGCTGCCGGGCGATCGCGTGGGTCGATGTGGCGTCGCCGTAACGAACGGTGGAGAGCGCGTGTTCGCCATCGTCGCCGCGCAGCCCGGCGCGGGCTTGTATCGATCGGACGATGGCGGCGCGAGCTGGACAAGGTCGACGACCGATCCACGGATCGTCGGCAACGGATACTTCAGCAAGGTCTACGTCGATCCGAACAATGCCGACATCGTCTACGTGATGCAGACGTCCATGTATCGCTCCACGGACGGCGGTGAGACGTTCGCTGCGTGGAAGGGCGCGCCTGGCGGCGACGACAACCACGTGCTCTGGATCGATCCCACGCACTCCGACTGGATGGTGATGGGCAGCGACCAGGGCGCGGTCGCGTCGCTCGACGGCGGACGATCGTGGAGCTCCTGGTACAACCAGCCGACCGGTCAGCTGTATCACCTCTCCACGGACAAACGCTGGCCCTATTGGATTTACGGCATGCAGCAGGACAGCGGATCGATCGGGACGAAGAACCGCGGCGACTACGGCAACGTCGGTATCCTCGACTGGGACGCGGTCGCCGGCTACGAGTTCGGCTACATCATTCCCGACCCGCTGAACCCGGACATCATTTACGCGGGCGGCGAGGCGCGCGGCGTCTGGCGGCTGGATCGGCGCAGCCGCCAGGTGCGCACGATCTCGGCGAACGTCAGCCGCGACGGCGACTATCGAACGGCGGTGAACCCGCCGCTCGTCTTTTCGCCGCACGATCCCCACGCGCTCTACGAGGGCACGCAGATGGTGCTCGTCACGCGCGACGGCGGCGACAGTTGGCGCGCGGCGAGCCCGGACCTGACGGTGAGACCGGACGGGACAGCCCGCGCCACTTCCGATGGCGCCGACAACACGCCGGTCCCGCCGAACCGGACGGCAATCACGACGCTCGCGCTCTCGCCCGTGAAGGATGGCGTCATTTGGGCCGGCACGACGAACGGCCTCGTGCAGCTGACGACCGACGGCGGCCGCTCGTGGAAGAACGTGTCGCCGCCCGGCCTGACGCGCTTCCATCAGGTGAGCATGATCGAAGCGTCGCACGCGGACGCGGCCGAGGCGTATGCGGCGGTCGAGGGACACGAGACGGACGACTTCGCGCCGCACGTCTTCCGCACGCGCGACGGCGGCCGGACGTGGCAGGAAACCGTCGCGGGCCTGCCGGCGTCGGACGGCGGCTTCGTACGTGTCGTGCGCGAGGATCCGGCGCGGAGAGGCCTGCTGTACGCCGGCACCGAGAACGGCGTGTTCGTGTCATTCGACGATGGAGATCACTGGCAGTCGCTGCAGTTGAATCTTCCCGTGACATCGGTGCGCGACATCGTCGTCCACGACCAGGACGTCGTCATCTGCACCTACGGCCGCGCGATCTGGGTACTCGACGACGTGACGCCGTTGAGGCAGATCGACCAGCGCGTCGCCGGCGCGGATCAATTCCTGTTCGCGCCGCATGCGGCCATCCGCGTCCGACGGAACGACAACAACGACACGCCGATCCCGCCCGACTTGCCGTCGGCCGCGAATCCGCCGACTGGTGCGGTGATCGACTACTACCTGAAGGAGGGCGCCCCCGGCGAGGTCGCGATCGGCATCTACGACGCGCGGGGGGGTCTCGTGCGGACGCTGTCGAGCAATCCCGAGCCGCGTGTCGAAGACGAGGAACCGCCGAACGTGCCGTCGTACTGGTTTGCGGCGCCGCGGCCGCTGGCGGCGACGGCCGGCATGCATCGCGCCGTCTGGGATCTGCGGTATCCCGCGCCACCGTCGGTGAACCGCGACTTTCCAATCGCCGCGACCGCGGCCGACACGCCCATCGGGCCGATGGGTCCCCTGGCGGCGCCGGGCCAGTACGAGGTGCGTCTGACGGTGAACGGACAGACGCTGCGCCAGCCGCTGACGATTACTGGCGATCCACGAGTCCACGTGGCGGCGCGCGATTTCGACCAGCAGGAGGCGTTCGAGCTTCGCGTGGCGAGCGCGATGCGCGTTTCGTTCGACGCGCGTCGGGAGACGCTCGCGCTGCGCGCCGATATGGCCGATCGGCTGAAGGACCTGCAGGCGCAAGGCGCGCCGGCAGCGGCCGTCGACGCGGTGCGCGCGCTCGATCGCCGGGCCGCATTGCTGATCGCCGCAGGCGGCGGACGAGGCGCCGCGCCTGGGGCGGCCGCGAACCGCACGCCGACGCTCACCTCGGTGAACGCGAATCTCGGCGCGCTGCTCGACGCAAGCGATCTGGCCGACGGCGCACCGACCGAGGGGATGAAAATCGCGTGGGCGGATTACTGCCGCGATCTCGGTGTTCTCGCATCCGGCCTGAACGACGTGCGAGGCGCGGCGCTTGCGCCGGTCAACGCAGAGCTCGAGCGCGCCGGGGTGGCGAGACTGAACGCGGCCGCCGCCGTCACCGCACCAGTCTGCGACGTACGTTCCCGGTAGCGGCCGGCGCTAGCTCCACGCGGTAGGGGCGGAACGTGGCCAGCCAAGGCGTGCGCTACACGGCGCGCCTCGCTGGCCGTGCCGAAGCAACCGGCAAACGCGCGTCAGCGCGGCGCAGACAGGCTCTCCCGCGGGATCGCTCTTCCGCCGAGGAACACCGTCTCAATGGTGTTGTAGCCCTCGACGCTTTCCAGCGGGTTGGTG
>Ga0105240_10006128_pt1 | contig 17734 bp, 16 predicted proteins | sample KBSC54metaG_FD_80426 | JGI IMG/M metagenome (GOLD analysis project Ga0105240, IMG submission 80426) | Corn rhizosphere microbial communities from Kellogg Biological Station, Michigan, USA - KBS C5-4 metaG | ecosystem: Host-associated > Plants > Roots > Rhizosphere > Soil | place: Michigan, USA...
TCCGAAACGCGCGTGATCTGCCAGGGGATCACGGGATCCCAGGGAACCTTCCATTCGGAGGCGGCGATCGCCTACGGCACCAAGATGGTCGGCGGCGTCTCGCCCGGGAAGGGCGGTTCCAGCCACATCGGCCTGCCGATCTTCGACACCGTCGCCGAGGCGGTCGAGAAGACCGGCGCCCAGGCCAGCGCCATCTATGTGCCGCCCCCGTTCGCCGCCGACGCGATCCTGGAAGCCATCGACGCCGAGGTGGAGCTGATCGTCTGCATTACCGAGGGCATCCCGGTGGAAGACATGATCAAGGTGAAACGCGCCCTCTCCGGCTCGAAGTCGCGCCTGATCGGCCCGAACTGCCCCGGCGTGCTGACCCCGAACAAGTGCAAGATCGGCATCATGCCCGGCAGCATCTTCCAGCCCGGCTCGGTGGGCGTGGTTTCGCGGTCCGGCACCCTGACCTACGAGGCAGTGTTCCAGACCAGCCAGGTTGGGCTCGGACAGACAACCGCGGTCGGAATTGGCGGCGATCCGGTCAAGGGGACCGAATTCATCGAGATCCTGGAGATGTTCCTTGCCGATCCGGCCACCGAGTCGATCATCATGATCGGCGAAATTGGCGGCTCGGCCGAGGAGGACGCGGCGGAGTTCATTAAATCTTCATCAACCAAGAAGCCAATGGTGGGCTTTATTGCCGGGCGGACGGCGCCGCCTGGCCGCCGGATGGGGCACGCCGGGGCGATCATCTCCGGAGGCAAGGGGGGCGCCGAAGACAAGATCGCGGCGATGGAGGCGGCGGGCATCCGCGTATCGCCTTCGCCCGCGGCTCTCGGCACGACATTGCTCGAGGTCCTGAAAGGGAACTAGGGCGTCACTATCTAAACGGGCGCCGCCCGGACCCTCGTTGCGAAGGCCCAGGCGGCCCAAGGCGAGTGTGAGATGGCGGACGACGCAGGACGGCTGAACGAGGTTCTGGCCGAGACTTCCTTTCTATACGGCGGCAACGCCGGCTTCGTGGAGGACTTGCAGGCCCGGTGGGCGGCGAATCCGGATTCCGTGGAGCCGTCCTGGGCGGCGTTCTTCGCCTCCCTGCGCGACAAGGTTGACGACGTTATCAAGTCGAACGCGCCGCCCTCCTGGACGCCGACCCAGGTGGCGCCGCCGCGCCCCGACTGGCTGTCGGCGATCGATGGCCTGTGGCCGGCGATGGACGCCAAGCTGGAGGCCAAGATCGGCGCGGCCGCGCCGTCGGCGAGCCCGGACGAGGTCCGCGCCCGCACCCTCGACTCGCTGCGCGCGATCATGATGATCCGCGCCTACCGGATGCGGGGCCACCTGAAGGCCAACCTCGACCCGCTGGGGCTGGCGGTGACCGTCGGCGACGCTTCGGAACTCGACCCCGCCACCTACGGCTTTGCCGAGTCCGACTACGACCGGCCGATCTTCCTCGACTTCGTGCTCGGGCTGGAGACGGCGACGCTGCGCGAGATCCTGGCCATCCTGCGGCGCACCTACTGCGGCAATGTCGGGGTGCAGTACATGCACATCTCCGACCCGGCCGAGAAGGGCTGGCTGCAGCAGCGCATCGAGGGACGCGACAAGGAGATCACCTTCACCCGCGAGGGCAAGGTCGCCATCCTCAAGAAGCTGATCGAGACCGAGGGCTTCGAGAGGTTCCTGCACAAGCGCTTCCCGGGCACCAAGCGGTTCGGCCTGGACGGCGGCGAGGCGATGGTCCCGGCGCTGGAGCAGATCATCAAGCGTGGCGGCGCGCTCGGGGTGGAGGACATCATCATCGGGATGCCGCACCGGGGCCGCCTGAACGTGCTGGCCGCGGTGATGGGCAAGCCCTACCAGGTGATCTTCCACGAGTTCCAGGGCGGCTCGTCGCTGCCGTCCGACGTGGAAGGCTCGGGGGACGTGAAGTACCACCTGGGCGCCTCGTCGGACCGGGCGTTCGACGGCAACAGCGTCCACCTGTCGCTGACCGCGAACCCCAGCCACCTGGAGATCGTCAACCCGGTGGTGCTGGGCAAGGCGCGGGCCAAGCAGGCCTTCGACCTGCGCGAGAACCCCACCGCCGGCCGCGGCCACGTGCTGCCGCTGCTGCTGCACGGCGACGCCGCCTTCGCCGGCCAGGGCGTGATCGCCGAGTGCTTCAACCTGATGGGCGTGAAGGGCTACCGCACCGGCGGGGCGGTGCATTTCATCGTCAACAACCAGATCGGCTTCACCACCAGCCCGCGCTACTCCCGCACCAGTCCCTATCCGTCGGACACGGCGCTGATGGTCGAGGCGCCGATCTTCCACGCCAACGGGGACGACCCCGAGGCCGTGGTCTACGCCGCCAAGGTCGCCACCGAATATCGCCAGCAGTTCGGCAAGGACGCGGTGATCGACATGTTCTGCTACCGCCGGTTCGGTCACAACGAGGGCGACGACCCGACGATGACCCAGCCGCTGATGTACCTGGCCATCAAGCACCATCCGACCACCCGCGAGCTCTACAGCCAGCGCCTGATCGACGAGGGGGTGATCACCCAGGCCGACCTGGACGGCTTCATCACCGAGTTCGACTCCTTCCTCGATCGCGAGTTCGAGGCCGGCAAGACCTACCATGCCGACAAGGCCGACTGGCTCGACGGCAAGTGGGCGGGCCTGACCCCGGAGCACGAGGAACGCCGCGGCGACACCGCCGTGAAGGCGCAGAAGCTGCGCGACCTGGGCCTGAAGTTCACCAGCCTCCCCAGCCGCCTCGACGTCCACAAGACCGTGCGCCGGGTGATCGAGAACCGCCGCGCCTCGATCGAGACGGCAGAGAACATCGACTGGGCCACCGGCGAGCACCTGGCGTTCGCCTCGCTGCTCGACCAGGGCTATTCCGTGCGGCTCTCCGGCCAGGACAGCGTGCGCGGCACCTTCGTCCAGCGCCACGGCGCCATCGTCGACCAGACCACCGAGGAACACTACATCCCGCTGGCCAACCTTCGCCCAGGCCAGGCCCACGTCGAGCTGCTGGACTCGGCGCTGTCGGAAGAGGCGGTGCTCGGCTTCGAGTACGGCTTCTCGCTCACCGACCCCAACACCCTTTGCCTCTGGGAGGCCCAGTTCGGCGACTTCGCCAACGGCGCCCAGGTGGTGATCGACCAGTTCATCTCGTCGGGCGAGCGCAAGTGGCTGCGGATGAGCGGGCTGATCATGCTGCTGCCGCACGGCTACGAAGGGCAGGGGCCGGAGCACTCGTCGGCGCGGCTGGAGCGCTATCTGCAGCTCTGCGCCGAGGACAACCTGCAGGTCGCCAACTGCTCGACGCCGGCCAACTACTTCCACATCCTGCGCCGCCAGCTGCTGCGCGACTATCGCAAGCCGCTGATCATGATGACGCCCAAGTCGCTGCTGCGGCACAAGAAGGCGGTGTCGCCGCTGAGCGACTTCGCCGAGGGCTCGGCTTTCCACCGGGTTCTGCACGACGACGCCGAGCACGACCGCAACACCACCATCAGACTGGTCGCCGACGCCAAGATCCGCCGGGTCGTGATGTGCTCGGGCAAGGTCTACTACGACCTGCTCGACGAGCGGGAAAAACGCGGCATCGACGACGTCTACCTGATGCGGCTCGAGCAGTTCTATCCGTGGCCGGTGAAGTCGCTGACCACCGAGCTGTCGCGGTTCGCCAATGCCGACCTGGTCTGGTGCCAGGAGGAGCCGAAGAACATGGGCGGCTGGACCTTCGTCGACCCGTGGCTGGAGCTGACCCTGGCCAAGATGAAGATCGCCGCCAAGCGCGCCCGCTATGTGGGCCGCCCGGCGTCGGCGTCGACGGCCGCAGGCCTGATGAGCCGTCACATGAAGGAATTACAGACCTTCCTGGCCCAGGCGTTCGCCTGACGGGCGAAATCGCGCTAAGGGCTCGGCGAACTTCGAGGAGCGCTCGGCAATGACCGACATCATGACACCGGCCCTGGGCGAGTCGGTGACCGAAGCCACCGTGGCGCGCTGGGCCAAGAAGCCCGGCGACGCGGTGCGCAGGGACGAGGTGCTCGTCGAGCTCGAGACCGAAAAGGTGAATCTGGAGGTCTCCGCCTCGGAGGACGGCGTGCTGTCCGAGATCGCGGCGCCCGAAGGCGCCACGGTGACGCCCGGCCAGGTGCTGGGCCGCCTGGCGGCCGCCGGCGCCGCGCCGGCCAAGGCGGCCGCCAAGGTTCCCGAGACCGTCGCCGCGGCCGCCGCCCCGGCGCCCGCGCCCGCGGCGGCCGTCGCCGAAGCGCCCCGGCCGCCCGCCGAGCAGCCCGCGGCCCTGCCGCTGGCGCCGTCGGTGCAGCGGATCGCGGCCGAGAACCAGCTGGATGTCTCGTCCATCGCCGGCAGCGGCAAGGACGGGCGGATCACCAAGGGCGACGCCCTGGCCGCGGTCGAGGCCCTGGCCAGCCGCCCGGCCGCCGCGCCGCCGCCAGCGCCAGCTCCCGCCGCGGCTCCGCCAGCCCCCGCCGCGCCGCGTCCGCCGCACGAACGCGAGGAACGGGTGCGGATGACCCGCCTGCGCCAGACCATCGCCCGGCGCCTGAAGGAGGCCCAGGACACCGCCGCCATGCTGACGACCTTCAACGAGGTCGACATGAGCGCCGTGATGGCCCTGCGCAATCAGTACAAGGACGTGTTCGAGAAGCGGCACGGGGTGAAGCTCGGCTTCATGAGCTTCTTCGTGAAGGCCTGCGTGGCGGCCCTCAAGGACGTCCCGGCGGTGAACGCCGAGATCGACGGGACCGACCTGATCTACAAGAACCACTACGACATCAGCGTCGCGGTCGGCACCGAGCGCGGCCTGGTCACGCCCGTCGTCCGCGACGCGGACGCGCTCAGCCTGGCGCAGATCGAGAAGACCATCGGCGAGCTGGCGGCCAAGGCGCGCGACGGCGCGCTGGCCCTGGAGGACCTGCAGGGCGGCACCTTCACCATCACCAACGGCGGCATCTACGGCTCGCTGATGTCGACCCCGATCCTCAACCTGCCGCAGTCGGGCATTCTCGGCATGCACAAGATCCAGGACCGCCCGATGGTGGTCGGCGGCCAGATCGTGGTGCGGCCGATGATGTACCTCGCCCTGTCCTACGACCACCGGGTGGTGGACGGTCAGGGCGCGGTGACCTTCCTGGTCAAGGTCAAGGAACACATCGAGGATCCCCAGCGCCTGCTGCTGGAGATCTAGGCCCGAGTGGCCCTCGCCCTCGTCGCCCGCCTTCCCACCCTGCCAGAAGCCCAGATCGCGGCCGGGGCCCTGCGCTCCGCCGGCATCGACGCCCAGGTGTTCGACGCCAACTTCGGCGGCGTCGAGGCGCCGGTGATCGAGGCCCTGGGCGGGTTTCGGATCATGGCGCCCGAGCACGAGGCGGCGACGGCGCGCGACATCCTGAAGATGCTGCAGGCCGGCCCCGGCCTCGGCGAACCGGACGAATATCCCGAGCGGGACGAGGACTCGCCGTGGGCCCGCCGCCGCACCTCCTGGTGGCGGCGGCTGGTAGGCCTGGTGCTCGTCGGGCTCACCGGCTGACAACTGCGCAGACGCGGCCGAAAGCAACTGACCTTCACAATCCGAGCGCCTATATCCGGCCTCACGATCTCGCGGAGCTTGCGCGCATGGCTGGGTATGACGTCGTCATCATCGGGGGCGGGCCGGGAGGCTACAACGCCGCGATCCGGGCCGGGCAGCTGGGGCTGAAGGCCGCCTGCATCGAGAAGCGCGCCACGCTAGGCGGGACCTGCCTCAATGTCGGCTGCATCCCCTCCAAGGCGCTGCTGCACGCCTCCGAACTCTACGAACTGGCGCAGAAGGACTTTGCCGGCCTCGGCATCGAGGTGACGCCGAAGCTGAACCTGCCGGCGATGATGGCCAACAAGGAGGGCTCGGTCGGCCAGCTGACCAAGGGGATCGAGTTCCTGTTCAAGAAGAACAAGGTCGACTGGATCAAGGGCGCCGGGAAGATCACCGGCCCGGGCAAGGTCGAGGTCACCGCCGCCGACGGCTCGGTGACCACGCTCGAGGCCAAGGACATCGTCATCGCCGCCGGCTCCGAGCCCGCGGGCCTGCCGGGCGTCGAGGTGGATCAGACGCGCATCGTCGATTCCACCGGCGCGCTCTCCCTGCCGGAGGTCCCCGGCAGCCTGATCGTGATCGGCGCCGGCGTGATCGGCCTGGAGCTCGGCTCGGTCTGGCGGCGGCTCGGGGCCAAGGTCACGGTGGTGGAGTTCCTCGACCGGATCACGCCCGGCGTCGACCTGGAGACCGCCAAGACCTTTCAGCGCGCCCTGACCAAGCAGGGCATGGCGTTCAAGCTCTCGTCCAAGGTCACCGGCGCCAAGGCCGGGCCGAAGTCGGTCAGCCTGACGGTCGAGCCGGTCGCGGGCGGCGAGCCCGAGACCCTGACCGCCGACTATGTGCTGCTGTGCATCGGCCGCCGGCCCAACACCGGGGGCCTCGGCCTGGAAAGCATCGGCGTGCAGCCCGACCGGCGCGGCTTCATCCCCACCGACCACTTCCGCACCTCCGCCGCCGGCGTCTGGGCGATCGGCGACGCCACCCTGGGACCGATGCTGGCGCACAAGGCCGAGGACGAGGCGGTGGCCTGCATCGAGATCATCGCCGGCAAGGCCGGGCACGTGAACTACGACGTGATCCCCAGCGTGATCTACACCCACCCCGAGGTGGCCTCGGTGGGCAAGACCGAGGAGGAGCTGAAGGCCGCCGGCGTCGCCTACAAGGTCGGCAAGTTCCCCTTCACCGCCAACGCCCGCGCCAAGGTCAACGGAGAGGCCGAGGGCTTCGTGAAGGTGTTGGCCGACGCCAAGACCGACCGGGTCCTGGGCGTGCACATGATCGGCCCGGACGTGGGCGAGATGATCGCCGAATACTGCGTGGCGATGGAATTCTCCGCCGCCTCGGAGGACGTCGCCCGCACCTGCCACCCCCACCCGACCCGCTCCGAAGCCCTGCGCCAGGCGGCCATGGGGGTCGAGGGCTGGACGATGCAGGCCTGAGCCCTTCCGAAGGGGCTACGCCGGCGGCGGCACCGTCAGGCCGTGGCGCTGGCCGATCTCCACCAGCCGGCCCAGGTCGGGCGATGTGGGCGAGATCTCGCGGTCGAACTCGACGAACATGTGCGAGGCGCCCTCCCGGGACGTCAGGCTGAGCATCTCGCCCCCGCCGGCGCCGAAGCGGAACCAGTGCGTCTTGCCCGCCGGCAGGTGCACCAGGGTGCCCGGCCGCGCCACCAGCGACGCATCGTCGATCCCGAACGCGATCTCGCCCTGGATCACATAGAAGGCTTCGTCCCACGGGTGGTTGTGCGGCGGCGGCCCGCTGCCCTCGGGTCCGGCCTGGTGAAACACCTCGTAACTGCCGGTCTGGGCGCCCGACGCGAGCACGGTGATCTTCTCGCCCACGATATTCAGGCCGCGCTCGGCGTCCTTGTTCACGATGATCGGTTCGCTCATTGGTTCAGCCTCCCGCTGGCAGAATAGCAAAGTTCCAGCCGGCCGACAGGGCGGCCTCCCGGGCGGCTGTCAGCGCTTGCGGAAGCGCGCAGCCTCGGCGGCGAGCTTGGTCGTCCAGTCCTCGGGCTTTTCGTCGTCGGGTGCGAACGGGAGGGTTCCGGCGACGCCGCGGATCGCCAGCCAGAGCTGCTGGTTGAACTGGCCGAGAGTCTTCAGCGGGCGGCGCTTGTCGTCGGTCACGTCCCACCCGGCCGCCTCGAACGCGGCGACCTGATCTGGGACCGGACGCTGGTCGACGCCGTCCCAGTCCGACGGCCGCGCGACCTCTTCGGCCTCGTCGGCGGTGAGGCCGAACAGAGCCTGGGAGCAGGCGTCGATCTCGGGGAACTCGGCCCGGCCTTCCGGCTCACGGTAGGCGGGCTTCATCACGGCCTTGAATTCCAGGTCGGACACGCCGGGAAGGTCGAGCAGGCGGCGGAGGCGGGGCTGGGAGCTCATGGCGGCAGAATAGCATTCCCGGCGCCGCAGCCGAAGCGGCCGACGCTCGACCGCTAGGCTCTGGGATGGGCCTTCGCGTACGCGCCCAGCAGACTGGCCGCGTCCACCGCCGCGTAGCGCTGGGTGGTGGAGAGCGAGGCGTGGCCCAGCAGCTCCTGGATCGAGCGCAGGTCGGCGCCGGCGCCCAGCAGGTGGGTGGCGAAGGAGTGGCGCAGGGCGTGGGGCGTGGCGCGCTCGGAGAGGCCGAGGCGCCCCCGCAGGCGCTGCATCAGCTCCTGCACCCGACGGGGCGTGAGCGGGCCGCCGCGGGCGGCGCGGAACAGCGGCTGGTCGGGGGCGAGGGCGAACGGCGCGGCGGCCAGGTAGGCGTCCACGGCCGCCCGCACCGCCGGCAGCACCGGCGTGATCCGCACCTTCGAGCCCTTGCCGAGGATGCGCAGCGAATCGCCCAACGGCGCGTCGGCGCCCTTCAGCGACAGGGCCTCGGAGATGCGCAGGCCGCAGCCGTACAGCAGGGCCAGCACCGCCTCGTCGCGGGCGCTCTCCCAGGCGGCGCGATCAGGGTCGTCGCCCGCCTCGGTCAGCAGGCCCAGGGCCTGGTCTTCGGTGACCGGCCGCGGGACGCCGGCCTTGACCCGGGGGCCGCGGACCAGGGCGAGCGCGGGGCAATTCACGCCCAGGCGGCGGTCGAGGAACCTGTGATAGGTGCGGATGGCGGACAGCGCCTGGGCCAGCGAGGCGGGCGACAACGGTGTCTGTCCCTGACGCCGGTAGGCCAGGAAGGCGCGGATGTCGCCGGCGGTCAGGGCGCCCATGTCGGCCAGGGCGAGCGGGCCGCCGCGGTGCTGTTCGAGGAAGGTCAGGTAGCTGCCGACGCCGGCCGCATAGGCCTCGACGGTGCGGGGGCTGGCCCGCCGTTCGTTCGCCAGGTGGTCGAGGAAGGCCGCCAGCGCGTCCCGCGCGGTCACGGGAGCGGCCAGCGCCCGGCCGTGCGCTCGACCACGCGGGCCAGGAAGTCGATCAACTCGTGGCCCATGTCGGGCGTGAACGTCGCCTCGTCCGCCGCGCCAAACGCCAGCACGCCCGTTCGGTGATCGCACCAGAGCGACAGTCGGATCAGGGCGACGCTGCCAATCTCCGTCGCACGCTCGCCGAAGAGGCCGAGCGCCGTCGGGACGACGCCCAGGCGGGCGGTCCGGCCATGGCCCAGCGTCAGGTCCACCTGGCCTTCGGCCAGGGCGCGCCAACCGGCCGGCGTCGGCCCGCCTTCCGCCGCCACGACCCCGGCGGCAAGGCCGAACCGGTGGCGGGCGAGGTGGTCGAGGCGGCCGGCGAGGTCGTTGTGGCTCTCGGCGTCCAGCAGCTCCACCACCGCCGCGTGGGTCTGGGCCTGGGCGGCGAAGTTCGCCCGCGCCACGGCTTCCAGCCGCTTGCGGACACTGGATTCGGTGCGGTGGGCCTCGGCGACACGGGCCAGGGCGGCGGGACCGAAGTCGATCAGGTTGGCGGCGTCGACCCGCAGGCCCAGCTCGCGCAGCAGGTCGGGATCGTCGCGCAGCACATCAGGACGGCTCCGCAGGAAGGCGCGGATGGCCTCGTCCCTGGCTGATTCATGCGCCCTGGCGCGCAGTATGTCGGTCAATCCAGGCCCCCGCCGCTGGTGCTTGCATCACAGGATCGACTGGCCCGTCTTGGCCCAGTCGGCCAGGAACAACTCAAGACCCTTCTCGGTTAACGGGTGCTTGAACAGGTCGGTGAAAACCGCCGGCGGGATGGTGGCGCAGTCCGAGCCGGCCAGGGCGGCCGCCTTCACATGGCCGGTGGTGCGGATCGATGCGGCCAGGATCGCGGTGTCGAAGCCGTAGGTGTCGTAGATCTCGCGGATCTCGCGGATCACCTCCATTCCGTCGGCGCCGTTGTCGTCCAGGCGGCCAACGAACGGGGAGATGAACGCGGCCCCGGCCTTGGCGGCCAGCAGGGCCTGCACCGCGGAGAAGCAGAGGGTCACGTTCACGCGGATGCCGTCGCGGGCCAGGGCCGTGGTGGCGGTCAGGCCCTCGCGGGTCAGCGGCAGCTTGACCACGACGTTCGGGGCGATCTTCGCCAGCTTGCGGCCCTCGGCCAGCATGGTCTCCACGTCGGTCGCCACCGCCTCTGCGCTGATCGGCCCCTCGACGAGACCGCATATCTCGGCGATGACCTCCAGCATGGGCCGGCCGGACTTGGCGATCAGCGACGGATTGGTGGTGATCCCGTCCACCAGGCCGGTGGCGGCCAGGTCGGCGATGACCTTGGTGTCGGTGGAATCGAGAAAGAGCTGCATGGCCGGGGACTCGCGCGAAAAACGCGCCACCCTATGGCAAAGCGCTGCGACGCGTCGATGACGAGAATCGCCTCCGTCCTGCTGCCCCTGCCCCTGCCCGAGGCGTTCGACTACGCCGAGCCGGAGGGGATGGACCTGGCCGTCGGCGACATCGTCGCCGCGCCGCTGGGGCCGCGGCTGGTGCGCGGCGTGGTGACGGCGCTGCGCGACGCGGCGGGCGGGAACCGGGCCCTGCGGCCAGTGGCGGACCGCCTGGCCGACCCGCCGCTTCCGCCCTCGACGGTGGCGTTCGTGGAGTGGGCGGCGCGCTACGCCGTCGACCAGCCGGGCCAGCCGCTGGCGATCGCGTTGCGCGGGGCGCGGGCGCCGAAGCCGCGGCAGGAACGGGTGCTGATCCCGACCGGCGCGGTCCCGACGCGGCTGACGCCAGCGCGGCAGAAGGTGATCGCGGCGGCCGCCGAGGCGGCGCTGTCGCCGGCCGCCCTGGCCCGCGCCGCCGGGGTCAGCAGCGGCGTGGTCTCTGCGCTGGTGGCGGATGGCGTCCTCGTCGAGGAGGTTCGGACAGCGGCGGTCGACTTCCCGGCCCCGGATCTCTCCCGGTCCGGCGCGCGTCTGAATCCCAGTCAGGCGGCGGCGCTCGGCGAGCTGGAAGGCGTGATCGGCCAGGGCGGGTTCTGCGTCACGCTGCTCGACGGCGTCACCGGCTCGGGCAAGACCGAGGTCTACCTCGAGGCGCTGGCCGAGGCGCTGCGGCGTGATCCGGAGGCGCAGGGGCTGATCCTGCTGCCTGAGATCGCCCTGACCCAGGCGGTGATCGCGCGCATCGCCGAGCGCTTCGGCGCCGAGCCCGGCGAGTGGCACTCCGGCGTCGCCCCGCCGCGCCGCCGCCGGCTCTGGGAGGCGGTGGCGCTGGGCAAGTGCCGCATCGTCGTGGGGGCCCGCTCGGGGCTCTTCCTGCCGTTCCGCCGCCTGAGGCTCATCGTCGTCGATGAGGAGCACGACGCCTCCTACAAGCAGGAGGACGGCTTCATCTACCAGGCTCGCGACCTGGCGGTGGCGCGCGGGCGGATCGAGGGCGCGCCGGTGGTCCTGGCCTCGGCGACGCCCTCGCTGGAGACGCTCTGGAACGCCCAGTCCGGTCGCTACCGGTGGCTGTCGCTGAAGGCTCGGCACGGCGGGGCGACGCTGCCTCACATCGACCTCGTCGACCTGCGCCAGACGCCCCCGGATACCGGGCGCTGGCTCTCGCCGCCGCTGGTCAAGGCCCTCAAGGAGACCCTGGCGCAGGGCCGCCAGGCGCTGCTGTTCCTGAACCGCCGGGGCTATGCGCCGCTGGTGCTGTGCCGCGCCTGCGGGGAGAAGCTGCAGGCGCCCGACACCGATTCCTGGCTGGTGGAGCACCGCTACACCGGCCGCCTGGTGTGCCACCTGACCGGCTTCTCCATGCCGCGGCCCGATCGTTGCCCGCACTGCAGCGCCAAGGACAGCCTGGTCTCGGTCGGGCCGGGGGTGGAGCGGGTCGAGGAGGAGGCGCGGCTGCTGTTCCCCGACGCCCGCATCGCGGTCTTCTCGTCCGACACGGTCGCCAGCCCGGAGGCGGCGCGGGCGATGATCGGGGCGATGAGCGCCGGCGACATCGACATCCTGGTCGCCACCCAGGCGGCGGCCAAGGGGCACAACTTCCCGAACCTGACGCTGGTGGGGGTGGTGGACGCCGACCTCGGCCTGCGCGGCGGCGACCTGCGGGCCGCCGAGCGCACCTTCCAGCTGCTGGCCCAGGTCGCCGGCCGGGCCGGGCGCCACGCCCACGCCGGCCGGGCGGTGCTGCAGACCTGGGCGCCGGAGCACCCGGTGATGCAGGCGCTGGCGGCGCAGGACCGGGACGCCTTCGTGGCCGTGGAGATGGCCGAGCGCGAGGCCGCCGGCCTGCCGCCGTTCGGGCGCCTCGCGGCCCTGATCGCCTCCGGGCCCGACCTGACCGCGCTGGAGACCTTCGTCCACGCCCTCGCCGCCGCCGCGCCGAACGCCGACGGGGTCGAGGTCTATGGCCCCGCCGACGCCCCCTTCGCCCTGGTCCGGGGCCGCCGCCGGAAGCGCTTCCTGGTGCGCGCCGACCGCAGCGTCGACCTGCAGGCCTTCCTCGGCGCCTGGCGCGCCCGGATAAAGGTCCCCGGCGCGATCAGGCTGACCATCGACGTGGACCCGTACAGCTTTCTTTAGGGGTCCTCACCCTGGCCTCCCTCCCCTTCATGGGGAGGGACAGCGTCGCGAAGCGACGCAGGGTGGGGGACTCTGACGCGTCAACTGTAGTCGGTGGGCAGCGAGTCTCGCTGCAGACTCCCCCACCCTGACCGCTTCGCGGTCGTCCCTCCCCATGAAGGGGAGGGAGGCGTGGCGCACCGCTTGCACCACCCGGCGCAGCCGTTCGCAACCAGGCCGCGTCATGTCCCAGCCCGAGAATCTGAAGCCCCTCACCTCGCTGCGCTTCTTCGCGGCCTTCTGGGTGGTGCTGTTCCACTATTGGCCGAAGCTGGCGGTCAGCTTCACGCCGGCCCTGGTGTCCAAGGGCTACCTGGGCGTGGAGCTGTTCTTCGTGCTCTCGGGCTTCATCCTCTGCCACGTCTATCTGCCGGCGATCGAGGCCGGGCGCTACCGCTACGGCGACTTCCTGTGGGCGCGGCTGTCGCGGATCTATCCGATGCACCTGGCGACCCTGATCGGCATGGGGCTGATGGCGGGCGCAGCCGTGGCTGTCGGCCTCAGCGTCGATCCGAACATCCTCTCGGTCGCCGCCCTGCCGGCGAACCTGCTGATGGTCCACGCCTGGGGCTTCGCGCCGGTGGCGGGCTGGAACCATCCGTCCTGGTCGATCTCGGCCGAGTGGTTCGCCTACCTGACCTTTCCGGCCTTCGCGGCGGTGGCGATGCAACTTCGCCACCGCCCCCTGGTGGCCCTGGCCGGCGCGCTCGGCCTGATCGCCACCCTCTACACCGGCTTCCAGGCGATCACCGGAGCCCCCCTGACCCGGGCCACGATCGAGTGGGGGGCGCTGCGAATCATTCCCTGCTTCGCCTATGGCTGCGCCCTCTATCTGGCCTGGCGCGCACATGTGGCAGACCGCCGCACAGGCGGTATCGCCGCCTTGTTTTTCGGCGCCGGATCACTGGCTGCTGCCCAATTCGGGGCGCCAGACGCAGTGATCGTCGCGGCCTTCGGCGGGCTGATTATTGCCCTGGCGCAAGTTTCCAGGGCGGGCGGTCGCGTCGGATCGCACCCCTTTCTCGTGTATCTCGGCGAGATCAGCTATTCGATCTACATGGTCTGCATCCCCTGGGAGCTCCTGTTCGTAAATCTAGCCGCCAAGATCATGCACTTGAGCCAGAAGCAGTTGCCCTGGCACCTGTGGCTCATCTTCCTGTTCTCGGTGATTCCTCTGGCCGCCCTGACCCATGGTCTGATCGAGAAACCGGCGCGCGAACGCATGAGACTGTGGTGGTCTTCACGGGGGTCTCACAAACTCGCGACGGTTACGGCGCGGTAAAGACTCTTTTCATTCGGGGCGGGCAGGGTTATCCGAGCGTTTGTCGAGGGCGGGAGACATCCCAACATGCGAAGCCGGACGAGAGCTTCTCTCGCATCCATGGCGATGGCTATCGTCGTCGCCCTGGCCCCCGGAGGGGCTTTCGCCCAAGATTCCTGGCAGTGCGTTCCCTTCGCCCGGCTGATGTCCGGCATCCAGATTTTCGGTGACGCCTGGACCTGGTGGAGCCAGGCGGCCGGCAAGTACCAGACCGGCTTCAGTCCCAAGGTCGGCGCCGTCCTCTGCTTCCGTCCCACCGGCCGCATGCGGCTTGGCCATGTCGCGGTGGTCAGCCAGGTGCTCACGGACCGCGTGATCCAGATCACCCACGCCAACTGGTCGCTGATCGACGGCGGCCGCGGCCACGTCGAACAGAACGTCACCGTCATCGACGTCTCGCCGAACGGCGACTGGAGCCAGGTCAAGGTGTGGAACGACCCGTCACGCGATCTCGGCGCGACCGTCTATCCGACCTTCGGCTTCATCTACCAGGACGCCACCAGCGCCATGATGGCGCGCATCAGCCAGGCGCCGAGCGCCGCCCTCGCCATGGCCCAGTCCGCCGCCAGCCAGGTGGCCGCGGCCGTGCGTCCCGGTTCGACCCCGCTGGCCCTGCTCGACCAGGCCGCCGATTCCACCGACCGGATCGCCGCCCTGATCGCCGCCGCCACCGGCGGCGCCCAGCAGTCCGACACAAAAGACAACGCCAGCCACTAGGTCCGGGCGCCTCGGCCCTCGCTCGCAGGAGCCCTGACGCATGCCCGCTGACCAGCCCCGCAACGGCGCGGTCAGCCTCGGCGCCTCACGCGGGTCCGGCCAGATGGCCTACCTCGATTTCGGCGATCCCGCGCGGGCCCCGGACGTCGTCTTCCTGCACGGCAACGGCTTCAACGCCCGCACGCACCGCGCCGCGCTCGCGCCCCTGGCCGACGAGTTCAGGATGCTGGCGATCGACCTGCGCGGCCATGGCGCGACGACGCTGGAGACCGCGACCGAGGGCCGGCGGGACTGGCGCGACCTGCGCGACGACGTGCTCGCCTTCCTCGACGTCCAGGAGCTGGAGCGCGTCGTCCTGGCCGGCCACTCGATGGGGGGATGCACCAGCCTGATGGCCGCCGGCGTCGCGCCCGGGCGGGTGCGGGCGCTGGCCCTGTTCGATCCGGTGATCATGCCGCCGGAAGTCCTGGCGGCGCGGGAGAGCGCCGACGCGCCGGCCTCGCCGCTGGCCCGCAGCGCCTCGCTGCGGCGGCGGGTGTTCGCCAGCCGCGACGCCGCCTTCGACTCCTACAAGGGCCGCGGCGCCTTCCGGACCTGGCCGGACGAGGTGCTGCGCGACTTCGTGAGAGAGGGTTTCCGGGATCTGCCGGACGGCGCGGTGACCCTTGCCTGTGCGCCCGAATGGGAGCTGTCCAACTATGCCAACCTCAGCCTCGACGGCTGGAATGCGTTCCACACGAGCCGCTGCCCGATCCACATCCTGCGCGCCGAGCGCGACTCGCCGTGCCGCATAGACGGACACCTGCCGGAGCTGACCGCCTCCGGCCGGATCCGGGTCGAGACCATCCCCGACACCACCCACTTCCTGCCGGTGGAGCGGCCGGACCTGGTGCGCGCGGCGATCCGCGAGGCGGTGGCCGCCCCCTAGGCGGCGCCGTCCGGCTCGCCAGCGCCGCCGGCCCATGACATCCTGGCGGCTCGCAAGGAGAGCCACCCTGGCCAACCCGAAGCCCAGGCCCCGAAAGGTGCTCGTGCCCCGGCACAGCCTGCTGGTCCGGATCACCCACTGGATCAATGCGTTCAGCCTCGCCCTGCTGCTGCTGAGCGGGCTTGGCATCTACAACGCCCATCCGGCGCTCTACTGGGGCCAGCAGTCGCACTTCGACCGTCCCTGGCTCGCCACCGGCGCAGCGATCCAGGGCGGCCAGTTGCGTGGCGTCACGCGCCTGGGCGGAGCGCAGTTCGACACCACCGGCGTGCTCGGCGCGTCGAGCGTCGACGGCCGGCCGACCGCGCGCGGCTTCCCCGCCTGGCTGACCCTGCCCGGCCCTCGACATCTGTCGGTGTCGCGGCGGTGGCATTTCTTCTTCGCCTGGCTGTTCGCGGTGAACGGCGCGATCTACGCCCTGAGCGCGGTGCTGCTCGGGCATCTGAGGCGCGACCTGCTGCCCACGGCCGACCAGCTGAGGCCGCGCCATGTGCTGCAGGAAATCTGGGACCACGCGCGCCTGAGGTTCGCCAGGGGCGAGGCGGCGCGCCACTACAACGTGCTGCAGAAGGGCGCCTACCTCGGCGCCGCCTTCGTGCTGCTGCCGTTGATGATCCTCACCGGGATGACCATGTCGCCGGGCCTGGATGCGGCCTTTCCATGGCTGCTAGACCTGTTCGGCGGACGCCAGTCGGCCCGCTCGATCCACTTCATCGTGGCATGGCTGATCGTGGGGTTCTTCCTGGTCCACATCGTCATGGTCGTGCTGTCGGGGACCTGGAACAACATCCGCTCGATGCTCACCGGCCGCTACGCGATCGAGGTCGAGCCACCCGCGGCGACCCCGACCGCTAGCGACGCTAGCGCCGGTCTCCACTGAAAAATCAACGAACTTGCGATGCGATTGACGGGTCATTACCTTGGCTAGGGTTAGCCAGAGACGAGCCCATGACCACCGTCAACATGCTTCAGGCCAAGAATAACCTCTCCAAGCTGGTTGATGCCGTGGAGTCGGGGGTCGAAACGGAAATCGTTATCGCCCGAAACGGGCGCCCCGCTGCGCGTCTTGTGCCGCTCGGTTCCAAGAAGACGGGAATCCGTCTTGGCGTCGCCAAAGGCAAGTTCACGGTTCCGGATAACATCGACGAGGACAACGAGGAGATCGCCAAGCTGTTCTATGGCGAGGAATGAACGTCCTCCTCGACACGCACGTCGCACTCTGGGCCATTGCGGCAGATGACAAACTATCGGCAATCGCACGCCGCACGATCGCCGCTCCCGACAACACGATCTTTATAAGCGTGGTCACGCTCTGGGAGATCGCCATCAAGTTTGCACTGAGGCGTGGCCGTTCGAACGATATGCCAATATCCGCCGAGGACGCTCTCGAGAACTTCACCGCCGCGGGCTACGAGATATTACAGATCGAAGCCCGGCACGCCCTTGCGGTGGCTGGCCTTCCGAACCTGCACGGTGATCCGTTCGACCGAATGTTGATCGCCCAGGCGAGAAGCGAGCCTCTACGACTGTTGACGGCCAATACGCGAATGGCCGCGTATGGCGCCTCGGTGGACCTGGTCTGAACTCAGGCCTGAGCGAACAGCTTCGCCCACTTCCGCGGCTCGCGGCTCTTCCACGCCCCGCGGTGGTAGGCGTCCGACGCGATCAGCGGCACCACGGTGGTGGCTTCGGCGAACACCATCTGCTCGTGGGTGGTCTGCACCTTGCCCCAGGAGGCCGCCTCCTGCAGCGTCGATGACGAGCAGGCGCCGTCGCGCACGTCGGCCACGGTGATCTGCACCGCATACTTGTGCATGTCGGCCTCGACGCCGAGGATCTCGGCGCAGACCACGGTGTCCTGGGCGAAGTTCTTCGGCACTCCGCCGCCCACCATGAACAGGCCCGTCGTGCCGGCGGCGATCTTCACGTCGGTCAGTTCGCGGAAGTCGGCCACCGCGTCGATGCTCAGGTAGGGCTGCTTCGCCGCGATCCGCTCCTTCTGGTGCTTGACCAGGCCGAAGCCGGCGGAGCTGTCCACGAATGCCGGACAGAAGATCGGCACGCCCTCCTCATAGGCGGTCTGGATCAGGCTGCCGGGCTTCCTGGCGTTGCCGGCGGCCAGCCACTTGCCGATCTCGTGGATGAA
>Ga0105240_10006129_pt1 | contig 17734 bp, 19 predicted proteins | sample KBSC54metaG_FD_80426 | JGI IMG/M metagenome (GOLD analysis project Ga0105240, IMG submission 80426) | Corn rhizosphere microbial communities from Kellogg Biological Station, Michigan, USA - KBS C5-4 metaG | ecosystem: Host-associated > Plants > Roots > Rhizosphere > Soil | place: Michigan, USA...
CTGCCCGTTACAATATTGCCGGTTGGACTTCGAAGATGTAGAGACAGGAGAGATTGTCACGATGCATCCCGACCGGCAGCCGCAAGATTTTTTCCATTCACGGTTGGAGGTAAGCCCCGGAAGTCGCTGGCTGATCAGTAAAGGATGGGGATGGCATCCGGTGGATTTGATTGCGTACTATACCTTCGCGGACTGCCTAGCCAACCCACTGCTTCTGGATTCCCGCCCGATAATCGAATTGGAAAAAGCGCCCGAAGGCCAAGACGATACAGAATTTGGAGAAGGCTTCGAATTCTCGACGGCGAGCTTTATCGATGATGATTGGTTATTAATTAGGGCGCCTGATGATTATGCGCCCCTGGGGTTGTGGAGCATGGACAACATGAAGATGGCACGCAGTATAGCGGTTGAGGCCAAATGTGGAAATCTGCTCGCTATTGATCACCAATGGGCCTGGGACCTTTTCGAACATCCCAAGTTGATCCATCTGGAATCAGGCAAGATCGAATGGACCGCTCCAGACATCGATTCGGGCAGGCAAAACTCCTCGATAATCGGGAATATGGAACAACCAGTTGTGGCGTGGGATAGGGAGAATGGCCGGCTTGCTGTCAGTGCTGAGACAAGCGTACACGTCTTGACCTTACGAAGATGAGTATGACGTAATTCATCTAAATTAAAGAATAAGAAAATACGAGCTACTAATGGGTATGACGACCCTTCAGTTGGACGGGAATGATTTTTCTATTCTATTATCGTTTTATAGTGAAGTAGGAAAGGTATTTACGAAAGATCTGGGCTGGGAGATCGGACGGAATTTAGACGCATTCAATGACGTCCTTCGGGGCGGTTTCGGCGTGTATGATTGCGAAGAACCTATCCAGCTGATCTGGCTGCACAGCGATAAAAGCAGAATGGATTTGGGATGGGAAGAAACGTTGAAATACCTCACAAAAAAGCTAAAAACTTGCCATCCTACAAATGTGGAAGCCGTCAAAAGGGATTTGGCAATGGCCCAGAGCTATGTCGGCAAGACGCTTTTTGAGCTCATAGTAGAAATAATAAAGACACACAATCACATTGAATTGATGCTGCGTTGAAATGCCGGTCTTGACCCAGCTCTGGACCTCGATAGGTAATTGCCTATAAATCAACATATAGGCAATTTTATTAATCGGGGGACACATCCTCAGGTCCCTTTCGCAACTCTCATTAAATGATTTTTATCACCTTGCTTTAGCCCTCCTCTGAAGTAGCTTTACAATAAAGCTGTTCTAATCATTACCGCTTTATATGGGATTTAGAGAAAGGCTATTCAGCCACATTTTTTTTCGAAGCCTGCTGACTGTCGTTGGTAACCGCAACCCGTATGCTGCCAAGACCAAAACTTTTATTGCCTATTTCCAGTACAAGATTGGCCCCTATCAGGCTGACTATTATTTATATTTCTCCAAGCCTCCCCTTCTGCAAGTTTACAAGAATGAGATATTTAGTAAAATGCGTGAATATGAGGGATATGAGCTGATCAGGTATCTCGAAACGCACTATGCGGCCTATGAAGACAAGCCTGACTTTATACGTTTTCTTCGTTATGAAGTTGCCGAACGCCTGAAGTACTCTATTCCCCGGACCTCCAGGCTAAGACTTCTGGCTACCTCCGGTTGGCTTGTAGAAAAACAGATCGAGCAGCAGGCCTTGCAAGAGAAGATATTAAAAGCTCGAATCCAGCAGGATGTCCGTTCAACCCTCGAGGACCAGGCTGTCTCCGGGCAGGATGTCGATGAAGTCGTGCATGCCCTTTCGGAAAAACTGACTGGCCGACTGGATCAACTACTTTCGACGACTGAAGAGAAGATCGGTCTGTTAACCGAATCTTTCATAACAGGCAATATCGAGCTAAACAACCAACATAATCTAGTCAGGTTACTCCACCTCCATCTCCTGATCCAGTCAATAGAGATTACCCGCGGGTCCTCGTCGGAAAAACTATTCAAGCGCAACTCAAACATGGATCTTGCCAGTATCCTTCATCTCCATTACCGGGCCTTCAAGGGCAAGCGGATCAATACCGTGCAGGCCGAGATCGGTAAAGCCTGGGATGATCTGAAGATCAATGACCAAAAAGTTCAAAAGTTGACGAAGGCGCTCGCAGACTTTTTTTATTGAATTACAACGCAGTTATTTTCCGTATGGCTTTTGGCATTCGGCACGAAGCATGAAATTCGATTTGCCGCTAACAACGCTGGTAAAGAGATCGTCCGCCACTTTGTTTAGCTTATTAAAATGAACAACTCCATACTGGCAGACGCTTCCCAAAATGTTTTCGTCTTTGTCCATAAAATGAAATATCGGTAGCGCGGAATTCGGGCTTGTAAGCCAATACAGGTGCCTAAAGACCTTAGGTAACTCCAGAGTATTTGCCAGCAATGCTCCATTAAATCTCTTGCCCAATCCATTAGCTACAAAATAGTCAATCGCCTCCGATATTGATTTTGATTTGCCAGTATTCTCCTGGAAACGATACAACCAGGGTGTTTCCCCGTCCCCAATGAAAATTAGAAAATCAAAGCCAAGCTCGTGCATCAAGCCTGCAACGGCAACAGACAATTTCCCGATGTATCGAGTTCTTGCCTCATTAGCGACCGATAAAAAGTAGCTTTTGTAGACATCAGGAAAAAAGGCCTGATCTACGGAGTTATCTGTTATCGGGAACTTTTTATATTGCCTCAAGCATTCCTCCCGATTTACTTTAATTAACATAGGTTCCGGTTAGATATGTGAAATAACGACGTTGACGTCGCAACCCAGGCGTCTTTTCAAATCGTCAATAAAGTCCTGTTTAAAAGGAGGCCAATTCCAGAATGTAAACCCCAGGTTGCTGAAACCCCATTCCGGTTTAAAGCTATAATCGTGAATTTCATTGGACTTCCCGCATGATGGACAGGTCAAATCATCGGTTTCACCGCCAGCCCAAGGGTCAAAAAAATCCCAGTCTTCCTGAGAAATATCGCTTTTACAGTTCGGGCAAATCAGCTCTTCAATGCCGTTTTCTCCTGTATGAAAGATTGTCCGATCGGTGATAATAGAAAGGCCGTTTATCTGGATCGGCCTAAAGGGCAAAAAGCGCGGCTCTTCCACTATAGTTTCCGCCCCTGTGGAAACAGCATACCCGTTTTCACTGCCAAGTGTACAATCCGACATCGTTAGGTCGACAATGTTGTTGGCAACCAACCACTCAAGAATCTCCTGTGCTTTTTCCTTGTTATTTGGATACCGGCTTTTTTTGCAAACAATTGAAATGCTGCTGTCGCTCATATATCGAAGTTTTGACATGTCTTCTGCACTCTCGCTATCGTTAGGACGCATCGCCTTTACGTCTCCTCATAATTCCTTGCCCCAAATCTATCGCTTTATTTATTTGCGATCACGCTCCATCTTCTTTCCGTGCTTCGCTTACCCTCGCCTAATTTACTCTTACTCAGTTCCGCAGGATCATTGAGTTATCAATCATTGTTAATTTCCTCATACTGAATCATATTTGGGTCTAATAATCGAATTATTATGGACGCTTTATTTATTCCGACTGAAACTGATTTCCGGAAATGGATCGGGGATGCCTTCAAAGAATACTTGGGAAATTCTCTTCCGAAGAGTCCGGCAGCTGCCGAAAAGGAAGATGCGCTTGTTAGCCGCAAAGAAATAGCCCATTACCTGGGCATCTCCCTCGTCACGCTTACAGAATGGATGAAACGGGGTCTCCCTTTTCATAAGGTCAGGGGACGGGTCTTCTTTCAGCGATCCGCGGTCCTGGAGTATGTCAAAAGCCACCGACCGAGAAAGACGGGAATCTAGTCGATCCTCATATAGCGAGCGGTGATTTCGTAGCGCGAAAATACCGCCAGTGTAGTGCGATAATTACCGAATTTCAAAATAATAATGTTATGAACAATCAAACGAGAAAAAGCACCGGACGACCCGCTCAGCCCATCAAACGGGATAAGCCAATGGGATTCCGCCTGACAGCCAGCGAACGCTTCATCATCAAGCAGAAGGCCGAGCGGGCAGGTATGTCGTTAACCGCCTATCTCCGCCATATGGCCATTCACGGGAAGGTCATCGACCGCCTAAATGAGGAGGACCGGGAAAATATAAGGCAACTCATCAAAATGACTAATGAAATTCATGAGCTCGTTGTGTTAGCCGACAAAGAAGGAATGGTAAAGGCTATTTTTCAATTCGAGGGCCTGCGGTATAGAATTGACAATCTCATCGACCAGTATAACTATGATAAGTAAGGTTCTTCCCGCCGCCCGATCATTCCGGTCCTGCTGCCAATACGTGTGTCAGGATCGGAACCGGGCAGAGGTATTAAAAGCCGAAGGGGTACGGGGCCATGACCATAAAAAGATGGCCGACGATTTCGAAAGCCAGCGGATCCGCCGCCCGGATAAGCGCCAGGCCGTCTTCCATAGTGTCCTCAGCTTTTACCCCGGAGAAAAGGTCCCGGACAAGAAAATGGTCGAGATTGCGGAGCAATACCTCGAGCGAATCGGCATGGTCAATACCCAGTACGTCGTTGCCAAACACACCGACAAAGATCATTTGCATATGCATGTCATCGCCAATCGCGTCGACAATGAGGGTCACTCCATTGCGGAGGGATGGCTCGGCCTGCGAGCCAAAAAGGTGGCACAGGAGCTTACTCAGGAACATGGTCTAAAAGCCGCTCAAACGAAAGATGTGGCACTGACGCACAAAGAATCGCTGCAGCCAGCGGAAGCCAAACGGTACCAGATTTACGAGGCAATCGTGGAAAGCCTGGATAAAAGCAATGACTTCCGGGACCTCGAAAAGAGGCTTTTGAAACGCGGAATTGACACCCAATACCGGTACAACCCGCGCACTAACGAACCTGAAGGCATCAGTTTCCGACTCGGCAAACAATGCTACAAGGGCAGCCAAATCGATCGGGAATTCTCGCTGTACAGCCTCGAAAAGCACTTTGAAACCAAGCGCCTTGCCCAAGAACAGGAGCAGCACTATGGACTCGGGTATTACCGTTCACGGGGCATGTCCCGATAAAAAATAGCAATCTTATCTATGAGCGATGTACTTTGGGATACGGTGGTCAAGGCGGTCGAAAACCTTGACAAAAAGACAACCAGCCTGCAAGACCAGGTTAATGGCCTACCCGATCACGGCGAATCGTTGAGAAATTTTGATAGCCGCCTAGGCGCTGCCGAGGGTGAGATAAAGGCCCTTCCGGAGAAAATTTTCATGCCGCTCCCTGAAATACGATCGCTGACCACGGCTCTCCAGACCCATTCGCGGCTTCTCAGAATGCCCATGAAACAGGAGGTCCGCCACGAACATCACCTGACTAAACCCATTTGGGCATGCATCGCTATGTCACTGGTCATCATCGGCCTCCTTTTTCTGTTTTACTATATGTGGTCTGAGGCTGACCTCCACAAAGAGAACGACCTCAAATATCGGTACCTTCAGGTCTCCCAACCACCCAAAGGTCAAAAATACCTTCATCTATTGGACAGCCAATACTCCGCAAATCCGGATCAATTCAGAAAATTGGTCCTCCGACAAGAGAATATCCAACTGGACAGCTTTGAAGATTATAAGCAAATGAAGGAAAAACTGCAAGAAATAAAGAATCTGCAAGAAAAATGGAACCAGCACCCCGGAAGGAAATCCAATTGAACCCGCGCGATAAGCCAACCTAACCAAAATTGCTTAACTAGTTGCCGCTTTCTCAAATGGGACTGAGGACAAGATCGAACCTTTATCGTCTATTTTGCTGTTTATCAATAGATTGAACAAAATAAACTCTCTAAGCATTCCCTTACTCTAAATTATGCATTATCATTTTTCGCGAAAAAGGAGAAAACTTTATATTTAGGTGCAGAAGAAACCTGGCGTCAAGCCGGTTATGACACCCTAACCCCTACTAATGCTAGACCAATCTTTCTCAGCCGACAACTTTTTCAGGATATTTCATTTTGAAAATCGAAAAGGTACCTTTAATAGGGACCTCCTTTCGCCAGGATACCTGGCCGTCCACGAAGAAGTAAAGCGATTGTTTTACGATCGCCACACCTTTTCCAGCCATGAATTCAAAGAGAAGTTGAATGAACTGAATGACAAAAAGGATGACGCCCTCCGAAAACACCTGCAACTTGTCAGCGATTCCTGTAATATGAAAGCATTTAAATTTAAGCTTTCGAAGTTTGAAAGAAACGGCAAGGAAATGTTTACGGTGAATCATGACGCACCGTCATTCTTCGCGATGAAACAGTTACAATTCAATGTCCACCGAACTTTTAAGGTTAAACAAACCAATCGATATGATATCGTCAAGAATCTCCGAATCCTTTTGGAAGATGGCTTTCCAAAAATATTCGTCAAAATCGATATCAGAGCGTTCTATCAAAGCATCCCCCAACATTCGCTCTTGAGGAAAATAGACGAAAACCAGTTGCTTAATTTTCATTCCAAAAAGATGATAAAGGATCTCATCTTTTCCTATGAACACATGAAAAACCCCGGTATTCAAAAAACTGGCCAAGGCATTCCCAGGGGCGTAGGTCTTAGCGCTTATTTATCTGAACTATACATGAGAGACCTAGACAACCAGATGCGAGACATTTCCGATATCTGCTATTACAACCGATACGTTGATGATATGGTCTTCATATTCATACCCCGTTCCAAAGAGAAAATAGTCGATTACTTGCAGGAAATCAAGGATATTATTACTGATCATGGTTTATCTCTAAAAGATGGAAGCGACGGAGACCCTGATAAGGTCTTTACTATGAATTTCTTCTCCCAATCCCACCAAGCCGAGTTCAACCTTCTTGGATATAAATTCTGCATTGCTGATCGCAAACTGCAAGAACTGAAACTCTCTGACAACAAGAAAGCCAAGTATAATAACAGGATCAAAGCAACCATAGAGCATTACAATTCCACGTCCCGATACGCTGAAAAAGCTGCTCGCCAGTTGCTCATCAAAAGAATTAAATTCTTGACTGGCAACTTTCACTTATTGAACAATAAGAAACGAATCAAATCTGGAATCTACTATTCCAATATCCTAATAAATGACAACCGCACACCTACTCGAGAATTTGAAGAGCTGGATTTGTTATTGAATCAACACTTAAATGACCTTGCGCCTTACCCAACACTCCGGGTAGATATTGCAAAAATCAAATCTCGCATTCGCCAGCGCTATTCCTTTCAGAGTGGATTTTTCAAACGACACTCCCGATTTCACGCTTTTTCAGACATCGACTTAAATGAAATCATAAAGGCCTGGAAATAGTACCGAATTTGACAACATGAGCAAAAAACAGAAAAAGTACATTCGTTACAGCAAAGAAAGGGCCATTTTATCCGATGTTCTCCCTTATGAGGTTCCTTTGATCTTCTCCAACAGATACTTCTATCGACTACTAGTTAATCAAAAGCTTGAGCTCGTAGATAAAGCTCTACGATTTCAAGTTAACTACTCCGCCTCAACCCCCGGAGTTTTTGAAGAGATTCTCCGACTACTTTTTGACATGAAATACACAGACACAGGTCAAATTAAAACCACAGAACTCGAATTCAGCAAGATACCCTTTCAGTACAAAATTGCCCATAAAGACTCTGACTTTCGTTCCTTAACGGTAATTCATCCTTTCAACCAACTGCATCTTGTACAGCTGTATGAAAAATACAAAGAGCAGATTCTTTACTATTGCAAGGTCAGCAAGTTCTCCATCAGGAGACCGGATACGACGGCGAAATTTATGTTTTTCAACGACAAACTCCATTACAAAAATCGAGGCAACAATGACGACTTCCTAGAATTGAAAGGAAAAGAATATGAAAATCTAAAGTCATTTTTCGCGTATAAGAAATATACCAATATTCACCGCTTTTATGAGGACTACCGATACCAGCGAGCGGAGAAAAAGTTTAAGATTTTATACAAATTCGACGTAACAAAATGTTTTGATAGTATTTATACACATTCCCTCGTCTGGGCTCTAATCAACAAGGAAATAGTCAAAGACATCATGAAACCATCCAAGGGTACGTTCCCTGGCGAGTTTGACCGGTTCATGCAATCGGCGAATTACGGAGAAACCAATGGAATTGTGATTGGTCCTGAATTTTCAAGAATTTTTGCTGAATTGCTCCTGCAACAGATTGACAAATCTATCGAAACCAAATTAAGAGAGGCCAATCTTTTCCAGCGAAAAGACTATGAAATCTACCGATACGTGGATGACTTCTTCTTATTTTGTGATACAGAATTAACGAAAGAATTCGTGATCAAAACTGTCAGGCATGAACTAAAAGAGTACAAGATGTCATTGAATGACACAAAGGGCAAGCCGTACGTCAAACCGATGGTGACCGAGATCAGCATCGCCAAACAAAAGATAAATCAACTGTTTGAGAACGAGCCCCGATTCAAGATAACGGAAAATGGTGCTTTCGACCACTACGAAGAGGAAGATGAGGAAGAAGTTACTATTATTAACAAACACATCTTCCGGATACATATTAATTCCAACAAGCTAGCACTTAAATTTAAAATTATTATAAAAGAAGCCAACGTTGAGTACAAAGACGTTCTTAATTACACGTTGGCCATTTTGAACAATAAAATTGAAAAGATACTTTCAAAGTTCGAACTGCATTACAAAAAGTATAATGAGCTAGAGCACAAAGGCAAACTTTCCGAAGAAGATCTTTCAAAAAAGAAAAACCTGGAAAACAGATTTTCTAAGTTCATTGTCGGTTATATTGATTTTGTGTTCTTTCTGTATTCGGTTTCGCCCCGCGTTAACTCCTCTATCAAACTCGCAACCATTCTCGCCAAGATCATCACTTATTACAAGGGCGCTTATAAAGTCACGCTCGCTGGAAATCAAAAAGGCAGAGTGTTCAGGATGAAAGAAATGAATGTGGACCTTGTCTTCAAGAAAATTTCAGACGACAGTTCGCTAATTTTGGAACGGCACCAAATGGACAAACACACCCAGATCGAGGAACTCTATCTTCTCATTATTCTGAGGGAATTAGGCAGACATTACCGAATTAACCCCAATCAACTCGCCAGATATTTTAATTGCTGGGATAAGGAACAACAAAAGATTTTTATTCCTCCAGAGTTGAACCTGAATTACTTTTCCATTACTGTTTTGCTCTTTTATATCCGAAACATTGAAATTTATAGAAATTTTAAAGAAGAATTAAAGAAATACATTTTATCTTACATAAGTCTTATTGATAAAGATAAACGCAGAAAAAACACGGAACCGGTACTGCTGGTGTTGGATTTGATGGTTTGTCCGTACCTTGACGAATCTTTCAAAGGCGAATTGTTGCAATTATTTGGAATACCCGTCCATTTAATCCCGGGTATGATCGCCTTTAAGGAGTATCAAAAATACTGGTTCATCAAATGGGAAAATTTTGACCTAGTTAAGGAGCTGAATTCAAAAAACAGCGAGGAAGTATATTCATAAGAAAGTGCTTCTGCGAACCGAACAAATTACAATCACACACATGCAGAGCGGACTTCATAAACGAAGGCAAAAACAGGGGCGACGGGAACGGGTCGCCTTTTCTAGAATAAAGCGAAAATAAAAAGATCGCAACAAAGCGATCTTTTACAAAATTAATAAGACCTCCCAGTTAAGAATCCTGCCTGTTCGGCTTCCCAGATTGCTTACCCTGCCTTATTAAATATCTTCACTACAAAGGTAATTAGTTCTTTTCATACAACCAAACTAGATGTTAGATACATCTCTGACAGTTTTAACGTCGCTTTTTCTTAAGATTGAACCATCTCCATCAAGTTCGATAGCATATTGATTATCACTTAGTTGATAGTTATCCTTGCACATTGCAGTTTTGACGGTTATTTCGTATTTATCTACTTCGACGAAATGTGCCTCTATAACGACATTTAGTAAACCGCAATCGGCCTGTTCTTGTAAAACAAGGCGAATAGGCCTCTCATTTGGTAGGATATTCCGATTTAGAAAGGTAAATCCCTTGACAAGGGTACTATAAGCGATCATGTGCTTAAGCGATCTTCGAACTAAATCTTCGACTGTATCATTATCTATCCCATCTCTTTTTCCAAACTCGTCACCATGTTGATTTCTATCGAGATAGTGTTTATCAAACCAAAGCTCGATTGTAATATTTTCTTCCTCAACAAAAACCCTTCTTGCCTTGACCGAGCATTTGTTCGGCTTTAATTCCAAAGGGTCTTCTAGAATATTCTCTACCCTTGGCTTATACGCGATTCTTTTCCTTTTCCTTTTTTCGAAAGGTTCACCTGTCCCTCGCGATTCCATTTCCTCGCTATCCATGCTGTCTATATTTTGGACGTTAGTAATACAATAGCTATACGAAAACATGCAAAAGTACAACTATTATATTCTAGAAAATTAATACCGCAAAGGCCTCTTCTAATAAAGGTTTCCCATGGAAGCTACTAGTTTGCAGCAGGAAAAAAAGGTCTCCCTCCGGCCCCCTCGGCAAGAACGCGTGCCAGGCTCGAACATCTTCTTCCTCTCGCTGCGTTACACTCCACTCGGTAAGAACATGTCCGCCGACCAACTCGGCGTCCTCGCTCCACTCCGGGGTTCCCACCTCCGCTCCGCTGCGGCGCCTCGGGTCGGTTCGCTTCACTGGCACGGTTCTTTCGCTTCGGGGGCCTCCGGTCGGGCGGCTTTCCGTGTCCTGCGATATCCTTCGCTCGTTCTCTCCTCATGTAGCACGCTCATTCGTCGATCACTCCGCAAAGCATATCTTGTCCACCCGCCGCCTCATTTTGTCCGCCACCTGCCGGTGGCCGGCCGCTGTCATAATTATTTGGCCTCCGCCCGGCAGCACTCTGCACGATCCCTCCCTCCTGCCGGCTCCGGCCTTACAACCAAGGTCGACCGCGGGTATCTGCCCGACGGCCTTCGGCCTCCCCCGGGCAGCACGGCCGGCCACGTGGCGGCCGTGGCGGCTCCCTTCAGGCCGTCCGTTCCGTCGTTCCTCCTTCTCTCCCGTCCTGGAGACCGCCAATTCCTGGCGACTATTCAGCCGACCAGCCTGACAGCCCCTTCTAACCGCAATTTATCTTTTCAATTGGCGTCCGCTCCGCTCCCGCCCAACGGCTAATGAACGGCATTCCCAGACAGCTGGTGAAAATTCACTTGCCCCAGGGATTTGCCTGCAGCTGTACAAGCAGCCGCCGGCGATCGACCGCAAAACACTTCCCGACTACTGTTCGCCGTTGACCCCCCGCGAGGACAAGATGCAGGGTAAGTCAGTGAGGCATTTTTGTCTGCAAACCATCTCGTCCCCGCGGGGGCATGTCTTTTTCCCGTAGGCGGAGGCAAAACCTGAAGCTCGATCCTATTAGCGGAATCTTACCAGTGATCGAAAAATACACCACAAAGTTCGGCTCCTGGCCGGCCTCGCCAAACAACTACGGCATAAAACGGTGCAGTACAAATCCTCGTCATCCGGGTCCGCTTGAGCTTCATCACGCCTTCATCACCATACCCCGCAGCATTTATTCCGTTCCTATTTGGCATTCGGCCAGCCATCCGCCGGAGCCATCGGTTCAATTTTTCAATCACCTCAAATCAAAAGCTCATGAAAAAGAAACCGACGATAAAAGAACAGGCGGCGATGGTCAACAGCCTTTGCGTCAAGACCTATATGGATATTTTAGGATATCCCGGCGGCATTATCGAGCGCCAGGGAATAGCCGTCTTTAACTCGCCTTTCGATGAGGCAGGCCGGCTGTACGTCGATAAGCAAACAAATAAATCCGGTTGAGCCACGGCAGGCTTAAAGGCGGGGCCCTGGATCTTGCTTGCGCCTTATTCAAGGAGAGCCGATCCGACATTCTCCGGAACATTGCACTCTATCGCATCGATTGGCTGATGAGCATTTGCGGCTCCCGCATCGGCGCCATCTGGTAATTGGTGCCTTTCAGCAGGACACTCGGAAAGTTTTCCGCGGATTCGGAAAAAATGACAGTGGCTGGCCAGAGTGCCATCCTCTTATAATTCAGCTTAAAATCAGGCGTTTAAGAGATGGCCTCTAAAGAATTCGGAAAAAAATCGCTGAATTCGGAAATTTTAGACCCTTTTGGGCATCCACTTTTGACCGGCAGTGGCTAAGCTATAGCTTCTTCCTTTAGACGACTCAACCCACCCCTTTGTTACCATCAGGTCGATATCGTTACGAATGGTCCGCGACGACGTCGACAAATCGCCAGCCATCCCTTCAACATCCAGGGTGTGATGTAGGACCAATTGCCGCAATATGTTGGCCGCCCTGTCAGACCTTTTATTATTGAGTCCAAGTTCCAGCATTATATCCTTATTCAAATTGAACCTGCGAAGTGTCACCGTAAAAAACCCTGAAAACTCGAAGGTCGGCTCCAAAAGTCCGGCCTCCTTCGTTCCCTCCCGCATCCGCTGGATTCCCGTCCCCACCTTTTCAATGTAGTTGCACCTGTGTAATAGGGCCGCAATCAACGAATTCCTGGCTACATTGTATTTGCCAAAGTCCCTTCTCTTTCCTATATCTTCGGTGCCACAAGATCCTTGTGAGATGTATGAAGTATAAATCAAGGACTAAGCGATTTGGACGTTCAGCAATTAAAGTTATATAATTGAAAATCAGTTAGCTGATTGCAATTGGACATTTGGACATGTCCAAATTAGTCCAAGTCGTTTAGCTTTTTCAGGCCCTCCGCGGTAATTGAATATTGTTTGTTCCGGGTAGCCCCTATACTTTTGACCCAGCCATTTTGCTCCAACATTTCGAGGTCACGGCGTATCGTCCGGCCAGATGTACCAAATCGCTCAGCTAACAGAGCAATATCCAATAATGCACTATCACGTAGGGATCGCAATATCGCAAGCATCCGTTCCATTCGATCGGCACTTACCACTAATTCGTCCGTCGATTTCTTTTCCACTACTTTATTTCGCGCTAGTATTATCGTAAAAAAGCCAGAAAATTCAAAGCTCGGTTCCAAAAGTCCCGCCTCCTTCATTGCATCGCGCATCCGTTGGATCCCGGTACCCGCTTTTTCAATATAACTACATCTGTGGAGCAGGGCAGAAACCAAAGAATTCCTCGCTACGCTATGCTTTCCGAAGTTCTCCAGCTTCAATCCTTTTGGCAGGCCACCGGGGTTCGATATTTCGACCCGGTTGTCGAAAATGTCGACCTGGACATTGGCGCCCCGCTCAAAATAATCTCTATGCGCCACCGCATTAACGATGGCCTCTCTGATTACAAATTCAGGGATTTCCAAAATCTCCTTTCGTCTGACTTCTTTTATTTCATAGGCCAGATTCAAATGCCGCTCAATAAAAAGGATAGCTTCATCGATATTCCCGAGCAGCTCAAAATCAAAGGACTTTCTATCCAATATGTGGACCTTCGAATTGCCTTTGAACAACAGACAATTCACCGCACAATGTGGCAGCATCCTGGCCGGGTCCTTCGCAAAGAACAGTATCCCGACGTTATTCAGCATTGACCCGGATCCATTCCTTACCAACACACCCAGATTCATTAGTATTTCCTCCATCCCTATTACTCCGGAGACACCGGCCAGACGAAAATATCGACTGACGGCCGATTCGTCCAGAACCGCCGGATAGGCCGCCGCCGGAGTAATCATCTCCTCAAACCGCAACTTGCCTTCAACTATCATGAATTCGCGGATTTCTTCGGTCGAAAGTCTGGAGCACGCGGCACCGCTTCGGATATAAAAACCATTTGTGCAACGATACGGTTTATTCATTCCCTCTGGAACATGGATAATGAGGAGGTTGTTAAACGTCTCCAGCTCTATGTGAACAGGCGGGTCACAATCCCGAGCAATGGATTGCACCCGGGCTTTCAATTCATTGGTAACAGGTATTCCAGGTACCGTACCGTCGTCATCGATCCCGACAAATATCCGGCCGCCTGAGGAGTTGGCAAAGGCCACGACTTCCCTGGAGATATCCGAATTTACGTTTCTCTTGAATTCTACCTGATTGCCCTCACCAGCTTGAATAATGGCTTTCAGGGCCTGTTCGGTCATATCCGTTGTTTTCATACTCAATACTTTTAAGCGTCCGCAGTTACTTTATTCTCCAGCTTCCTTCTTTCCCAATGAGCCTTCATCAATCTGGCGTGATCTGACGGCACCAGTTTGATATATCGGAGAAAAGCCTTTTCAGTCTTATGGCCCGTAATTGCCATAATCGTTAGGGTAGGAGTTCCGGCCAGGTATTCGTTGGTAGCGAAGCTCCTTCGGGCAGTATGGGTCGTCAGCAGCTCCCATTTTTCATGTCGCGTCTGTTGCCGTTTCCCTCCTTTGGTAAAGGATTTAACCACTTCTTTTGACAGACAGGGTATCATTTCACCCAGGTCTTTCAGATAGTCATTGGTTTTTTGATTGCTGAGCGACCTGGGAAGCTGGCCTCCATATTTAGCTATGATCCTTGCAACGGTATCATGTACCGGAATAACCACCGGATCATTGGTCTTCACTTGTGTAATTTCGATCAGGCCATCGCGGATATTCTCCGGTTTCAGGATCGAATAATCGGAATAGCGCAGGCCGGTAAAACACCCCACAAGAAACAGGTCTCTTACCCGCTCCAGCTTCGGATAGCGGGAAAGATCGAACGATTCTATTTCCCCGAGTTCATCCTTGTTCAGGTAAATGCTGTCCGACTTTTCCCTCAGGACAACGAACCGTCTGCTCTTGTGAGCAATATTATTGTTGAAGCCCATCTCCATCGCTTCATTCATAATCAGCTTGATGATCTGGATATGTTTGCCAATCGTATTGGTGGACAATTTTGCCGTCTTCATCAGGTATTCCGTGTATTCGCTATAAAAGTTGAGCGTGATATCATTGAAGTCGATCTTCTTCCTCGCGGCCGTTCCGAATTCACGCAAATGCCGCAGCGTAGTGACATAGGTTCTGATCGTATTATCCATGATCGGCTTGCCTGTCTTAAGATTCATCCGGACTCCGCATTGAGACTGTGCTATCATCTTCTCAAAAAAACTGAAAAAATCAACTTTGGCTTCCACCGATCGGTTCAGCTTCCGATCAATATGCCGTTTAATATTCTGCAAAGACAGTTCTGCGCCGTCCTGACCATGTTGGAGTTCCCTGTAAGCCCTGACAGCCAGGTTATAGAGATTCTCGAGAAAAACGTTTAGTTCGAGACCATGAGTAAATACTTTTGATGTTCTAGCCCGTTGTCGGTCCGAATCCCAATAAGCAGGATAAGTTCTTTCCCCGGTGGAGTATTTCATCTTTTCCCCATTCAGGATTAATCTCATGATTATGGGAGTCTCCTTGTCCGCCCGCGGTTCACGCAGGTAAAAATTAATGCTAAGCATAAAATATTTATTTTTGCTGATCCAAATCGGATCACTGCGAAATTGGCGGTTGGAGCAGTGGAGGTAGAATTGCTAAATTATTGAAAATCTATAAATTTCCGGGGACATTTTCGGGGGCATTTTTCCCTACCTACATTGAATTCCCTTTATCTTGGCTTACCCTTTCCGACACTCAAAAGTCCCCACTTAAGCAGCCATTCACAAAAACAAAATAAAGGAAGAAAATGGAATTAGCGGTGGTGCGGTCCGCCCCACACCACGCTTTAAAGGTCGCAGAAATGCGGCCTTTATTTTTTGCAACGCACTGGTCAGGTCCCGGAAACGGGGCCTTTTTTGTGCTCATTCCGCGCAGCTGCTGCATTGCAGGAGATTGGAGTATCCCGAAAACGGCACAATGTGTCGGTTAATGAATAAAGAACTATCGATGAAAAAAGTAGGATTTCTCCCCACCAACTGACGCATTTACTGACGCGCCTCACTAACGAGGCCGGACATATGCGGAGTCGTGATCCGCCGGAGCCATCAGTTCGATTTTTCAATCATCTCAAATCAAAAGCTCATGAAAAAGATACCGACGATGAAAGAACAGGCGGCGATGGTCAACAACCTTTGCGTCAAGATCGATATGGATATTTCAGGGTATCCCGGCGGCATTATCGAGCGCCAGGGAATCGCACAATTCGGAAATTCTAAACCATATTGGACATTCACTTGTGACCGGCAGCGGTTACGGCTCCAAAAGTCCGGCCTCCTGCATCCGCCGGATTCCCGTGCCTGCTTTTTCAATGTAGTTGCACCTATGTAATAGGATTGTCCAGGATGTCTACTTGCGCATTGGCTCCCTTTTCGAACTAGTCCCGGCGATACATCCAGGAAAGCAGCGGCGGCTTTGCGGTCCAGTAATGGTTCAAATGGCGTGAGCCGAATAATTGCCTTAATCGGCTCATTTTTTTCTTATATTTGAGCCGAATAGATGACATAATCGGCTCATGACACGCTATAACTGGCAACAAAAAGACTGGCCTTATTTCGAATTTTCTCTTCAAGGCATTGAAGATGAGCTCTTTTTGTTTGCTGAAAAGACAGGAAAGGTGACCGGGATCCTGAATGCTCTCCCGGAAAGCACGCAGACGGAAGCCATTGTCGATATCATGGTGTCCGAAGCGATCAAGACTTCCGAAATCGAAGGTGAATACCTAAGCCGAAAAGACGTTCTCTCTTCCATCAGGAAAAACTTAGGATTGGTCACCAGCCCGGAATACATCGCAGATAGAAAAGCCGCCGGCATCGGCGAATTGATGATCGATGTGCGCAATACACACAAGGAAGATCTCACCGAAAAAAAAATATTCGCATGGCATAAGATGCTGCTCAGGGGAAGTAAAGGAATAGAGGTAGGTGCATGGCGGACGCACGAGGAACCGATGCAGGTCGTCTCCGGAGCGATGGGTAAGCAAAAAGTACATTATGAAGCGCCCCCTTCTGCGCGCGTCCCTAAGGAAATGGACAGGTACATTGCCTGGTTCAACGAAACTGCGCCCGGCGGTAAAAAAGAGATCAAAAAAGCGCCGGTAAGATCGGCTATTGCTCACCTGTATTTTGAAACGATACACCCGTTTGAGGACGGCAACGGTCGCATAGGCCGGGCTATCGCGGAAAAGGCATTGTCGCAAGGTACAGGCAGGCCGGTTCTGCTCAGCATATCAAAAGCGATCGAGGCAAAAAAAAATGATTATTACGATGCCCTGCAAAAAGCACAGTCGTCCAATGAAATAACGGAATGGATAAATTATTTTGTTAAGACAATCCTGACTGCACAGATTGATGCGGAAGAACTTATAGACTTTACCCTGAAGAAAACCAAATTCTTCGACCGGCATAAAAATGACCTGAGTGAACGCCAGTTCAAAGTGATCAGGCGTATGCTGGAAGAAGGGCCAAAAGGATTTGCAGGTGGCATGAACGCCAGCAAGTATGGTTCTATTACCAGGGTCTCGAAGGCCACGGCCACCAGAGATTTACAAGACATGCTCAAAACAGGGGCGATAGTACCTTTCGGAGAAGCCGGCGGGCGCAGCACAAAGTATCATGTCAATCTGTAGCTTCATCGCCGTGTTATAGCACTCCTTCTCACTCCGTTTTCAGGCTCCTGACAGGATTGGCCAGAGCCGCCTTAACCGACTGAAAACTGATCGTGCAGATCGTGATCAGGGTGATCAGCGCGCCCGCCACGACAAACTCCCAAACGCTTATAGATACGCGGTAGGCAAAACCA
>Ga0105240_10006133_pt1 | contig 17729 bp, 21 predicted proteins | sample KBSC54metaG_FD_80426 | JGI IMG/M metagenome (GOLD analysis project Ga0105240, IMG submission 80426) | Corn rhizosphere microbial communities from Kellogg Biological Station, Michigan, USA - KBS C5-4 metaG | ecosystem: Host-associated > Plants > Roots > Rhizosphere > Soil | place: Michigan, USA...
ACGCCACCTGAGCCTCCGGCGCGAGGGCCGGATGGCAGCAGGCGAAGATCAGCTCGAGCCGTTCGTCGGGAATGACAGCCTCCTCGTCCGCCGGGAGCTCCTCGGCTCGTGCGAGCAGCTCCGTCTTCCGTGCCAGCGTTTGCTCGCGACGAATCCGGTCGATTGCGCGGTTGCGGGCGGTGGCCACGATCCAGGCGCCCGGGTTGGCCGGGACTCCGTCGCGTGGCCAGCGTTCCGCTGCCTTGACGAATGCGTCCTGCACCGCGTCCTCGGCGAGGTCGAGGTCACCGAGGACGCGGCCGAGGATCGCGATCGAGCGGGCCCGCTCGTCGCGGTAAGCGCGAGCGAGCTGCTCTACGAGGCCACCTCCGCCTCACGCATCACGATGGGGCGCACCTCGATGTGGCCGTAGCGGGCGGACGGGAGCTTCGCGGCCCACTCGATCGCATCGTCGAGGGTGTCGACGTCGATCAGGTAGTAGCCGCCGAGGACTTCCTTCGTCTCCGCGAACGGGCCGTCCGTCGTCAGCGTCTTGCCGTCCTCGACGTGGACGACCGTCGCCGTCGAAGAGGGCTGGAGCTGGTTTGCGCCGACGAGAATGCCGCGGTCCTGCAACTCCTGCGTGTACTGCGTGTACTCGCCGTAGATCGCGTTGCGCTCGTCCTCGGGCATATCGCCCCAGTGCGCCTCGTCGTCGTTGATCAGGAGTAGGTACTGCATCGTCGCCTCCTTCGGGCGTTGGTTGACGCCTCTACGACGAAGAGGAGGCGTCGAAATCGACAGGCAATGTCAGACAGGTCGGACCGCCGTCGCCCTTGCGCGAGATCTCGTCGCCCGCGTACTCGACGACCTCGACTCCGGCGTCCTCGAGCCGCTGCCTGGTGACGCGGTTTCCGGCGAGGGCGAGAGCTCGCCCACCCGGTAGGCCGAGCACGTTCGGTCCCATCCTCTCGAACTCCTCGTCCGGTACCTCGACGATCTGGATGCCGCGCGCGTCGAGCAGCTCGACGAGGGCGACCGGCATCAGAGGCAGGTACGCGACGACGAGCTTCGGCGCGACCGGGTTGAGCAGCGAGCGCAGGTGGAGCACCTCGCCGCGGCCGTGGAAGTGCGGGAGATCGAAGGTGAGCACATCCGCTCCAGGAAGCAGGCGTCGGAGCGCGTCGATCCCGGCCGCGTTCGTGCGGTACGTCCGGCCGACGAGGAGCGTCCGCTCGTCGAGCCAGACCGTGTCGCCGCCCTCCGCGAGCTCGTCGCCCGCGAGCCGGCCGAGCACGGGGAGCGGCAGGTCGCCCGCGAGCGCCTCGGGCTCGCCGCGCCGGCCGACCTTGCCGGGCTGCAGCAGGATCGCTCCCTTTGGCGTCACGAGCACCGGGTCGTAGACGTAGATCGAGTCGAGGTTTCCGGGCTCGCCCCGCGCCTCGATCACCTCGGCACCGGCGTGTGCGAGCGCGGCGCGGAACCGCGCGTGCTCGTCCGCAAGAACGATCGGGTCCGGCTCGGCACGCCAGCCGAGCGCCTGCCACGACCGCATGTCTTCCAGCGCCGGCGGCCGGACGAGGATCCTGGTCACGTCGCGAGCATACGACGCAGCAGCGTGAGCGCCCCGGCCTTGTCGAGGAACTCGTTCAGGTTGCCGCACTTCGGGCTCTGGACACACGACGGACAGCCTCGCTCGCATGGGCAACCGGCAAGGAGCTCGGCTGTGTCGGCGACCCAGCCCTCGAACTGGTCGAAGCCCCGAGCTGCGATCCCGACGCCGCCGGCGTGGCCGTCGTAGACGAAGACGGTCGGCGCGCCGGTGTCGAGGTGGAGGTTCGTCGAGAGCCCGCCGATGTCCCAGCGGTCGCACATCGCCCAGAGAGGGAGGAGCGCGATCAGCGCGTGCTCGGCGGCGTGAAGCGACGAGAGGAGGAGCGGCATTCCCTCGAGTCCCTCGAGCTGGTGTGGGCGAGGCACGAACCAGACTGCCTCGGTGTCGAAGGTCGAGGGAGGGAGCTCGAGCGGGATCGTTGCGAGCGTCGAGCCGTCGGCGACCGCCTTCTTCTGGTAGGCGACCACCTGCTCCGTGACCGAAACGCGGCCGAACGAGAGCTCGAGCCCGAGCCGGCGCTCGACGCGCAGCCGCTCCTCGATCGAGGTCTCCGTCTCCTTCTTCGCCTGCGTGTACCAGTCGCCGTCGAACGGCTCGACGACGGCGCGGCGCGTGACGAGATCGAGCTCGCGGACGACGTACTGGCGGCCGAGGTGGAGGTAGACGGCCCCCTCGTGGACTGTCGAGTAGGCGCGCTCCTGCTCGGCGAGGCCGAGCACGTCTCCCGTAGAGGCGTCGACGACAAGGAACGTGTCCGCCGACGTCGAGCGAAGCGGAACGCGCGCGGCCGGTGCTTCTTTTCCCGCCCAGACCCAGCCCCGCTTCGTCTCCCGCAGCTCCGGCACGTGCGGCGCCCGCTCGAGCGCCTCCGGGCCGAGCGTCGCTGCGTCTCCTCCGTCGAGCGGAGCCTCGAACGCGGCCGCTGCAACGTGGCCGTCGAGGACGCGCGGGTTGGCGTGGTCGAGGATCGCCGCCTCGACGCGGCGCTGGAGCAGCGCGCGAGGCTCGCGCATGAAGTACTGGTCGAGCGCGTCCTCCGACGCCACGAGGATCGCGAGGCCGTGACCGCGGCGACCGGCGCGGCCCCATTGCTGACGGAGGCTGGCCACCGTGCCGGGGAAGCCGACCGAGATCGCGCAGTCGAGATCGCCGATGTCGATTCCGAGCTCGAGCGCGTCGGTGGACGTGACACCGAGCAGCTCGCCCTCGACGAGCCGCCGCTCGATCCCCCGTCGCTGCTGCGGTGTGTAGCCGGCACGGTACGGCGCCAGTCGCGCGGCGGTCGTCGCATCGACCCTGTCACTTGCGAAGCGGTGGATCAGCTCGGCCGACTTGCGGCTCTTGGTGAAGCAGATCGTCCGCAGTCCGCGGCCGACGAGGCCGGCCAAGAGCAACGACGCCTCGCCGAGCGCGCTCGCCCGCTGACCGAGCTCCGCGTCGAGGAGCGGCGGGTTCCAGAGCGCGACCGTCCGTTCCGCGCGCGGCGCCGCGTCGTCCTCCACCACTGTCGCGTCCTCGCCCGTGAGCGCGCGCGCGAGCTCACCTGCATTCGCGATCGTCGCGGAGGCGAGCAGGAACTGAGGCTCGGCTCCGTAGATCCGCGCGAGCCGGCGCAACCGGCGGAGGACGTTCGCGACGTGCGAGCCGAACACGCCGCGGTAGACGTGCGCCTCGTCCACGACGACGAATTGGAGGTTGTGCAGGAAGTCGCCCCACAGGTCGTGACGCGGCAGGACCCCGATGTGGAGCATGTCCGGGTTCGTTAGCACGAGATTCGCCCAGCCCCGGATCTGGCGGCGGCGCTCGGTCGGGGTGTCGCCGTCGTAGATCGCGGCGCGGACGGCCGCCAGCCCGAGCTCGCCGAGCGAGCGCGCCTGGTCTTGGGCCAGCGCCTTCGTCGGGTAGAGGTAGAGGGCGCGCGCGTGCCGGTCGGCGGCGAGCGCGTCGAGGACAGGCAGGTTGAAGGCGAGCGTCTTGCCCGAGGCGGTTCCCGTGGTGACGATGACGTTGCCGCCGCCGCGCGCGGCGGCGTACGCCTCGGCCTGGTGCACGTAGAGCTCGCCGATCCCGCGGCCGGCGAGGGCTTGCCGCAGGGTCGGCTGGAGGGAGTCGGGGAGCGGCGCCGTTCGCGCATCGTGCGCCGGCTCGGTCGTGAGGTGCGCAAGCTCCTCGCCGACGAGCAGCTCGTCCCAGAGGCCTGTAGCTGTCATCTACGTCTCGTTGAACAGCGTGAGCTGCATCCCATCGGGCGTGCGAAGCCGCGCGTTGCGGCCTCCCCAGGGCGGCACGACCGGCTCGGCTTCTGCCTTCGCACCGGCCGCGAGCAGGCGCTGCGCGGTGACGTCCAGGTCGTCGACCTCGAGCGCGAGTCGAACCGTCCCAGAGACGCGGCTGCCGGCCTCGATCCGGTCGACGCTCGCGGCCTGCTGCTCGTCGAACAGCTCGAGCGTCGCGTGACCGGCGTCGAGCAGGATCACGCGGCCGTCGTCGCCGCTCCAGTCCGCGAGCTGCTCGAGCCCGACGGCATCGCGGTAGAAGGCAACGGCCTCGTCGAAGTCCGGGACCGTGAGGACGACACGCACGTTCACCGGCGCCACTTCAGGCCGAGGATGAATGGATACTCGCGCTGCTCCGGCTCCTCGATCTGCTCGAGCCCGAGCCCGGCGTCGAGGAACGTCTGGAGAAAGAGGCCAAGCGGCATGTGATTCGCTCCGACCCTGATTCGCACGCCCGACGATCGCCAGATTCCGGGGGCCTCGGCGTAGCGCCCCACACGGCGGTACCAGCCGGCGTGGAACTCGGGGACGCCGCCTTCGGGGTCGTAGACCGAGTGAGGCCCGATGAAACAGGGGTGGACGGCGAGGCACGCGAACGGAGCGCCCGGCCGGAGCACTCGGACGATCTCCCGCACGGCTGCCGCGAGATCGTCGAGATCCGTGTTCGTGCAAACCGAGACCGCGGCATCGAAGGACGCATCCCCGAACGGGAGTGACGTCGCGTCCGCCTGGATCACGGTGACGCCTTTGGCGCGCGCCCGACGCAGCATGTCCTCTGACGCGTCGACACCCGTGTAGTCCCAGCCCAGAGTCGCGAGCCCTGCCGCGTAGCTGCCGGTGCCACAACCCACGTCGATGAGTGAGCCGCTCCCTTTGCCGAGCAACCGGACGAGCACCTCCCACGTCTCGCTCTCGAGCGGCGCGGGCTGGAACTCGGTGTCGTACCAGTCGGCGATGCCGTCGTAGCGGGAGCCCGTGGTCATCCCGACATTGAAGCGGCACCGCGCTCGTCCACGAGGACGATCTTCGGGGTATCGATGCCGACGACGTCGGCGCCGGTCGGCGCGATCACGGCGTCGAAGCGCCCTTCGGGCCGCTCGACCGGTTGTGCTCCCCGCTGCCGTGCGCGCTCGGCCTGGGCCGGATCCGGCTCCACGACGACGACCTCCCACCCGGCGAGCTCCAGCGGCCGCGCATGGATACCTGCGAAGCCGAGCTCGAGCACGCGGCCGGGCCCGTCTCCGAGGAGCTCCAGGATCTGCGGCGTCGCGCTCGCGGCCAGGGCAGGCGGCAGCCTTCGCACAGGGAGAAGCTAACGTTCGTGTACCGGGGTGCCTCGCGGAGAGGCTGAGATCACACCCGTCGAACCTGATCCGGGTCATGCCGGCGAAGGGAGCGCGTTGGTTCCACGCTGCATCACGATCGCAGGCTCCGACTCCGGCGGAGGAGCCGGGATCCAGGCCGACCTGAAGGCATTCGCCGCGGCGGGCGTCCACGGGATGTCGGCGATCGTCGCCCTCACCGCCCAGAACACGCGCGAGGTGATGTCGGTCTACGAGTTGCCGCCCTGGCTCGTCCGGGCGCAGCTCGACGCCGTGGCCGGTGACATCGGGCTCGACGCCGCGAAGACCGGGATGCTGTTCTCGCGGGCGACGATCGAGGCCGTTGCGGACTGGTTGGAAGAGCACCCGCTGCCGCTCGTCGTCGACCCGGTGATGGTTGCGAGCTCTGGCGCGCAGCTGCTGCAGGACGACGCCGTAGGGTCGCTCGTCCACCGTCTCCTGCCGCTGGCGACGGTTGTGACGCCGAACCTCCTCGAAGCGCGGGCGCTCACCGCGTCGGAGGGGTCTCCGCATCAGCTGGCCGAGGCTCTCGTCGGGCTGGGCGCTCGAGCCGCGCTCGTCACAGGCGGGCACGGGGAGAAGGCGGCCGACCACTTCTACGACGGGAAGGAGCACCTCGAGATTCCGTTCGAGCGCAGTGATGTCGCAGCCACCCACGGCGCCGGGTGCACGCATTCGGCGACGCTCGCCGCGCTCCTCGCGCGGGGTCTGGCGCTGGTCGACGCGGCTCGCGGCGCCGCCGCTGCGGCCTCGGGCGCTGTCGCGCAGGGCCTCGTCGAGATCGGCAGTGGCGACGGGCCCGTAGACGTGCTGGGATTGGCCGGACGATGACCGTCTCTCCGGGCGCCACGCTGCGCGAGCTGCGCGAGCGGAAGCCCCTCGTGCACCAGATCACGAACTACGTCGTCATGAACGAGACGGCGAATGCGACCCTCGCGCTCGGCGCGCTGCCCGTGATGGCCCACGCGCAAGAGGAGGTCGAGGAGATGGTCGGGCTTGCCTCCGCGCTCGTGCTCAACATCGGCACGCTCTCGGAGCACTGGATCGAGGCGATGCGGCTTGCCGGTGGGGCGGCCAGCGCGCGCGGGATCCCCGTCGTTCTCGATCCGGTCGGCGCCGGAGCGACGGCCTATCGCACCGACGCGGCGCGACGGCTGCTCGACGAGGTGCACGTGACCGTGCTGCGTGGGAACGCAGGCGAGGTAGCGACGCTCGTCGGCGCGGACGCCGAGGTGCGCGGCGTCGAGTCGATGTCGATCGGGCTCGAACCTGCTGCGCTCGCCCGTGGGGCGGCGCATGGACTCGGGGTCGTCGCGTCGGTGACAGGGCCGATCGACAACGTCTCGGACGGAGAGCGGTCACTCGCGGTCGCGAACGGCCATCCGCTGCTCGCCAGCGTGACTGGGACGGGTTGCATCTCCTCTGCTCTCACAGGCTGCTTCCTTGCCGCCAAGCCAGAGGAGCCGCTCGAAGCCGCGGCCGAGGCGCTCGCCGCGCTCGGTGTCGCGGCGGAAGATGCTGCCGCCCGAGCCGAAGGCCCGGGCACCTTCCACGCGCGGCTCTACGACGCGCTTGCAGCGCTCGACCCTGACACGCTCGACGGCCGCGCGCGCATCACATGAGCGTAGGCTCGACGGAGCTCAGCACGGAGCGGAGGCGCCGGCTTTGCCGGAGCCGAGAGCGGGAAAAGCTGTGACGAGGCTCGACGAGCTCGGGGAGTTCGGGCTCCTTGCGGAGCTCGAGCAGCGGGGGCTCGCGGAGGGGATCGAGCACGACGCGGCAGTCGTCGACGGGATCGTCGTGACGCAGGACGCCCTCGTCGAGGACGTCCACTTCCGCTTCGACCTCCTGAACTGGCGCGAGCTCGGCGCGCGAGCCGCGGCGGTCAACCTCAGCGACCTCGCCGCGTCGGGCGCCGGTCCGCTCGCCCTGCTCGTCTCGCTCGGGCTGCCCGGCGAGACCGAGCTCGAGGACGTGCTCGAGCTCTACGCGGGTTTGAATGAGCGCGGTGTGCCGCTACGCGGGGGAGACACCACCCGAGCGGATCGCGTCGTTCTCTCCGTGACGGCGCTCGGCCACGCCGATCGCGTTCCGGGCCGGGCCGGAGCACGGCCCGGAGACCTCGTGGTCATCACGGGGCCGCTCGGCGCCGCGGGCGCCGCGTTCCGCGCAGGAAGGTTGTCGCCGGTCCCGGACCGCATCGACGAGGGAAAGCGGCTCGCTCGGGTCGCAACCTCGATGCTCGACCTCTCGGACGGCCTAGCGCGCGACGCCGGCCACATCGCCGAGCGGTCGGGCGTCCGGCTGGCGATCGAGCTCGAGCGCGTGCCGCTCGCACCCGGTGCCGAGCTCGAGGACGTTGGCTTCGGCGAGGACTACGAGCTGCTCGCCACCACCACCGACTCGCAGGGCTTCCCGGTCATCGGTCACGTTGAGGACGGCGAGGGAGTCGCGCTGTCGCTGGACGGCGAGCCCTCCGAGCTCTCTAGCTGGGATCACTTTCGCTGAGGCCGAGCCACGGCGCGAACGCGCGCTCGAAGTGGCTCCTGGGCCGCGCGCCGACGAGAGTCTCCTGCGGCTCGCCGTCCGCGAAGAGGATCACGGTCGGGATCGAGAGCACCTCGTACCGCGCGGCGATCTCCGGATAGTTGTCGATGTCGACGCCGGCGAACCCGACGCGCCCCTCGGTCTCCTGCTCGAGCTCCTCGAGTATCGGCCGGATCGCCTTGCACGGCCGGCACCACGGCGCCCAGAAGTCGACGAGCACGGGCGTGTCCGACCGGAGGACGGTTTCGTCAAACTCGCTTGTCGTCAACTCGCGCACGTCGGTCCCAATCTACAAACGGCCCAACAGGGCACGGAGTCGCAGGACAGGCACCTTCCAGATCGCCTCGAACACGATCGCGCGGCTCATCTTCGACTGGCCCGCGGTCCGGTCGGCGAAATGGATCGGCACCTCGACCACCCGGAAGCCCCTGCGCAGCGTGCGATACGTCGTCTCGATCTGGAACACGTAGCCGGCGGCGTCGATCGTCTCGAGCTCGATCGACTCGAGCACGCGCCGGCGATAGCACTTGAAGCCTCCGGTCGAGTCATGGATCGGCATCAGGAGGACGCGTGTGTAGATCGAGGCGCCGCGCGAGAGCAGGCGCCGTACGAGGCCCCAGTTCTCGGTGCCGCCGCCGGCGACGTAGCGTGAGCCGAGCGCGAGATCGGCACCGCCCTCGACCGCTGCGATCAGCCTCGGCACATCTGAGGGGTCGTGGGAGAAATCGCAGTCCATCTCCAGGACGTAGTCGGCGTCTCCGCGAAGCACCTCGCGGAAGCCCGCGACGTAGGCCCGTCCGAGCCCCTCCTTCCGCTCCCGGTGCAGGACGGAGAGCCAGTCGCGCTCGGCTGCGAGGCGATCGGCGATCTCGCCCGTCCCGTCAGGCGAGCTGTCGTCGATCACGAGCACATGCACGCCGAGAGGCTCGAGCGCCTCGATCATCCGCTCGAGGTTCTCGCGCTCGTTGTAGGTCGGGAGGCAGAGGACGGCGTTCGGCATGGGCACACCTATGATCGCGGGAGTGGCTGAGCTACCGCGGAACTCGGACGTCGCGGAACAGATCGACCTGCTTGGCGACCTCCTTGAGCTCGAGGGCAAGGACACCTTCCGCGTCGTTGCGTATCGCCGCGCCGCTGCGCGTGTGCGCGAGACGTCCGGCTCGGTGGCGCAACTCGCGCTCGACGGCCGCGCGAAGGAGCTGCAGGGCATCGGCAAGACGATCGAGGAGAAGATCGTCGAGATCGTCGAGCTGGGCGAGATTCAGGCGCTGACGAAAAAGAAGGCCGGCGTTCCGCCCGAGGTCGTCCTCTTCATGAAGCTGCCGGGCCTGGGGCCGAAGACGGCGGCCCGGATCTGGCGGGAGCTGGGCGTCGAGACGCTCGACCAGCTCAAGGCGGCCGCAGAAGGCGAGCAGCTGCGCACGCTCGCCGGCCTCGGGGCGAAGAGCGAGGAGAAGATCCTTGCGGCGCTCGCGTATCAGGCTGAGAGTCCGGAGACTGGGCGCTACCTCCTCGGAGCGGGCCTGCCCGCGGTGCAGGCGGTAGTCGCGGCGCTGCGCGAGCTGCCGACGGCGATCGCAGTCTCGGAGGCGGGGTCGGTGCGGCGCCGGAAGGAGACGTTCCGCGACCTCGACATCATCGCGAGCGCGACGAATCCCGCCGACCTGACCGGGCATTTCGCGAGCCTCAGCTGGGTCGCCGACGTCGCGGCGCAGGGGGACACGAAGGCGACGGTCCTCTCGCGCGACGGGCACCGCTTCGACCTGCGCGTCGTTCCGCCCGAGTCGTTCGGCAACCTCCTCCAGCACTTCACGGGCTCGAAGGATCACAACGTCGCCATGCGCGAGGAGGCCGTGCGGCGCGGGCTCTCGATCTCGGAGTACGGCATCACGACGGTCGAGACGGGCGACGTCTTCCGCAGCGCCGACGAGGACGCGGTGTACGAGTTCCTGGGCTACCAGCCGATCCCGCCGGAGCTGCGCGAGAACGCCGGCGAGCTGGAGGCGGCTAGGCGAGGAGAGCTACCGAAGCTCGTCGAGCTGAGCGACGTCCGCGGCGACCTGCACACGCACTCGCACTGGTCGGCCGACGGCAAGAGCACGCTCGAGGAGATGCTCGAGGGTGCGGTCGCGCGCGGATACGAGTACTACGCGGTCACCGACCACTCGCACTACCTGCGCGAGGGACGGTTGCAGGCGCAGCTCGAGGAGATCGAGGGGTTGCGGAAGCGATTTCCGGAGCTCCGCATCCTCGCCGGCGTGGAGGCGAACATCCGCTCGAACGGCGAGGTGGACGTTGCAGACGAGGATCTCGCGTCGCTCGACTGGGTCGTCGCGTCGGTGCACAACGCGCCTGACTCGCGTCCGACCGAGCGCGTGCTCGAGGCGATGCAGAACCCGTACGTCGACTGCATCGGCCACCTCACGGGCCGCCGGATCACGAAGCGTCCGGCGCGCGACGTCGACGTCGCGCGGGTGATCGAGGGGGCGCTCGAGACAGGCACGTTCCTCGAGATCAACGGCCAGCCGGACCGCCTCGACCTGCGCGACGTCCACGCGCGCGCGGCGAAGGAGGCCGGCCTGAAGCTCGTCGTCTCCTCGGACGGCCACGAGGTTCGCTCGCAGGCGTACCTCGAGCTCGCGGTGGCGCAGGCTCGCCGCGGTTGGCTGACGAAGGCCGACGTCGTCAACACGCGTACCTGGAAGCAGCTCGACAAGCTGCAGAAGAAGCGGCCGTGAGCGTCGACTTCCGCGAGGACGGCGCGGCCGCGCTCGAGTGGGCGGCGCGGTACCTCGAGCGGTTGCCGGAGCTGCCGGTGCTCGCACAGGTGAAGCCGGGAGAGCTCTCGGCGCAGCTCCCGGCCTCGGCGCCGGAGCAGCCCGAGTCGTTCGGCGACGTGCTGCGCGACATGGACGACCTGCTTCTGCCGGCACTCACGAACTGGCAGAGCCCGCGGTTCTTCTCCTACTTCGCGGTCACGTCGTCGGAGCCGGCGATCCTCGCGGAGATGCTTGCCGCTGCGCTGAACCAGGTCGCGATCGTCTGGCGCGCGTCGCCGGCCTCGACCGAGCTCGAGCTTCGCGTGGCCGACTGGGTGCGCCAGCTGCTCGGGCTCCCGGACGGTTGGCACGGCCACATCGAGGACACCGCCTCCACTTCGACGCTCGCGGCTCTCATCGCGGCGCGCCACGTGACCGGGCGGAACGCGGTGGTCTGCTCCGAGCACGCGCACTCCTCGGTCGAGAAGGACGCGCGGATGCTCGGGATGGAGCTCCGCAAGGTGCCGGTGGACGAGGAGCTGCGGATGCGCGTGGACGGCTACGACCTTTCCGGCGCGGCGTGCGTCGTAGCCACCGTCGGCACGACGTCCTTTGCCTCCGTCGATCCGGTGCGCGAGCTTGCCGAGCGCGCGCATGCCGTCGGCGCCTGGCTCCATGTCGACGCGGCCTACGCGGGCTCGTCGTGGATCTGCGAGGAGGAGCGCTGGTCGGCCGACGGCGTTGAGCTCGCCGATTCCCTTGTCGTCAACCCGCATAAGTGGATGCTCGTTCCGACCGATTGCTCGCTCATCTGGACGGCGCGGCCCGATGAGTGGCGCGAGGCGTTCACGCTGACGCCCGAGTACCTGCGCACCGACGACGAGGCGTTTTCGCTCGCCGACTTCGGTCCGCCCCTCGGCCGCCGCTTCCGCTCGCTCAAACTCTGGGCGGTGCTGCGGTGCTACGGCGCCGAGGGACTGCGGGCGATCCTCCGCGAGCACATTCGGCTCGCGCGGCTCTTCGCCGGCTGGGTCGAGGAGTCGGACGAATGGGAGCTCGTCGCGCCGCAGCGCTTCTCCCTCGTCGTCTTCCGGCGCAAGGGGACGGACGAAGAGAACGAGGAGCTGGAGACGCGCGTGAACGCGTCAGGTGAGATCTTCATCACGCATACGAAGCTCGACGGGCGGTACGTCCTCCGGCTCGCGGTCGGCAATGCGCGGACCACGGAGGACGACGTGCGGCGAGCTTGGGACGTACTCAACTGGGAGGCAACACGATGATCGTGACGACCATGAACGACATTCCCGGCTACGACGTCGACGAGGTGTACGGCGAGGTGATGGGCCTGACCGTCCGCTCGCGCAACATCGGGTCGCAGATCGGCGCCGGGCTGAAGTCGATCCTCGGCGGCGAGCTGAAGGGGATGACCAAGGCGCTCATCGACAGCCGGCAGCAGGTGATGGAGCGCATGATCGAGGAGGCCGAGGGCAAGGGCGCGAACGCGATCATCGCGATGCGCTTCGACACGTCCGAGATGGGCGGCCAGTGGACGGAGATCTGCGCCTACGGGACCGCGGTGCGTGTGCACAAGGCGTGACCGGAGCGGTCGTCTTCGACCTCTTCGAGACCCTCGTCGACTACGACGAGGAGAAGTCGTTGGCCTTCTCGGCTGCCGCCGCCGATTTGCTCGGGCGAGAGCGCGAGTCGTTTCATGCTCTGTGGCGCGAGGGTCGTCCAGTCCGGGATTCCGGTCCGCTGAGCCCGTACCTCGCCTCGATCGGAGTCGAGGGCGCAGACGCAGAGCAGTTGCTCGAGCTTCGGCGGGGCTTTTCCGCGGACGTGTTACGCACGCCGCGCAACGGCGTCCTGGAGACCCTGCGCGAGCTAGGCGGGCGAGGCATCCGCACCGGCTTGATCACCGTCTGCAGCGAGGACGTGGTGGACGTCTGGGCGCAGACGCCGTTTGCCGACGTCTTCGACTCCGAGGTCTTCTCGTGTTCGTGCGGCTCCCGGAAGCCCGATCCTCGCTTGTACCTACAGGCCTGCGAGGAGCTCGATGTCGAGCCGGCCTGGCCGGGAGTACGCGATTGGCCAGGGCCGCGGATCACGAAGATCCCAGAGGTCCTCGAGCTCGTCTAGAGCTTCCGAAGCAGCGCGAGGAACTCGTCCGTCGAGCCGACGACGAGGTCGGCTGCGTCGAGCAGCACAGTCGGCGCCTCGGTTGAGGCAACCGCCACGCGTACCGCGACCTCCAGCCCGTCGAGCGCCGTGAACGAGTCGATGTCCGTCGTGTCGTCCCCGGCCGCGAGCGCACGGCGCAGGTCGTGCTCCTCGAGCAGCCGCCGCACTGCCGTCCCCTTGTGCGAGCCGACCGGGGGCAGCACCTCGAGGATCTTGCGTCCGTAGCGCGCGACGAGCCCGTCCTCCCGGGCCGACTCTGCGATGGCGTCGAGCGCGCGTACCGCCTCCACCTCGTCCTCCCGTCCGCGGAAGTGGAAGGCCACCGCCAGTCCCTTCACCTCGATCTCGTCTTGCGGCCATGGGGCGTCGGCCGCGAATGCCGCGAGCGTCCGGCGCCACCGGTCGGCTTGCGGCTCGAGCTCGAGCCCGTGCGAGCCGACGCAGACGACGCCGTCCACGCCGAGTCGCGCCCGCACATCGTCGCCCGCGCGGCCGCTCACGACCGCGACGAGCGCGTACCGCTGGACGAGCCGCTCGAGCTCCGCACGCGTCTCGGGCGGAGGCGCGGCGTCCTCCGGCCGCTCGACGATCGGCGCGAGAACCCCGTCGAAATCGAGAAAAAGTCCCGCGTCGCCGGGCCCGGCTGCCAGCCGCTCCAACAGCAGGTCGGCGGTCGCAGCCATGCGGTGAAGGATAGGTGGCCCGCGAAAATGGCCATACTTCTCCCGTGCCCGAACTCGACGAGCTCTGGATTCCGCTGGTCGACGAGCCGATCGGCGGCATCGTCGATCGCGTTGTCCGGGAGGATTCTGCGCTTGCGGCGCTCATCGAGACGCCACACCGCATCCTCGCCTTCCGGACCTTCGCCTACATCCGCACCGGCATTCTGCTCGGCCAGCTCCTCTTCGACCACGACGTCCCCGCCTGGGACGGCTCGGAGAGCTGGGTCGACGCGCTGCTCCGCGACCCCGCCCACCGCGCCGCAATCGAGCGGGAGGTGCGCGCGGTCGCGGAGGAGATCGCCGCCGACCCGGAGTACGCCGACGACGAGCCGCTTGCGCCCGACGATGCCGCGCGCGACCGCTTCCGCGCGTTCGCGCGCGAGCACCTCGGTCGCAGCTAGCTCTTGCTGCCGTTCCCCTGGTAGACGAATCCGTTCCCGCTCCCGAACAGCTTGCGCGCGAGGAGCCGTCGCACCGCCGGGCCAGTGATCGGGTTGAGGAGGAGGCCGAGCGCGATCCCGGCCAGGAGGATGAGGCCGTTCCGCGCAGCCTGCACCGGCTCCGGCGACTGGCGCTTCACCTTCTGGACGCGGCCGGCCGCGTTCCTCAGCTCGTCGATCGCGTGTCGTAGCTCGTCCTGCAGACCCTTGTCCCCTGCGAGGCGTGTGGCGGCGTCCGAGACCTTTCGCTTCGATGCGAGCTCGTCGTAGACGGCGCGCGCCGAGCTGTAGGCGTTGCGGACGTTGTCGCGCAGCTCCTTGTCGCGAATCGCGCGCTCGACGTAGGGCCGCGCGCCCGCTGCTGCGCCGGCGACCCTTTCCTTCGTGTACGTCATCTCCGGTCCTTTCGTCGTGGATGAAGCGGTGCGTCCTATCTTTTCGAAGACGGCGGTCGAATGCAGCCGTGACTCGGAACTACCCCCCTGAGGACGATGGCAAGCGTTTGAGGAGAGCGTCAGCGAGCCGTCGCGAGGCTCCGTCGATGAGTTCGCCGTGGAAGCGGGTCGCGCCCTCCCCAAGCTCGAGGATCCGCTTTGCGCGCTCCACCTCGGCGGGCGACGGGGTGAAGACGAAGTTGACGGGCTCGATCTGGCTGGGATGGATCACCCATTTCCCGTCGTAGCCGTGCTCGAGCGCGCGGCGCGCCGACACGACGAGGCCGAGGTCGTCGCCGAGCCGTGCGTGTGGCCCGTCGACAGCCTGCAGTCCGAATGCGCGCGCCCCCGCGACCACCCGCGCCAGCGCAGTGTCGGAGGTGCCTGCGCCGATCGTCAGTACCGGTACGCCGAGCGAAGCGGCGAGATCGGCCGGGCCGAAGACGAGCGCCTCGAGCCCGCCCCCGGCTGCGGCGATCCGTTCGGCCTCGACGAGCCCGCGCGCCGTCTCGATCTGTGCCTCGAGCCCGATGCCCTCGGGAAGCCGCTCCGCCGCCGCGGACACGTCCTCCGGGGACTCGACCTTGGGGAGTACGACGACGTCAGGTCGCGCCTTCGCCGCCGCGCGGAGGTCGTCCTCCCACCACGGCGTGGAGCGTCCGTTGACGCGCAGCGCCGTCGTCCGGCCGAGCTGTCCGCGCCGCAACGCGGCAACGGCGAGCTCGCGAGCCTTCTCCTTGTCCGCGGGCGCGACCGCGTCCTCGAGGTCGACGATCACCTCGTCGGCCTCCAGGGACGGCGCCTTCGCGAGCATGCGCTCGCTCGAGGCGGGCACGGTGAGGCAGGAGCGGCGGGCGCGTGCGGGCACGCGCGAACGCTAACTCGTCGGCTCCGGCAGCTCCTCCAACGCCGGCTCGGCGCCTTGCTTGCCGATCGCCCGCGCGAGGAGCGCCGCAGCCGGTGCGAGCGCGGTCGCGCCGGCGAGAAGCGCGGCGCGAATCCCCCAGACGTTCCCGATCGCCCCGATCACCGGCCCGCCGGCGGCCTGCCCGATCGCATCTGCCTGGCCGGTGATCGAGAACACGGTGGCGCGCACGCTCGAGTCGGTGATCTGCTCGTTGAGCCAGATCGTGTAGAGCGGATCCGCCAGGTCGCGCGCGAGGAAGACGCCGAGGAGCGCGGCGATGGCCGCCCAGGCCGACCAGGCGGCCGCGAACATGACCATGGCCCCCAGCTCGAAGACGACGCAAGCGAGGAGTGCTGCAGAAATCGTCTCGGACCCGTCGCGCTCGAACCGGCGGATCAGGAAAGTCGTGCCGACGAAGCCGATGGCCATGCCGACGAGGTAGAAGAGGCCGAACCAGACGACGGGGCTCAGCTGTCCGACGGCGGGCAAGCCGACGTCGCGAAGGAAGTGGGCCTCCTTCAAGCGGTCGAAGCCCTCGCTCGACATGCCTGCGAAGACCCCCACTCCGACGAGGAGCACGATCACCGGGGCTGCCCGCGCATACCGGGCGCCGGCTGCGGCGGTCGTCCGCATCTCGTGGAACGGGGAGTGGCGCTCTTCCCGAGGACGGCGCTCGAAACCGTGCTCCTCCATGAGGAAAATGCAGGCGAGACCGCACACGATGGTGAAGGCACCGCCGAGCACGACCCCGGCGCGCAGCGACGCAGCGCCGACCGCGACCTGGAGGACAAGCCCGACCACCGCACCCGCCTGCCCGTAGCGCGCAGCGCGGAGGAAGACCCGGCTCGCATGCTCGGCCCCGGCCTCGTCCGCGAGCCACGCCTCCTCGGCGCCGCTCGTGAACGTGTACGCGATCCCCCACAGCGCCCACAGCGCGATCACGAGCCAAGGCGTGGACACGAGTCCGACGGCGGCCGTCGCCGTCCCCATGCCGAGGTAGCCGACGATCAGCGACAGCCGGCGGCTGTATGTGTCGGCGACGACGCCCGTCGGCACCTCGAAGAGGAAGACTGCGCCCTCCATCGCCGTGCCCATGAGGACGAGCTGCAGCGGCGAGAGGTGCAGTGTGCGGACGAGGTACACCGCCATCACGACCCACGTGGGCATCCTCAGCCCGAACGACAAGCCGTAGTAGAGCGTCTCCGCGGAAGGTCGTCTCACGGCTTCTCCCAGACCGAGACGTGCTTCGTGCTCTCGGCAGTGAAGGCGGAGCGATCCCAGTCCGCCCAGCGTTGGCGTAGGTGCAGCCCGGCCAGCTGCGCCATGAGGTCGAACTCGCCCGGGGACGCCGAGCGGAACGGCATCGAGACGCGTCGCCAGCTCCCGTCGACGAGCGTGAAGTGGTGGGAGACGAGCCGCTGCGTGTCGGCGTCGTACTCGTCCACGCCGACATGCGTGTCGCTGAGGTCGAACACCGTGAGGTGCTGTCTGTTCCCCGTTCCCACCTCGACGACGAGGCAGCCGCCGGGCTCGAGATGCGCGGCGGCGTTCGCGAACGTTGCGACCTGCCCCTCCTGGGTCGTCTGGTTGCTGATCGAGTTGAAGACGATGTAGGCAAGCGAGAACGACCCGTCGACCCGCGTCGTCGCGTAGTCGCCGATCGCCACCGGAATGGCGTCCGTCTTCCTGTGCAGTTCGGCGACCATGTCGGGGGAGAGGTCGATGCCCGCGATCCGTACGCCGCGCTCGGCCAGCGGCACCGCGATGCGGCCGGTGCCGATCGCCAGCTCGAGGGCTCCGCCGCCGGCAAGCGGAAGAAGGAAGTCCACAACCGGCTCGACCGGCATGTCCGCGGTGTCCGCGTCGTAGCGGGCCGCGACGTCCCCGGCGAACCAGTCCTTCACAGCGGCAACGCCCGCCGCACGCTGATCGAGATGTTCCGCGTGACGTAGCCGAGCCGCTCGTTGACGGCGCGCATGTTCTCGTTGCCGGTTTGCGTCCACGTGTAGATCTCGCGGATGCCCTGCTCCGCCGCCCACGCGATCGTGGTCTCCTTGAGTGCGCGCGCGAGGCCGCGGCCGCGCCAGTCGCGGCGGACGGTTGTGAGGACGTTCTCGGCCCGGTCCGGACGGTCGGCGTCCGGGGCGAGCCCCGCCATGCCAACGATCTCCCTGTCGGCGAAGGCGACGAACGTCGCCTCGGGGTACGTCACCCATTCCGCCTCCCACTGCTCGGGCGTGATCTCGACCTTGCGTGGCGTCGGCATGTCCTCGAAGGCCCGCAGCGCAAGCTCGTGGTAGAGCTCGAGCAGCAGGCCCGGACGCTCGGCCGCCGAGATCACGTCGATGCCGTCGGGCAGCGAGGGCCACGGCTCGTCAGCGGCCACGCTGCGCACCTGCTCGATCTGGCGGCCGGTCTCGGTGAAGCCGAACCGCTGCGCGAAGGCGAAGGAGCCCGTGTCGTCGACCATCGAGCCCACCTCGCCGTAGCCGCACATCTCGGCCTCCGAGGCGAGCTCCTTCAGCA
>Ga0105240_10006135_pt1 | contig 17726 bp, 18 predicted proteins | sample KBSC54metaG_FD_80426 | JGI IMG/M metagenome (GOLD analysis project Ga0105240, IMG submission 80426) | Corn rhizosphere microbial communities from Kellogg Biological Station, Michigan, USA - KBS C5-4 metaG | ecosystem: Host-associated > Plants > Roots > Rhizosphere > Soil | place: Michigan, USA...
GCTGCGAGAGGAGTTTTGCCGATCATGGCGGATGGTGCCCAGTCGATCGAGAGCCAGGCGGCGGTCGCCGATTATGACGTCGTTGTCGTCGGCGCCGGGCTGGGCGGCATCTACGCGCTGCACCGCTTTCGCGCGCAGGGCCTCAGGGTGTTGGGGCTGGAGGGCGCGGCCGGGGTCGGCGGGGTCTGGTTCCACAACCGCTATCCGGGTGCGCGGGTTGACGTCGATAGCCTCGACTATTGCTATTATTTCTCGCCCGAGATCTTTCGCGAGTGGACTTGGAGCGAGCGCTTCGCCACCCAGCCGGAGCTGCTGCGCTATCTCAACTTCGTCGCCGACCGGCTGGAGCTGAAGCCGCTGATCCAGTTCGAGACCTGGCTGTCCGCGGCACAATGGCATCCCGAGCGCGCCGAATGGGAGTTGACCACCAGCACCGGCACCCGCTGCCGCACGCGTTTCCTGGTGATGGCGACCGGCAATCTCTCGGCCGCGCGCAAGCCGAATTTCGCGGGCCTCGACGACTATCAGGGCGAATGGGTTCAGACCTCGCACTGGCCCGATCGCGACATCCCCTTTGTCGGCCGCAGGATCGCGGTGATCGGCACTGGTTCATCGGGCGTGCAGTCGATCCCGGTGATCGCCGAACAGGCCGAGCATCTCTACGTCTTCCAGCGGTCGCCGAATTATTCGGTGCCGGCGTGGAACGGCCCGGTCGACCAGGCGGTCTACGCCGATCTCCGCTCGCGCGTGCCCGAAGCGCGCAAGGCGATGTTCGCGACAGCCGGCGCGACCAACTTCATGGTGCCGAGTCCGCCTTTTGCGGAATTCGACGAGGCGGGCGCGCAGGCGCGGCTCGAATGGCAATGGGGCAAGGGCGGCCATGGCATGAGCTATCTCTTCTCCGACCAGGGCCGGGATCGCGACACCAACACCGTCGTCGCGGAATTCGTCCGCAGCAAGATCCGCGGCATCGTCAAGGATCCGGCGCTGGCGGAAAAGCTCTGTCCCTACGACCACCCGATCGGCTCGCGGCGGCTGTGCCTCGACACCGGTTACTATGAGACGTTCAATCGGCCGAATGTGACGCTGGTCGATGTTCGAGAAGATCCGATCGAGCGGATCACCAAGACCGGCATCAAGACGCGCGACGGGTCCTATGACGTCGACCTGATCGTCTTCGCGCTCGGCTTCCATCCCTTCACCGGCGCCTGGGACCGCATCGAGATTCGCAACGCGAAGGGCGCAGGCCCGACCGATCACTGGAAGGCCGGCCCGAAGACTCTGCTCGGGCTGATGACGACCGGCTTTCCGAATTTCTTCTTCCTGAGCGGGCCGGGCAGTCCGTCGGTGCTCGCCAATCTCTTCCTGATGAACGAATATCATGTCGACTGGGTGGGCGAGCTGATCGCCCATATGGACCGCGCGGGTTATCGTACGGTCGAGCCGACCGATGATGCGCAGGAGAAATGGTCGGCGCATGTCGCCGAGGTCGCCGCGCCGACGCTGCGCCTCAGAACGCTCAATTACATGGTCCACCGCAATCCCGACGGGAGCGGCGTCTTCATTCCCTATATCGGCGGGTTCATGCGCTACGCCGAGCAAGCCGACGCGATTGCCGCGAGCGGCTATGAAGGCTTCGCTTTCAACTAGGCTTGCCGGCCGCCGTCGGCGTTCGACGGCGGCCGGCACAGGTGATTAGCGATAGCGCCAGCCGTTGTGCCAACGCTCGCGGTGCCAATAATAGCGGTTGCCGTCCCAATAGCCGCGGCCGTCATAGAAGCGGCCGATGACCAGCGGGGCGGGCACCACCGCCGGGCCGTGCCGCCAATTCGGCCGGCAATGGCCATAGGGGCCGCGATGGTAGCCGCGGCCGCAGCCGTCGCGGGCATCGGCTGGCGCAACCGCAACCACGGTGGCGGCTGCGGCCGCAGCGAGGGCGATGAACGTCTTCATGATAATCTCCCGAAGTGATGTTCTAGCAGGCCCATTTCGGGACCGGCTGGCTAACGCGGACGATCGAGAACCGTTCCTGTGGCGCACTCGGTTCGGGCCGCCGAGTCGCGCCGCGGGCCCCGGAAAGCTGGGTTATTGGGATTTCCACGCGCGCGGCCTAAGATCGGCACGGGGGAAGGGAGAGAGACGATGCTGTTCGAGGACGACATCCGAACCTATCGCGAGCAGGGCTATATCGTCGTGCCGGACGTGCTGACGCCCGAGGAGGTCGCCGGCCTGCGCGCGGCGACCGACCAGGTCGTCGCCGGCGCGGCAGAGGTCAGCGACCATAGCGCGGTCTATGATCTCGAGCCCGGCCATCGGCCGGAAGCGCCCAAGGTGCGCCGGATCAACAACCCGCATGCGCAGCATCCGGCGTTCGGCGCGATGGTCCGCCACCCGAAGATCGTCGCCTGCCTCAATGACCTTTGGGGACCGAACGTTCGCTTCGACATCTCCAAACTCAACATGAAGGCGCCGGGCTACGGCTCGCCGGTCGAATGGCACCAGGACTGGGCCTTCTATCCGCACACCAATGACGATCTCGCCGCGGTCGGCATCATGATCGACGATGCGACGCCCGAGAACGGGCCGATGCTGATGCTGCCGGGGACGCACAAGGGGCCGGTCTATGATCATCGCGCCGGCGGCTATTTTGTCGGCGGCATCGATGCGGTGAAGGCGGGGCTCAATTTCGACAATGCGCAGCCCTGCCTCGGCAAGGCCGGCTCGATCACCATCCATCACGTCCGCATGGTCCATGGCTCGGCAGCGAACACCTCCGATCGGCCGCGGCGCTTCATGCTGCTGCAATACCGCGCCGCCGATGCCTGGCCGCTGCTCGTCCCGCCGACGATGAATTTCGCGGCCTACGGCGATCTGCTGGTGTCGGGCGAGGAGACGCTCGAGCCGCGCATGGAGAAATGTCCAGTGCGGCTCGGCTTTCCCTATCGGCCCAATCAATTCTCGATCTACGAGAACCAGAGCGAGCTGGAGAACAAATATTTCGCGTCGACCGCGCATCCGCTGGTGAACGCCGGGCGATAGATTTCCTCGTCATTCCGCCTTTCGATGAGAGACGAAAGCTGGCGCTCTCGCGCCTGCGAAAGGACAGTTGAGATGTCGCTGGTCGTCATCACTGGAGGAAATCGAGGTATCGGGTTCCATCTCGCGGTATTGTACGCCGAAGCGGGCGATCAAGTCGTCCTCGGCATCCGGCGACCAGAACACGCGCCGATCCTTCCTGGCACGGTCTTGCCGCTTGATGTCGGCGACAGCGCCTCCGTCGCGAGCTTCGCGGCGGCCCTTGCGGGGCGCGGTGTTGATATTCTCATCAACAACGCGGGCATCATTGGCCCCGATCGTCAGTCTGCGTTGGAGACGGATTTCGAGGGTTTCATGCAGACGCTGAACGTCAACACGCTCGGACCACTCAGAGTCACGCAGGCGCTGCTGCCCAACCTGCGAAAGGTCGAACAAGCCAAGGTCGTCATCCTGACGAGCCGCATGGGCTCGCTCAGCTACGCCAAATCAAATCAGATCGCTTATCGGGCCTCGAAAGCAGCCGCAAACAAGGTCACACAATGCCTCGCGACCGATCTTGCGCAAGAGGGAGTCTCTGTCGCCGCCGTTCATCCGGGATGGGCGCGCACGGATATGGGAGGGCCTTCAGCCGACATAGCGCCAGAGGAAAGTGCGCGCGGCATAAAAGCCGTGATCGATGCGCTCTCGCATGCCACCACCGGACGGTTCTGGAATTTTGACGGGAGCCCGATCGCCTGGTGAACGCGGGACGCTAATTTACGAGGGCGTCACGTGCGGTGGCGTTGGAGCGCCGCCTCCAGCTTCGCCCGCACCGTCGGCCAATCGTCGTCGGTGATGCTGAACACCAGCGAATCCCGCACATGGCCGTCAGGCATGACGCGTTCCTTGCGCAGCAGCCCTTCCTCGACCGCACCGAGCCGCAGGATCGCGACGCGTGAGCGCTCATTCTGCGCATGGGTCATGAACTGGACGCGGTTCATGCCGAGACCGTCGAAGGCATAAGTCAGCATCAGCAGCTTGGCCTCGCTGTTGACGAAGCTGCGCTGCCAGTTCTGCGCGATCCAGGTGTGGCCGATCTCGACGGTGCGGTTCTGGCGATCGAGTTTCCAGAAGCGCGTGCTGCCGACGATCGCATCGCCGACTATCGTGACATAGGGCAGCATCGTGCCGGCGTCGCGGCCGGCGATTGCGCGGTCGATCCAGTCATCGACGGTCTTCGGGCTCGGCACGCTGGTGACGCGCATGCTCCACAGCTCGCCGTCAGCGGCGGCGCGGAGCAGGTCGTCGCGGTCGCTGCGCTCGATCGGGCGCAGCGTCACACGCGGTCCGGTCAGCGTCAGTTGTTCGGACATGGCGCTAATAGGCAAGGGCGCAGCCGTCGGCGCGCATGTCGGTGGCGGCGGCGTAGACCCGGTCCTTGCCATCCATGCGATGCTCGACGCAGTGATAGCGGCCGTAGAAATTGACCTCGGTGGCGAGCGGCCAGCCGATCTCGACGAGCCGCTTGCGCGTCGCCTCGGGTACGCCGCTTTCGAGGTTCAGCCGGCCCGTCGCCGGCAGCTTCTCCTCGTCCTCGCCCATCGTCTGCGACGAGCCTTCATGGCGCCAGCGCGGCGCGTCGCCGGCCGACTGCACCTCGAGGCCATAGTCGACGCGGTTGACGATGATCTGCGCCTGGCCCTGCGGCTGCATGTCGCCGCCCATCACGCCGAAGCTCATCCATGGCGCGCCGTCGCGGGTGGCGAAGCCGGGAATGATCGTCTGAAACGGGCGCTTGCCCGGCGCGTAGATGTTGGGGTGCCCGTCCTTGAGACTGAACATCTGACCGCGGTCCTGGAACATGAAGCCCAGCCCGTCGGGCACCAGCCCCGCGCCCATGCCCTTGTAGTTGGACTGAATCATCGAGACCATCATCCCGTCCTGGTCGGCGACGGTGAAGTAGGTCGTGTCGCCCTGGCCGGGCGCATCGCCGGGCTTGATCGACTTGATGATTCGGTCGCGGTGAATCAGCTTGGCGCGCTTGGCGGCATAATCCTTGGAAATCAGCCAATCGACCGGGACCTTGGCGAAATGCGGATCGGCGTAGTAGCGCGCGCGATCCTCATAGGCGAGGCGCTTGGCCTCGATCTGGAGATGCAGCGACCGGGCCGACTGAAAGCCGGCGCCGCGCAGGTCGAAATTCTCCAGTATGTTGAGCGCCTGCAGCGTCGCGATGCCCTGGGTATTGGCGCCGAGCGCATGGACTGTCGTGCCGCGATAGGTCGTGCTGTAGGGGTCGGTCCATTCGCTGTGATGGGCGGCGAGATCCGCTTTCGTCAGCCAGCCGCCGATCCGCTTGAAATAGGCCTCGACCATCTTCGCGATCGGCCCTTCGTAGTAAGCATCGCGGCCGCCCTCGGCGATCATCCGGTAGGTGCGGGCGAGGTCGGGATTGCGAAACACCGCCCCGGTCTGCGGCCCCTTGCCATCGGCCATGCCAAAGGTGCGGATCGCGTTGGCGGTTTCCTCGATGTGCAGGTCGGGTTTGAGGAAAGCCTCGAGATTTTTGCGGATCGAGATGGCGATGACGTCCGCCACTGGCGCGCCCTGTTCGGCAAGGTCGATTGCCGGGGCGAACAGGTCCTTCCACTTCAGCCGGCCGTAGCGCTGGTGCAGCGTCCACCAGCCGTCGACCGCGCCGGGCACCGAGACGGCGATCGCGCCGAACGCCGGCAGCGCGCCTTTCACCGCGCGCGACCGCGCGATTTCGAGGCTGAGCCCGCGCGGGCTCGCACCCGAGCCGGCGAGGCCGACGACCTTGCCCAGCTTCGGGTCCCAGAGCATCGCATAGCAATCGCCGCCGATGCCGCAGCTGGTCGGCTCGAGAAAGCCGAGCGCGGCGTTCATCGCGATTGCCGCATCGACCGCCGAGCCGCCGCGGCGCAGCATCTCGATGCCGATCTGGGTGGCGATCGGATGGGCGCTGGCGGCGCCACCGTTGAGGCCATAGGCGGCACTGCGTGAGGCGAAGCTGGCGCCGACCGGCCGGTCACCGCCGCGCACGTCGGGGCGCTTGAAATGGGGTTCGCCTGGCAGCCAATGGCCCGGCAAGGCCGGTTTCTTTGCGGTCTTGCCCTGGCGGGGCTTGGCGCTCATCCCAGCCTCGGCAAGGGCAGGCGCGGCGAGCGCCGCTGCCGGCAGGGCGGCGATAAAGGTCCGGCGATGCATGATTTTGCCCCCGTCATGCTGGAGACCTACACCGTCGCGATTTGCGAGGGGAGGCGCAAGTCGCCGCATACCGAAAACGGTTGTGGCCGGCCCCTGGCTCGAAACCGCATCGCTTGGCAAAGGTTTAAATACCGGCGCTGCGCTATAAGGCGCCTGACGAATGGTTTTTCCGGGGTTTACGAACTGCGATCATGGCGACGCTATCGTTCGATACCCAGAACCGGATCAGAGCCGGCGCCATTACCCTGCTCGTCGAGGGACTGATCGGCTATGTTCTGATCCTGGGCTTCACGGTCGATATTCCCGCCCGCATCGACGAGGGGCTCAAGATGTTCAACCTCGGTGCCAAGCCGCCCCCGCCGCCGCTGGTCAAGCCCAAGCCGGCCGAGAGCAGGAAGGCGAGCGGCGCGGCCTCGCCGAAGAACATCAAGTCGAAGGCGACCGAAATCGTCGCACCCAAGCTGCCGCCGCCGATCCCGCCGCCGGTGGTCGCCGCGCCGCGGCCGTTCATGGGCAATGACCCCTCGACCGGCGCGACGCAGCAGCGCGGGCCAGGCACCGGCGCCGGCGGCCTCGGCAATGGCACCGGCAGCGGCGGGGAGGGTGAAGGCGAGGGCGACGGGACGCCGCCGCGGTGGAAGAGCGGCAAGATCAGGGATTCCGACTTCTCGGCGATCGCCCGCGACATCCGGTTCGCCGCGACCGGCTCGGCGAGCTTCCAGGTTTCGGTGGTCTACACCGTGCAGCCGAACGGCCGCGCGACCGACTGTACCGTGACGCGCGCGAGCGGCAATGCGGCGTTCGACCAGACGACGTGCCGGCTGATCGAAGAGCGGATGCGGTTCAGGCCGATGCTCGACGAGATGGGCCGCGCGGTGCCATCGAAGATGGGCGAGGATCACTTCCTGACCGTCGACTATGAGGAAAAGACGACGCGCGAATATCGTTAGCGCGGTCGTTTATCGCTGCATCGCCCGGCATTTCGCGATAGCCTTGTCAAAACAGATCAGTGGAGCAGGCGGATGGGCTTTGAGACGTCACCTTTGCCGGGCCAGCCGGCGTTCGGTGCGGTCGTCACCGGACTGACCAGGGCGGACATCGACGATCCGGCGGTCGGCGCCCGGTTGCGCGATCTGTGGATCGACCAGGGCGTGCTCGTCTTTCGCGGGCTCGAGCAGAGCCGCGACATGCACGTCCGGCTCAGCCGCATCTTCGGCACCCTGCTCAACCATGAGGTGATCAAGGACACGCCGGGGCAAGACCCCGAGGTGATGGACATCGTCTGGACCGGCGATCAGGAAGTCTATGTCATCGATGGCGAGGAGCGCGCCGCCTGGCTCCCCTGGCACAGCGACCTGATGTACGCCGTGCAGATCAATCGCGGCGGCATTCTCCGTCCGCTCGAGCTGCCGGAGCGGGGCGGCGGCGATACGGGCTTCATCGACCGCATCACCGCCTGGGACAAGCTGCCGGCGGCGCTCAAGGCACGGGTCGAGGGGCTGAGTGTGATCTACGCCTCCCATTTCAACGTCGCGATCTCGCCATTCGCCGGGGCGCCGGGCGTGCGGCTGGCACGTGAGAGCAAGCGGCTGTCGATGTACAGCGCTTCGCCGCGGCCGCGGGTGGTGCATCCGCTCGTCTACGTCCAGCCCGAGACGGGGCGGAAGGTGCTCAACATCTCACCATGGTTCGCCGATGGCATCGAGGGCATGGAGAATGAGGAAGGCGATGCGCTGCTGCGCGAGGTGATCGCCCATGCGACGCGGCCAGAGCACAGCTATTTCCACCGCTGGACGCCGGACGACATGGTGCTGTGGGACAATTGGCGAATCAGCCATTGCTGCACCGGTATCGCGCCCAACGACCGCCGGCTGCTGCAGCGCACGACGATCTCGGGCGATTACGCGCTCGGGCGGCTGGCGGACTCGCAGCAGCAGCCGGTCGGCGCCTAGGTCTCAGCGGTGGGTAACGACCTCGCGCTTCAGATCACTTTTCTCGTCGCGGTGCTCGTCCTCATCGTCGGCCAGACGACGCGGCGCGGCGGACGTTGGGGCGGCAGGCCGTTTCGGCTGCTGCTCGGCGCGCTGGTCTTCGCCCTGCTGATCCTGCTCGCGTCGCTGGCGATCGATCACTTCCGCGGCGCTTAGCGGCCGTTCAGTGAGCGGCCGGTCCCTGGCCGTTCAATGCCCCATCTTTTGCGGCAAATTTCGGAAAGGGCCCGAGCAAGGTCAGCAGCAGCGCACCGATCGCCAGCATCGGCATCGCCACCCAGAGAAACGGGTCGTAGCCGTGAAATCTATCATGGATCGTCGAGGCGATGAGCGGGCCGGTTGCCGTGCCGCTCGCCATCGGCACCATGACAATGCCGAACAGCACGCCGAAACGGCGCAACCCGAAATGGCGCGTCGCGAGATAGGTGACGAGATCGAATTCGGCGCCCATCGCAAAGCCGAACAGGAGCGCGGCCGCCGCCTGCACCCACCAGCCGCCATGGATCAGCAGCAAGGCGCAGCCGCTGATCGGCAGAATCATCGCCGCTGCAGCGACTTGCGGCGCACGGAAACGGTCGAGGACGAAGCCGGTGCCCAGCCGTCCGACGATCGCACAGATGCCGGCGGCAAAGGCGAGGGTCGCCGCGGTCATCCTGGCGATGCCGCCATCCTCGAGGATCGGCACGAGATGGACGGTGACGCCGACCAGGGTGAAGGTGAAGAAGGTCGCGGCAATCGTCAGCTTGTAGAACGCCGAGGTGCGAAAGGCTTCGCGGACCGATAGCCCTGGCAGCACATCGGCCGCTGCCTTTCTCGCCGCGCGCTGGGCCAAGCCGCCGTCGGCGGCGCCGCGGAAGTAGAGGAAGTTGAGCGGCAGCAGCAGCGCCGCCCAGATGCCGCCCATGGCGATGAAGCCGATGCGCCAACCGTAATGCTCGATCAGCCAGGTCGCGAGCAGCGGGAAGATCGCAATGCCGCTCGCCGGGCCGACCAGGGTGATGCCGACAGCGAGCCCGCGCGCGGCATTGAACCGGCTGGCAACCGCTGCCGCCCAAACCATCGGTTGGACGCAGAGTCCGCCGGCGGCGACGAGAATCCACAGCGCGATCCAGTTGCCGCGCGTGCCGGTGGCGGTGCCGAGCAACGCCCACGCCGCGCAAATCAACGCGATGCCGAACAGGCCGACGCGGCGCGGGCCGATGCGATCGATCAGCGTGCCGATCACCGGATTGAGCACCGCGCCCATGGCGATGGCGACGGTGGTGCCGATCGAGACATCGGCGCGGCTCCAGTGAAACGCATCCTGCAGCGGTTGAAAGAAGGAGCCCATCGAATAGATGTGGATCGAGGTCGCCGAGCCGCCGAGCGCGGCGACGAAGGGCAGCGGCCAATAGGCCCGCCATTCGGCGCGGGCGAGCGCGGCCTGGACCGATGGGTCGGCGGGCGGATTGCCGGTGGCGATGTCGGTCACCGGATCAATGCCCGCTTGCCCTGCAATCCGAAATCCATCCGATCCTCCCGCGCCGCGGCTGACGCGCGCAAGCGTCCGCCGCCGACTGTTCCGATCAGCGATAGCGGCGAAGCAGGGGAGTGGGAACCAGGCCCTAATGCCGCAGCGGCGGCGCGGGCACCGGCGGCTGACGGCCGTGCTTGGCGATATAGGCGCGGCGCCATGCGCTCATCCACGGGCCGTTCGCAGGCTTGGCGATGGCGAGCTTGGGTACCGGCTTGGCAACAACAGGCTTTGGTGCTGGCCGTGCGACGAATCTTCTTTGAGCCTGGCTCGCCGATTTCACCGCAGGCTTTGGCGCGACGGCGGGTGCCGGCCCCGCGGCGACCGGCGGCTTCTCATTCGCATAGGTCAGCTCGCCGAGCGTCGCCGCGGCGGGCAGCGATTCCTGCCTGGCCGGCCTGGGCTTGGCGAGATCGAAGTGGATTGGTGGTACGGCGGTCGCCGTCGGGTTCGCGGCATTGCCAACATTCTGGGCGACCGCCGCTTGGCCAAGGACGGCCCAGGCGATCAGGACAAGGCAATTGGCGCGCATCGCGCGATATCCCCCTTGGTTATCGCGCCGTTTATATCAGACATTGTCGAAGTGTGTCAGCGGTTTGACACAACCCCATTGTGCCGGCCGGCGTCGCCTGCAGACATTGCCGTCGCGCAGGACAGGGGGCTGGAGCGGGTGAAGGGAATCGAACCCTCGTCGTAAGCTTGGGAAGCTTCTGCTCTGCCATTGAGCTACACCCGCGCATCGAGCAGTTAGCGGTGACCGGGAGCCTGGGTCAACCGCGGGGAGGGAGCGACACATGGATCTGCAGTTGAGAGGTAAGCGCGCGTTCGTCTCTGGCAGTAGTTCGGGACTTGGGGCTGCGATCGCCAGGGAATTTGCCGATGAGGGTGTGTCGGTCGTGGTTCACGGCCGCGATCGCGCCCGGGGCGAGGCGACCGCACGGGATATCGCCGCCAAGGGCGTGCCGGTTGCGGTCACGGTCGGCGATCTGACGCGCAATGACGAGGCGCAGGCCGTCGCTCAGGCCGCGCTCGACGCCTTCGGCGGCATCGACATATTGGTCAATTGCGCCGGCGGCGTGGTGCGCACCGACAATCCGGACTGGATGACCGTATCGCCCGACGAATGGCTGATGAGCTTCAACCTGAACGTCGTCGGCGCATTGCGCATGGCCCAGGCGATGGCGCCGGGGATGATCGAGCGTGGCTGGGGCCGGATCGTCAATATCTCCTCGGTCGCCGGCCAGACCGGGCAGGGCTTCCTCCATGACTATGGCAGCGCCAAGGCGGCGATCGATCATTTGACCGTCAACCTGTCGAAGACGCTTTCGCCCAAAGGGGTGACGGTGAATTGCGTCGTGCCGGGCGACTTCATGACGCCGGCGATCGAACGGTGGCTGGCGACCTTACGCAAGCAGAACAACTGGCCGGACGATCTTGCGGAGAATGAGCGGGTCTATACCCGCGATTTCCGCAAGCAGCCGATCCCGCGTCTCGGACGGCCGCCCGAGATCGCGGCCGCCGTCGTCTTCCTGTGCAGTCCGCGCTCCGACTATACCACCGGCACATTGATGCGTGTCGACGGCGGCGTGACATCGGGCGTGCGATGACGCCGCGGCCTCAGTCGACCGACATCAGCTCGAGCAGATTGCCGTCGGGGTCGCGGAAATAGACCGACATCGCCGGCTGGCCGTCGTTCGATGTTCGTTTCGACGGACCATCGACGATGGCGATGCCATGGCGGGCGAGATGCGCCTCGGCCGTCTCGATCGGTCCGCTCCAGCGAAAGCAGACGTCGACGCTGCCCGGCGTCGGCTTTTGTGCAACCAGGTCGATGCCGTTGCCGTACTGGTGCAGGTTGAACTTGATCGCGCCGAAGCGGATTCCGCGGATGAGGGGCCTGCCATCCGGCGCATATTCCGAGATTTGCTCGCCGCCCAGCACCTCGATGTAGAAGGCGCAGGCGCGATCGATGTCGGCGACGGTGATCGCGAGATGATCGAAGCCGGTGATCGGTATCGTCATGATGCTATTTGCCTTCGGCGAGCGTTTTTATCTTGTCCATCGCGGGCACGAAGATCTTCTCGCGGAACGCCTTGTCCTTGGCGCGATCCTCCGGTGAGAGCGTCTCCTGATCCCAGACGAAGGTGTAGATCAGCTTCGAGGCCCGCGCGCCGGCCGGCTCGACCGCCATGGTGCCGTGGTAAAACAATGGCGAGTTGCGCATCGCATAGGTGTAGGAGCGCGACGTCTGGGCGATCATGACCTCCTCGCCGCCCGCGCTTCCCTTCATCGACATCGCGCGGACGGTGCCGACGCCGCCGGTGCCGCTCTTGTAGGTGCAGGTGACGGGGATGAACTTTTCGAGCGTGCAGAAGCCGCCGATCCGCTGCCAGGCGAGCGTCGCCGGAACCCTGAGATCGCGGGTCATCACGGTGGAGGTGTAGTCGGCGGCCGGTGCGGCGCTGGCCAGCAGGCTGGCGGCCGTGGCGGTGATCAGTAGCTGCGATTTCATCGTCGTTCCCCTCTTTCGGATTCTATTCCGCCGGCGCGGGCGCGGCATTGGCCGGCGCAACGACCGGTTCGGGCGCATCCGGATAACGTCCCATCCACAGGATCAGCAGCGCACCGATCACCGACATCGGCAGCCCGGCGATCAGCACCCAGTAATAGCTGTGGAAATGATCATAGACGGCGCCGGCGATCAGCGGGCCGACGCCGATGCCGACCGCCATCACCGAGGCGACGAAGCCGAACATCGTGCCATAGGCGCGCAGGCCGAAATATCGGCTGGTGAGGTAGGTCAGCATATGGGTCTGCCCGCCGCCGGCGAGGCTGAGCGCGACGACCGGTATGGCGCGCTCCCAGACGGACTCGCTCGGGCTGAGATAGAACAGGCAGGAGACGATCGGCAGGGCGACGAAGAAGGCGCCGAGAATATTGCCGGGCATGCGATCGGCGAGATAGCCGCAGACGACCTTGCCGAGCATCGTGGCTGCGCCGGCCGCCGAGACCAGCCACACCGCCGCGTCGCGCGACAGCCCGGTGCCGCTGAGCAGCGGCACCTGGTGGATGACGATGCCGACCAGCAATGTGTTGGAGAATAGAGTCGCGACGGCGAACTTGGCGAAGGCCGGCGAGCGCAGCCCTTCGCGCGCGGTCATGCCGTCGAGCACCGGCATGGCGGCAGGCACCTGGCCGATAATTGCCTCGCCGCGCAATCGATCGCTGCGCCCGTAGAAGAAGAAATAGCAGGCGAGCGTCGCGGTTCCGCCCCAGCACAGGCCGAGGATGATATAGGCCAGGCGCCAGCCGAAATCGCTGATCAGCAGATCGGTCAGCGCCGGCGTGATGATCCCGCCGACGCCCATGCCCGCCAGCATGACGCCGAGCGCAAGCCCGCGGCTGGTCTTGAATTCGCTCGAGACGGCGGCGACCCACACCAGCGGCCGGGCGATCTGGGCGCAGAAGGCGAAGATCACCCACAAACCGACCCAGTACCAGATCGAGCCGCCGACCGTGCCGAACAACGCAAAACCGATCCCGAACGAGATCACTCCCGGCAAGGCGATGCGGCGCGGCCCGTAGCGATCGACCAGGACACCGAGGAACGGTCCGCAGAGGACGCTGAACCCAGCATAGATGCTGAGCCCGGCAGTGATCCACGCGCGCTTCCAGGCGAAGGCCTGTTCGAGCGGCTGGATGAAGATGCCGAGCGAGCCCATCACCAGGCTGACCATGCTCGCGCCCAGCGCCGCGGCGAAGACGAGCGGCCAATGCGCGCGCCATTCCTCTGCTGCGGTCCGCGATTCGGGCTCGCTCATTGTCTTTTCCCGCGATTTTCACGGATAGCAGCCCAAATGGAACGGCTTGTCCACCGCCGAGATTGCGGCGCCATCGGACAACAATAATCGGCCGCCGCAAGTCACCGCCCGAGGCTGTTATATTATGTCGCCAGGCGCGGCCGAATTCACAAGGGCGGATCTGTTACGAAATTTCGTGACATTGGTCTCGTCATGCGGCGATAAATGGGCGTAATGTCGGGCTCAGAGCTTTGGTTCGAAAGGCTTGATCGTGGCTGAGAAACAGAAATTCACGGTCCGCGCGATGCCGGTCGGTGCGGAGATCGTCGGTCTGGAAGAGGGCGCCGAGCAGGATCCCGCGGTTCGCAAGGCGGTCTACGACGCTTGGCTGGCGCATGGCGTCCTGTTGTTCAAGGGAGTCGATTCCGTCGAGCGGCATCTGGCGATGAGCCGGATGTTCGGCGACCTGGAAGTTCACCCGTTCATCGAGGTGCGCTCAAAGGTCCACCCGATGCTGATCGATCTGGGCGGCGATCGTCGCAACCGTGCCTATGTCTATGACGAGAAGGACGTGCGGATTAACCGCATCGCCTGGCACCGCGACACCGCCTACACCCCGGACATCTGCAAGGGGGCGATGCTCCGAATGATCGACGCGCCGGCCGAGGACGGCGAAACGATGGTCTGCGACACGGCCAAGGCCTACGACGATCTGCCGGCCAAGCTGAAGAAGCGGCTCGATGGGCTGGAATACAAGGCGACGCTCAGGACCGGCCCACGCGAGCAGACCCGGCCCGGCGCCTTCTGGAAAACGACGCGCCCGGCGACCGACGAGGAGGATCCCGATGGCGGCCGCAAGGACGTCAGCACCGAGGATCCGAACATCATCGCCCGTTACCCACCGGTGATCATGCCGGCGCAGTTGACCCATCCCGAGTCAGGCCGGAAGTGCATCTTCCTCAGCCCAACCTATGTCGATTTCTTCTACGGCATGAGCCAGGCGGAAAGCGACCAGCTGCTGCAGGAGCTGTGCGATCACATGCTGCAGCCGAAATATATCTACAAGCACCGCTGGTCGCCGAATGAGGCGATCGTCTGGGACAATCGGCGGATGATGCACGCCGGCATGGGCAACAAGGTCGATCAGCGCCGCTATGGTCTGAGGACGACGCTGGCCGGCGCGATCCGGGTCGGGCGCTATGTCGACGAAAACGCCCAGGCGCAGATTCCCGACTTCGCCGACTAGGCGAAGTTATCCTGCCGGCGTTGCCTCCAACCGGCTGCGCTCCTCGGCGGAGAACAGATAGACCTTGCCGTCCTCGCCCTTGACCGCGCGAATGTTGAAGCTCGCCTCGATGCCGGCGAGGAACTCGTCGCCGGCGCGGATCGGGAAACGCCCGCCGATCCGGATGGCGGCGATCCGGTCGTCGGCGACGACGATCTGCGCGGAGCGGTAGCGATTGAGCTCGGCCACCGCCTGACCGAGCGGCGTGCCAGCGAATTTCAGCATGCCGGTCTGCCACAGCGTGCGTTGCTCGAGATCGCTCGACGAGATCTTGAACGTCGCCGCGCTGCTGGCCGTCGCCGTCGCGCCATAGCCAGCCCTGACGAGGCTGATCTTGTCGCTGTCGCGCCTGGCCTTGACGGGCTGAAATTTGACGATCCCCTCGGCGACGGTGAGCTCGACCTTGCCGCGCTCGCTGCGAACGTCGAAGATGGTGCCGACCGCCTGCATCGAGGCGCCGTCGGCCGCGACGACGAAGGGCCGCGCCCGATCCTTGGCGACCTCGAACATCGCCTCGCCGCGGAGCAGCCGGACATTGCGGCGATTGCGCGTGAAGCTGATTTCCAGTTCGCTCGCGGTGTTGAGCGTGACCCGGCTGCCGTCGGCGAGCGTGACGGCGCGGATCTCGCCGATCGCGGTGGCGTAGTGCTTCGGCTGCATCGTCAGATAGCCGATACCGCTGGCAAGGAATCCGGCGACCGCCGCGGCGGCGAGCCAGCGCAATGGGCGGACGCCGCGCTCGCCGACCTTGGCGGCGGGAAGCGCTGCGCCATCCAGCGCGCCGGCCAGGCTCCAGGTCCGGCCGACCTCGGCGAAAGCGACGGCGTGCTGCGGATCGGCTCTCAGCCAGCGCGACAGAGCCTCATCCTGCTCGCCGGTGAGCCCGCCCTGCTGGTCGATGTGCCAGCGAGCCGCCTCAGCGAGAATAACGTCCCTGCTTCGTCGCATGGTCGTCGGCAGACTCCGGCCCGTGAAAGTTCATCCGTCTCGCCGCTCGCGTCAACAAAAGCAAGGCGCGCGCAAGGTGCTTTTCAACTGTTGAGACGGATAAGCCCAGTTGAACCGCTATATCTCTCGGCGAAAGATTATGTATTCGCCTGAGCGTGAAGACTTCGCGACAGCGGCGGGGTAGTTGCTCGATCGCCGCGGCGAGAAGACGCAGATCCTCGCGCCCGCTGGCGATGCGATCGGGCAGGGGGCCGTCGTCAGGGACGTCCAGCTGGAGACTTGCAAGGTCCTCGAACTGGACCACCTTGCTGCGCCGAACCTCGTCGAGCACGTAATTTCGGGCGACGGCGAACAAAAATCGCCGGCCGTCCTCGATTTCCCGCCAATTGTTACTTGTGTAGCAACGCACGAGCGCTTCGGCCAATATGTCGTCGACGTCCAATTGCGCCGGCGCATGGGCTTCGAAATAACGTCGCACGACCCCTTGATGCGGCAGTATCTGCGACTGGAGCCAGGCAATGCGCTCGACGTAATCGTCCATCACATTGGCTCCCCCTCCCCGCACAAATCTTCTTTTTTGCAGGTCGAAGATCATCATGCGCCATTGGGCTTGTCAACAAAGCCTCGGGATTGTCGACAAGTCGATTGCCGTGGGGCCGACAAGACGGTCGAAGCGGCAGCAATCGGGCGGTAATGCCCCGCGTTCGTTGCAATTCTGAGCCGGCGGGATTCAGCGATCGGCAGGTCTCGGCCAAGCCCTGCTGCGATCCGCGAAATATACGCATTTGCGTGATTTCGACTGATTACGACCGCGACTGGCCGGCGACTCCGTCCTGCAGCCCTCTCTCTCTGCCAGCCGGGTGCGGTTAGGCGGGGCAGGGATGGCGGATTCAGTCACGCTCTCATATAGCTTTCAAGGATAACAATCAGTCCTTGCAGGGGGATGATGCAAAGGACCAGATCCGGGGAGAGGCTGGTCGCCCGCGGAGCGGCGGCGGCGATCTGGCTGGCCGTCGTGGCCGGCCCCGCCGTGGCGCGCGATGCCGGCCGACCCTTCGACATCCCGAGCCAGGATGGCGCGAGCGCGCTCAATGCCTTTGCCGCGCAATCGGGGCTCAACATCCTGTTCCCGTATCGCGCGGCCGCGTCACGCCAGAGCCGGCCGATCAAGGGCGATTTGCCGTCGAAGACCGTCCTGCGGCAGCTGCTCGACGATACCGGCCTGCGCATCGTGCGGCAGCGCAACGGCGTCATAACCCTGGGTGAGCGCCGCGCCGCCGCGGCCTTGCCGGAGGAGCGCCCAGGTGGATCGGCGGTGGTTGCGGCGCCGGCGCGCGCGCCAAGCGTTGGCCCGCAAGGGGAGGGCGCGCCAGAGCCGGTCGAGGCGATCGCCGCGCCACCGCTGCCGACCCCTCTCGCCAGGGATATCATCGTCACCGCGCAGCGTCGGGCCGAACGGCTGGAGAATGCGCCGGCGTCGATCGTCATGCTCGGCGGCCCGGATCTCCAGGTCGCGGGGGTGACGAACTTCCACGATCTCGCGATGGTCGCGCCCGGCGTGCAAATCTCAAATTTCGGGATTTATTCGCAGCCGGCCATTCGCGGCATCTCGACGACTTTCGCTCAGGTCGCGCAGGAGACCAATGTCGCGGTCTATGTCGACGGCTTCTACAATGCCGACCAGCTGTCGACCAACCAGGACTTCGCCAGCATCCAGGACATTCAGATTCTGAAAGGGCCGCAGGGAACGCTCTACGGCCGCAACGCGACCGGTGGCGCGATCCTGATCACCACCCGCTCACCGACCAAGAAGTTCACCGCCGATGGCTATCTCAGCTATGCGCCGCGCTTTCAGGATCGTTCGGCAAGCCTGTTCGTGGCCGGCCCGCTGTCGCAGGGGATCAAGTTTAGCGTCGCCGGCTATCTTCGTAGGAGCAATGGCTACA
>Ga0105240_10006142_pt1 | contig 17718 bp, 24 predicted proteins | sample KBSC54metaG_FD_80426 | JGI IMG/M metagenome (GOLD analysis project Ga0105240, IMG submission 80426) | Corn rhizosphere microbial communities from Kellogg Biological Station, Michigan, USA - KBS C5-4 metaG | ecosystem: Host-associated > Plants > Roots > Rhizosphere > Soil | place: Michigan, USA...
CCGTATTTTTGCACTCCCAAAAACAAAGACACCCCTTTGGAATGGGAATGATTCCGTAGCTCAGTTGGTAGAGCAATACACTTTTAATGTATGGGTCCTGGGTTCGAGTCCCAGCGGGATCACGGAATAGCTTTATTGTTAAACGGCAGCCACACTCAAGGTGGCTGCTTTTTTTTGCACTCGGCTGATTATGAGTGATAAAAAAAGATTTGTCCCGCAAACGCCTCCAAACGCCTTTGTTTAAAAAGGTGAGGGAAAAGGTGAGGGTTTTTTGGGGCTACATTTACCTCACCTTTTTGATGAGCATTTGATGGTCGATCGACAATTTTTTTAACTCAAAAAATGTCGTTATGCGTATCAGCAAAAATCTCTGCCTGCTCTACCGGCTCGCCTTTTCGGAAAAAACATCGGATGGAACCGTTCCCCTCTACATCCGTCTCTCCGGTGGAATGAGAGCTGAAATTTCCCCGGGTATTAAATTAGATCCTGACCATTGGGATAAGAAGGCCTTTCGGGTGAGGTCATCGTGTAAGGACGCCTTCAGGTACAATCGAACGCTTGCGGAGGTGGTAGCAAAAATCACGGAAATTGACTATCGATTATCCAATGAGCATAACACGGTGACTGCCCGGATGGTCAAGGAGGTATTTGATCGGGAAATGGCAGGGCAGGAAAGTGGCGCCGTGGAATTGACCTCGTCATCGCCGGAAATTGTACTTCCGGGTGAACAGATCGCGACAACTGTAAGCACCATGGTTGTCCAGCCAACTGGCAAAATTGCTGCACTTGCTCGCGCTTGCGCGCCATCTGCCTTTTCCGTTGCTTCTTTTTCATCCGATGAATCGACAAAGTCTGCTCTGCAAGTCATCGTAATTAACAATCCGACAGTCGTCGCGATAGGGGCAGGTACACCATCTGATGCTGGCAGACAGCTGGAATTGCCTCCAACGCCCATCCGTCGGACGCTGATACAGGCGCTCAACTGGAAATATAGCAAGTTCGCGGCGCTGGTGAAAGTGGAGCAACGATCCTCGAACACCCTGAAACGGTGGAGGGTGACGAAAGGAAAGCTGAGAGCCTTTCTTAGAGAGACGATTGGGAAACCGGATATTTACCTGGACGAAGTGAAACTGTCGCTGGCCGATGACTTTAAGCACTTTTTGCTGACCAAGCAAAAGATTGGGGCTAATACAGCGGGGAAGTATTTGAAGAATACAAAGGAATTGTTGACTATCGCGGAAGACCGGGAATGGATCATTAAGAATAAATGGAACAACTATACCATTGTATATAACCAACCTGACCGAAAATATCTTCAAATGTCGGAGGTGATAGCACTGTTTCAAAAGCCCCTTATAAACCGGCTTAACCACCCCCGGAACGTTTTTCTTTTTGCCTGTTTTACGGGATACGCTTTCCAGGAAGTCCGAAACTTGAAGCGCACAGACGTCTTTATTGGTAACGACGGAAGACGGTGGATTAGAATTTGCCGCCAGAAAACAACCACAGAGGAATGTATCCCATTGTTGCCCATGGCTGCGGCTATTGTGGATTACTATTGGAATGATCCGGACTGCCTTGCGAAGAATAAGCTACTGCCTGTTAAAAGCAATCAAAAATATAATGGATATTTAAAGGAAGTCGGAACTATTTGTGGCGTGCAGTTCGATCTCACGACGCACGTAGCTCGTCACACTTTCGCCACCACCATTTGCCTTGACAATGGGGTCCCCTTGGAGGTGGTCAGCCGCATGCTTGGGCACAAAAGCATCCGAACGACACAGATATATGCAAAAATAACTAATCTGAATGTCAGCCGTAATATGACTCAACTGGAGCGAACGCTGTTTACGCCGGAGGGAATGCTGCGAATGGATCTGGTGCCGGTTGCCAAAGTGGCCACAATGGTGCCGACCTATACTCCGGCCATCGCGGTTTGACGTCCGGCAGTATAGTGGTGTCGTATCACAAGGTGGTTCGCCCTCTGAAATCCCCCCTTTTACAGGGTAGATATTTGTAGTCTAAAGAGTTCATCCGTGGATGGAGCAACGCGAAGGAAAATTATTCTAAAGGATCAACTGATCACAGTGGGTGACTTAGAGCTATTTAAAGAATCGCTGAAACGGGAACTCATGATCGCCTTCCGGGAAGTGGTACATGACCAACCTCAAAAGCCGGCAAAACGATGGTTGAAGAGTCATGAAGTCGAAGACCTGCTTGGCCTTGCGCCAAATACGCTTCAATCACTGAGGGATAATGGCGAGTTACCTTTCAGTAAGTTGGGAGGTACATACTATTACGACCCGGACGATATAGATAAGGAACTTCAAAAACGAAAGGGTTATGGAAGATACCGGGATGGAAAGTATGTTTCAAATAAGCATTAATAAGGGACAAGGTTTGCCAGTGAAAGCCTTTCTACCACTTGTATTGACCGAAGTTGAGATGTATTTTAGCCAGAAAGGGATACCGCATGCAGAAGCAGTGGACTTTTATGAACATAATAAGGAGATCAACTGGTCCCGAAAAAGAGGGGGCTGGAAGAAAGCGGCACATCAGGTGATACAGCGGATTCTGAGGGAACGGCCATGGCTTTTTGAACGGCGAACGAACTAATTGACGAGGACGCCTTAAAACGTTGAATTGGGTTCAGATCACATTGAACTGCAATTATACAGCAGTGAGCGGGATTGTCCCAAGGGAAAACATTTAGGTTGAATAAAAATTTCACTTATATGAAAAAATTCATAACTTAACGTTCATAGGATAAGGTTTAATGGTTAATGGTGTTTGATTAGTGCAGCCCCGCGTATGTGGGGCTTTTTGTTGTTTGCTTGGAATTCCGAATGTCTCCGTTATCTGCAAACGAAATAGCTGTGAGGGTTAAATAAGTTGTATTTGTCTAGCCTACCTGCGAACTGTCTTCCGATTGTGTTAATACTACGGCGATTTTTTTGAGCTCTTTCCGCGGCTTTTACGTTGGCTATTGAGGAGCTTTAAGAAGTCCTGGATATCCTTATCGGTTACGTTATCGTAGTAACTCGCCAACTCAGTATAAGATATTCCCAGGGCTGCAGCAATTGCAATACTCTTTGTTAACGATATGTCTAGTTTTCCAACAGAAATTTTCTGTATGTGCGCAGGTTCCATTCCCGCTTCTTTAGCAAGTTTTCTAAAGCTGTTAAGTTTACTGTTTTTTAGTGCGAGATGAAGACCCGCGGCAAACCTAAACTTGATACGGTCTTTTTCTTCTTTGTCTTGAGCTTTCATTGATGCGGAAAGCTGATATAATTTTTTTTATAAAATGACGTAATATTTTACGTCAAATGTCAAAATAGCGTATATTTGTCTTTGTATTTATTTATTGTATAAACTTGCAGTCCTTCAAAAGGATTGCGCTAGAACTCTCGTTCAGAAAACCGCCAATTTTTCAACAGTCGAGATGATAGTGCAAGCCCGCTCTATGCCAAATAGGGTGGGCCCCTATCAGCTTATTGACTGTGGGCGCTTGGCGGTGCCTCTGAACGATAAGACGGGGCCCGCCCTATTTGTCTTTATGGGACGCAGCTCTGTCATGCAGGATTTTTTTTAAACCTAAATGAAAGTGTCATGCGTTTCCAAACTTTCCCGCGCGGAAGGTGCCCTCCTTTTGCCTTCCCCAAAGCAGTGTATATAAGATACCAGTTATCTTATCACTTCCGTCACATTACATTCTTCGACTTTTAAATTTCATTTTATGACTGGCGATTTGACACCCGTTGTCGGCTCTGCGCAGACGTATATTGACGTCATATGTCTGCAAAAGGAGGATCAACGGATCATGACAGAGGAGATTACATGTTTAAAAACCGGTGACCAGATTGAAGTAAAGAAAATTCCATTGCATGCGAGGCGCCTGGCATTGGGAGACATTGTCGCCGTAGAATATGACGAAAATGACAGGGCCCATTATTTCAGCAAACGGGTAATGCCATCAGGCAACACTACTGTCCGGATACTCTTCGAAGAATTAAAGCATCTGTTCTCAATTCGAAGTGACCTTGAAGAACGGGGATGTGAAACTGAGTTTGTATCCAGTATGAGAGTAATGGCGGTGAACGTTCCGAAGCACATACCCTATGCTCCAATTAGGCGGCTGTTGTCGGCCGGAGAACAAAGTCGATGGTGGCAATTTGATGAGCCATGTTTAAGTCATCCTGTGCTAATGAGTATCGTACCTGATAGTGGAAAGGGTGAGCCGATGCAAAAGCATCTGGACAGGATAGGTATTCTAATTCAACGGGAAAGGTTTAATCGGGATGAATCGCAAGAGTCACTGGCTGGAATACTGGGAATTACAGTCGCGGCTTTGAAGAGGATCGAGTCTGGTATGTTCGTCGGTGTCGATTTTGTGACTATGCTTGCCATTTGTCAGCGCTATAATATAAGATCCCAAGAACTATTTGGCGATGGTTCATTTAAACGGCTGTCTATATGTTAATACCTCTGCTAAAGACAAAGTATCAGTGCCCGTATCGCGTCCCCTCTGAGGTCGTCGTCGAATTTCATGGTCTGACGGAGTTTTTCAATAGGTCAATAAATGACCCGGTTGTTCGAATTGCGAAGGTCGTCTTCTTCGACTTCTCTGAGTTTATCCAGATATACCAAAATATTGGGGATAAAGACCTGGCCGACGGGATTGCCCTGACGATAGCGGATAAGTTGTTCTCTTCAGAAGCATTTCTGGGTAATCCTCAGACGGCGATGTACGAGGCTCTTTACGAATTGGGCAGTTCTAATGAGCTTTATTTTCATGACAGGGAGTTTCGGGCACTAGTGCATAGGACAATAAAATTGCTGCCGAAAATGAACGCCTTTCGATTTTTAGATTTTAAAAGGTTTGGCAATGAAACAACTGGAAAATGAGCTGCATGACGGGAGCGGAACTCCCAAACTGCAGGCAGCGTTGAAAATAATAAAAGAATTCTGCGGGAATTTTTCGGAGGCGGAAATTCAGGAGCGGATCATGCTGGCTGCCAAAACCTGCCTAACAGCTGATGCGCCTGAGTTCGCAAAACCTGGCGCTCGGCAGGATATTAGGTATGTTTTCGAGCAGGTGTCTATTCTATTTCACGGAGTTTATGAATTAAATACTTTTTTGAAATAAATCAGATGAAAAACACCACGAGAATGCGTCTGATTTCCAGGACACCCTTTCGGTATTCCTGCTATGAATATCCGAAGGTAATTCTTCAGGGTAAGTGGCTGGATGCGTGTGGCATTCCTGCGGAGGCGGTCGTGTCCATTTTTAGTCCTCGCTCCGGTACATTGGTCCTTGTGCGGTATTTATCGGGCGACGGAGATTTGTCACTGGGCAAATTATTGAAGGAGATAATCGTAGGAAGTACCGACGCATGCTGTCGCTATATGCAATTGCAGGGATATTGGTTATGGAGGTGTGGGTTTAACGCCGGAGATGAAGTAGAAATTTCCTGTAAGCAAAATCGGATGCTGGTGATGCGGCTATCGCGGACATACCGGCAGGTGGAGCAGCAGCGAAGGAAGCTGGTGGAGGCGGGAAAAAAGGAATGGATGTTGTTTGCTGCACTGCTTGCCGCCTAATGGGATATCCATCACATGTGAAGTAAGTGCGCGGTGGGTAAAATTCAATCAAAAACTTAAAAATATTTTATGCGACTGAGGGTAAGAATCATTTTTCAACTTATTCGCTCTTTTTTTTCAAAAGTGCCGGGGCCAGACAAACGGGGCCAGTCGTTTCTGAGATTTCGGGTCTTCCCTACCGATTGCGTTGTGAAATATATGGGCAATGACCGGCACCATGCTTTTATGGATTGCGGGAGATTAGATTTACTGCTTCAATACGTGAGGCTGTCTGAACTGATCCGGTACAGGATATCGCCTTTTGTGTACACGGTAGACATTCTGTATAACGAACCAATCCAACTTTTTTCAAAATTTACGCTTATTAGCACGTTGGTCGATTGGGATAAGAATTTTTTTTGGATCGAGCATCACTTTGTTCAGGATGGAAGAGTAATGGTGACGGCCATTTCCAAAAACGGTATTAAATATCGAGGCCGAATCTTACCACCATCCGAGTTCCTGGCGGAAGTTGTGCCGGGAATTGTATCCCGGGTCAAGTCGGACCATGGAGCCCCTGCAATTAACGCGATGGTCCATTTCCTAAAAAAACGCTTGAGGCAAGTAAACCGGCAGTTGGCGGTATGGCTGGATGAGGTCTTTTGAAGAATGACGGATGAAACAACCAGTGTAGTTAGCAAAAAATTTATTGTATGAACGGCCTATGTGCTCTGTTTGAGCAGATGAAGCCCTTGTCCGCTGGACTACGGACAGGGTTAGAGGAAGTAGTGCATGCCCGATATTATCCGCAGGATCAATTTTTGTGTATGCCGGACAGTACTCCTGACTATCTTTTTTTCATCGTTAGAGGGATTGTCGAGACGTATTTTTTCAATAGTGGGCGCATAGTCATCGCAGCATTCACAGGACCTGACGAAGTCTGTTTTGAACCGGGTTGCCTATTCGAGCCTGCGTCAGTAAAACATGGAGTGATTGCTCTGGCGGATACCGAGGTGCTTTGTCTGTCTTATGGATCGATCCGTCGGTTGTTGATGCACTTCCCGGAATTCGCCTACCACTTACAGCGTTTGATAGGGATCAGGGATCAATATTACGACCGGAGAATCGAGCTGCTCTCGGAACCTACAGATGTACGTCTCGAACATTTTATTGAGTTGTACGAGCGACACTTCCACGGCGTGACCCGGGCGCATGTCAGTCAATTTCTGAATATGTCAGTATCACACCTGTATACGCTGCTGCAGAGGCAACGGAAAGCGTACCATAATAAGAGGAAAAAAGCAATGAATGTATAGCGATGACTAATTCATAAATATGATTATTATGATAATTGAGAACCTGAATGAGCTTGAGCATGAGTTGGTGCGGCTTGGATTTGGCGCCGTGCTGTTCACATCCGCTCTCCAGGAGAGGATATTGGAGGCTGGTGAGGGAGACCTTGCACTATCATTGACAGAGGATTTTGATGGGCTGACATATATGGACAGCGTCCTGCATTTTAAGTGGCTGCAGAAATTGGGGTTACTTCAGTTTCAGAGTTTTACTTCCAGGTTGTATGCCAAAGGCAACCCGTCGGCTGCCCGTGTACAAAGTTTCCGGGTATCACCAAATGGAATTACGTTGCGGGAAGCATTCAATCTATTGAGCGGCCGGTCTGTCAACAAGGAGACAGGGCTGCTGGATGAGGAGAATTGTAATGTTTGGGTTCGGCTGGACTTCGACCGTCAGCTGCCGGACGGAAATTACAAAATGATTGAATACAGTTCGATATATGGGTATGACATAGAGCGCCTCTTGCAGCAATTGCCCATCGAGGAGCTGCAGTCTGACGCACTGCGTCAAAACTTGATCCTGTCGCTGAGGAAGGGAAACCAGCATCCCGTAACCTTTATTCTACCGCGAAAAAAGGCGAAGAAATTCATCGAGGCCTGCCCGGAGCGCAAATGTATTGTCATCCGGAGCATGCCAGTGGAGAAGCCTCCGAAGCGCGACAGGGTACCAGCGGGTGGCGGGTTAGCCAGCTAACCAATTATTCAGATCGTCTTCGTCGTCTGGCAACCTGCGAGCCAGTCTGCGGATTGATCGGATGTGCTACGGGAAAGTCGCAATAGCCAATATCCATTTGGCAGATACATCCTACAATCCGTTTTTAACAGTACCCGATGTCAACAAGTAGTGAGATTGGGAATGGCCGGACATGTCTATGTCTGGCATTTAAAAACTTCATTTATCGAGCGTTCAGATTAGCAGTTTGCGGTTGACGGTTGAATTTACTGGGGGTAATATTATTCAGGGGCTCCGCCGGGCTATTGGGAAATGGTGTTGAGGGAAAAGTGCATGATGTGTATTTATGGTTGGTTTCTGGGAACCAAAGGATGGGTATGAATATTCGTGTCATATGATGCCGCGCCATTAACCGATGGAGGCCAGATGTTTCTACGTCTGGCTTTTTTTGTTTGTATGCTCCTCCGATCGCGAAGGCGTTGTTATGGATTTGCAGTAACGGCTGAGGTAGCGGGTGCAGTCGAAGGATGGCCCAGTTTCTCCAGTTGGGTGATCGATCGTCAAAATGCTTGCATTCGGCCCTAAGAGTCGAACGTGGTGTATAACGCAGAGAAGGGCATAGTTGAACTGTATATGCGAAAAACAGTTACGATATTAATTCAGGAATTGATGAGAGATGCGGTTATTGCCGCCCCGGGGGCTGGAAAGGAACCTAAATGATCCATGTGGGAGGCAGGAAGGAAAATAAAAAAGGCGCCCGCCAGTGGCAGGCGCCCGGGTGACCTGCAGCCAGACAGGCACCCGTTTACATGAAGAGCTCGCTGCCGGGATCTCCCATTGGTTGTGCAATGACGACCCGGAGATCGGCACGCAGACAAAGCAGTAGGACCTGTTCGAGCACTGGGATAGTGAAATAGGTATAGAGAAGATTTGCCCGGACCAGTGGCAGGTTGGCTATGACGTGCAGCACCAGCGCATCGGAGCCGATGGAATAATAGACACTGTCTTCCAGCAATACGATCACGCAGGCGGTATACCGTAGTTTCAACGTCGTCCAGACCACGACCGATCTGTGTAATATCCGCGGCGGGAACCCCATGGGTATCTGGTTATTGTTTTGTTTCTTTTTTGCCATGAGCACATTGTAATTATGCCGCCCGTGGCGGCGAATGATTAATAAAGGACGTTTTCGTGCCGGTCATCCGGCATGTGCAAGGCTATTCTGACAGGGGATGGGCACCGGTTATATAACCGTTGGTTTTGAGCTCCTGTAACCAGCGGGAGGCTGTGGCGACCAGGTTGATCTGCAGCGCCGGGCGGTGATTGCTGACCTCGTCGTGCTGGAGGATGCAGCTGATGTCCTGCAGCCCGTTGACATCATCCCGGTAGCTGATGGGATAAACAGCTAACTGGGACCGAACGCCCGGGCATTGCCGGTTATCTACGACCACGAAGCCCATGTGGTACACGTAGGCCTCGCGCTTCCTGTTTAGTCGTACGCCGGCGTAGAAGAGGTAGCCTTTTTCCTGTTCTACCCGGACGGTGTTTCCTTTTTTCAGATGCAGCAGAGGTTGGCCGTGGGCGGCGATGTCTATCTCTGAGCGGTTGTCCAGATATAATAAGAGCCGGAGCACGAGCCCGGTTTCCAATATCGATAGTGATTTCATAAATGTGTCGCTAACTTGCGATTCCGTTTAAGATGAGTGAATGTTTGTAAAATGATCTTAGCCGAACACGGATGCGAGCCACGCCTGTTCCTTGCGGGCGTCGAGCTTATAGTCCGGGCCATGAACAGCGAGACTGAGAGAATGCAGGAGGGCTTTTGCCTCCGGCGACGTGACCCATCCGGGGCCCCGCGTTTTCAGGCAGTCCGTAAAGGCGTATAGAATTGACAGCGTCTTCACGGGTGACCCTGTCCGGAGGAAGGCACGTATCTCTGCGGCAAAGTCTGTATTGACCAATGTGGTTGTCATAAAAAGATTTAAACCGGGGCGGTCGCCCCGGTGGTTGAAAATGGAGGATCAGAAAGGCGTGCAGTCGCCGTAGTGCTGCATGATATAGTACCAGGCGAATTCCTGCGGTGACAGGCCATCGATCTGCTTACTTCCGGCGACTGCGGAAGCCATGGCTTCGCTGATCGTGTGGAGGATGGCGTTCCAGAGGTCCTCCCGGGTATAGCGCACGATGCCGTCTGTCCACTCGACGTTGAACCAGGTCAGGCCTGGCAGGGAATAGCTGGTATTGACCTCATAGACGACGGTCTCCTCCTCGTCTTCAGGAAGCCACGTACCGGCGCCGATCAGCAGCGGACAGGTAGGACCAGGCAGTACAAGGTGGTCATTCATCCAGCTGACCTTATTTCGGAACGCCTCCTGCAGGGAGAGATAGGCAACCAGTTTTTCAGCATTGACTTTATCGAGATAGATTACGGCAATTTTTTCCAGCGGATCGTTGTTGTCATACCAGGCATCAAAGGCCGGGCTCGTCTTATTGCCGGCGTCGCGCCAGGCAACTTTTGCATTTATGAGCATAGCATGTGTATTAAGGTGAAAAAATGGAAAGGCGCACCCGCATGGATGCGCCTGATGAAAAGATCATAGGAAAGGGATCAGTCTTCCTTCGATTCATCACTTGTTGGCCGGGAATCGTCGGAGCCGGAGGCTTTGCGCTTACCGGCCTGCCTGGCTTCTTCTTTACGTTTTTTGAGGCGTTTTTTATACAGGGCGACCCTGGACGATAGCCGGTCCTGTCGGTCTTTGGCGATCTCCAACTGTTTCTTCTCAATGATCACCGTATCGACGCCTGCGTCTTCTGCGACTTTCCGGAGGCAATAGCCGGCGACGGACGCAGGCATCTGGCTGTCGGATAAACCCGAAAGGACCGCGCGGGTGAGATACGTGGCCTGTGACGGAGCAAGAGCGGCCAGCGCCTGATAAGCCGTCTCGGGTTTTGTCTTGTGGTCAAAGTGAAGATTCAGTCGCTGTTCGACCTCACGTTTGTTACGGTAGGTCAGGCCCTGGTACAGCAGATACAGGGTGGCAATGCGGTCCGCCTCAGTTGGTGACAACACCGCGTCATCGGCATCGTTGGCGGCGACCAGGTCACTGTGGACCTTTTTCTGGATCTTTTCCTGGTCCAGCTCCTTATTCCGGGTCTCTTTTTTTGCCAGCTGCGTAAGGGCCTGCTCCAATGTATCGACGGTGTCCTGTCTGGCTTTGATCAGTGCGTCGATATTGACGGAGGGCGACTCGGCGCCTTTTTTAGGCTGCCGGACGGATGGCACAGGAATATAAGAGACGATGGAGACGTCGTTGTTCTTCACGTACAGCCCCTTTAGGCACTTGTTATTGCTGACGTCATTATTGTAGGCATCAAGCTCAGTAGCATATTCTGCCTGTGCCTGCGCAAAGCCCTGTTCATCGAATTGTTCGACCTGTTCCCAGACGCCGTCATCGGAATTACCTTCTTCTTCGGACTCTTCATAATAGCTCTCGGGGAAGTCGTAAAATTTGAAGTCCTCTGCCGAAGGCGCGGTGGGCGGCAGCACCAGGGTCACCTTTTCCTGCTGGTACACCGGGATGTCGCCAGACCGATTGAGGGGATCGATGATCGAGCGGATATCTGCGGGCAGTTCGCCATACGCGATCACAGCGACCGCCTGTCCGGTGCTGAAGGCCTGTTCAATGGTACGCTGCAGGTGTGCTTTCCTTTTCGTGTCGAAGCAGTTCTTTTTTGTACATCGTCCGGTCGTCGTGTTATCCGGCAGCAGCAGCCCCTGGTAGGCCGTATTGAACCGGCAGCCGGTGCATGGCCCTGCCTCGGGCAGCAGCAGCGGGTCTGTGATGTCGAAATGCGCATGGGACAGCTCGTAACGGTAGCTATTCAGCAGACCGGCAATTTTCGGCAGGGATAGCGTCTGTTGTTTCCAGGCGGTACAATGGTTGTCGAAAAAGCTGGTTTGCGCTTCCGGAGCAAGGTCGGCGATCTCCAGAACCTGTGTCAGCGAAAAGATGTTCGCCAGAAACATTTCCTGTATATCCGGTATCAATGCCGCCAGCTTCTCGCGCTGATAGACCCAGCTGATGGACTTGCCCAGCCGAAGATGGATTTCTTCGGTGGATAGCCCACGGCTGTACATGCGTTGCACGGCGATGGCTTCGTGCAGCGGATGGGGGTCTTCGCGCTGTACATTTTCCTGCAGCTGGATTTCCTCCACCTGCTCATCGGTCAGGTCGCGGATGACCGCAGGAAGTGCGGAAAGGCCGGCCAGCAGGGCTCCGTGGTACCGCCGCTCACCGACCACCAGTTGATACTGGTCCGGGGAAATTTCCCGTACGGTCACCGGGGAAATGATAAATCCCAGCGACCGGATGCCAGCGGCAAATTCTGCCATCGCCGCCGGATCGTAGTACTTCCGGTAATTCAGCGGACTGATTTCAATGGCATCGATCGGAAGAAGCAGGCTGGCTGCTGTGTCGGGAGTGGCCGGCAACGCCGGAGGCAGTGCGGGCAGCGGCGGCGGAGTTGGGACCGGCTTTTCGGTGCGGACATTTTTTGCACGGCCGTTTCGTCCATTGCCAGATCGAATCGCGTGTGTGCTTTTCTTTTTTGTAGACATGGTTTTGTTTTTTAATGATGAAAAAAGAACGGGGCACTCCGACGATCATCCTGCATGGAAGGATGCGTGAAGGCGCCCCGATTGATGCCTCTGGCGAATTCTGCCAGCGCCACCGGATCATAATACTTTCGGTAGTTGATCGGGCTAATCTCGACGCTGTCAAGGGACAGGTTCACGCTGGGCGGATTCTCCGCAGGAGGCGGTAGAGCCGGAGGCAATCCTGGTAACGGTGCTGGAGGGGGCGTCGGAGTCTCTTTGAGTTGTTTTTGTGCACGCGCAGCCCGCTCTTTCCCGGAGCGGAGCGGTGGCGTGTCTTTCTTTTTTGTAGTCATTGCTTTGTATTAAATGGTGAAAAAAAGACGGGGCAACCCAACGGTGATCCTGCATAGAAGGACCCGTTAAGCTGCCCCGGAGGATACCAGAACTTTAGCTGAGCATAGATACAGGGTTGCGTGATGGGCAGGGCGGGCCGCACCGTTCGTCCGACGGGCTACCGACCAAATGCATACGCATTCGGTTACAGGTCAAACAGGGATTGCTGAACGGAGGGCGGGGCTTTCTTTGTTTCGACCGGGGCGTTCTGCTTCTCCTCGCGTGCATTTGCACGGAGTCGTGCTTTCAGGATCTCGCGGCGTTTTTTATAGATATGCCGTCGCAGGTCATCCAGCTTATGCTGGTGCCACTCGGTTAGCACCCGGGGAGTCAGGCCGCTGGCTTCCCAGTGGTTTTCGCCGAACCAGTCTTCCAGCGTTTTGCAGGAGACGTGTAGGTAGATCTCCACCCATTCTCCGTGCATGGGCGCTTCAAGGGTGCGGGTATAGATATATGCGCAGCATTCTGCATAGGTGGCCAGCCGCTCATTCTTCCGCAGGGCGACCATCCGGGCCTCCGGTATGATGCGCAGCAAACGTTCGGGGATGGTATCGGCCCAGGCGTCACAGAACGTGAGAAAGGGGGACGAAAGGGCGTCCGTCAGATCAAACACATGGTCACTTTCTTTCTCCGGTTTTTCGGCTGGTGGAACGGGTGCGAGATCATCCTTAAACAATGACGGCGGTGGCCGCTTTTTTGGTGATCGGGGCATGGTGTGCATTTTAAAAGGTGAAAAGGAGCATTGCCTGCTGCAGGCGTTGTAGGCACGCCCGATCCGGCTACGATCCGCATGGATTGTAGTGGCGGGTGCATGCGGTAGCGTCCGGAATATGGAGCTATGGCGTTCCTGCTGCTATTTTACCTGGAGTTGGTAGTACTCGTTACAATCGTTGCAGTATCCCGTAGCAGTAGGATAGGGCGCCCAGCAATCCCGGCAATACAGGTGGTGAACGGTGACATTGCTTTTAGAGGAATAGATGATCCCCCTGGGTTTGGTATATCGGTGTGGAAACGACAAGTCCCCGTACCGATCGAAGATGCTGCGGACGAGCCGCAGGCACCGATCAACGGCGTCGAGGTTGACAAATTCGTGTGCCGTATGAGGCGCGAAATATCCGCAGCTCAGGTTGGCCATGGAGCAGGACACCCCGATCTCCTTGAGCGCCATCACGTCGGTCATTAGTCCGTGGGTATACATATAGCCATGGGCCTGCAGGAGGGGATAGAGGCAGCCCTGAAATTCGGCGCTGGACAGTTCGACGCAGCCGGCATGGGTGACAAAGTCGGCATACCCGCTCCGGTCGCACTGCAGAACAAAATTGCAGTCGTTGAAAAAGCCGCTGTTGGCGGCATAGCTGCCTTCGCATCCGACTTCTTCGTCCCGGAAAAAAGCGGCTTTCAGGACATCGCAGGATCGGAGGCATTCCAGCGCGATAAAGACGCCGACCTTGTCGTCGCCGCCGATGCCGGTCTGCTTCATCGTGACCGGATTAAAGCCCGTGACGTTCCGGCCGATTTGTACCGCGACCAGGTCGTCCGTGATGTCGTGTACCGTGTCCATGTGAGCGACCATCGCGGGATAACCGTGCGACCGGCCTTTGGTCGCATAGATATTGCCCTGGTCGACATGGTAGCAAAGCCCGGTTATGGAAGCCAGCTCCCGGATGATCCGGGCAAACAGGCGGAATTGTTCGTACGACGCGGACTGCGTCTCGAGAATTTCGATCAGTTTTTCGACATTCATAGATGATGATTTAGGCTCTGACTGCCGGTTCGGGCAGGGCATCGTGGTGATAAATGGTCCCGTCGATCGTGACAGCGTCCATGGAGAGGATGTGGGAGTTTAGAGGAGCGCTCCAGACAGCATCCTTGGCGAGATAGTGACAGTTGCCGAAGTCGGACCACACGGCCTGGCTGACATGGTAGATAACGCCGCCGATGTCCACGAGCTCCGGGTCGTGAAGCCACCACACGTGGCCGTTGCAATGGACCGTATTGTCAAAGGCCGTGGTGTCTCCGGCGTGAATTCCGGCTGTGATGGTATAGGCTTCTCCGGACTCGAGAAAGCAGTTGTCGATATCGTCCCAGGACCGGATGTGGCGGGAGCCGTCTATCTCATCAAAGCAATACCGGCCATGCCCGTAGTTGTTCAGGCTGTCGGCTGTGCCGTAGGTAAAGGTGTCGATGTAGGGCATTTCGTCGTATGAGGTATCCGCGGGCACCGTAAAGTGGCGATCCTCTTCCTGCCCATCGGGCCGGATGAACAGTGTCTTGTCCTCAAACGTTTTGAATCGCTTCTTCCGCCACCAGCCATTTTTGATCGCGTAATCGATAAACAGGTCGTACATATAGTCGTCCGACACGTAGATCCTGTCCATCAGTGTGATGTTGCCGTCGTCTACGTTCCAGATCAGCGCGCGCCCGCAGAGGAGGTCGTTCTCGTCTTCCAGCACGAGGATGCGTAGCACCGGACAGGTCTCGTAGACGTCCAGCCATTGGCTTTCGTAATTCATGCAGCTGTTCTGAAGGCTGCCGCCACCCCGGTGGTCGCGCTCGTAGACCTGGCCGATGTCTACGTTGGGGAGGAGCCGGAAGTGCAGCTGCTGGGCCATGTAGGACTTGACCGCATTGGCAAAGTCTTCAAAGTCAACGTCCGTGAAGTGTTTGAGCGCCTTTTCGGTGAACAGCTTTCGGATGGTCTTGGCCGCTTTGCCTTCCTGGCGTCGGCGGTCGCGCCAAAGATCTTCCTCATCGTCATCATCGTAGGGTATCTTGTCGGCGGGCAAATAGCTGACGCCGCCGGTTTCGGTCAGTGTCAGGTAGTTGATGGCATCGGCTGTCAGCAACAACCGGTAAACAGGGAAGGGAGACATGAATGCTCCGTTCAACAGGCGGGCGATCTTGCAGGGTCTCCGGTGCAGGAACGCAATAAATCGATGGGAATAGGTAATCATATGTTGTGTTTTTGGTGATGGAGGGATATGCGTTGGAGAGGGCCTCAGACGGGCCTGAAAAAGCGATCGCCGTCCTGCATCCGGAGGAAGTTTCCAGACACAGGACGGCGATGCACCTTACAGACAGGGACGTCTGACCGAAATCCAATTCGCTAGAGAAAATGTCGTAGCCGATAGGCTTTGCCGTAGCCCGCTTCTATCAGCCGTTTGGCCGCCAGCGAGAAATCCGCGTTGCACTCCAGGATCGCATAGACTGCGGAGGGACGATAGCCTTTGCCGGCCGTAAACGGCGTGTTGGGCGAAAACAGGGTCAGCAGGTTGAGCTGGTGGTGATAATCGCCCGAGGTATCGTGTAGCGTCTTCCCCGGACGTCGCACAAAGGTTTGGATCGCTGTCGTCCGGACGATCGTCCATTGGTGCTTTTCCAGTATCGCCACCAGTACATTGCGTCGATCGGGGTCGGCATCAAAAGCATCGAGCGGGTTGTCCATACTGCGGGGCATCCAAAACGGCATCCGGGGTGTTTCCACCGGCGTGATGTAGCTGTTGAAGCCACGGGCAATGCTATGCAGGACGGCTCTTTCGACCCGGGTTATGGCCGGGATGGCTGCGTAAGAGCCCTGGACCAACGCATAGCCCGGCGTAGGCTCGGCGATGATGTAGCCGGCACGGCCACGGGTCTCGATGAGCACTTTGCACGGCTCGTTCGGATAGATGGCCCGTTCGGCTGGGGTGGTAGCGCGCTTTGCCAGTTCCGTGTTCCCGCCGATATCGCTGCACCGGTAATAGAGATGAAACCCATGGCTGCCGGTTACCCCGATGCCGACGCGGGCCATGATCCCCGGCAGCTGTTCGTCGATCCGGTGCTGCAGGTGCTGGTAGAGCTGACCGGTGAGGTCGTATTTGACATCGATATCGATGACTTCCAGGTTCTGGCTTACTTCGCCGCAGATCAACGCCACTCCGTAGACGTCGGGCTCCTGAAAATGTCGGAAGATCTGTCCCGGGCGCATGGGTACCCGCTGATAGACTTTCCAGCGAAGCGTGGCCTTCTTGTTTTCCCGGACGGGCACGACGGAGAACCCCAGCGCCGCATAGTGAAGCGCGGCCTGTAGTAGACTATTCATAAACTTTATTTTTTAAATGAGAAGTGCACGTACGAACGCTTACATGTAGGTCCCGAACTTCTCCAGAATGGCCTGTGCTTCTTTGGCGGTTTGGGAACGGAAGCGCTTGTTGCGACGAAGGTTGTCGGGATCGACGAGGAGCTTCTTCATATCGGCGACGGCCAGGTCGATGTCCTTGTCGCCAGTAATGTTCAATTTGGGCAGCAGGTCGACGAGCTCGCGGATGTTGTTCACCAGGGAATCATGAAAGCGGGCTTTTTTGTCCGAGAGCTTATCGACCATGTGTCCGACGGTATCTTTGATACGCCCCCAGATGTCCTTCGTCGCGTCCGCGATTTTTTGAGCATAGTCTTTCTCCATTTCTTCGCGGAGGCGGATGACTTCCTGTTCATCGACCTGGAGTCGGAAGTCATTTAGATCGGCGATGGCCTCGCAGTCTAATCTTAACTGGAACTTTTTATGGATGTTTTTGGCGGGCGGGTAATCGCTGGCCCGGAAAAGGCCGTTCAGGCGACCCGGTGCTTCCTTGACCCGGGCAGGATAAGCTTTCACGAATGTCGCAACGGCGTCCTCGAACTGGAACTGCTCTTCCTGGAAGTCGCGCATAAAGGACATGTGATGGATCGCCGGTAATATCCGCGCGCCGTTATCTCCCCAGGGCAGCGTCTGCTCCCGGACGAATTTTCGAACGCTTTGCGCGCGGTTATAAACTTCTTTCAGCTCCGTATCGTTGATCAGGTTCTTTTTATACCGTCCGGCGTTGGTGGCCTGGTGCTGCAGCTCGATGTCGCTGGCGACTTTCCGATCGTCTTTCTTGCCCGACCAGATGCGCATTTTTAGATTCACCAGCACTGCTTTTTTACTGAGATCTTTCATACTCGATTATTTTAAACATGGTGGATAGATGTTGATTACAGATATTTCGTGACATGCACGACCTCGCCATACGGCGGTGTGAAGTCCGCTGCGCCGAACTGCGCCCAGAGGACAGGATAGTCCGGTGGGGGAGCGAAGCGGCTGCATTCTCCGTCGGTGAAATAAA
>Ga0105240_10006143_pt1 | contig 17714 bp, 16 predicted proteins | sample KBSC54metaG_FD_80426 | JGI IMG/M metagenome (GOLD analysis project Ga0105240, IMG submission 80426) | Corn rhizosphere microbial communities from Kellogg Biological Station, Michigan, USA - KBS C5-4 metaG | ecosystem: Host-associated > Plants > Roots > Rhizosphere > Soil | place: Michigan, USA...
GACAAGCCCAGCGTCTGGAGGCGATTATCCTCCAGCACGATATGCGCGACGTCGTCGGTCATCTCGGCGAGGAAGGCATTGCGATCCTCGAATGAGAGGCGGCCCTCGTTCATCTCGCGGTTCAGCGCGATCTTGATGTTGACCTCATTGTCCGAGCAATCGACGCCGGCACTATTGTCGATGAAGTCGGTGTTGATCCGGCCGCCGCTCTCCGCGAACTCGATCCGGCCCGCCTGGGTCACGCCCAGATTGGCACCTTCGCCGATCACCTTGGCGCGCACGTCCGATCCGTTGACGCGATGCGCGTCATTGGCGGGATCGCCCACCTCGGCATTCGACTGGAAACCGGCCTTCACATACGTGCCGATGCCGCCGAACCAGAGCAGGTCCGCCGGCGCCTTGAGGATCGCCGTGATCAGCCCCGAAGGATCGATCTCGTCCACCTCGAGCCCCAATACCGCCTTCACCTCGGGCGAGAGCGGGATCGACTTCTGCGTGCGCGGGAAGATACCGCCACCCTTGGAGATCAGCTCGGGATTGTAATCCGCCCAGGACGAGCGCGGCAGGTTGAACATGCGGTTGCGCTCGGCCCAGCTCTTCGCCGCATCGGGATCGGGATCGAGGAAGATGTGGCGATGGTCGAACGCCGCCACCAGCCGGATCGTCTGCGAGAGCAGCATGCCGTTGCCGAACACGTCGCCCGACATGTCGCCGCAGCCCACGACCGTGACGGGATCGTTCTGCACGTCCACGCCCTGTTCCAGGAAGTGACGCTGGACCGAGACCCAGGCACCCTTGGCGGTGATGCCCATCGCCTTGTGATCGTAACCGTTGCTGCCGCCCGATGCGAAAGCGTCGCCCAGCCAGAAGCCGCGCTCGACCGCGATCGCATTGGCGATGTCGGAGAAGGTCGCGGTGCCCTTGTCGGCGGCGACCACGAAATAAGGATCGTCGCCATCCAGCACGGTCACCGCCGCCGGATGCACGACCTTGCCCTCGACGAAATTGTCGGTGACCGACAGCAACGCGCGGATGAAGATGCGGTAGCTCTCCGTCCCTTCAGCCAGCCATGCATCGCGGTTGGAGATCGGCGGCAATTGCTTGGGATAGAAGCCGCCCTTCGCGCCGGTGGGCACGATCACGGCATTCTTGACCACCTGCGCCTTCATCAGGCCGAGGATTTCGGTGCGGAAATCGTCGCGCCGATCGGACCAGCGCAGGCCGCCACGCGCGATCGGGCCGCCGCGCAGGTGAATGCCCTCGACGCGCGGCGAATAGACCCAGATTTCGCGCCATGGCAGCGGTTTGGGCAGATTGGGCACGCGCGCGGATTCGAGCTTGAACGCGAGCGCCTCGTTTGCCGCGGGCGAGAAAGCGTTGGTACGCAGGATCGCGCGAACCACTCCCGCCATGCGTCGCAGGATGCGGTCGTCCTCGATCGAGGCGACGCCCGCGAGCGCGGCTTCGAGCGCCTCGTCCGCACCGTTGTCGTTGCGCTTGTGCGCGGGGTCGTGACGCGCATCGAACAAGGCGATCAGCGCGCGCGCGACATCCGGCGCACGATGGAGCGCATCGGCGACCGTCTGCAGGCCGTAGGGCAGGCCGGTCTGGCGCAGATAGCGGAACCAGGCACGGACCAGCACCACCTCGCGCGGGGCAAGTCCCACGCCGACGATCAGCGCATTGAACGCGTCATTTTCGGCATGGTTGGCTAGCACCGCCGCGATCGCGGTCTCCGCCACGTCCGCGCGGGAAAGCAAGGCGTCGGCCGCCTCGCCGCTATCGGCCTCGAGCAGGAATTCGTGGATGAAGCCCGCATTGCCGCCATCGAGCGGGGTCGGGATTTCCTCCAGCACGCGAAAGCCGAAATTCTCGAACACCGGCACCGCTTCGGACAGCGGAATCAGCTCGCCCAGCCGATAGGTCTTGAGGCGCAAGCGCGCGCCCGTATCTTGCGCGGAGCGGATCAGCCGTACTGCGCGACTGTCCGTATCCTCCAGCCCTGCCAATCGTTCGATATCCGCGGCGGCTTCGTCGGGGTTGGAGCGGGTGCGATATTCGGCCGGGAATTTCTCGGCCCAGTCGATGGCGAGGCGCGCGGCGCGGGTCGGATTGGCGCTTTCCAGCAGCCGTGCCTCGATCGCGGGCGTCCAGCCGCGCAGCATCTTCTCGATCTGACAGTCGAGCGCCGTCGCGTCGGGAAGCGGCGCGCCCAGCGGCATGTCGAGCGTATAGCGCAGCAGCGCGATGTCGCCCTCGCCCAGGTCGAGTGCCCAATTGGTGACGGGGGCATTGGCCGCCTGTTCCAACATTGTCTGGATCGCCATCCGCTGGCGCGTCGAAAGCGCCTCGCGCGGCAGCCAGACGAAGGCGAAAAGGTGCCGATTGAGCGGCCCCGGCGCCAGCACCAGCTTGGGCCGCGGCCGGTCGGCCAGGCTCATCGCGGTCAGCGCAACCTCCTCCAGCACCGGCGCGGAGAAAGTCGTAAGGATATCGTGCGGCAGATCGGATAATGCGTGGTGCAGCGCCTTGCCCGCATGCGACGAAGGATCGAAGCCATATTTGCCCTCGATCTGGGCCAGGCGCGTGCGCAGCACCGGCACCTTGTCCGACGGCGCGCGCAGCGCGGAACTGGTCCACAGCCCGACCGTGACCGACAGGCTCTTGATCTGGCCGTCCAAACGCACGGGCACGATCAGCAGATCGAGCGGGCCGCGGCGGTGGACGGTGGCGATACGGTCGCCCTTGACCACCAAGGGCGCTTCGCCGCCCTCGTCGAACCAGCGGAAGGCGGCCTCGCGCGCCGCGTCCGACCACAGTTTCTCGCTGCCGGGATCGCGCAATATGCCAAGGCCGGGCTCGGCCGAGCCGTCGCGATGCTCGACATGGTGGCCGAGCAGGGTGATATGCTTTTCCAGGAACCAGCGCAGCAGGGCCGCGCCTTCGCCATCGGGGAGTGCCTGTGCCGCATCGCGCAGCGCGACCTGCAATTTCTGCCAATCCTCGACCGCGCTGCGCACATCGGCGAGCACCTGGGCGATCGTCGTTTCCAGCTCGCGGCGATGCTTCGCGTCGACGCGATCCACCTCCATGTAGATCATCGATTCCCGGCGCTCGCCGCTGCTCCCGGCGGGCAGGACCGTGCTCAGGCGCCCGTCCGCGCCACGGCGGACCGGCAGGACCGGATGGAGCAGGCGATGGATGTCGATATTCTGGGCCGCCAGGGCTGCGGCGATCGAATCCACCAGAAAGGGCATGTCGTCATTGACGATGCCCAGCCTCATCCGGCGGTGCACGCTGTCGCCGCCGAGCGATTCCAGCGCGATCGCGGGCTGGCCGGGGGCACGGCTCGCTGCCGTATTGGCGATGAAGGCGACCGCTTCCGCGCGGGCCTGTTGGTCGAAATTGTCGGTTTCACCGGGCAGAGCGCCCGCAACGAGCGCCGCACCAATAGCGGCAGCCGCCTCCTCCCCAACGAAGGGAGTGGCCGTTTCCGTGTTCGTCATCCTGCTCTCCGGCGCGATAAGCGGGACGCTTTCGCGCGCTATATCTTGGTTAATGCCGGACCTATGCGCTTCTGTGACGCTCGGGACAACCCGCGTCCGGCCGCGCGATTCAGCCCGCGCGGCGGACGCGTTCGACCGCGGCTTCGGTGAAATGATCGTCGGCGGGGACGGGGGCGATCACCTCGACGCCCTGCGTCACCTTGCGGCCGATCAGCAGCATCAGATCCTGGTCAATCGCCAGCTCGATCTGGCCCAATGCGGCCTGCGCATCGACCCAGTCGCGCTGCTCGCCGACCAGAGCCGCACGGCGTTCGGAACGGCGTGCGCGCCGCTCGGCAATCGCGACCGCGATATGGCCGCCGTCATGATTGTCGAGCCAGGATGGCACGCGGCCCGGCCCGAGGCCCAGGCGCACGGCGTGATCCAGGGTAGCGACGAAGCGGATGCGGTCGATCCGGCGCAGATCGCCGCCGAACACCATCCGCACCAGCTTGCGTGGGGTGAGCCCCTTGTCGCGTACCGCGAGCATATAATCGTAGGTCGCGCCGAGCGCGGCGTGGAGGCTGGCGTCGCTGCGCGTACGGTCGGTCGCGGCGAGCGCGGCCCAGGTCCGCGCCTGCGCCAGGCGCTGCGCGACCGGCTGCGGCGGCAGGCTTTCGGCGGCGGTCAGGGCCGCGCCGGGGCCGTCGCCCCAGGCGCAGACCACGGGCGCGCTCGCGCGGGTCGCGAATGCGCTGCCGATGGCGGCCATGATGTCGGGCGCGGGTTCGACCGCGGCGACCTGCTTCCAGCTCATCACGCCATAGACCGCGGCCAGACGGCCCGAATCATCAGCGAAGGGGAGGAGGATGCCGCGATGGAGCAGGTGCGTGTCGGCGCGGCCGGCGAATTCGGCCTCGAAGCCGACCGGCGCCTCATGCTGGACGATGTCGGAGAATCGACGCAGCAGCTCGCCGAGCAAGGTGCCCGGCGGCACATCGTCGATCGTCGGGGTCGCGACGACGATCTCGCTCTCCGAACGCAAATCGCTGCCCAGATAGGCGACGACCGGCGCACCGCCGCGCTCGGGCAGGTCGACCAGCACGGAGCGGTCCGCAAAGGGCGTCATCTTGCGCTGGTCCATGTCGCGCACGCACGGCATGCGCCGCCCGTTCAGCAGCGACACCCAATAATCATAAGCGCGCGCGTGCATGCGGCGCTCGCGCCCGAAGGCGTAAACGGGCTCGTCGCCGAGCGGCGCGGATTTGGGCTTTGCGATCGCACTCACGCTGGTCATAGACCCTACCTGTCCTATTCCATCACGGGCAATGCGCCCCGGAAGTTTAGGAAGGGTGAATCAACGCGATCTTCGAAAGCGATGCTTGTCAGCCAGCGGAACCGCTGGTAACGGCCCCGCTTCCAGCGCGCCGCCTTAGCTCAGCTGGTAGAGCATCGCATTCGTAATGCGGGGGTCACAGGTTCGAGTCCTGTAGGCGGCACCATACATACCGTGAACACACTCTAGAAATCCGCAGAAAACTGCGGTAAACTAGCGCTTAGCTGGTCCCAAAGTTTCCCACTTTGTTCCGCCGTGGCCCACCCAAAGTGGACCACGAAACGGTGGACCACGAAACGCTAGGGAGTCGTGGCCCACTATGCTTACGGCAACGAAGATTCAGGCGCTCAAGCCTGCCGCCAAGCCCTACAAGGTTCCGGATGCCGATGGCCTGTTCCTTTTGGTGCAGCCTTCAGGCGCCTTGCTGTGGCGTTTCCGCTACAAGGCGCATGGCATTGAGCGAAAACTTTCGCTCGGCAGCTTCCCAGATGTCTCACTCGCCCAGGCCCGCAAGAAGCGGGATCTGGCACAGGGCGAGATCGAAGATGGCCAGGATCCGGTCGAGGAAAAGCGTCAGCGCAAGCTGAAGGCGGAGCTAGCGGCGCGCACCACCTTCAAGCTCGTTGCCGAGGAATATATCCAGAAGATGGAGCGCGAGGGGCGATCGCCTGCGACGCTCAAGAAGGCGCGCTGGTTTCTCGAACTGCTCGATAAGATCGCGCCGCGACCCATTTCGGAGATCACGCCGCACGAACTGCTCGATGCGCTGAAACGGGTCGAGAAGCGCGGGCATCATGAGACCGCCCAGCGTCTCCGCGCCTTCACCGGCCGTATATTCCGTTACGCCTTCGCGACGCTTCGCGCGGACCGCAATCCATCTGATATCCTGCGCGGCGCATTGATCTCGCCCCGCGTCAAACATCACGCTGCACTCATCGCGCCGATCAAGGTCGGTGAACTGCTGCGCGCGATCGATGGCTATGATGGCCGCCTGGAGACGCGGGTGGCGCTTCAGCTGATAGCGCACGTGTTTCTCCGACCAGGCGAACTTCGGCAGGCGAAGTGGGGAGAGATCGATTTTGCCGAGAAAGTCTGGCGGGTTCCCGCTGAGCGAATGAAGATGAAGCAGCCGCACACGGTGCCATTGTCGCGCCAGTCGCTCTATCTGCTGAACGAACTCCGCACGCTACGCAAGCCGAGCGACTTCCTATTTCCGTCGCTTTACTCGCCCCAACGCGCGATGTCCGACGGCACGCTCAACGTGGCGCTGCGGCGGATGGGGTATGGCAACGACGAGATGACGAGCCATGGCTTCCGAGCAATGGCCAGTACATTGCTAAACGAGTCAGGGCTCTGGCACCCAGATGCGATCGAGCGGGCGCTGGCACACGGCGAGAAGGATCGCGTGCGCGCCGCATATCATCGAGGCACGCATTGGGCTGAACGCGTTCGCATGGCGCAATGGTGGTCGGATCATCTCGATCAACTACGCGCGGGTGGGAAGGTGCTGAAGGTGAAGTTTCGACGGCGTGCATAGCTGGGCGACGGATCGGCAGGTTTTGGGTCGTTAGTGGACGGGCAGCTTTCGGAAGCTCAGGGCGCGATCGCTGTAGTTGCTGGACGGCATCAGCTGTGTCCCCTTCAGACCCAAATGCAGCCGTAGGCCCGGTTTCTCACTCTATAGCATTGATGACCATGATAGTGAGCCGGAAGGCTGGCACGCCGAAGAAAGGCATGAACACGGCAGACAAGAATACAACCGCGAAGACTGACAAACTAAGCGTTGAGGGCGCGAAACCCGCTAGCTGCAGCAAGTGAATCAGGCCATAACCGACAGCACCAAATCCAAGCGCGACCAGGGCGATGGCTGGAACAGCGTGTCCGATATCCCGAGCCACGTTGCAAGGTCCGACTTCGCTGCAATCCGTGGCGGATAAAGCGTAAACAGCACCAACTAAGCCAGCCGCGACCATGGCAGACACCGTGATCCCGAACAGTCGAGCTGCTCTAGGGTGGGGATCACTTGATCGGGTGGTCATGATTGACCTATTCCCACCTGCATCGCTTACCCTCTTTTTTACCTGCACAATCTTAATGGCCGCTTGCCGGACCGAAATGGCCGGCAATGGGTCGGACGCCGCCATTGCATCCGATCCGGTCGGGAACGGCCACTGTTGGTGGTAAGGCTACAGGCGGCTTTCGGCTCAGATGGAGCCGTAGCCGACGTTGTCGCACCCCCGCAAGCCCGTTAAGTCACCAGCAGGGAATCTGAGAGGCTCGACTGACAATGGCATGGTGGAAGAAGGCGCTTCTCACCCTGAGCTTGGTTGCGACATGGATGTGCGGGCTGATCTTCGTGGGCAGCTATGGCTACGCAAGTCAGTATTTTTGGCTGACATGTAGCGCCCTAGCGATCGGCGTTGCAGTGGCCCCGTTTTGGCGGTTCCGATCCTCAAATTGGTATTGGCCGACCGTTGTGGCCCTCTTGCTCATTCACTTAGCAGCGCTCTTTTTCGAGCGAACATTTGTCGCGCATCGTGAGTTGCCGCCGAAGGGTCTGGTCCAGGGAATGCTTGTGATCGACTGCATGGCAAGCTGGAGTATCATGGTCGGTGTCTGCTGGATGACCACTCGACGCTTTCCATGGCAGTTGTCCGACTAGTAGCGATCTGATGCCAGTCCGAGCGTCTTCTTTCGGGCGGGAGCTTTGTCCTCGCAAAGGTGCAACTGGGTGGTTAGCTGCCGTTGCGGCACCGCCTAGCGCGCCGGGCAACGAGGAAACTGGCTATTGAAGTGAAGGGATAGGTCAGAGCCGCTAACAGGAATAGCGCGACGGCGGCCATGCCTTTCGCGTCATTCGGCGGCGGACCGTCAGGCGTAAAGATGAGAATATACCCTGCAAACCCAACTATCGCGGCGGGAATGAGGCATCCTCCCACGAGGGCCGTGATATGCGGATGGCGCCATCTGCTGACGAATCCGACAGCCAGCGTGGTGATGATTGCAGCAGCAGTCACCGCGATTAGATAGCCCACCAGATAAGGCAATTCGCGTGTCGCGACTATTCCACCCATCGGGCCCTCCTGAACTGGCCATCTACCCCGAGAGTAATGTCCGCAAGTGGGTCGGAAGCGGACCTTCAGCGGGCACCTGTACGAACGTCCCGTTTTGGGATCAGCAGCGGCGCCGCTGAACGGCGACTATTAGGGCGCGAAGCAGTCGGGTCGCACCGCTCCTCAGGCGCTATAGAACATCGGACTCCTCAGCCAGTCGTTCACCGCAGACTCCCGCCATCCGGCGCAACGCTGCGCAATCTTTACCTGCCTTGGAAACTCGCCGCGCTCAATCTTACGATAGAGTGTCGAGCGAGTGAGCCCGGTCCTTTCCAACACGGTGTTGATCCTGAGAATGCGGTCGGGTGTTTCGGTTGTCATGACATCATCCTGCATCGCCTGAGTGGTGATGCGTCACAGGATCGCTCATCTGCGAATTCGTGAAAGAGCGCTCTTGGGGTCTCTCGGGGTCTCCAGGGGTTCCTGGGGATCAGAAGGGATATCTCGCGGTAGGTCGCTATGCGTCTCGCGCTGTCGCGCGACCGCGCTCTATTCCGCTTCGCTCCATCGAGCCCCGCTTGGGCGGGTCTCGACCCATCCGGGTGACGATCAGCTGACGTGAGGCCGGAGCTTGTGCTCCCGCTGGGTGCGGTCACCGCTCGCGCGGTGGCGTTGGTTTGGCCAGCCGGCAAAGCGGGGTGGGCGTCGCTGCCCTGTAATCCCGCCGCGGCAGCCTGCAAGCTGAGCGCAAGGCTCAGCTCCTCCACTTCGTTTCGGTCCTTCGGATGCAGGCCGCCTTCGCTCGGCGGGACTGCCGGTCCGCTCCTGCCGCCCACCCCGCCATTCCGGCCGGGCCGTGGCGGTTTTGAAGGAGCAGACGCATGGAACGAGTTCATTCAGGCGCCGAACGGCAGAGCCTCTATGCCCAGGTGACGGGAAGGGTGATTGCGGAGCTCGAGCAGGGGCGGCTGCCTTGGGTTCAGCCGTGGGCGCCCGCGCGCTGCGGCTGCACGATGCCGCACAATGCTGGCACTGGCCGGGCTTATTCGGGCATCAACATACTGATCCTGTGGGCGGCGGTGATCGAGGGCGGCTTTGGCTCGCAACGCTGGCTCACCTACCGTCAGTGCGAGCTTGCCGGCGGCCATGTTCGGAAGGGCGAGAAGGGCACCACCGTCTGTTATGCAGATCGCTTCACGCCCAAGGACGAGCAAGAGCGCGCACGCGATGAGGATCGCGACGCGCGACAGGTGGCCTTCCTCAAGCGCTTCACTGTCTTCAACGTCGACCAGTGCGACGGTCTGCCCGATAGCATCACAAACCTCCCAGGCTGCCCTCCCGAACAGGAGATGGTGCCGCATGCAGATGCGCTGATCCGTGCGAGCGGTGCTGACGTCCGCATCGGCGGCGACAAGGCCTTCTACCTTCCCGCACTCGATATGATCGCGCTGCCGCCCAAGGCCGCTTACCCCGAGCCGATCAACTGGTATCGCACCGCGCTGCATGAACTCGGCCATTGGACCGGACATGAAAGCCGCCTGGCGCGGGACCTGTCCGGCAGCTGTGGCGGCAGGGCTTACGCGCGGGAAGAACTGGTTGCGGAGCTCACCGGCGCCTTCAGCTGTGCTTCGCTCTCGATCCATCCGACCGTGCGGCATGCCGACTATATCGGCGCGTGGCTCGAGGTGCTGCGCGAGGACGAACGCGCGATCTTCCGTGCAGCGTCACAGGCCAGCAAGGCCGCCGATTATCTGCTCGGCTTCATCGCCGACGAGGCGGCGCTGTCATGAGTGCGCCCTCCATCCTGTTCGCGCGGCTCGAACGGGCAATGGCGACGATGGACCGCCGCTCGCGCGAGATATTCCTCGCCCATCGGCTGGAGGCACTGTCCTACGAGGAGATCGCCGCGCATACCGGGCTCACCACCGGCGAGGTCGAGCAGCACATCGCGCGTGCCATCTTCCATCTCGACCACGAACTCGCCGCGATGGAGAGCGGGGAGCAATCCTGACACGCCGCGCGGACCGGATTGACCTTGCCATCCGGTCCGCGCCTGTCAGAATCTGGAACGACGATATGCGCACCGACCTCGATCATCTGCCGCCCGCCAAGCAGCGCGAACTCGAACGCGTCGTCCAGATCCTGTTCGAGGAGTTTGGCGACGCCAAGGCGATCGCGACCGCCGAATGGAAGAAGCAGGCGCGCATCCTCAAGGTCATCCTCTACGGCAGCTATGCGCGCGGGGGCTGGGTGGACGAGCCCCACACCGCCAAGGGCTACCAGTCCGACTTCGATCTGCTGATCATCGTCAACAACGAGAAACTGACCGACCGGGTCGAGTTCCGGTCGTCGGCGGAGGATCGGCTTAACCGCGAACTCGCGATCACCAAGACGCTGCGCACGCCGGTCAACTTCATCGTCCACACGCTGCAGGAGGTGAATGACGGGCTCGCGCACGGGCGCTACTTCTTCATGGACGTCGCCCGCGATGGCATCGCGCTCTACCAGAGCGACGATACCGAGCTGCCGGAGCCCAAGCCGAAGACGCCCAGGCAGGCGCTGGCGATGGCGCGGGAGTATTTTGACGAGTGGCTGCCGGCCGCAATGTCGCGTTTCAAGCTGGCGCGCTATGCAATGGCGGAGGGGCTCAACAAGGACGCTGCATTCGATCTTCACCAGACGGCCGAGCGCCTCTACCATTGTGTGCTGCTCGTCTGCACCTTCTACACGCCGCACGTTCACAATCTCGGCTTCCTGCGCACGCAGGCGGAGCGGATCGATCCGCGTCTGATCGACGCGTGGCCGCGCGATAATCGTAGCGAGCGGGGGCGTTTCGAGAAACTCAAGGAGGCCTACGTGAAGGCCCGCTACTCGAAGCACTACCGGATCAGCGCGGAAGAGTTGGTATGGCTCTGCGAGCGCGTCGAGGTGCTTGGCCAAGCCGTGCAGGTGATCTGCGAGGAGCGGATTAACGAATTGGAGCGCAGCGCAAAGGCGGCTTGAGTTCCAGCAGCGAGCGCTGTTCGTTGCGACTCCGCCTGCAACTACGTGTGAGCTTTAAATTGCGACGGAATCGACACCGCCGAAATTCCGCGTACATCCGCTCCTTATCTTTGATCAGGAGCGCCAAGTGGCCACCGAAAATCTACTTCAGCTAACCGCGGAAGTTGTTGCCGCACATGTATCGAACAACGATGTTCCCCGCAGCGAGCTTCCGGCACTCATCCAGACCGTGTTCGCCGCGCTCAGCGCGGCCGACCAGCCGGTCGCGCCCGAGCCGGCCAAGCAGCAGCCGGCCGTATCGATCCGGGCCTCGGTAAAGCCCGACTATCTCGTGTGCCTGGAAGACGGAAAGCGTCTGACCATGCTCAAGCGTTACCTCAACACGAACTACAATATGAGTCCGCAGGAGTACCGCGCCAAATGGGGACTGCCGGCGGATTATCCGATGGTAGCGCCCGATTATGCAGAGAAGCGCCGGACGCTCGCGATCGGCATCGGTCTCGGCAGGAAAGGTGCCCCAAAAACTGCAAAGCTCGTCGTGCAAAAAAACCTCAAAGCGGTTGAGGCAAATGTGACCGAGCCTGTCGCGCAGGCCGCGAAGACCGGCCGCAAGCGGCTCGGCGTTGCCTTCGCCAAGGTCGCCGCAGCCGCACATTTGGGCGGCGCTAAAGGCAAGACCAAGCCTCGCGCACGCTGACGCGAACAGCCTCTATGTCGCGTCCGAGGCGGCAGTCTCGAACGCGCGCTTGCCCCGTCGACGCCAAAGCAGCAGCACCTGATCGCGTTCTTCGCTCTGCAGCTTGGCCGCGAGCGCGAGAAACCCGCCGAAGATCACCGCGCGGTCATCGTCGGTCAGCTCGATCAGCCCGGCTTTGGCGGCCAGGCCGCCAAGCTCGATCAAATGGCGGGTGCGCTCGCGACGTTTCACGACCCAGTCCCTCTTGTGTTCACGCGCCCGCATCGCCTGCAGCCGGTTGCGCAGCGCCGTCACGCGCCTGAGGGTCGCGCGTGTTCCCGCCATCGCGATCGCGAGCTTCACCTCTCTTCCGAAAGAAGCTGGCGCCCCGCCGCCGCCACGCCTCCTTGGTCGCCTGGTTGGCTCCTGCCGCTTCGAGCAACGCGCCCGCCAGCTGCTCGATCGTGAGCGCATCGCTGCCGCATGCGATCGCCAGTTCGCCAAGCTGCTGGACCTTGCGTGCGCGTAAGGTCCTTGCCTTCTGTTCGAGCGCTTTCAGTTCCGAATCGAAGTCCCGTGGTTTACGCATGGGAATGTCCTCAAATATGCGATGAGGACATGCCAGTTAGAGGGGTGATCGATCAGCGTAAACAGTGCGGGATTTCATGGGATATGCCCGTCCCGAGAATGATGAAATCTTTTGAGGGCGCGCTTATACGTCGTGCCGACGTGCTGCTTGAGGTGTAGATGGATTGCCGTCATGGCGATCTACCATTTCTCGGCCAAGGTCATCAGCCGCGCCAACGGCTCGTCGGCGCTGGCGGCGGCGGCCTATCGCTCGGCCTCGCGGCTGCACGACGAGCGGCTCGACCGGCATCACGACTTCTCGAACAAGACCGGTGTCGTTCGTTCCGAAGTGATGCTGCCGGACGGCGCGCCAGAAGAATGGCGTGACCGCGAGAAGCTCTGGAATGCAGTCGAGGCGGCGGAGGTCCGCAAGGACGCGCAGCTCGCGCGCGAGGTCGAGTTCGCGCTGCCGAGGGAGCTGGACCAGGCAGAGGGCATCCGGCTCGCGCGGGAGTTCGTCGAACGCGAGTTCGTGAAGCGCGGCATGGTCGCGGATCTCAATGTCCATTGGGATATCGGCGCCGACAGCGCGCCCAAGCCCCACGCTCATGTCATGCTCACCATGCGCGAGGTCGGGGAGGAGGGGTTTGGGGCGAAGGTCCGCGACTGGAACCGGACCGATCTGCTCGACCATTGGCGCGAGGCGTGGGCGGAACACGTCAACCAGCGCTTGGCTGAGCTGGATATCGATGCGCGGGTCGATCACCGCTCGCTCGAGGCGCAAGGGATCGACCTCGAGCCGCAGCACAAGATCGGCCCGACTGCGGCTCGAATGGCGGAACAGGGGCTCACATCCGAGCGGCTCGAAGAGCATCACGCCATCGCTCGCACCAACGGCGAGAAGTTGCTGGCCAACCCCGCGCTCGCGCTCGACGCGATCACCCGAACCCAGGCGACCTTCACCACGCGCGACTTGGCGATGTTCGTGCACCGCCACAGCGACGGGAAAGAGCAGTTCGACCGAATCATGGCGGCGGTCAAGGCCGCGCCGGAGCTGGTCAAGGTTGGCCGTGATCGTCGGGGCGACGAACGCTTCACCAGCCGCGATATGATCGACACCGAAGCGCGGCTAGAGCGCGCGACCGTTCGATTTGAAGCGAGCCGGCGGCACGGCATGGATGAGCGCCATCGCAAGCTTGCGCTCGTGCGCGCCGAAATGCGGGGGCTGCAGCTATCGAGCGAGCAGCGCAGCGCCTTCGAACATGCGACTGGAGCCAAGGGCTTAAGCATCGTCATCGGCTATGCCGGCACCGGCAAGTCCGCCATGCTCGGCGTCGCGCGTGAGGCGTGGGAGAGCGCAGGATATAACGTCCGGGGCGTTGCGCTGTCCGGCATCGCGGCTGAAAATCTCGAAAGCGGCTCCGGCATCGCCTCGCGCACGATCGCCAGCATGGAGCATCAGTGGGCCGACGGACGCGAACTTCTGACCAACCGTGATGTGCTGGTGATTGACGAAGCCGGCATGATCGGAACGCGCCAGATGGAGCGGGTGCTATCCGAGGCTGAGAAACGCGGCGCCAAGGTCGTGCTGGTCGGCGATCCTGAGCAGCTCCAGGCGATCGAGGCGGGCGCCGCCTTCCGCAGCGTCGCCGAGCGGCATGGCGGTGTCGAAATCACCGAGATCCGACGCCAGCGCGAGGACTGGCAGCGGGACACCACGCGCTACCTGGCGACGGAGCGAACCGCCGAGGCGATCAGTGCGTATGATCGCCACGGCCGCATCCATGTGGCCGAGACTCGTGGGGACGCGCGCTCGAATCTGATTGATCGCTGGGATCGCGATCGTGCCGAACTGCCCGGTGCGTCGCGGATCATCCTGACCCACACCAATGACGAGGTGCGTGAACTCAACCTCGCAGCGCGCGAGCGGCTGCGCGCTGCTGGCGAACTTGGCACCAATGTATCGGTCACGACCGAGCGCGGTCGTCGTGAGTTTGCGATCGGCGACCGCGTGATGTTCCTGCGCAACGAGCGCAGTCTGGGCGTGAAGAACGGAACGCTGGGGGTCATCCAATCCGCAACGCCTGCGCGCATGGCGGTGCTGCTCGACGACGGGGGCTCGGTCGCGTTCGATGTGAAGAATTACGCGAGCATCGATCATGGCTACGCCGCTACCATCCACAAGGCGCAGGGTGTCACAGTCGACCATGTGCATGTGCTGGTGACACCGGGGCTCGATCGCCACGCCGCCTATGTCGCGTTGTCACGGCACCGCGACTGCGTCGATCTCCATTATGGGCGGGACGACTTTGACGATCAGCGGGCGCTAACCCGTGCCCTGTCGCGCGAGCGCGGGAAGGACATGGCGTCCGATTACACAACGCGCGATGCGCAGATCGCGCCCACGCCGGTCCCTGCCCGGCCCGCTGTCCGGGAGCGCGCGGCGAGCGTTGCGGATGAACCCAAGCAGACTCCGCTTGAACAGGCCGTGGTGCGTGTCGCCCGCGCTGCGACAGATATTCTGAAAATGCGTGGGATTGGCCAAGCCGAGCTGCCGCATCAGCGCACCGCGCTCAACGAGGCAGCGCGCGAACTCGAAGCGCTGCGTCCGGGTGGCAGAGCGGACCTGCGAAACGTCTTCAATGCTGATCCTGGGCTAGTCGACGAAGCGGCCAACGGGCGGCCTCAGGGAGTTATCCGGGCCATGGCGCTGGAGGCCGAGATGCGCACGGATCCGGCCAAACGAGCGGACGAGTTCGTCGCCAGCTGGACTAGGCTCCAGAAGCAATCGGAGCGCGCCTACGTCACCGGTGATGCCGAAGGTCGCAAAGCTATCCAGAGCCGAATGGCTGGCATGGTTAGGAGTCTAGAACGCGATCCGCAGATGGAATCGATCCTTGCCGCTCGGAAGGCTCAGCTCGGCATCACGATCGAGACTGGGCGTAAGTTAGGTGCGGAGCTTGCGTTCAACCATGGGATCGACTGGGGAAGGGGGCGGGGGCTCGGACGCTAACGCTACGACTGCTTTGCGCCCCAATATCGGTCATTCGCAGCGTTATGCGTTGATCCCGAAAGCCGCCATAGCGAGCGAAAGCTGGGGTCATGACGAGAGCGCGGTTGCCCGAAACCGATCCGCTTATTTCCGCGGGCCGAACCAACGTGACCAAAGCGACCGCTTCTGGACAGGCGCCGGGATGGCCGGTGATGCTTCTGGGCGAGCAGTCGTCGCGTCTTCGAGCGGCCTTTTACAATAATACGCCGCCTTGCGTCGACGGTCCGCGGCACGGCCGCGTTCGATCTCTTCGCGCGTCATATCGCCGGCCCAATGAACAACGTCTCGTTCGATCACGTAATGCGACCGGCACGGCAGATCCCAATTGCCGACTGACGGCGACAGCGAGACCGTGTCACCGTCGAAGGTCAACTCCCAGTCAGTCGGTGTGAACGGCGTTGCCACCTTGATGCCGCACCCGCAGAAGCAATTATGAAGGGAGCTGCCATATTCGACAGAAACGTAGAGCACGCCCTCTTCGAGCTGCTTTGGGGCAAGGCCGACGAATTCGTGCCGGATGCGGCGTGACGGTCTCATCCCTGATCCTCGTTCATTATGTCGTTGCCGCCGATAGCGTAGAGGCAATTATGTTCGCCCTCCTGGTCGCCATAGAAGCCCCAAAGCTTCTTCCAGCGGATCACCGCTAGCGCTGCATTGAGCGCGTTCAGCTCCGCGATCTGGATATTCGTGTCATACTCGTTAACCTGATCCGCGGTGACGAAGCTGATCCGCTTCTTGTCGCGCACATGCGCGCGCATGGTCGGTGTGCTTGTCGTCGTGCGGACGATGCCGCCCAGATATCCGTCCTTGACATAGACTCCGAGGCCTACGTCGATGAAGGCGACGCTAAGTGCCTCGATCTGCTCGACGATAGGCTGCTTGCCCGCCCCTTCCATGCACAGGAAAACGAAGTCGGTGCCGTTAAGGTACTGCAGATGGGCAGGGGTCATGTCGGTGGAATGTGGGACGATACCGCGGCGCATCTTCCCATAGATTTCGGCCAGCCGCTGCACCTTCGACACCTTCGCGGCCAGCTCTTCGCTCGATGCTGCACCCGGTGTTCTGAAGGCATTGTGCTGCAGAAAGAGATCGGCGTCCCAGATATGTATCTCCTCGACCGGCGTCTTCGCGACAAGGTCGAGGATATACGAGCCGGTGCCGCCCGCGCCGATGATATCAACGCGCTTGCGCTTGAGCTTCTCCGTCACTGCGACGATGTCGGCGCGGCTGGAGGCTGTGTCCTCGTAGAGGAAGACGGAGTCGGTCTCGTCGGGCCGATGCGGCTTGAATTCCCTGGCGGTGACGCCGGGCTCGACCACCTGTGCCTCACCCTCGAGCATAACCGCATAATGCGACATCTTGTGGTGATAGTCGGCATAGGCTCCCGTCGGCCGCGGCTTGTTCGAGAAGTGGTAGCTGGCGATGAAGCCCGGTAGTGGCTGATGACCGACGCCGTTCAGACCGAGCTTCGTCATTGGGCCGCCAACGGCATAGTGCGGCGTCTCGCCGACGAAGAACACCTGGTGGTCGCCGGGCGTCTGCGCGACGTCGTCATTGAGGGTGAGGGGTGCAAAGATCGTGGCGCGCTCGACCCGGCCGGGCGCAGCCAGGTAGGGCACGCCGTGCATCAGCAGGAAGCCCGATCGAACTTCGATATCATAGCCCTCGTCGCGGAGCCGCTTGAGGTCGGGACTACGATTTATCGGACGGCGTGACATCGAAGATCATCCCATCTTTGACTTTGACACTCTGGCCCTGGACCAGCGAGCCTTTCGGATTGGCCGGAGGCCCCTTCCGGTAGCCGACGGTGTAGTCGGGCGTCGGCCCCGGCGGCGGCACCGGGTAAGCCAGCTTCACGATGTCTTCGAAGCTCTGCTTCTTCTTCACCACCAGCTTCTCTTCGAGATTGACGATCAACCGGAATGTCTTCTGGCTGTAGAAGTGCTCGTCCTGGACGAGGTGCACCGGCGTGCTGTCGCGGGGGATCAGCTGGTCTTCCCGGTCGCCGCCGACTTCGCGGAACAGCTCCTCATCGTGGCCGATCTCGCCAAGGCGGTACAGCGCCTCGCCGGTGGCGGGGTCGCGGGATTCATAGGCTTCCCGATCAATGTGGATGCGGACCGTCGGCCGCCCAATCACGTCGTTCATGGCGTAGGGTTCCTCAATCATCACCGGCACTCCGGAATGGGTGAGGATATAATAGCTATAATTTAGCTAGTCAATATGGATACCGTGGCTAATAATCGTTGACGCCGCTCGCTTGCGATGTCATATGGAGGACCCGCGTGCAGGAGACAGTATGGCCGCGAAAAAGACGATGACGCTCAACCTGACCGACGCCGAGATGCGCGTTCTCGATGAACTGTGCGAAAAGAAGGACCTCAGCAAAACCGCCGTGCTGAGGCAGGCGCTGCGCCTTTATCAATTGATCGAGAGCCGCGTCGACAACGGCGCCAAGCTTTTCTTCGAGGACGAGAAGACCAAGGAGAAGGCAGAGGTGATGATGTTATGACCATCACCGTCAGCCCGATCTATCTTTTCA
>Ga0105240_10006146_pt1 | contig 17708 bp, 13 predicted proteins | sample KBSC54metaG_FD_80426 | JGI IMG/M metagenome (GOLD analysis project Ga0105240, IMG submission 80426) | Corn rhizosphere microbial communities from Kellogg Biological Station, Michigan, USA - KBS C5-4 metaG | ecosystem: Host-associated > Plants > Roots > Rhizosphere > Soil | place: Michigan, USA...
CCTTGGCCACCCTGGTGGTCAACAAGCTGCGCGGCGGCCTCAAGGTCGCGGCGGTGAAGGCGCCGGGCTTCGGCGATCGCCGCAAGGCCATGCTGGAAGACATCGCCATCGTCACCGGCGGCCAAGTCATCAGCGAGGACATCGGCATCAAGCTCGAGAATGTGAAGCTGAACATGCTCGGCACCGCCAAGAAGGTTCGCATCGACAAGGAGAACACCACCCTGGTCGATGGCGCCGGCAAGAAGTCCGACATCCAGGCCCGCGTCGGCCAGATCAAGGCCCAGATCGAAGAGACCACCAGCGACTATGACAAGGAGAAGCTGCAGGAACGTCTGGCGAAGCTCGCCGGCGGCGTTGCGGTGATCCGCGTCGGCGGCGCCACGGAAGTCGAAGTGAAGGAGCGCAAGGATCGCGTCGATGACGCTCTGAACGCCACCAAGGCGGCGGTCGAGGAAGGCATCGTGCCCGGCGGCGGTACCGCCCTGCTCTATGCTTCCAAGAGCCTGGCTTCGCTCACCGGCGAAAATGAGGATCAGACCCAGGGTATTGCCATCGTGCGCCGCGCGATCCAGTCCCCGATCCGCCAGATCGTGGAAAATGCCGGTCAGGAAGCCTCAATTGTGGTGGGCAAGCTGCTCGAGCAGAAGTCGGCCACCTATGGCTATGACGCCCAAGGCGAGAAGTATGTCGACTTCATCGACGCCGGCATCGTGGACCCGACCAAGGTGGTGCGCGTGGCGCTGCAGAACGCCGCGTCGATCGCCGGCCTCTTGATCACCACGGAAGCCATGATCGCCGAACGCCCTGAAAAGAAGTCGCCCCCGATGCCGGGCGGCGGCGGCATGGGCGGCATGGGCGACATGGACTTCTAAGTTCCATGGCCCGGCTTGTCCGGGTCACCCATGCAATCGAATGCGAAAGGCCCGGTGGCAGCACCGGGCCTTTTCGTTTGGTCTCGTAGCGTCGCTAGATGCGCTTTGCATCCCGGATGCTGCGCAGGAAAGCACGGGTCCGCTCCTGCGTAGGGTCGCCGAAAATCTGTTCCGGCGAGCCCTCTTCATAAACGGCGCCATCGCACAGGAAACACACTTTGGTGGAGACTTCGCGTGCGAAGCCCATCTCATGCGTCGCCAGCAGCATGGCCATGCCCTCTTTCGCCAAATCGCGCACGATGTTCAACACTTCCGAGACCAACTCCGGATCTAGCGCGGAGGTGATCTCGTCCAGAAGGAGCAACATGGGATTCATGGCAAGAGCGCGCACGATGGCGACGCGCTGCTGCTGGCCGCCCGAGAGGCGGTCGGGGTAATCCCTGGCCTTGTTCGCGAGGCCGAAGCGCGTGAGCAGAGCCATGGCCCGCCCCTCTGCCGCCTCCCGAGGCTGTTTCAGAACCTTGAGGGGCGCCAGGGTGATGTTCTCCAGCACGCTCATATGCGGGAACAGATTATAGCCCTGAAACACGATGCCGATGTCGCGGCGGAGCGCATTGACATCCACGCCCGGCCCCGTGATCCGGTCTCCATGAATCAGAATTTCACCCGCATCGATCGGCTCCAGCCCGTTGATGCAACGAAGCAGCGTGGATTTTCCCGAACCGGACGGTCCGATGATGGAGACAACTTGATGTTCCTCGACCGACAGAGACAGGTGGTTGAGCACCGGCGCGCCGTCATAGGATTTGGAAATATCGCGGATCTCGATGAAGGGCATGGTGCTCAGGCGCTGCCGCGCAGGCGAGCGCGGTCCCGCTGCACCATATGCGCCACCAGGCGCGACTGGGGAATGGAGATCAGGATGAACAGCACCGCCACGGTGGTCACGGCGGACAGATTATAGTGATTAGTGGCGATCAGCATGGACTGGTTGAAGGAATCCAGTACGCCCACCACGCTCACCAAGGCGGTGTCCTTCTGCAAGGCGATGAAGGCGTTGAGTAACGGCGGGATGATCTGGCGCACGCCCTGCGGCACGATCACATAACGCAAGGTCTGCATATAAGAGAGACCCAGCGAGCGCGCCGCCGCTGTCTGGCTCCAATGAACGCCCTGAATGCCGGCGCGATAAATCTCGGCCACATAGGCGCCCACCGTGAGCGTCAAGGCCACGATCACGAAAGCCGTCAGCGAAAAATCCTTGAGAATGGGAACGCCGGTCAGCGGGATGCCGAAGCCCACCAGATAGATCACCAGCACCGCCGGCATGGCGCGAAAGACATCGACATAGGCCGCGGCCAGGATGCGCAAGGGCTTGCCCGCTGCGCCCGGCGCCAGCATCGCCAGCGCCACCGCCAGGCCCCAGATCAGGACCAGGATCTCAGTCACGACGAAGATCTCGACATTGATCCAGAAGGCCTTGAGCATCAGGGGGAAGGTCTCGGCCATCAGCGGCAGGAAAAAGAAAGTTTTCGCCACTGCCTGGTCGTTGGCGAGCAGAAACTGGCAAGCCAGAACGATGACGAACTGTGCCGCCGCGTACCCTATGGTGATCCAACCATGGTCGCGCGCGGCCGCTCGCGTCACGCGCGCCGCCACGACATCGCCCTGCGCGACGGCGCGGCGGACATCGCGCCATCCCAGGAAGGCCTGAACCAAGGGAAGCAGGATCGCGACCGACGCCAGTGCCAGAATCGCCAGCGCCGCCCATGCCAGCCAGCTTGCAAAGCCGGCCTGCAGCAACGCGGCCCGCAGCACGGCAATGGTAGTGAAGCTCACAGCTTCGACCAATGCCACCACCCCGATTGCGGCCAGCAGCAGGTCTGTTGGGGCGGAGGGCATGCCGCCGATGTTCAGCCGGCGTGGCTGCTCCGGCGCATCTCCACTCGACGCTTGCGGCGTTCCCATGAAAACTCTCTCAAGGCGTGAAAACCGGCAATTTGGCGGGATCCAATCCCAGGCCCGGGGTCAGATAGCTGTCCGTCAGCCTTTGCAGGGTGCCATCCTTCCTGAAATCGTCAATCAACTTGTTGAACGCGGCCATGTTGGGAGAATCCTTGTTCACCAGGCCGCCCCATTTCTCGCCCATGTCGTAGCGCCCCACCACCTGAAAGGCGCCATGCGATTGTTTGGCCTGCGCCAGCACGGTCGGCGTATCGAACAAGACGGCATCCACCTGGCCCGCCGCCAGGGCTGCATACATGGGCGCGGTCTGTGGAAAGACGCGGGGCGGCTGAACGGGTTTTATTCGCTCCAGCACATATTGCAGTGTGGTGGTGCCGCCCTCGACCGCAAGACGCATGGTTTTGATCTTGTTGCTGTCCACTTTGACACCGGCACGCACCAGAACGCCCTGGTCCGAGCTGTAATAAGGCTCGGTGAAATTCACCACCTTCTTGCGCGCATCAGTGATCGTGATCTGACTGAGCGCTATGTCGAAGCCTTTGGCCTGACCGGTGAGGATTTGCACAAAGGAGCGGTTGACCACGATCACGCGGTCCAAACCGGCGCGATAAGCCATGTTGGCCGCCATGCAATATTCGAAACCATCCTTGATGGTGTCAGGCGAGTCGCCATTCCACCACCCGGGCGCGGGCAAATCTGGCCGCACCGACAGTGCGCCCGGCACTACCGTCGTCAGTTTGACCGAGCCTTTCTGGCCGGAGACTTTGCAATTTCCGTAGGCCGGCGCGGCCGGAGCCGGACTCGCGAGAGCGCCCAGCAACAATGTGGTGAGGATCACGCCGGAAGAGATTTTGTGCGTCATGGGACCGCCGCGGTGGCGGGCTGGCCGATGCCGCCATGCGGTTTGCCGGCGCCGATGTCGCCCCAAAGGACCGCGTGATCGTCCGGCAGCGCGCGCGAATTCTGCACAGAAAGCCACAGCCGCATGAGCAGACGGTCTTGACCCGTGCTTTGGTCATCCTTGAACGCGGTGCGGCCATGATAAATGATGTGATTGTTGAGGAGCTGAATGTCTCCCGGCTCGAACCGCATCTCGAAACATTCTTCCTCCGCCACCGCCATCAGCATCTGAATAGCTTCGTGCTCGGCGTCCGTAAGTTTGCGCGCATTCGGCAGCATCTGCGCATTTTCGATATAGGTGAGGGAAAAATGACTGGTGAGTTTGCCGTCCTTGACGCCGAAAACCGGCAACTCATAAGCGACATGCTCGCCGCCTGCTTCCTCGCCGAACCGGCTGCGGGGAATGGGCCGGCACAACAAAGCGTGCAGGTCCGGGCGGCGCTTGCGGATGGTGTTATAGACCGTGGCGCTGCTGGCGAGCTTGCTGACGCCGCCTTCCGAGGCTTGGCGCACGCATAAAAGCCCCACCACGTCGCAGCGGTCGGTGTGAAAGCGCAATTGCCCCGAGGAAAGCGTGCGCGCACCGGAAGACAGAAATTGCTTGCCCGACGCATCCGTGGTTGCGCCATAAAGTTTGGCGCCACCCATGCCTTCGTCGCGAATGTCGCGCATCAGCTCGCCGAACCGATTCTGGTACATGGGCGTGCCGAGATAGGCGCCGATGCCGTACCAGATGCGGCGCAGCTGCTCTTCACTATAACGGCTCACATCCAGTCCGCGCAGCTTCACCATGCCGGAGCCGTTCTCCAGCTCCTCGCGTACGTCGTCAAAAAAAGCGTCCGCGCCGGGCAGCACGAAGTTGCGGCGATTGATCTGACGCCAGTCCAAGTCGCCGGTCGCCTTCACCGCGATATCGATCTGGGCCAGAAGGCCGACAGGGAAATCCTTCACCCAGCGCCGGTCCCGGCCCATTTCGGAACCCGTCCAAACACAAGCACCTTGCAAATCGCCAGACTGGGCCATAGGCCTCCCCGGATATAATTCTTTTGTCCCGTCTTATCTGGCGGGTGCGGCTACCTGCAACTCTCTCGTCAAGAACGCCGCTGTCGCCTCGTCCGCCTTGGCCCAAGAGGACCAGCGCAAGAAGGAGTGGATCTCGTTGGGCAGCACCAGCTCTTCGTAGCGCACATGCTGGGTGCGCAGCCGCTCCGCCAGATCCACGGTCTGCTGGAACTGCACGTTGCGATCGTCGTCACCCTGAATCAAAAGCACCGGCGATTTCCAGCGCGCCACATCCGCCACCGGCGAAGACTGAAAAGCAACCTTGAGCGCTTGTTCCCAATCGCCCTTTTCATAACGCCCGCCCTGCATGCCCAGGCTGGCGGACGCGGTGAAGCCTTCCGACAAAGTGCGCGACATGTCGTGCACCCCCATCAGATCCACGCCCGCTTTGAAGACATCGGAATTGCGCGCTAGCGCCAAGCCGGTGAGATAGCCGCCATAGGAGCCGCCCCAGATTCCGATGCGCTTGCCATCGACGTTTCCGAGGCCCTGCAAGAATTTCGCGCCGGCCTGCACATCCTGGTACTCCGCAGCACCTTGCGGCCCGGCATGCGGTGGATAATGGAAGGTGTGCTCGTAGCCGATGCCGAGGCGGTAATTGATCGAGAGCACGATGAAGCCATGCGCGGCCAGATATTGGTTCACGGCATAGCCGTTGGCGTAATAGTCCATGTAATGCCAGCCCAGCAGCATCTGCCGCGACGGCCCGCCATGCACGAAGATGACCGCGGGCTTGGGTGCGGTGCTATCGCCATTGTCGAACAGATCGCCATGGATGGTGAGACCGTCGGCGGCCTTGAAGTTCACCGCTTTGGGCACCGTCAGCGTGGCGCGGGGAAAGTCGGCGGGCAACCCACCGAGGTCCAGTTCGCGCCGGCCTTTGCCGTCGGCGCCGGCAAAGCCGATGCCATGCGGCGTCTTGGCGTCGGCGGAAATGAAGGCGACATGCGCATCATCGGCCAGCACCGGTTTGATCTCGATCCCTTCGCCTGATGTGACGGGTGCGGAGGCGGCGTGGTCGACGGGCACGCGGAAAATGTGGCGGCGCTCGCCATCATCCTTGGTGGCGCCGGTGTTGGCGCTATAGATCAGAAAGCGGCCGTCCCGGCTTTCGACCACATTCTCGACCATGAAATTGCCTGGCGTCAGCAACTGGGGCGCGGCCCCGCCGTCGACGGAGACCGAATAAAGATGAGCCCAATTGTCGAGATCGGAGAGAAAGACCAGCCGGTTGCCCGCCGCCCAATGCAGATTGGCCTGGCCTTCGGTGCCCGGATAAGAGCCCAGCAGCGTCTCCGGGCTTTGCCAAACCAGATGTCCCTCGCCGGTTGCGGCATCTGCCCACCAGATCGACCAGGGTTCTGGCGTCTGCACCAGCAGGGGCTTGGGTGGACCGCCCTCGCCCGGCCGGCGGACAAAAGCAATGCGCTTTCCATCCGGCGACCAGCGCGGGAGGGACGCCTTGTCGGTCGAAGGGGCCAGCCAGGCCAGCGCTTTGCTGCTCGGCCGGTAAAGCCCGATCAAGGCATGATCGTCGCGGTCGGAGACGAAGGCCAAGGCGCTGCCGTCCGGCGACCATTGCAAGTCGCTGTCATGGCCGCGATCGAAGAACAGCTTGACGTGCTTGCCCACGCCGTCCGGGGTCACGCTCCACACCGCATGGTCGGCGATATAGGCAAGCTGACCGCGCGAGGAGAGCTTCGGCGCATCGCCTTCGGCAATCCTGATGGACTGGCCGCCATCCAGCGCCGCGCGCCAGATCGTTATCTTGGGCTGCGCCAGCGTGGAATCCGGATCGGGCGCCAGATCGCCCGCCGCCGGCCAATTGGCATCGTGATCGCCGCCGCGCACGTAAAGCAGAATTTTTCCGTCCGGCGAGAACGTAAGTTGGGTAATTTCCTGCCCGTCATCCGCCGTGTAGTGCGTGACCTGGCGCGGGGCATAGGATGGCGCATCCGCCACCCAGACATTGCGCACCCCCTTGATGATGCGCACAAAGGCGATGTGGCCACCCCCGGCATTGGTCGCGATCTCGTTGATGAAGGGATAGTCCAGCACCTGACGCATGGTGAAGGTCGCTGGCGCGGCATGACTTTCCGCGACGGCGGCTAACAATCCCAATAGTACGAACAGTCCGATCCTTTTCATGACGCCTACCCCATCGCCGCGGGCGGAGCTTAACGTCTGATCCGCGGCGCGGGAAAGGTCACTCGCCGGTGCGCTATTCGCCTGTCGCGCGGGGAGCTTCCAACACCCGCACCGCCTGCCCGCCTTGCGCGCCCTTGGGTGAAAGGCGGAGCGTGCTGAGCGCGGCACCCAGAAGCGCGAAACCGGTTCCCAAGATCAAGGCCAGGCGCGTGCCGCCAGCGGGGTCTTGCGCCAGCAGCAGCGCCACCAGCGCCGCTCCGACGGTCTGACCCAGAAGCCGGGCCGTGCCCAGCATGCCGGAGGCGCCGCCGCTTCTTTCGCGCGGCGCCGCCGCGATCATGGTGCGGTTGTTGGGCGACTGGAACAGGCCGAAACCGATGCCCGAAAGCGTCATGCGCCAGACGATGCTGATCAGCGAAGGATGCGGCGGCAGGAACGCCAGGGACGCCAGCCCGGCGGCAAAAATCACCAACCCGATGCCACCCAGAAGCCCAGCCGGATAACGCTCCGCCAGCCGGCCCGCGATGGGTGCGGAAATGCCGACCCCGATCGGCCAAGGCGTGATCAAAAGTCCGATCTCAACCGCCGAATAACCGAAACGATCTTGCAGATAGAAAGGCAGCGCCACAAAGGCCAGCATCTGGGCACAGAAGGAAGCGACCGACGTGCAGATCGACAAAGTAAAAATCGGAATGCGCAAGAGATCGACCGGCAACAAGGGTGACGGCGCACGGCGCTCTCGCTGAACCAGGATGGCGCAAGCCGCTGCCGCCACCAGAAACTCCGCGACAAATAGAATGGGCGCTTCGCCATGGCCGGCACTGTCGATGGCGGCGATGCCAAGCCCGAAGGTGATGGCGCTCAAGATCGCGCCACGCCAATCGAAGGCATGCGGCGCGCGATGAGTATGCGGCAGGGCGCGGCGGCCAATCGCCAGCGCCACGACGCCGACCGGAATATTGACCGCGAACAGCCAGGGCCAGTTTGCCACCGAAAGAATGCCGGCCGCCAAGGTCGGGCCCACTGCGGCAGCCACCGCCACCACCAGCGCATTGATGCCGATGCCATGGCCCAATCGGTCGCGCGGGTGGGTGAAGCGCACCAACGCGGTATTGACGCTCATGATGCCGGCAGCGCCAAAACCTTGGATGATGCGCGAAAGCGTCAATAGAACCAGGGTGTGCGAAAGCGCGCAAAACAAGGACGCAAGAGTGAAGAGCGCGATCCCCGCCAGATAGACGCGGCGATACCCGATGATCTCGCCCAGCGACGCCAGCGGCAAAAGCGAAATGGTGATCGCCAGTTGATAGCCATTGACGATCCAGACCGAAAAGGACGGTGCGGCGTTGAGGTCCTTGGCGATGGTGGGCAGCGCGACATTGGCGATGGCGCCGTCGATCACCGCCATGGTGACGCCCAGCATGATGGTGAGGACGGCCCAATTGCGCTGCGGCAATGGCAAGCCATTCTCGGCGATTTCAATCGGCATGGGAGTGATTTAGCCCTCCCCATGCTCGCTCGCAACGCGATTGCGTCTAGTTGGCTATGCAACCCGAACAATCAATCGCATCAGCGTGGCGCGGCGGTTGTGGCCGCAAGAATGCAGTGTTACGTTTTGCACATCTCAACACGGGAGGGCGTCATGAGAAACCCAATATTGAAGGCTCTGCTTGTTGCGTCTGTTTTGACTCCGGTGGTCGCGCTTGCACAGGGAAAAGCGCCGGACACCGCCACCTACATCATGAAAGAAGACATCGACAAAGTCAGCAAATCGGAACAGTCCTTGCGCACCAAAGACGAGAATGTCGCGGTGGTCGATATCGGCGATCAAAATTTTGCGCTGGGCGTCGTTCATCGTGCTTCGACGCGAAATCCGCCGGCCGGCGGTGGAAACGCCAATGCCGCGGAGCGCAAACCGTGCGGACGGGAGATGGCGAGCTTGCCGGCGGGCGGATTGCCGGGCGGCATCACCCACGATCACCAGACCGAGGGCTATTACATCATCTCCGGCGGCGGCACGATGTTTACCGATGGCTATATCGTCAATGGCCGTCATGGCGAGCAGCCGGAACCCGGCGGTCCCAACGGACCGAGCTGCGGCGGGATGGCGTATGGCTCAAAGAAAGTGGATGTGAAGGTCGGCGATGTGGTTATCGTTCCGCCCAATGTGGTGCATGGCTGGGCCGACATACCCGATCATGTGGACTATCTCAGCTTCCGCCCATCACAGCATGTCATGCAGGCGGGCTGGGTGAATCCGACAGTCGCGAAGAAATAACGGCATCGCGTCAAGCGCAGTTTTAAAGCAAGCTCAGGTATTGCCCACCCGGCACCTGGGCTTGCTTGCTTCTATTCCGGCGCGCGCAGATAGGGCTCGACCTTACCCTTATATTTGACGGTCATGGCATTGCCGTGGCGATCCACGGTCTTGCCCACGGCCAGACGCACCCAGCCCTCGCTGACGCAATATTCCTCGACATTGGTGCGGTCGACCCCGTTGAAGCGGATGCCCACCCCACGCTCCAGCAATTCCGCGTTGTGGTAAGGGCTTTTGGGATCGGTCGAAAGCCGGTCGGGAAGTTCGTCGCGATGTTCGTCGCTCATGGGCAAGACCTTGAAGCTATTGCGACTTTGATAGGCCGAAGCTCTGCTTGATTGCAATGGCGTTTCGCGCTCAAGTCCCGCCCGCATAGAAATCCTTCAGGGAGATAATCTTGGCCTATACCATCTACGATGCCTGCGTGCCGCCGCTGATCCATATGCTGGGCAGCTTCCATGCCGTGCTTACCAAGGGCGAAGCGCATGCCAAGGAAGCGGGCGTCGATCCCAATTCCTTTCTCGAACTGAGGCTGGCACCCGACATGCTGCCGCTCACGGCGCAAGTCCGCATCGCCACCGACATGTCCAAGGGCGGTGCGGCGCGTCTCGCGGGCGTCGATATCCCGAAATACGAAGATGATGAGACCACAGTCGAGCAATTGAAGGCGCGGCTGCTCAAGACCATCGCCTTCCTGAAGGGCCTGGATGCCGCCAAATTCGCGGGCGCCGAGGACAAACACATCCATCTCAAATTTCCGCAGGCGGAGTTCAACTTCAACGGCAAGGACTATTTGAACAATTGGGTCCTGCCCAACGTCTATTTCCACATCACCACCGGCTACGACATCCTGCGCCACAAGGGCGTGGCGCTGGGCAAACAGGATTTCCTGGGCGGCCAAAAGTAAGTCATCCAGAATTTCCATGAGAGGCGGCGCGGGAAACCGTGCCGCCTCTTCCTTTTGGCCCCTGGCGTATCCCTTTGCTTTAGCGTTAAAGTAAGCCGCCGGGAGGAACGCATGAAACGCAGGGATTTTCTGGCAGGCACGGGCCTGGTGGCGGCGAGCGCGGCTTTGGCGGCCACGGCACAAGCGCAACAACAAGCGGCGCCATCTCAACTCGCGGCCTCGCGCGCCTTCAACGCGCCCTATCGCGGCCCGCATCTCAACCAGATCGCCTTTCCATTGGGCGGCATCGGCGCGGGCATGATTTGCCTGGAAGGCACTGCGGCACTGTCCCATGTCTCGATCCGCAACCGGCCGGAGATTTTCAACGAGCCCTGCGTCTTCGCCGCCCTTGCGATCAAAGGTGCGAGGCCCTTGGCGCGGGTGCTGGAAGGGCCGGTGCCGGGCCGCAAATTGTTCGGCCCATTGGGATCGGCGATCGGCAGCCCGGGAACGACATACGGCCTGCCTCGCTTTGCCGACGTTCAATTCGAGGCCCGCTTTCCCTTCGCCAAAGCGACCTTGAGAGATACCGCCGTGCCGCTGGATGTGGCGGTGACAGGCTGGAGCCCGTTCGAACCCGGCAATGCGGATGATTCCAGCCTGCCCGTAGCAGGGCTGGAATATCGCTTCACCAATCGCAGCCCGGCATCGGTCGAGGCGGTCTTCTCTTTCGGCGCCAAGAATTTCCTGGCCGACGAGAAAGGCCCTGCCGATTTGCGGGCTGTGCGGCCTACATCAGGCGGCTTCATGCTGTGGAGCGGCGCGCCACCGGAAAAGCCCTGGGAAGACGTCTCCTTCTCCGCCGCCGTGAGCGAACCGGATGCAAAAGTGAATCATGCCTGGTTTCGCGGTGATTGGTGGGACGCGCTCACCCTGGCCTGGAAAGATGTCGAGCAAGGAAAAGCCTATGATGCGCCGCCGCCTTCCAGCGGCGCGCCCAGCCCCGGCGCCACCATATTTGTGCCGCTAAGCCTGGCGCCCGGTGCTTCGCGCACCATCGCATTGCGTCTTTCCTGGTATTGCGGGCGCTCGTCCATGCGCTCCAAGGATGATCCTTTCGCGTGGCCTTGGCCGGAAAGCCGCGGCGAAACCTATCGCCCCTGGTACGCCGGACGTTTCGCCGACATCGAAGCCGTGAACACAGTTTGGCGCGACCGCTATGCCGATCTGCGCCACGCGACCCAACGTTTCAGCGATTGTTTTCATGACAGCACGCTGCCGCCGGAAGTGACGGAGGCAGTTGCCGCCAATCTCACCATCCTGAAATCGCCGACCATCCTGCGCCAGACCGACGGGCGCATCTGGGGCTGGGAAGGCTGCGACGACAATTTCGGCGCGCCGGGCGGCACCGGCTCCTGCACCCATGTTTGGAATTACGCCCAGTCCATGGCGCATCTGTTTCCGGCGCTGGAACGAACCTTGCGCGAGAGCGAGTTCGGCCCGTCACAAAATGAAGAAGGCCATCAGGCCTTCCGCCATGCCCTGCCCATCCGTCCTTGCGAGCACACATTCTACGCCGCCGCCGATGGCCAGCTGGGCGGCATCATGAAGGTCTATCGGGAATGGCGGATCGGCGGCGACACAGCCTGGCTGAAGAAGATCTGGCCATCAGTGAAGAAGAGCCTCGACTATTGCATCAAGACCTGGGATCCGGGCCATCGCGGGCTGGTGGAAGACCCCCACCACAACACCTACGACATCGAGTTCTGGGGCCCGGACGGCATGTGCTCCAGCTTTTATCTCGGCGCCTTGCAAGCGGCGGCTGAGATGGGCCGCGCGCTGTCCGACCGCCAGTCTTTGTACGAAGGCCTGGCCGTGAAGGCGAAGCTGCGCCTGGAATCCGAACTCTTCAACGGCGAATATTTCCAGCAGAAGGTGGAGCGTGCCGGCTTCGACGGTCCCTTCCCGCTCAAAACCGGTTTCTTTAAAGAATACTCACCCGACACGGTGGCACTGTTCGAAAAAGAAGGACCCAAATATCAATATGGCGAAGGCTGCCTTTCCGATGGCGTGTTGGGCGCCTGGATGGCGCTGGTTTGCGGCGTGGGGGAGCCGCTCGACCGTGCCAAAGTCACGTCGCATCTCAAAGCCATCCATCGCCACAATCTGAAAGCGAGCCTGGCCGGCTTCGCCAATCCCCAGCGTCCGACTTATGCCGCGGGCGATGACGGCGGACTTCTGCTTTGCACCTGGCCTCGCGGTGGGGCTTTGTCATTGCCTTTCGTCTATTCCAATGAGGTTTGGACCGGCATCGAGTATCAATGCGCCTCCCACATGATCCGCATGGGTCTGGTGGCGGAAGGACTTGAGGTTGTGCGCACCTGCCGCGCCCGTTATGACGGGCGCGTGCGCAATCCTTTCGACGAATATGAATATGGCCATTGGTATGCGCGGGCCATGTCGTCCTATGCCTTGCTGGAAGCGATGAGCGGAGCACGCTTCGATGCGGTGGAAAAAATTCTCCATCTGAAGCCCGCGATCAAAGGCGATTTCCGCAGCTTCCTATCGACTGCCACCGGTTTCGGCACGGTTGGCGTGAAAGACGGCAAACCGTTCGTCGAGATTGTGGCCGGGCAAATACCTTATCGCCGCATTGACTACACCGCCGCCTGACGCATCATGCCTCCTGCTTTGAAGCCAGCGGGGTGACCATGGCGAATTCGATAGACGTCAACCGGCGTCAACTGCTGGCGGGCGCGGGCGTAGGAACCGCCGCCTTGATGCTGCAGCAAGGTGGCGTAGAGGCAGCGGCAAGCGAGCGGCCCGTGGTGTTCACGCGCACCACCATCGCCAACGCCAATGTCACGCGTGACGACATGGCGCTGGCCGTTGTCGATGACAAGATCGCCGCCATCGGGCCCACCAACACCGTGCTGCCGAACTATCCCAATGCCGAAATTTATGACGGGCGTGGCAAAGCACTGTTTCCCGGCCTGATCAATTGCCACGCCCATCTGGCCCAGACGCTCGATCGCGGCTTCAACGAGGATTTCGGTTTTCCGAACAATGCGAAAGTAGCCATCCGGCCCGCGAGCCTGCTGCAAGGCGACGAGAAGACCCTGATGGTGACCATCGGGGCGCTGGAAGCGATCAAGAGCGGCTCGACGTCCGTGGTGGAATTCGCCAGCGAAATCAGCAGCACCGCTTCGGCCTTGGCCAAATCGGGTCTGCGCATGGTGCTGATGGAATCCGCCGCCGACAGCGAGAATGTGCCGGGGCCTTTGTCACCCGAAGGCGCCGCCAGTGCTGGCACGCCCCGCTTCTCCGCCAAGCGGCGCGACGAAGGCATGCAACGGATCAACGATCTCTTCTCTGCCTGGCATGGCAAGGAGAATGGCCGCATCAATGTTTTTCCCGCCGCCGCCTTGTCCGAGACGTCATCGCCCGAATTGCTCAAGGCCGTGCGCACCTTCGCCGAAAAGCATGATCTCGGCTATTCCGTGCATCTGTCGCAGAGCAAGGCGGAAGTGGAGTTCATGGTCAAACATCATGGCCTCAGCCCGCCCGCCTTCCTGGACAAGGCGGGATTTCTGGGACCGGCTTTGTTTGCCGCTCATTGCCGTTACATGAGCGACAGCGACATCGCGCTTCTGGGCAAGACGCGCACCATTGTCTCGCATCAAGCGGCGATGGCGGCCAATCGCGGCGTGATCCCGCCCATTCCGGCACTGCGCGCTGCCGGCTGCCCCATCGCCAACGGCACCGACAACAACACCAACGATCTGTTCGAAGTGATGCGCGTGGCGCTGATCACCGAACGTATTAAGCGCGACGATGCCTTCCCCGGCACGCGGCCGCAGCCGGAAGACATGCTGGAAGACGCCACCTTGGGCGGCGCCCGCGCCTTGCGGCAGATGAGCAGCATCGGCTCGCTGGAAGTGGGCAAGAAAGCCGATCTGATCGTGGTCGATACGATGCGCGCCCATCTGGTGCCGGCCGGCCGCATCGTTTCGGCCTGGATTCACAATGGCCAGCCTTCGGACGTGGAGTCCGTGATGGTCGATGGCAAATTCGTGATGCGCGACCGCAAGGTGCTGACCATGGACGAAGCCGCGCTCATTGCCGAAGCCGACAAGGTGGGACGCCGCATCTGGAATCAAGTGAAGGCGGCGGGGCCGATCCCGATCCCCGGCCGCACCAATTCCTGATCTATTCCAGATAGTGATCGTACCAGTCGAGCACCCGAGTTCTGAGATCCTCGAGATCCGACAGCTTGCGGAAGTGATGCCCCTCGCCGGCATAGATCATCAGCTTGACCGGTGTGCCGATGGTGGATAGTGCGTGCCAATATTCCAGCGATTGCGGCGCGGGGCATTCCACATCGCGCTCCCCGACATAGGTCAGGGTCGGCGTCTTGGCTTGTTTGATGAATTCGATGGGTGACGCTGCGCGATAGGCAGCCGGATCGTCATAGACCGAACCGCCGAAGAACGGGATCATCCATTTGTCGATGCCGTTCTGGCCGTAATAGCTGGTCCAATTGGCGATCCCGGCGCCCGCGACGATGGCCTTGAAGCGCCGCGTCTGGGTGTTGGCCCACATGCTCATCCAGCCGCCATAGGAATGGCCGTAAAGCCCCAGCCGCGTGTCGTCCACCGGCGCAGCCTTTTCCACCGCATCGATGCCCGCCAAGATGTCGCGCAAATCGCCACGGCCGAAATCGCGGATATTGGCGCGGGTGAAAGCTTCGCCCTGGCCATAGGAGCCGCGCGGGTTGGGATAGAAGACGTAATAACCGCGTTCGATAAACGGCCCTACGAAATCGAAGCCGGTGCCGTGCTGCCCGCCTGCCGCGATATAGCGCGGCGTGGAGGCGGCGGACGGACCACCATGCACGATGGTGATCATGGGATGCTTGCCCGCGCCAACTTTGAGCGGATGCAGCAGCCAGCCCTGCACGTCAGACCCTTCATTCTTCCAATGCACGCTTTCCGCCACCACGGTGGCGGGCAAAGAAGCATTGGCGCGGGTGACCGGCGTCAATTGCGGCAACTTCCCACGAGCGATTTCCGGCGCATGGGTGAAATCCTGAACCACGCTCGCCGCAGCTCCACCGTCGGCGGCGAACGCTACGGGACCGTTGAAGGTCTGGCTCCGTGCGGAAACCGGCGCGGACCAAAGCGTGGTGATTTTCTTGGCGGCGGGGTCGATGCTGACCGCAGTTGCGCGGTCGCCGACCAAAGCCGTGGCGAGAAGCGTGCCGCCGTGCCAGTCGATGCCCTCAAACGTGCCCTTGTAATTTTCGGTGACGTCTTTGAGCGCACCGCCCGCCAGCGGCACGAGATAAACATCGCCGCCGATCGAGCCCCAGTCGCTCATCAATCCGCCGATGAAGGCCACGTTTTTGCCGTCGGGCGAAATGCGCGGCATGTTCATCTGCATCTTGGGCGCGGCGATCACGCGAAGCGCGCCGGTGCTGGCATCGACATAATCGAGGGTTGCGATCCACCAATTGTTGTCGCCATTGCCCTTGGCCGCGGTGGCGGCGAAGCCTTTGCCATCAGGCGCCCAGCCATATTCATAGACATAAGTATCGGCGGGCGAAATCGGCTTCAGTGTGCCGCCGGAAGCCGGCATCACCGCGATACGTTGCTCGTCGGGAGCGGCGCCGATTTCCCCCACTTGCGCCGCACCGGCCTCGATCGCGCCCGTCATCTTATGAGCACCGAGAGTCACCAAAAGAGCGATGCGCGTGCCGTCGGCGGAAAAACGCGGCGTGTTGGCGACGCCCGTGACTTGGGTCAGCGCTTTGGGATTGCCCGCTTGAACCCCGTACAGCGTGGCCTTGCCCGCCTTGCTGTCGGTGGCCACAAACACGAGCGTGTCGCTTTTGGGCGACCAAGCTGGATCGGAGTAGCGGCAAGTCGAACACGGATCATAATGCGCCACCACTTTGCCGCTCGCGTCCCGCACCACCACGGCGCCGTGTGGCTCTTCCGTGAGATTGCCCGGATCGTCGCTCTCGACGGTGACCGTCTTGCCGCCATCGGGCGCCAGCGCCAGATCAGTGAATTGGTGCATCATGGTCGGCGCGGCCAAAGCCGGCGTCGCCAGAAAGAGCGCCGCTGCGAGAGCAATGGATTTCATGTGCATCCCCTTTTGGAGCGCGCTCGGCGCCCATTCGCACATACTGGCGCCCAGTCGCGGCGCCTATTACTGGCGCCACTCGGTAAGTACCTCAAGTGAGCGCATTCAATAGGTTAGCGGAAAAAGGGGCAATTGCCAGTCCCTATTTTTCCAATGCTTATTTTGAAGGTTGTTCCACCGACCAAGGGGGACTGCAACCGTCGCAAAAGTCCACTCCCTTCGACCTCGTCTGGAGGCTCCCTAATATAAGACAGACGGCATCCACGCCCCTTCGGGCTCATTGTAAAGGCCGATCGTCATGAGCGTCATGGTGTGAACGACGCGCAAACCTTCGGCAAGGCACCAACGCATCATCTCACCATTCCGCGTGGGCAGAAGAAAGCCCGGACCAAGGTATGCCGGCGCGGCACCAATCAGCGCCTCGAGGTCGTCATTTGTTTCGCCAACCGCGTGACCGAAATAGGCAATCGGAGTTGCATAACCGGTGACGCGGCCCGCGCGCTCCACCACGCTGGCCGCTCCTCCTAGAGCAATGGCGTCTGCCAATTCACCGCTGCGATGATGCCCATGAATCCGAAAGCACAAGCTGTTGCAGGCCGCCAGATCATCCGCCCGCGCCGAACGCACGAAGCATCCGGGCACCGGTTTGCCGATAGCGGGACCTTGCAGGCACGCAATGTGCTCGCGCGCGTCGAATCCCAATTTGAGATAGAGCGACAAGGAACGGCTGTGATAACTCGCCTGAAGCAGCCGTATGCCGGCGAAGCTGTTCTCGCGCGCGCGGTCCATGGCGGCCTGCATCAACATCCGGCCGACTTTGCCATTTTGGTCCCCAGGTTCGACCGTGATTGGCCCGATAGCGGCAATGGGATTGCGCTCATCCAGGAAATTGCTACCCACGATGCGGCCATCCATCTCTGCAACGATATCGAAGAATCGTTCGTGTTGGATCATGTTGCCGAGCAAACCAGCAGCAATTTCCGAAGTGGGGAAATCCGGAAGGAAATTGTGCGCCTCAGCAATCGTCTTGAACGCGCGATAACAAATCGCGCCCGCCGCATCGGCGTCGGCTTCCCGGCCCCTTCTCAGAGTGATCATTTTGAGCTCCCCAGCTCGCACCGCGCTGGCACAGTATCACCATTCGCGATCGCCAGCTCATCTCCGGCTTACGATTCTTGAACGGCGCGATCTTCGCGCCCGTCGCTGCGCGCTAATGTGCTGATCTAGCTGGCGCCCACTCGGATCGCTACGCGATCCTCCGTGGCGCTCAGTTTTTGTAAGCTCGCTTTGCTTGCTAACGAAAACTGGCGCTCCCACGGGGAATCGAACCCCGGTTTCAGCCTTGAGAGGGCCGCGTCCTAACCGCTAGACGATGGGAGCAACTGGCGGCTTATACGCGAGGCTGGTTCCC
>Ga0105240_10006149_pt1 | contig 17704 bp, 17 predicted proteins | sample KBSC54metaG_FD_80426 | JGI IMG/M metagenome (GOLD analysis project Ga0105240, IMG submission 80426) | Corn rhizosphere microbial communities from Kellogg Biological Station, Michigan, USA - KBS C5-4 metaG | ecosystem: Host-associated > Plants > Roots > Rhizosphere > Soil | place: Michigan, USA...
CGACGCGCGATGGCGCCGGCGCTCAGATCGATCCAGAGCTGTTCGATGTTCTGCGCGAAGTGAGGATGCGGATCGCGCGGGAGCGTGGCGTGCCGCCTTACGTGATTTTTCACGATACCACGCTGCGCGATATGGTGCAGCGCCGGCCGAAAACGCTCGAGGATCTCCACGACGTGTACGGCGTGGGCGCGAAGAAGGCCGCCGATTTCGGCGACGCCTTCCTCGACGCCATCCGTACGCACCGCCGGCCGGACTAGGAGCCCCAGACGGCTTTTTGCGACGTTTTCAGCACATTGCCTCCAACGTCGGGCAGTATCGGTCCGGGAACGGCTGGGGTTTAGTGGACCGTGTAAGGCTCGTGCAGGGCGAACGGGGCGATCTCGACGTCGAACAGCCCGCCATCGGCGGCGATCATCTGGTAAGTCCCACGCATTACGCCGGTTGACGTCTTGAGCGGGCACCGCGACGTGTACTGAAACGACTCACCGGGCCCGAGGACCGGCTGCTCGTTGACCACTCCCGGCCCCCGGACCTCCTCGGTGTGGCCGGTCGCGTCCGTGATCACCCAGTGGCGGCTCAGAAGCTGCACCCGCCCGCTGCCCTCGTTGGTGATGCGGATGGTGTAGTGGAACATCCACGAGCTCTGAAGCGGCTCCGACTGTTCCGGCGCGTAGCGCGATTCGACCTCGACGCGCACATGGTTCGTGACGGCGATCGAGGACGATCCGTGCAGCGGCTGGTTCTTGAGGCTGTCGTTCATGTCAGTCATGGTGCATCTTCATGATACCAACGTTTCGGCACGGGCATCCCATCGCCACGGCGAGCGATCGATGCCGAGCAGGTGGACCCCGCCGCGCCACTCGTCGATTCCGTTCAACGCCACGGCATCGTCTCGTCCGTCGAGTACCGAGCGTCCAGCGCTCGTGATCTCGACAGTCCGACGCGCCATCGTGCCGCTCTCGTCGCCATCGAGGCGCACGAGAGGCACCCGCGCACTCGCCATTGCTCTCAGCATGTCCCAGAAGCTCCAGTCGCCCATGAATGGCCGCTCTTCAGCGCGCTGAATCGCGGTAAAGAGCGCACCCGCTTTGAGCGGGCCGGCGGCCAGCGCGCGCAGTGCCGCGTCCGCGGTGCGCGACAGACCGTTCCCAGTCGACGGGTACTCCTCGACGAAGCGCCGCATCGCCTTGTCGAGAAACGGCAGCGACGTCGACGGGCTCAGCGACAGCAGCTGCCGAGGGTCAGCCGCGCGAAAGGCACGCCATGCGCGTGCGGCCTCGTCGTACTGCGCGCGGGTGACCGGCCGACGTGTCGGATACAACGAGGCCAGCTGCGCGGCCGTGAGCTGGCCGAGCCCGATGAACCGATTGATGCCGGCGAATTCGCCGATGCAGATCATCGTCACATCAGGCGTCGTTTCGCCGGTCGACAGCAGCGTCAGGGTGCGGATGAGCAGCAGCTGATCGAACAGGTCGTGTTCGAACCACAGCACGACGTGGTCATACGCGGGCGCCTCCTGAATCGCAGCGTCCCACGATGCCAGCATTTCGTAGAAGCGATCGCGGTCGGCCGCGTCAGCCGATCGGAATTCTGCGCGCATGCGCAGCCATGCCTCGCCCTCGAGAGGCAGCGCCGGCCCTTCCCACAGCGCGTCAGCGGTGATCGCGACACGATCCGTGATGAACTCGCGCAGCGTCTCTGCGGCCGAGTCGCCGTTGGTGATGTGCAGAGTGCTCACGATAAGATGAGACTATGCACCAGATCGAGCCCGCTCGGCTGAAGCCGGGCGTCACTTTGGAAACGATCGAGCGACTTGCTCCGAGTGTGTCCGCAAGCGACGCGCAGTCCACCGCGGTAATTCGCGGCAAGGCCCTGATCTTTTGGGATCTCAAGATCCTCGGCAAGAAGAAGAAGCTCGACGCGATCGACACGGATCAGATCACGCCGGCCGCCGATTGCGTGTCGGAGAGTCTGGACACGCTCGACGAGCGCTGGAAGGCCGGCTCCTTCCGTTACCTGATGCCGGATTTTCGCGCGCGGGTCCACCGCGGCGAGACGTTTCTGATCGCCGGCGATCGCTTTGCGATCGGCTCGTCGCGCGAGATGAGCCCGGCCGGGCTCAAGGCGGTCGCCGAAGAAGTCGGTCTGCAGATGGTCGTGGTCTGCGGCAACAACATGGGCGACATCTTCCGGCGGAACGCCGTGAACCTCGGGCTGCACGTCGTCCAGAGTCCCGACGCGGTGGCGGACGCGAAGGACGGCGACACCTTCACGTTCGATCCGGAGTCGCGGCTGCTCACGAACGAGACGCAGGGAAAGACGTACGAGCCGCTGCCGCTGACGCCGAAAGAAGACGAGATCCGCCGCACCGGCGGGATCCTGTCCGCGGGACGACGGGAGTTCGCGGCATCGGTGAAGACAGCGCCGCGGATCGAATGGCCGGATACACGCGAGGCTCGCCGCCTCACCTCGACCGAGCAGATCGTCTGGGCCCACCGCGTCGACAAATCCGCGCAGGTGGCACCGGGCGCTACGCTGCGCGTGTACGCGGATCTGCTGCCCGCATCCGACGGCACCGCGCCGTTCGCGATCCACATGTTCAACCAGATCACCGGCGGCAACACGATTCAGCCGCGCCAGGCCGCGATCGCGAACGATCACTTCGTGTTCACGAAGAAGGACGACGACGACAAGCAGACCGCGATCGGAAAAGCCTTTGCGAAGCTGCACGGGATCGAGAAGCCGTACTACGCCACGCCGGGGGACGGCATCTTTCATTTCTATTTTCCCGAACAGGGGCTCGTGTACCCCGGGCAATTCATCCCGGGCGCCGACTCGCACAGCCGCGCCTACGGCGCGTACGGCGCCGTCGGTATGGGCGTCGGTTCGACGACGCTCGGCTTCGGATGGTCGACCGGCTACATCTATTTCACGCTCGCGAAGGCGCGCCGCGTCGTGTTTCGGGGCAAGCTCCAGCCGTGGGTGAGCGGCAAGGACATCGTCCTCGAGCTGCTTCGGCGGTGGGGGGCGAAGCAGTCGCAAGGCATGTCGGTGGAGCTGGTGGACGCCGACAAGCAGCTGCCGATCGCGTACCGAAACACGATCGCCAACATGATGGCGGAGGCGGAGGCGCTGAACGGCATCTTCGCGCCGGACGAAGTAACCACTGCCTGGTACACCGCGAAGGGGATCGCGAACCTGCCCTATCCGCCTCTCGCTCCAGGCGTGGATGCGCATTACGAGATCGACGAGACGCTGGAGCTCACCGGCGTGATGCCGATGATTGCCAAGCCGTTCAGCCCTGGAAATGCATTTCCGGCCGACGAAGTTGCGCGCGAGCACCTTACATTCGACAAGGCGATGATCGGATCCTGCACGAACGGGAGCTACCAGGATCTGTTGACGGCGGCGCTCGTCATTCGCGCGGCGCGGAAGCAGGGTGCGAAGGAGACCGCGAAGGAATTCGTCGTGTTTCCGGGGTCGGGCGGCGTCGGCGTGCAAATCGAGCGTCCCGATGCGCGCCTCGACGGCGAATCGATCGCGCAGGTCTTTCGGTCCGTCGGCGGCAAGATCCGACAATCGTGGTGCGGACCCTGTTTCGGACAAGGCGAAGACGCGCTTCAGCCCGGCCAGCGCGCGATTACGTCGTTCAATCGCAACTGGCAGAACCGCATGGGGCTCGGCGGCGAAGGCTATCTCGCGAGCCCCGCCGTCGTGGCCTCGTCCGCAATCGCGGGATACATGGCGCCGCCCGGCGAGCTCGGGATCGAATGGAACCCCGAAGAGTTCGGCGTTTGACCACAACGAATTCATGAACCACAAAGATTACGAAGATCACAAACGCTTGGCGGTTCTGTGACACGCGAATCCCAGGCAGCGATCGCGGACAGCATTGGGGTTCCGGCGGCGCGACGGCACATCTTTCTTTGCTGCGACCAGACGAATCCGAAGTGCTGCGACAAAGATCGCGGCCTCGCGGCGTGGGACTTCCTGAAGCGACGATTGAAGGAGCTCGGTCTCTCTGAGCAAGGCGGCATCCTGCGGACGAAGGCGAACTGCCTTCGGATCTGTGAAGGCGGTCCGATCGCGGTCGTCTACCCCGAAGGCTCGTGGTATGCGGCCTGCGATCCGCCGGCGCTCGAACGGATCATTCAAGAGCACCTGGTCGGCGGCCGGCCTGTCGAAGATTTCCTCATCACCGTTCATCCGCTGATCAACCCACGCTAGCCGACCGCCGTCTAAACCGGTCCGGAAGGCGATGCCAGACCTCGTCCAGGACATTCGCTTCGGCTGGCGGCTGCTTCGCCGTTCACCCGGCTTCACGGCCGCGGCGGTGATTGCACTCGCCGTCGGAATTGGTTCGACGACGGCGATCTTTACGATGATCGACCGCGTCGTGCTGCGGCCTCTGCCGTACGCGGATCCGGATCGCCTCGCGATGATTTGGGAGACGAACGAGGCCAAAGGCCTGCCGCACGAACGGCTATCGCCGGTCAACTTCGGCGATTACCGCGCGCTCACGCAGGTGTTCGAAGACGCCGCCGGCTGGTGGTACCCGCAGGTGAACCTCACCGAGCCGGGCCGCGATCCGATGCGCGTGAACGCGGTGGAAGCAAGCGGCAATTTCTTCGCGGTCCTCGGCGTCGCGCCGGTTCTCGGCGGCGGTTTTCCGGCCACACCGTTCTACTCTCGCGATCTGATTGCCGTCATCAGCCATCGTCTGTGGCGCGAACGCTTCGCGAGCGATCCGGCGATCGTGGGAAAACGGATTCTGCTCAGTGACGCTGTGTACGTCGTTGCCGGGGTGATGCCGCCGGGTTTCCAGTATCCGAACGACACCGATGTGTGGCAGCGGCTTCAGTGGGATTTCGCGCAGCACAGTCGCTCCGCGCACTTCGCCGAATCGCTCTTCCGGCTGAAACGCGGGGCAACGATCGAGCAGGCAAACGCCGAATTGCGTGCGTTGACCATGCGGCTGGCGCGGGAGAACCCGTCGACCAACGCCGGATGGGGAGCGCGTGCGGTGCCGCTCGCGCGCGAAGTCGTCGGCGACTTTCGGCCGGCGCTGTTCGCCCTGCTCGGGGCGGCGGCGCTGCTGCTGGTCATCACGTGCACCAACGTCGCCAGCCTGCTGCTTGCGCGCGCAACCGCTCGCGAGCGCGAGGTGGCCGTGCGCGCCGCGATCGGCGCGAGCCGCGGTCGCCTCGTGCGCCAGTTCCTCACCGAGAGCATTTTGCTCGCCTTGATGGGCACGGCATTGGGAGTACTCGTCGGTGTGGCCTCTGTTCGCGCGCTCATCGCTGTTTCCCCAATCCACGTTCCGCGGCTTTCCGACGCGGGCGCGTTTGCGTTGGATGCGCGCGTGCTCGCATTCGCGGCTGCGCTTGCGGCGGCAACGGCGCTCGCGTTCGGCGTCGTGCCGGCCATTCTGATGGCGCGCGGCGACGTGCAGCGGCCCCTCAAGGAATCAGGGCGCGGCGGCGACGGCGGCGCGCGTCAGCGCGCGCGAAGCGTTCTCGTCGTCGCCGAAGTGGGCCTCTGCGTGATGCTGCTCGTGGGCGCCGCCCTCCTCGCGCGAAGCTTCCAGCACCTCGTCGAACAGGATCCCGGGTTCAAACCGGCGCGGATCGCGACGGTGAACCTGGAACTTCCGTACAGGTATCGAGACTTCAGGAAGATCTCGGATTTCTACGCCCAGCTGCTCACGCTCGTGAGGGACCAGCCGGGCGTTGCCGGCGCCGGGCTCGCGAACTTCCTGCCACTCAATGCGGCGTGGCGGCTGCCGTTCCTCGTGGAAGGCCGTCCGAAGCCGGCGGCACAGGATGCCCCGCAGTCGCAGAACCAGAGCGTCGACGACGATTACTTCAAGGTAATAGGCGTGCCTCTCGTGAAAGGACGATTTTTCGACGCGCACGATACTGCGGACGCGCCTGGCGTCGTGATCATCAACGAAGCGCTCGCGCGCCGCGAGTGGCCGAACGAGGATCCAATCGGTCAGCGGATCACGACCTCGGTCCGATTCATCGGTCCGATGGGATCCGTGCTGATGCCCGCCGCGACTCGCTATCACGTAGTCGGCGTGGTCGCAGACGTGAAGAACGCCTCACTCGTGGAGATGCCTGAGCCGGCTATCTATTTTTCGTTTCGACAGTTTTCGTTCCGCGGCTTCAATATCGTGCTGAAGGCGTCCGGCTACGCCGACGTGGCCGCGCTGGTTGGCGCGGTACGACGGTCGGTGCAGCAGCTGGATCCGAACCTGCCGCTGTCGGCGGGGCGAACGCTCGAGGGCGTGATCAGCGACGCGACCGATCGCCCGCGCGTGCTGATGCTGCTCATGGGCGTGTTCGCGGTTCTCGCGCTTGCGCTCGCGGTCCTTGGCGTTTACAGCGTGTTGTCGTTCGCGGTCAGTCAACGCAGGCAGGAGTTGAGCGTGCGCATGGCGCTCGGCGCCGAGCCGCGCGATCTCGTGTGGCTGGTCGTTCGGCAAGGGCTCCTGTTGACCGCGATGGGCGCCGCGGCCGGCGGTCTGGCCGCGTTCGCCATCGGACGCCTGCTTGCGAGCCTGCTGTTCCGCGTCTCGCCCGGCGACGCTGCGGCGTACGCGGCTGCGATCGCGACGGCGACACTGGCTGCGCTCGTCGCCTGCATTCTTCCGGCGCGACGCGTCGCGTCGCTCGATCCGCTGGAAGGTCTGCGGGCCGAGTAGAGCTACAATGCGCGCCGATGCTCGTCCGTACCATTTCAGCCGAGGTCCACGGACGGTATCTGATCGAAACACCGTCAACAGATGTCGCGGCGCCTTTGCTCGTTGGATGTCATGGCTACGGCGAATCGGCCGAAGCCGAACTCGAGCGCCTTCGCGCGATGGCGCCTCGCGGAAACTGGCTCATCGTGTCGGTCCAGGCCGTGCATCGGTTTTATCGCGGGCGATCGCAAGACGTCGTGGCGAGCTGGATGACGCGCCAGGATCGGGAACTGGCCATTGCGGACAACGTTCGGTATGTGAGCGATGTCGTGGAGGCGGTCGGTCGGGAATGGACGCTCGCGCCGACGCTCGTTTTTTCCGGCTTTTCCCAGGGCGTCGCGATGGCGCTCCGCGCTGCCGCGTCGTCGCGGCGTGCGGTATCCGGCGCCATCGTCTCGGGCGGCGATGTGCCTCCTGAGATCGACGATGCCGCCCTGTCGCGAGTGCCGCGCGTGTTCATTTCCCGCGGCCTGCACGATACCTGGTACACGGACGAGAAATTTCGGAACGACGTCGTACGGCTGCGCCGCGCCGGCACCGCCGTCATCGCACACGAATTCGACGGCGGCCATGAATGGGCACCGCCGCTCGTCAAGGCCGCCGCTGATTTTCTCGGATCGCTGACATGATCGACATTCGCGCTGCGTCGGCCGCTGATGCCGACGCCCTCGCCGAGCTGCGCTGGGAATTTCGCGCGCCGCGCGCGGCGCAGACCGAATCACGCGACGCGTTCGTGCTGCGATGCGCCGGCTGGATGCGCGCGGAGCTCTCATCCGGCCGATGGAAGGCCTGGGTCGCAGTGGAGGATGCGCGGATCGTCGGTCAGGCGTGGATGTACTTCATGCCGAAGATTCCGAACCCGACGGCGGAGCTCGAGCGCCATGCGTACATTTCGAACGTGTACGTTACCCCTGGATCGCGCGGCGGCATCGGCGGCCGGTTGCTCGGTGCAGCGCTCGACGCGGCGAAATCGGAGCGCGTCGATTCCATAGTGCTCTGGCCGACGGACCGAAGCCGCAGTCTCTACATGCGCTACGGGTTCGTGTCGGACGGCGGCGTCCTCACGTTCAAGTGCGGATGACGCCGCGCATCCACTGCACGATCCTCTTCTGCACGTCCCCGTACACGGCCGCCTGCGCGGCCGGATCGCGTTTGGATATCTTGAACGAGTGATCGCCGCCGTTGACCACATGAAGTGTGGCCGACGGCACCGCGCGAAGCACCGACTCGAATTCCGGCGGCGTGCCGAACGCGTCGCGGCTGCCCTGGACGATCAGCATGGGCCGCTTGATCGCCGGCAGATGTTTGTCGCGGCGCTGCTCCGGCTTTCCCGGCGGATGCAGCGGATACCCGAGCAACGCGATTCCCTCGATCGGAAGCGCCGGATCGGCCGCCGCGATGTGCGTCGCGATCCGGCCGCCCATCGATTTTCCGCCGATGAAGAGATGACGCGCGGCGCTATCCAGCTGTGCGTGAATCGCGGTCACCACCGCGTGGTAGCACGCCTCGAGGACCGGCTGCCGGTCCGGAATGCGCCGCCGCGCCTCGGTGTATGGAAAGTTGAAGGTGACGACATCGACGCCGAGCGCCGCGAGGGCACGCGCGAATTCGACGAGGAACGCGCTGTCCTGCCCGGCCCCGGCGCCGTGCCCAAGCACGATCGCCGCAAACGGCGGCCGGGTCGTGCCGCTGTCGTAGACGCGCGCGGTCGTGGTCGTCGATCCGTTCAACGGAATCGACAGCTGATGCGATGAGCTCAAGCCAGTCGCAGACGCAAAGGAAGTACCAGTAATTTTGCCCAGTCGCCGAAGCGCGGGCGTCCTGATTCGATGACGCTTCAGTGACCTGCGAACGCGCGTCCGAGGCCGTACGTGATCGCCGCCTCGAGGATCCCGACAAACGTCATCTCGGCGCCGCTGGCCCACCACGATCGCGTCGTCACGAGCGACTTCGAGGCGCCGACGATGAAGTGCGCGATCGTGCTGATGATGAAGGACGCGATCACCGCCGGCATGCCGACGGTGAAGAAGAAGGGAATGATGGGAATGAAGCCGCCAACGGCCGTTGAGAGGCTCGCCGAGATGGTGGACCGCCAGGGATTTGGAAACGATTCCTCCGAGAGCCCGAGCTCCTCGTGCACGAGCGTCCGCAGGAACTGCTTCGGCTCCCGCTGGATCTTCTCGGCCATCGAACGGGCTTCTTCGGCTGAAAAGCCTTTCAGCTGATAGAACAGCTCGAGCTCGAGGAGTTCCTCGTGCGGATCCTCTTCGATCTCCGCGCGCTCGCGCGAGACTTCGGATTCGTACACCTCGCGCTGCGACTTGGATGAGAGGTACGCGCCGGCGCCCATCGACAGCGCGCTGGCGAGCGTGCCGGCCAGGCCCGCCGCCAGCACCACTTCGCTCCCACCGGTGTATCCCGCCATGCCGGACACGATCCCGAACACGGCGCCGAGGCCGTCGTTCACGCCGTAAATCGCGTCGCCGATCCAACCGCTGCCGCGCACGTGCCAGCGCTCGCGGCCGAGAATCGTATCGAGCGTCGACCGCGGCGTCGGAATTTTCCCGCCGGCGAGCGTGCGGAGGATGACGGCATGGTCGCGCTCTTCATGCATCGCTTCCTCGGCAATCCGGCGATCCACCGGATCGCTGAGGCGCGTCATCAGCTGGTCGTACTCGTCTTCGGCCTGGTTCTCCTCCTGCTCGAGCCGGTGCAGCACGACGTTCGGGTCGCTGATCCGCTGGAACCAGGTGAGCCCGCGCTCGATCTCTTTCGGATCCGGCGTGCGTCCGGTGGCGAGCGTGAGGCGCTCCGACCATCGGGCAGCGTGCTTGTCCTCCTGCTCCGCGAGGCGCAGGAGGATGTCGCGCCGTTTCGGATCGGGTTCCCGTTCCGCGAGGAGCTTGTAGGTGTGCGCGGCTTCCACCTCGCGCTTCCACATCTTCTCGACGGTGGCGATATTCATCTTGTCGATCGGGCTCATCCAACCAACCTCTCAAAGAGGACGATCGTCGCGATGCCCGCCACGATCAGCAGGACCTGTCGCACGCCGTTGGCGTCCACTTGTCCGCGATGCAGATCGGGAATGAGATCCGACATCGCAATGTAGATGAGGCTCGCCGACGAAAAGGCGAGGACGTAGGGGCGTATGCCAGGCACGACCTGAACGGCTCCGTACGCGAGCAGCGCGCCCACGATGCCGGACACCCCGGAGACGACGTTCAGCAGCATCGCGCGGCCGCGGCTGTAGCCCGCGGCGAGCAGGATCGCGAAGTCGCCGACCTCCTGTGGAATCTCGTGCGCCGCGACGGCGACCGCCGTGTTGATGCCGAGGGGGACGGACGACAGCACTGCGGCCGAGATGATCGCGCCGTCGATGAAATTATGAAACGCGTCGCCGATCAGGACGAGCGTGGCGGTTGCGCCGTGCACCTGACACTCGTCGGTATGGCAGTGGCGGAGGAGCACGACTTTTTCGAGAATGAAGAACACGAGAATGCCGGCGAGCAGCGTGCCGAACACGACCGGCGGCGACAGTGCGAGCAACGCTTCCGGCAGGAGCGCGAGCAGCGCGACGCCGAGCAGCGCGCCGACCGCGTAGCTCACGAGCCACGGCACGATGCGGGTGCGGACGCGGTCAGTGAACAGGAGCAGCGAGGAGGCGAGGAGCAGGCCGCCGCAACTGCCCAGGACGCTCAGCGCGAGGACGGTCGCGAGCAAAGGCACGCGACATTCTAGTTGAACTCAGAACTGAGAACTGAGAACTGAGAACTGAGAACTGAGAACTGAGAACTCAGAACTCTGAACGCAAGAACTCAGTTCTCAGTTCTAAGTTCTCAGTTCTACCTTCAACTAGCCGTATAGCCCCGGCGCGCGCGGACGCGGTACGGTTTGCCCTTCAACTCGACGCGAATCGAGTGCCATCGGCCGTCCTTCTTGCCTGGTGACGCGTACCCCAGGTAGTACTGCTTGCTCAACTCATCGGCGATATTTTCTGTCGCCGGATTCAGATCGCGCGCGTCGCGGACGACTTCGGTCCGGCCGCCGCTGTCGTCGGTGAGGTCGCGCAGCGATACGACGTCCACCGGATCGGCGCAGCCTTCCCACATCGGTACCGTCCCGGGCGGAGGCGGAGCCGCGATCGGCGGTCGGCCGGGCGGAAACGGCCGACGGCCTGGCGGAAATGGAAACGGAATGGGGCCGCGCTGCATTCTCCACACACCCCGCGGGGAGCGAACGGCGCGCGCGCAATCGATGCCGACGGCGTACACGAGCGCTTCGCTGGCGCGAATCGCCTGATGCACTTCGGAGATCGTCGCGCGACTCGATGTATCGCGGCCGTCGGAAATGATCACGAGCGATTTCTTCTGGTTCTGGCTCGTGGCGAACAGCGGCAGCGCCTCGCGCACCGTGTCGTACATGGCGGTGCCGCCGTTTGGCGCCGTGCGCTCGAGAGCTCGTGCCAGCAGCTGCCGATCGCTCGTCCACCCCTGCAGCAGCTGCGGCGCGTTGCTGAACCGGTAAATGAAGAGTTCGTCCCGCTTATCGAGCAGGTCGAAGATGAAGCGTCCGAGCGCGCCTTGAGCTTCCCGGATCTTGTCGCCCGCCATGCTGCCGCTCGTGTCGATGGCGATGCCGAGGCTCACCGGCACGCGCTCCGCCGAGAAATGCGTGATCTCCTGGGGCTGGTCGTCTTCGTAGACGACGAAGTCGTCCTTCGTCAGGCCGGGCACGAAGCGGCCCGCCGCATCCGAAACCGTCGCGGTGACGTTGATCAGTTCCACGCCGCTCTTGAAGCGGAACGGGTTCGGGTTGGGCGGAGGCTGTTGCGCGCCCATCACGACCATCGATCCCGCCAGGACGGCGGCAATAGCGGCGACGCGATGCTGCAGCGTGCGCTTCATTTCACCTGACTCGCGCCCTCGGTGCGGCTGCGGCGGTCGACGTGCGCGATCACGCGATCACCGACGCGAAAACTGACGCGATAGCGTCCGACGTCCGCCGCATCCTGCACCGTTACGACGAACGGAGACTCGGCGCCCGGGTCGAGCGGCGTCTGTGCAACCGGAGCACGGGCGCTCGTCATCAGGGAACCGTCGCGGTCGTACACGGCGACGACGGCGTCGAGGGCAATGACCGCCTTCCCGGAATCTGGATTATGCACCATGCCTCTGATCGTGAGCTGATCGCCATCGCGCTCGTGCGAGAGCCCGACGAGCTCGAGCGGTGCGGCCGTCGGGCGCGCTGCCGCAGCCGCGGTCGTTCGCGACCGCGCGCCCGCCGGCAACGCTGGCCATGCGCTGCCGAACACGATGGCGAGCGCCGCGACCGCCGCGATGACGAATACGCCAAGCGCGACCACCGCGACGATTCGCGTCGCTGATGTCTCACGTTGTGCGGCTTCAGCGAACAGCTCGGACCCGAGCGTCACGTCCCGGACCGGCCTCGCCGCATCGCGAAGGGGCAGATCGTTGATGAACGAACGCGGTCCAATCGCCGCCGGCGAGGGGAACCGGCGCGGCGGCTCGCCGCGAATACCAATCTCGACACGGCTCGAGCCCGACCCGGCGACCGACGCCATAGGCGCTTCGTCGTGAATCTCCGCCGAGAGCGCAACGATCCGCGCTTCAGCGCGCCGTCGTTCTGCGCGCGACATCCGCCACGCCAGGACGCTCATAATTGCCGCGAGCGCAAGCGACAGACCGGTGAGGATGGCCAGAAAGTGGGGGCTCATCGCAGCTTGAACTCCACTGATACTTCGACGGCGACATCTACCGGGGCGCCGCCCCGGCGCGCGGGCGCGAACCGCCATTGACGCACAGCCTGCACGGCCCGTTCGTTCAATCCGCCACTGAGGCCCTGCAGAATCTTCACGTCGCCAACGGAGCCGTCGCTGCGGACGACGATCTCGAGGAGCACTTCGCCTTCGATGTTTCGCCGCCGCGCGTCCTCTGTGTAGTCGGCCTTCACTTCGCGCACGAGCCGCGGCGCCTCGATGCCGCTTCCGGGCTGATACACGCCGCCGCCGGTGCCGCCGCCACTCCCAGGCCCGATGCCGGAACCGTTTCCATCGCCGAGGCCAGCTCCGGATCCGACGCCCGCTCCGCCGTCCCTACCGGATCCGTGGCTATCATTCGGAGCCGATGTCTGTTCCAGAACGCCGATGCGGCTGCGCGTGTCGGCTGGCGCCGTGACGATCGGCGCGACAACGGCCGGCAGTTTTTCGGCCTCGAGCACCGGCGGCTTCGGTTCAGGCTTCGGCTGCGGCGCCGCTTCGATCGGCTTTGGCGGCTCGCGTTTCGGGATCGGGCTGCTGATGGCCGCGCGACCTTCGCGCATCGCCTTCGGCGGCGGAGCCTTCTGCAGCAGACCGCCGCCGCCCCCACCACCGCCCGGTCCGGGGGTGTTGAGGAAAACAAGCTGCATCGTGTCGGATTTCGGTCGCTCGGCAGATCCGGCCGGGCTCGTGGCGAGCCCCTTGCGGGTCAGCAGAACCACGGCGAGCGCGGCGAGCGCGATGTGGACGCCGCTCGATGCAAGAAACGGAACCGCGCGCATCCGCGTGCGCGGCGTAGACATGAGCGCAACTGCCGGACGTGCCGAGCGGGTCGACCCGTGCGCCACGAGACGGCCGAGTCGAACGGCGTCGGCATGCGGCACGTAACCGTCGATGCCGTTCAGCGCCGCCATGACGTCGGCTAGCGGAACGCCCGCGGCTGCCGCAATCTCCCGCGGCGTGTACACGTCGGTGCCCGTCTGTGAACGCATGGGTATCAATGGGGAGGCAAAAGCCTTGCCTAAGTATTTCCACATATTGTTCGAAAACGCCGTCGACGGGCTGTGCTCGACGCATGACACTTTCCCCGTACAGGTACACTCCGGGTCATGACGTTTAGCGGAAAAGCGGTCGTGGTAACGGGCGCGACGAGCGGCATCGGGCGCGCCGCAGCCGAAGCATTCGCGCGCGAAGGGGCATCTGTTGTGCTCGTCGCCCGCCGAGCCACCCTTTTGGACCAGGTCGTCGACGGCATCTCGGGCGGCGGAGGTCGAGCCGCGGCCTGTGCAGGCGACGTCACCGATGACGCCTCGCCTGAACGCGTTGTTCAAACAGCGATCGAACAGTTCGGCCGTATCGATGTTCTCGTGAACGCCGCCGGGATCATCTCCACCGGCACCATCGAATCGACGACCGACGCAATCTGGGACCGCATGATGGCGGTCAACCTACGCGCGCCGTTTCGATTGATGCGCGCCGCTGCGCCCCATCTCGCCGAGCGCAAAGGCGCGGTCGTCAACGTGTCGAGCGTAAACGGGCTCCGATCATTTCCGGGCGTGCTCGCGTACTGCGTCAGCAAAGCGGCGGTCGATCAGCTCACGCGATGCGCGGCGCTCGAGATGGCGCCGCTCGGCGTCCGCGTGAACGCGGTCAATCCCGGCGTGACCGTCACGAACCTGCATCGCAGCTCCGGCATGGACGAGGCGCAATATGCGGCGTTCCTCGAGCGCTCGAAGACGACGCATCCGCTTGGCCGCCCCGGCCAGCCGGAAGACGTCGTCGGCATGATTCTGTTTCTGGCGTCGGAGCGCGCGAGCTGGATGACGGGCGAGACGATTCCGATCGATGGAGGAAGGCACCTGACCTGCGCGAGGTAATCGGCGGGCGGAAAGGCTGGAGGGCAGACCTATCCCGCCGCCCCCGTGCCTCGTGCCGTTGCCGCGTCTCGCGGCTTGATCCCCTCCACGAACACCAGCCCCTCGCGTTCCGCGAGCGTTCTCACCGAGACGAACCCGTCGGCTTCGAGTGCGCGGTTCGCGTCGCCGGATGCGGTAAACGGCGGACCCGCCTGAGCCCGCGAAAGCAGGGCGCCGATGCCGCCCCGCGGCGCCGTGCCGATGATCATCGCGCGTCCGCCGTCGCGCAGAACGCGGCGCAGCTCGCGCACTGCAGCAACACGGCCTTCCGGCCGCATGAATCCGAGAAGTCCGGCCGTGTCGTCGACGACAGCCAGATCGAACGAATCGTCCTCGAGAGGAAGCTGCGCCGCCGGTGCGGTTTCGACGTCGACGAGCACGCCCGCCGCGGCGGCGCCTTTGCGCGCGCGGGCAGCCGACTCTTCGTCTGGTACAACCGCAACAGCACGTCCGGAGAGCCCCACCTTCGCGGCGACGGCGCCGAGGCGTCCGCCGTGCGCGCACCCGATCTGCACGAGGCGGTCGCCCATCTTCGCGCCGACCATGCGGACGACGAGAAGATGCGGCTCGTCGCGGCGGCTGAAAGGGTTCGGCAGCATGATCGAACAGTCTACATTTTCCTCTATTCAGCGCAGCGCAACTGTTCAGACCCGCGTGCGCCTCGCCTGTGAACTGCCAACTGTCTGAGATATAGTTCTCGTTTCATGCCTACACCCATTGATATCGCTCCTGCACGCGGCAAACTTGGCGTGCTGCTCGTCGGCCTGGGGGCCGTCAGCACCACGACCATCGCGGGCGTGCTCGCCATACGCAAAGGCCTCGCGAAACCGATCGGATCGCTCACGCAGATGGGAACCGTCCGCCTCGGCAAACGGACCGAGGGACGTTCGCCGAAAATCAGCGATGTCGTGCCGCTCGCCGGCCTCGACGATCTCGTGTTCGGCGGCTGGGACATCTTCAACGACGATTGCTACGCGGCCGCGCGCACCGCCGGCGTCATCGAGCCCTCGCTCCTGGATAAGGTGCGGCCCGAGCTCGAGCGGATCCGGCCGTGGCCTGCGGTCTTCGATCAGCGTTACGTGAAACGGCTGGACGGGCCGAACGTGAAGAAGGGCAAGAACAAGAAGGACCTTGCCGAACAGCTGGTCGCGGACATCCGCGCGTTCAAGGCGGACAACAAACTCGATCGCATGGTCATGGTCTGGTGCGGCAGCACGGAGATCTTCATGACCGAGGCGCCGGCGCATCAATCGATCGGCGCCTTCGAAAAAGCGCTCGAGGCGAACGATCCGGCGATCCCATCCAGCATGGTGTACGCCTACGCCGCGATCCGCGAAGGCATTCCTTACGCGAACGCGGCTCCGAACCTCACCGCCGACATCCCCGCGCTCGTGGAGCTTGCGGCCAAGACGCAATCGCCGCTCGCGGGCAAGGATCTGAAGACGGGACAGACGCTGATCAAAACGATTGTCGCTCCGGGGCTGAAGGCGCGGCTCCTCGGCGTCGCCGGGTGGTACTCGACCAACATTCTCGGGAATCGCGACGGCGAGGTGCTCGACGATCCGGAGTCGTTCAAGACGAAGGAAGAAAGCAAGAAGTCGGTTCTCGACTACATACTCCAGCCGCAGCTGTACCCCGATCTCTACGAACACCTGTGCCACGTCGTCCGCATCAATTACTATCCGCCGCGCGGCGACAACAAGGAAGGGTGGGACAACATCGATCTCGTCGGCTGGCTCGGCTATCCGATGCAGCTGAAGATCAATTTCCTCTGCCGCGACAGTATTCTCGCGGCGCCGATCGTGCTCGACGTCGCGCTGTTTCTGGATCTCGCGAAACGTGCGGGCATGCACGGCATTCAGGAGTGGCTGTCTTTTTACTTCAAGAGCCCCGTGCACGCGCCGGGCCTCTATCCCGAGCACGATCTGTTCATCCAGCTGATGAAGCTGAAGAACACGCTGCGGTACCTCAAGGGCGAAGAGCTCATCACGCATCTCGGCCGTGAGTACTACGACTAATCAGGGGCTGCAGCAGGCGGCAATCGTCGGCGGCCTCGTCATCGGCGTCCTGTCGGCGCTGCCGATCATCTCGGTTGGCAACGTCTGCTGCTGCATGTGGGTCGTGTCGGGAGGCCTCGTGGCGGCGTATGTCTTTCAGCAGCATCACGCGGTTCCGATGACAGCGGCCGACGGCGCGCTCGCCGGTCTCCTCGCAGGGCTCGTGGGCGCGGCCGTCTATTTCCTGCTGTCGATCCCGCTCGATCTGATCATGGGGCCGATGGAGCGCGCGATGGTCCAGCGCGTCGTCGACATGTCGGGCAACATGCCGTCGGAAATGCGAGACATGTTCGAGCGGTACAGCGATCGCAGCGTCGCCACCGGCTTTGCTTTCTTCCTGGTCCGGCGCATCGTCGGATTCGTGTTCATGTTGTTTGTCGGCGCGATCTTTTCCACACTGGGCGGACTGCTCGGGTCCATCCTGTTCGTGAGAAAGATGCCGCCCGGCACGATCGACGTCGCGCGATAGCGAACATCACCGAGTCAGGTGAGCTTCATTCTCGACGCGCTGGGCCGCAAACCGGCGAAGCCGGCGAACCGCGGCGATCGGCAGACGGTGCGCGCCGACCGTGCGCTCGCCGGGTTTGTTCTTTGGGGCGTTGCCGCGATTGGAATCGGTTTCGCCGGAGTGGCGGCGGTCGTGCTGCTGTTCGCACCGCCTGCGGCCGAGCAGCGGCCGCCGCGGCCCGTCGCTTCTGTCCAGAAGCCGACCGACTTGCCGCTGACGCCGACAGCGCCGTCCATCGGATCGACGCCGGCCGGCAGACCGCGAGTGAGCGGACCCAGAACCTCAGCACCCGATCATCGCCGCGCAACTGCGCTCGTCCCTCAGGCGATCGTTTCGCCGCGCGCCGCCGATCATTTCGACCGGGCGCTCGACTACCAGCGCGCCGGGGACGTCGACAAGGCGCTCACCGAGTATCAGGCGGTGCTCGCGACGAACGGCGCGAGCGCGGAGGTGCACGACAACCTTGGTCTCTTGTACGCCGATCGTGGTGACGCCGACGAGGCGATCAGACAGTTTCAGCGCGCCATCGAGATCGATCCGCGGTCGGTCAAAGCGCACAACAATCTTGGCGTCGCGCTGATGCGCGCGGGTAAACTGAACGAGGCGGCCGCGCAGTTTCGGATCGCGCTCGCTGGCGATGCCCCGAACGTCGAACCCATGGTGAACCTCGCGCTCGTACAGAAGGCGATCGGCCGCGCCGAC
>Ga0105240_10006150_pt1 | contig 17703 bp, 11 predicted proteins | sample KBSC54metaG_FD_80426 | JGI IMG/M metagenome (GOLD analysis project Ga0105240, IMG submission 80426) | Corn rhizosphere microbial communities from Kellogg Biological Station, Michigan, USA - KBS C5-4 metaG | ecosystem: Host-associated > Plants > Roots > Rhizosphere > Soil | place: Michigan, USA...
CGGACAGAGCCGTCCACCATGTGTCACCCAGCCAGAAAAATGGCGTGCCATCGGTATGCTCGAAGTAGCGTTTGTTCCCGCTGACCCGCAACATCCCATGCCGCAACAACTCGTCGGGCCCGCTGTACGCCGTGACCCGGACCCGGCCCGGGTGCCCATTCAGATCGGGATTGCTCGCATCCGTGCTCTCCAGCCGGTACTCGTACTCACCAGGCTCCGGCGGCGCGAATCGCACCGTCCACTGTTGCCCGCCGCGCCAGAACGTCGGCACGCGCCACGAGTGGCCGTCCTTGCTGAAAACGACATCCACGTCCACATCATTGAAGGGATCGGGGTAGGTCTTGTGGGACTCGACAGTCCACTCCACCATACGCTCCTGGCTGACCGGAGGGGCCGCGCTGGCCGCGGCTGCCGTCTCAACAGACAGGTAGCCCAACAATGAGAACAGGCAGAGGATCAGTTGACGTCGCATAGCACCCCCATTTCCCGCACTCATGATGCCATATCGGTATGATGGTATTCCACCGACATACCCGAGGACCCTGCACTATGGTGGTATCCAGATGCGCCGCGCTCGCACCCGTGGCGCTGCTCAGTCTCATCTACGGCTGCTCTCGAGCACCCACCCCCGAAATCACGACCGATAGCGCGGGGACGGTTCATATTCCGGCCCTGGCCATTCCTTTGTCGCCGTACATGAGCGAGGCAGCCAAGGCCTCGTTGATGAAGATGCAGCAACGTCAGGCGGAGTCCCGAGCCTCCCGGGATGAGAAACCCACAACGCTCGAGCAACAGCGCCAGGCCCTGGACAAGGAGCTCGCTCCTATGATCGAGCGCGCCCAAGCACTGTATCCGGTGACCAGCGAACAGCGGAAAATCGGCGGTGTGCCCACCGAAATCTTCACGCCGCGCGAGGGCGTGTCGCCCCGCAATCGCCACCGCGTCCTCGTCAATTTGCACGGCGGCAGCTACTACTATGCAACTGGAGGAAATGCGCGACGAGTCGAAGCCGTTGCGATCGCGGGGTACGGGAAGATCCAGGTGGTCTCCGTCGACTATCGACTGTCTCCCAAAGCCAGATTTCCCGACGCAACGGATGATGCCCTCGCCGTCTACAAAGAATTACTCGAGACCTATCCACCGCAAAACATTGGCATCTATGGGTGCTCAACCGGCTCCGCCTTGGCCGCCACCACGGTAGCCCGTATCCACAAGGAAGGGCTGCCCAACCCTGGAGCGCTGGGCCTGTTCTGCGAAGGCGCCATCCAAGACGATCTCATCGAGGGCGATTCCTACTACCTGGGTATGGCACTCATGGCCTACAAGGTTCCGGCGGTGAACGAGCCTTTCGGCCTCAACCCCTACATGAAGGGCACCGACCCTCGCGACCCGATGGTGGCGCCCGTCATCTCGTTGGACGTGCTCGCAAAATTCCCACCCACCGTGCTCCTGTCCGGTACACGCGATATCGGACTCAGCGGCGTGTTGTATACGCATTCACGCCTGGTCAAGTCTGGCGTCACAGCCGATCTCCATGTTTGGGACGGGATGTGGCACGCGTTCTTCTTCGATGCGAGCTTACCCGAATCAACCGAAGCGTACGATGTGATCACCAAATTCTTTGACAGCCATCTGGGGATCTAAAGAGCCCCTACTACTTCATGACGACTCCGCTCGCCCGATTGGCATGTACAACGCACTCGGGTGAGCCTCATCATGAAACAACCTGACCGTCACAGTGCGCGCCTGCGAAGCAGACTCGTCCGCAACGACCCCACCCCCGTGGTAATTTCGAGCCGAAAAGATTGATTCAGCCACCCGGCCCAGCGGGGCGATGACCAGGCGCAATCGATGCCCGCGCTTGACTTCGCGCGCCACGAAGTTGAAATGCTCAAAATCATAACGCAACGGCTCGTCCGTTTGGATCAAGCGGGGCGTGCGCACCCCTTCGCGATAGCGAGCGCGCAACACATCCATACACAGCCGGAGGCTGCTGCCATCCAGCCCGATCTCATAGACCGTGACATGAAAATCCGTGTCCGGACAATCGATGGCCAACCAGGCAGTGAGCTTGAAAAACCCACTGACTTCGGTGTCACGTTCGAAGGCCGTGCTGTGATAAACCAGCTGGCGATGCCGCATCGCCAGGGCGTCCGCCGGATTGGCGAACGTCGCCCGCATCACGGCCACGTCCTGCTCCACCGGAAAGTCGAGCGGCCCGCGCGGATCGTGAACATACGAATCCGGCGCCCCTGCCCCTCGGACGGTTCCCAGAGAGCCCGAGTGGAATACATCGTCCGCTGAGCCTGAGGAATCCAGAAACAGACACTCGTGACCTTCCGTAATGGCCTCGAGCGAATCGGCATAACGCCACTGCTCGGCACCCATTACGTAATAGGCGACGCGTTTCGCGAGGAACTCAGGCTTTGGCCCCGCCTGCAGGGTCCACGCATACCACTCCCGCAGCAGCTTGGGCATATCGATCACACTGGCCGGGCCTGACTTCAGACCACCGAACTCCGCGGCCGGGGTTGCCGTTCCCGCATGATCCCAAGGACCGATGACCAGGTAATGTCGCTCGCGCGGCGCATGTTGCAAATGCCGTCGATAATATTCGAGCGCACCCGGTTGGTCGTCGTCACAGATTCCCGTGATTGTCAGAATCGGGAGATCCAGACTCTCATACTGCCGCGGCGTCGGAGTGTATTCATCCCAGTAAGCATCGCGCTCGGGATGGTCCAGCCACTCTTGAAACTGCGGTGACGGGTTTCCCGCAATGACATCCAACTCCCGCAACGGCCGCCCGGAGTCATACCAGCGCCGATAAACTTTCGCCCAGTAGGTATCATCGGCCATGATCAGCGCCTGACGTGTGCGCCCACCTACGTAGGTCAACCAGCGGATGGCGTAGCTGAGGAAAACATTGCTGCGCATGGGAAAGTCGAGGCCGGGGAATACCGCGGCCGTCGGTATGATGGTGCTCAGATGCGGCGGCCGCTCCTTCGCCGTCGCCCACTGCACATAGCCCAGATAAGAGGCTCCGTACATTCCCACCTTGCCATTGCAGTAGGGCTGCGCCGCAAGCCACTCTACGATGTCGTAGCCGTCCTGAGCATCCTGAATCATGGGCCGGAATGCCCCTTCCGAATTCCCGCGCCCGCGGACATCGACCACCACGAAAGGCAGCCCCGCGGATGCAAAATACGCCGCACGCTCATGACAGCCATCCGACACGTAGGGCGTCATGGTCACGATGCAGGGTGCCGGGGCGGCCGGGTGCCCTGGCAGGTAGACCGTCGCATTGAGCCGCACGCCATCCCGCAAAGGGATTTTGACGCCCCACTGCAGCTCGATGTTGGTACTTGCGGAGACTATTGACTCCGTCACATGCTGCTCACATCAGTCTCACTTACCCGACGGTGCTGCCGCCGTCAGCAACCTTTGCGTCGGCAGCGCATCGCGATTGACGATCCGCCCTTCCTTCATCACCAGGTGAATCGCACGGTAATTTTTGGCATTCGCCAACGGATCCTGGTCCAGGATCACCAGATCCGCGAGCTTGCCCTGCTCCAAAGTTCCCAGGTCCTTGTCGATCTTGAATGCCTTGGCGATGTTTCTGGTCGCTGACTGCAGGATGACCATGGGCTTCATGCCCAGAGCCTGCGCCGCTTGCAGCCACCAGAAGTGTCCGTCGCCGAGTAGCTTCAGGGATTGACCGTCCGTCATGGCAATCCCGCGGCTTTGCCAGGTTGTCATGGTGTCGGCGCCGTACAAACCGCTGCCTGTGGACAGCAAGGTCATGACACCGGCCTGAATCAACGCCCGGTCATTGCTCTGCGTACTTTCGATCACTTTGATGAGCGGGCCCGGGCCGGTGTAATGCGCGTGGTAGAAAGCCACGGCCTCGTCGGTGTAAGGCGATATCAGGCACGGAATCTGCCGCTGGGCCAGCAAGGCGATCGTCTGGGCGGAGTGGGGACGGCCGCTCAAGCTGACATCGCAAGCGACCATATCGGCGCCTGCGTTCAGGGCGACCAGAATGGCTTCTTCGGTGCCGGTGTTGAATCCAACCCCGAGCAAGCCCGCGCGATGCGCTTCCTCCATCATCGCCTGGTGCACTCGTGGAGCGAAAGCGCTGTACTGGAACGCTCCGGAGCGATGCCCGTTGATGCCAATGCTCAGGAAATCGACCCCCGAGTGGGCGTATTCCCGTACCCGCTCGCGCACCTCCTCCAACGGCATCACGGACAACTCGGAGCCCACGTTCTGGGTGAATCTGCTGTTGACACGGTCCATGAAGCTCTTCGTCACGGCCGGCTCGAAGGTTTCAATCGGCTGTCCGGCATCGTCTCCCAGAAAATCATTCGACAGCGGTCCGTCATAGCCCACGATGTTGCCGGACAGATAGATCCGGGCGCCCGGGACGCGCCCTTGATTTATCGCATCCCGTGCCTTGATCTCGTCATCCCGGGGCCCCCACATCCCGATTACGGTGGTCACTCCACTCTTGAGGGCCATCTGGACCCCCTCGATAGCGAGCTCGTCGTAGCGGCCCTCGTAGCGTATGAGCGTGTCGGCTGGCTCGTAGTCGCCGACCAGGAAGACGCCCGCATCCATCAGGCCCGGGATGATGAACTTGCCGTTGGCTGCGATCTTCCTGGCCCGTGCGGGAATCTTGAGCGAGTGATCGCCGATGGCGGCAATGCGTCGGTCTTCGATGACGACCACGCTGTTCTCGATCGGCTTGCCTCCGTTGCCATCGATGAGGGTGCCGCCGACGATGGCCAGCGTGTCGGCGCGAGCAGTCCACGCGGCCAGAGTCAACACGGCGCCGCACAAGATACTGAGTCTCTTCATGTCAACACCCCGGTCACCTTGCCCGAAACGTCTGGATTTCTGTCAGCCCCCTCCTGCGACTCGGGGACTACGCGTTGCAGATCGCCCGTCACCGTGTGACTCCCCCGCCACAAGTACCAGGCGGCCCACACATAACCCGGCGACAGGGCCATCAAGGCATAGCGCAGTGATTCCTCTCCAAAATGCGGCCGCAGCAGGTCGCTCAACGCGCCTGCCGCCAGCGGCCCGAAGCCATTGCCGAGTAACGCGGCACAGAAGTAGACCGTCGCAACGGCGACGGCCCGCATCCGTTCCGGAACCAACGTCTGCAACAGGGCGAGCGAAGGGGGAAAGGCCAGGTTGGTCAGCGTCAGGGACAGCCACATGAATGCAAAGACCACGTAGCGATGGGGCGAGAGATAGATGAATGTCGAGCAGACTCCGGCCAGGCAATACGTCAGTGCCATCACTTTGAGCTGCAGGCGCTCATTGTTGGCGGCCAGGCGGGAGGCGAGCTCGCCGCCGGACAACCGACCCACCAGGATGGAGGAGCCGTAGAGGAAGCCCATCCATGTACCCAGCTCGCCCGTGCTCATGGAGTAGCTGCGGATCAGAAAAGAAGGCTGCCACTGCACGATTCCGGAGGCAAAGAAGGCACCGATGGACCAGTAGAGCAACAGGTGGCGGAAGGTGGGTGTGGTCCACAAAGTGACGTACACGTCTTTCAAGCTCGGGGTGGGAGCCGGGGCGATGGTTGCTGGAGGCGCGATCCCGGGTGTGGCGGCCGGGGACTCCTCAGGCAGCTTCTTCTGGAGGCGCGGCTCTTTGAAAGTCAATCGAACCAAGGCCGCCAGCAACAGACCCGGTAGGCCCAGAACCCCAAACATCACCCGCCAGCCGTAGAGCTGGTTCAGCCAACCTGCCACGAACAGACCGAAGAACATGCAAATCACGTCCCCCAGCAAGAACAGCGCCATCGCGCGTGGCCGCTCCGCTCGAGTGTAGTAATCGGCGAGCAGTGATTGTGAGGTCGGCATGCACCCGGCTTCGCCAATGCCCACACCCATGCGCAGCAGCAGCAGTTGGATGAAGCTGGTCGCGGTGCCGCACAAGCAGACCAACACACTCCACACGGCCGCCGTCAGTGACAGAATCGTCACGCGGTTGCCGCGATCCGCCCAGCGTGCCAGCGGTACGCCCATGATGGAATAAAGCAGCGCCGTGGCGATGCCGGTCAACACGCCCAACTGAGTGTCGCTCAGATGCAGATCTATCTTGATGTTCTGCATCGCCAGTCCCAGGGCATTGACGTCCACGGCGTTGAAGGCCCAGACGAACACCATGACACCCAGCATGTACTGGCGGTAGGTCACTTTCATGGTGTGTCTTTTCTGTAAAGCGGAACGCCCGACAGGGTCATGCGCAAGGCTCGGCCGTCAAGGACGGTGTCGAATCGCACACGCTCAGGACTTTTCGGCTCGTCACTATCGCGAGACGGATCAGAAGAAGCCGGTGCGAGCCCTTCCAAGCGAAACAATCCCGGGCCGATGGGCATCAGGCGCGTAGGGATGGCGCGCTCGTTGAACGCGAGCAGCGCCCACAAGCGGCCATTGCGAACGAAGACACGGGCTACGGGACCTTCAGGACCGTCGTTGGCGAAGTGGCCCACATAGGTGCCAGAGTTCTCTGGCGCGGGAGAATGCTCTTTGCTCCCGAATGTGCCGGAGAAGGCATCCGTAATGTACCAGCGAGCCCCGCGCGATACTTCCACCGCGCGTTGGCCTGATTCCTTCTCGCCGCGTGCAAAGAAGAACGGCAGCCCCGGCGACTCACCTGACAATCGGAAGCAGTCGGGCCCCAGCCGGCGCAGCGGCTGCAGGTCATTGTCCTCCTGCTTGAGCGCAAGCCCCCCGTTGGCTGCGACGAACTCCAGCGTGTCCGTGACGCCCGATGTCGACATCTCATCCGCAGCACGATAAATTCCAACGTAGCGCCGCATATCGTCCGCCAATGATTGGCGAGCCTGACGGGACGAAGGCGATGGGACCGGTGGGCAGGGGGCGCCGCTGAAGGCGGATGCAACACACTCCCCGATCCAATGTTTCAACTCCTCCTCGATAAACGCGCTGCTGAGGATCATCAGCCCAAAGCCTTCATCCAGGTGGACGTCGAGCACACTGTGAAAGCCGCCGATGCCGCCCTCGTGACCGACAACGGTGCCCCCCTTGTCTTGTTTCACGAATAGACCATAGCCGTAGCCGCCCGACACCGGCGTCGTGAAGGTCGCGAACTGTGGCTCGGCCAACACTCGACCCTGCGGCCCCACTCCCCTATTCAACATGAACCGCGCGTAGGCGCACATGTCCGGGACAGTAGACACCAGGCTCCCGTCGCCAGCCGCGTACTCGAACCAGGGGGCCTCCTGATATTTTCCATCGTAGGGCCAGCGTGCGTAGCTGACAGCCAGGTCGGTTCGATGCAGGTCATCGATGACGGATGCGGTCGCGTTCATTCCGAGCGGTTGCAGAACCCGGCGTCGAATGATGGCGGAATAGGATGTTGCTTCGAGATCTTCGAGGACATAGCCCAACAACTGGTATCCCGTGTTCGAATAGGACCAGTGCTTTCCCGGCGCATAGCTGGGCTCGAAGTCGCGCAGCGCCGCTAATACATAACGCGACGAAGCCGCGTGCGTCAGATACCCAGGCAACCCCGACGTATGAACGATCAGGTGATGCGCCGTGATGGGCTCGAATTCGGACCGGATCTCGAAGGACGGCAGGTAACGATGCAGCGGCGCATGCAGGTCGATCCGACCTTCCGCCGCCAGCTGCAGTAGCGCAATCGCGGTGAACGACTTCGACACAGAACCGATGGCCAGCCGGGAATCGGACGTGAGCGGCGTGCGGGCCTTCCAGTCCGCGTGACCGTGCACGATCACTTTGAGCAACCGCGCCCGGTCCGTCACACCCATCACCAGGCCGGGTAGGCCGCTAGCCGCGAGCCCTTGGGCGATGGCAGCCGACGCCGGCGCGAGATCGACTGTGGGTTGGTCCGTGGTGAGTGGGGCTTTGGCCATGGATGCTCGCAGGGATGGGTGCAGCCAGTGCTCGAAGCCGCGCTTTATCTATTGGTATGATGGTATACCATCCGAATCGGGCATTTCAAGGTCACCGTCCCGCCTTTTTTACCCCATTAGTGGAACGAGTAGCCGAGCTGCAGGCCTATGGTTCTCGGTCGCAGGCGGTAGCCGATATAAGGCGCCACGTCGTAGGAGTAACCCTTGGCCGTGAACGCCTGCTCATTCGTCAGGTTGCGGACGAAGAGCTCGACGAGCAGGTTATCGATCGTGGCTCCCGCACGCAGATCGATCTTGCCGTAGTCGCCTGCCCCGAGCGCCGGGGTCTGAGCAAAGTCCCCGTAGTACTTGCTCACATACAGTGAATCGGCACGCACATAGACGGGCCGTCCGACGACCTCGAAGTTGTATTGCGCCGCAAGATTGGCATTGACTGCAGGAGCGCCCGGTAGACGGGCACCGTCGGTCGCACCGAGATTTGCCGCATCCCTGGAGAGCACCCCTCTGTTGTAACCCAACCCAGCGTCCAGTTGCAGCCCGCTCGTCACGCGCATGGTTGCCTGGAGCTCGCCACCATTGGAGGTCGCTGCGCCGGCGTTGACGGTGTAGGAATAGGTCACCCCTCCGCACTGGGTAGACGTGAGCGCTGGGAGCCCCTTCCAATTGATATGGTACAGCGCTGCGCTCACTTCCAGCCGGCGGTCCAACAGCGTGAGCTTGCTGCCAATTTCGAAGCTATTGAGCGTGTCGGAAGCGATTACGCGCGTCGATGCAATCGAGACGCCTGTGTAGTCATCCCGGCCGTCGTTGTTTTTGTCGCACAGTCCGGGAACCAGTCCCGGGGCCGGCTGCCCCAAGCGAAACCCCTGTGCCCAGGAAGCATACAGCATGGCACGCGCGGACGGGCGGTACGCCAGGTTGGCCTTGAAGCTCTCGCCGCCCTCGCCGTTGCTCAGTGCTGAGTAGCTATCTGAGCCAAAAAAACCGCCGCCGAGCAGCTCGTTCTGGTGCTTGTCGTACTTGTAGTAGCGCCCGCCGAAGGTCGCAGTCAGAGGATCCAGGATGTTATAGGACAGCTCGCCGAAGATGGCGCGCTGTTTGACATCGCGCTCGAGGACATCGACCACCAACGGATCGGTCAGCGTGTTGAGCGACGGATCGGCCGGAAAGACCTCGGCGGCAGTGTAATTGTCCTTGGTCTTCTCGAAAAACAGCCCGACCAGGAATTGGAATGGTCCGCGGAGCTTGGACGCCAGGCGCGTCTCCGCCGAGAACGAGTTGAAATCGCTCTTATTGAACAGCCCGTAAGGCACAGATGTGGGATAATCACCCACCCCTGAGCCATTGGTTTCAGTTCCACTATCGATCCGCGACAATGACGTCACCAGAGTGGCCCAGTCGACATCGTAGTTCACGACGATGTTGCCGAGATGGATCCTGTTGTCCAGAACGTCCTCGAGTTTGCCGAGCAGGCGTACGCGCGGATCGACGTTTGGAAAGTTGATCTGCTGATAGGCGCCGACGTTCGCCACTGCGAGGCTCTGGGTCGGCGTGCCGTCCTGTTCCAGAACCTGCGCTACGAAGTTGAACGAGACTTCCAGTTTGTCTGTCGGTTTCCACAACGCTGAAAAACGTCCGCCGGTCGAGAGCAGTTGCCCGATATCGCCCTTGACGAAACCGCGCACGGCATTCTCCAACCCTACCTTGTCGGCGCGTGCCAGTGTCGTCGGATCCAGACCCGCGATGTTGCGGTAGATGCCGCTTTCGTCATAGCGATAGGCCACGGCGCGCAGTGCCAACGTGTCGCTCACCAAGGGAACATTCAGCACCCCTTCGAACATGGAATTGTCGGAGCCGTACCTGCTCGTGTTCGAGTAGTACCCGGCGACCTTGGCGCCGAAAGCATCCAGCTGTGGCTTGGTTGGGATGATGCGCACCGCGCCACCCAGGGACGCGCTGCCATAGGCCGTACCCTGAGGTCCGCGCAGCACCTCGATGCGGTCGATGTCCACCGGCCGCAAATCGATTTCCCCAGCTACGAAACCTCCGGAGCCGGTCATGGGGGCTTCGTCAAAATAGGTCGCCACGGTCGGACCCGTACTACTGTTGCCGGAGCCAGGGAGAGTAATGCCGCGAATGGTAATTGAGTTGCCCGCGACGCCATTGTCGATCTGGCTCACTCCCGGGATCGCCGGCAGATAGTCTTCCATGCCGGTCAGGTTGCGATGCTCGAGCTCCGCTTTGCCAACCACGGCAACGCTCATTGGCACATCCTCGAGCCTCTGCGACCGCTTGGTCGCGGTCACGACGACTTCCTCCAACTGCATACCGTCGTCCCTGGCCACGTCGGAGACTGCCAGCTTCGTGGGCATATCGCTTTGCGCCAGGCGGACCAGTCGCTCCATGGCGCGGTCGGTATTCAAACCGGTCCTGGCCAGAGAGCCCACCGCCACCGTCTTCTCGTCGAGATGCTTGTAGGTGAGCCCGGTCCCTTGCAACAGCCGCTGCAACGCTGCATCCTGCGACAGCTTCGCCTTCAGTGCCTTCGCCGAGAAGCCGGCTACTTCCTTCGCATTGAACAGAATGTTGCTGTTGGTCTGGCCGGCTACCGCACGCAGTGAGTCCGCGAGCGGCTGGGCCGGGAGATTGAAACTGCTATCCTGAGCGATGGCCGTGTTCGTTGCGAGTGAGCATGCGACCGTCAGTACGCTCGCAATGTGTTGGCGAAGCCGAGTGCGCATTCATTATCCCCGTGGGCAGTCCCTTGCGCATGCTGAAGTTAGATGTTCTATGCGGAAGAGGACGGATTGCGCGCAAAAAAACCTCAGCAGAATTTTTCGCCGGTAGCCACACGGCGGTCACATCGCGGTATTCAACGCGTTGCCGGAGCGAGCTCGAGCGAGCCGTCGCGCTGCAAGGTTTTGAGCCCATACGTTGTCGCGATGGCGTTGGCGAAACTCACCGAATCGCCCGCCTGGAACAGACCGCTGATGCGCAGCTCGGCGACGGTCGCATCGCTCACCGACAGCTTCAAAGCGCTGTAGCGATTCATTTCTGCCACCGCCTGGGACAGCGGCGTATCGTCCAGGATCACCTGGCCACGGCGCCATGCCGTGGCGGCAGCCAGCGACGGGCGATCGATTTCCGCGGGAGCGTTCGCTGATACTTGCCAGCGCTGCCCCGGAGTCAAGGTGACTGAGCCGCGGGCGGGAGATTGAGCGGCCTCTTTTGAAGAGTTGCTCGCCTGAACCGCCACCTTTCCGTCGAGTAGTGTGACCGCTGCATCGCCCTCACTACATCGCACCACGAAAGAGGTGCCCAATGCCAGGATGGATCGAGAGCAGGCACGGACCACAAAAGGCCGGTCGATTTTCTTGGCCACGTCAAACAGCGCCTCGCCCCCTTCGAGCTCCACAACCCGGGTCCTGGCGTCATAGTTCACGCGAATCCGGGTGTTGGTATTCAAGAAGACGCGACTGCCATCCTCGAGGGTCAGTGAGCGCTGCTCCCCAACCGAGGTGGATACCATGCCTCGCGCGGAAAAGAGCATCACGCTGAAGGCGATGAGCCCAACAGCCGCGGCGGTCGCCACGGCGATCGTGGGAAATTTCAGACGCCGCCATAGCCTATTAGGTGTGCGCCGGATTTGACTGATACGGCGCAGATTCTCAGTTTCTTCCCACAGATCGATTGCCATCTCGAAGGCTCGGGCGTTTTCGGGTTTGGCTTGCAGCCACTCTCGAAGTCCATCCTCCAGTGCGCGGTCCCGGTCATCAGCGTTCAGGCGCGTGATCCATACGCTCGCCTCTGCGAGGCACTCTGGTGAGTACGGGTCTCCCCGATCGACGCCCGGTCTATCCGAATCCAGCCGGGTCATCGGCGAAGCTCCTCTTTCGCTCGATCGATCATGAGTGCGGTGAAAGCGCTGGCGATATGCTTCTCGATGGCGCTCTCGGTAACGCCGTACTTAGCGGCAATCTCCGCGTGGCTGTATCCCTGCAAGCGGTGCATTAGAAAAATCTCGCGCGTCCTCACGCTGATCCGATCGAGCGTCTTGCTTATTCTGAGGAGACGTTGTTCGGCTTGCAAAACCTCATCGGGAGTCGGCGCGAGGTCCGTGATCTCCAGCTTCTCGACCGGTGAGGGATCCCACAATTCTTTATGAGCATGTCGATGCGCGTCAATCGCCAGATTCAGCGCCGCGCGCTGTACAAAACTATGCTCGTCCCTGACTTCGTGACCTTCACGTGTATAGACATGGAGACGCAGGACGGCCTCCTGGACGAGGTCCTCGGCGTCTTCTCGGGACGCTCCACGCCGAAGTAGAAGGCGTTTTACACGGCGGAAGGTGCTGGACAGGCGACGCATTGCGATAAAGATCGCACGCGCCTCACTCCAAGACCAGTGCTGCCAAGTAAATTTAGTGCTGAGGTTTTCGGGCTGCCAATCCGTCTCAACTCTAATGGGGCGGCTGAAGCGGAAGTCAGCGTGGTCAGCGCTTGTCAGGATTGGATGGTGCGGCTGCGGTCAGCAGCTTCTGAGTCGGCAACGCGTCGCGATCAATAACCCGACCTTCCTTCACCACCAGGCTGACACTGCGATAATTCTCCGCCCGCTCCAAGGGATTCTTGTCCAGCACCACGAGGTCGGCCAGCTTGCCCCGCTCCAGGGTCCCCAGGTCTTTATCCAACTTGAAGGCGCGGGCCACATTACGCGTCGCCGACAGCAGCGCTGCCATGGGCGTCATCCCCTTCTCCTGTGCGGCCATCAGCCACCAGTAATGGCTGCTGCCCAACACCTTGAGGGTCTGACCATCGGACATGGCGATGCCCCGGGTCTGCCAGGTCGCAAACGTATCCCGGCCGTACAAACCCCCGTTTGTAGCCATCAAAGTCATGGCGCCGGAGCTGATCAAGGCGCGATCGTTCAAGGCCATACTCTCGATATACGACAGCAATGGACCGCCATCGTGAATCTGCTGCCGGTAAAAGGCTTCCGCCGTGCTGGTGTTGGGTGATATCGCGCACGGTATCTGCCGTTGCGCGAGCAGCGCGATTGTCGCGGCGGGCAGGGCCTTCCCGGTCAGAGTCGTGTCACAGTAGTAGATCAAATCGACACCCGCACCGAGCGCCTCGTTGATCGTCCGGTTGCTATTGGCGCTGAACCCCACCGCCAGCAAGCCCGCGCGATGGGTCTCCTGCACAATCAACTGCTGAACCGACGGCGCAAACACGCTGTACTGAAATGCCCACGGCCGATGTGCGCTGATACCCAACGCGACGAAGTCGATGCCGGAAGTCGCATAGTTGTGGATCCGTTGCCGGATCTCCTCCGGCTCCAACAAAGTCAACTCCGAGCCCACATCCTGGGTAAAGCGCGCATTCACGCGATCCATGAACTTCCGCGAGACCGCCGGCTCGAAGGTCTCAATGCCCACCCCGGCGTCATCGCCTATGAAATCGACCGACATCGGTCCGTCATAGCCCACGATGTTGCCCGAGAAATACAATCGGGCTGCCGGTACCCGCCCTTGGTTGATCGCCTCACGCGCCTTGATCAAGTCATCGCGGGGTCCCCAGATACCCACGAGCGTGGTGACCCCGCCCTTCAACGCCATCTGCGCCCCCTCGATGGCGAGCTCGTCATAGCGCCCTTCGTAGCGGATGAGCGTGTCGACCGGCTCATAATCCCCCACGAGATACGCACCGGTCTCCATTAAGCCCGGAATGATGAACTTCCCGGTCGCGGCGATCTTTTTCGCCCGCGCCGGGATGGGCGTGGAGCGATCTCCTACCGCGACAATTCGCTTTCCGTCGATGATGACTACTCCGTTCTCGATCGGTGTACCTCCGTTGCCATCAATGATGGTGCCGCCTACGACCGCGAGAACCTCCGCGTCCGCCTGCGCTGCTGCGCACACGAGCGCGGCGACCAGTGCATACAGGTAACTTCTCATGGTGACTCCCGTCCAATCTTGAACCCTCGCAGCGCGTTGGCGGTCAGCCGCGAGGCTGCGTTGCGATCCCCGTCATGACTCAGCGCCCCGATCCATCCCATGGAGCCAACAGAAAACACCGCGCCTCCGGAGGCCGTCTCGAAGTAAGTCAGATCGGCGTGGCGGGACCTGGTGGCGTCCGCGGGGCTCACCGCCTGAATCACAGGCAAAGCGACACTTTCAAGAGGTGAGCCTTCCGGCATTTCTGCCGTCGCCACCACGAGCGCGTGAGCCGGCGTGCCCAATAGATGGTGCGCGAAATCGACCTCGAACGAAGCCGCCGCACCGAAGAAGGCTCCCCGCTCGCCAATGATCTCCTCATCACCAATGCCGGCGAACAAATGTGCCACGCGCGGGTCACGGCTAGCCGGAGTGCGACGGTATGGCCGGGCATGCCCTGCCCGCACGCTTCCCCAGGCGTGCGTCACCCCGACGAGCGCGCCCACCGGCCGCCCAAGAGTATTCCACAGACCTCCCGGAGCCCCGGTGAGCTGGAAATGCTCCTCACCCACATCACCTTCCAGCCGGAAAGCAAACGATCCTGTTGGCGAGAATCTCACCTGCGGCCCGCGGCGCAATTCTGCGATGGAGGCATCATCTGGATCGATGGTGGCCGCCCAATAAAACCCATTACCGCCCAGGTAAGCCAGGTTGCCGCCCCGATCGATGTAGCCTTGGAGAGCATCGAGCATTCGTGCAGTCACATACTCGGGGTGTTGGCCTGTCAACACGGCGCGGTAGGGCGAAAGCAGACTCACGCCTGCGGCGTCGAGGTCATGGTCCGTGGCGACATCAAAGTCAAATCCCTGTCGGATCAGCCAGCCCACCAGATGCAGGTCCGCCGACAGCCCGTGACAGACCAGATTCTCGAACAAGTGATCGGGGCGTACGTTGAGCAGCGGCCGGCGCAGGGACGCCAACACCACGGGACTGCTGTCCGCATGAGTGTCGTACAGGCTGTGATAACCATTCGCGCGCGCGAATTGCATGCACAGCTCACTGGTCTCCGCGAGGTGCCAGAGCGCATACGCCTGATATGTCAACGTTGGAAGAACGAGCAGCAGCGATGCCGGCGCCCCGTGCTTGCGCCGCACGACAAACGGCAGGTAGTCGACCTCTCCTCCGGCACTCAGTGCTATCGCATACACTCCAGTGGTCAAGTCCGCGGGAAGATCCACCGTCGCGGTGACCGGCCAGCGCTGATCGCCCTGGTCATCGGTATGGAAGTGAATCGCCGCGTACTGATGCACGGCGTGGCGCCATGCGTGCTCGCTGCCGTCCCAATGCCGGCCCCGCGCTGCCCGGGTGGGCATGCCCGCAACCCGGCCTACCGGGTTACCTTGGTCGTCGTGGACCAGCCAGGTGGTGATACCTCGCGCAAAGTCCAGTCGTAACGGCGTGTGGGTCAGCGTGCCGCCGCCCGAGCCTGTGATGCAGACCTCCTCCAACTTGCCATTGAGGTCGCGCCCGAAAATCAAGGCACCGGAGCGCGCCTGCCACGCGACCGACTCCAGGCCGACCGTGCGCTCCGGCTCTGTCTCCCCGACAGCCGCGTGCTGTGCCCGCACCATCAGGAAGGGACGGCGGTCGGCATCCAGCCCACCACTCACTTGGTACCAGCGCCTCGGCAGCAGGACGCGATTGCTGTTGACTTTATGCTGGTCTATACCAAAGGTGACTGTGCCGGTAGCGTCCAGCGTCAGCGACAAGCCGGCGAAGGCGAGCAGCGTCGCCGGTGCCGCTCGACTCGGCAACAGCGACACCCATACCCAGGTGCACAGGGTGAACGGTGCCGCCGGCAGATTCACGCTGTCAACTATGCCATACGAACCCAACTCCGCATTGCGATGGGCAAGCTCAATGGATTGCGGCGCACTGACAGCTTCCCGCGTGAAATGGGTGCCGTCGTGGCCCAGTCGCATCAACTGCAGCGATCCTGATTCGTGGATACTGCTCGCATGGACCCGGATGCTTTCCCCTGGAAATGCGGACAGGCGGTCGGTGTATCCCGTGATGGCCAGTAAACGATGGTCAAGTGGCGCAGAGCTCATGGATTCTCTACGGCGCAGCTGCGTACTGCTGAGCAGCCTGTAAATCGGTGGCGATCGTCTGGCTGGCTCGCGCCAGACACCAGGTCCCGAACCAATATCCCGCGCACGCGAAGAGCAACGCATAGCGCAGTGACTCACCGTGCAACCACGGCTGTAGCGCATCGCTCAGCGCACCCACCGCCAAAGGACCCAGTCCCAGGCCAAAGAGATTGGCAAAGAGAAAGATGCTGGCACTGGCTACAGCGCGCATCTGCGGCGGAACCAGGGACTGTGCCATCGCCCACAGGGTGCCGGTGGCGAGGTTCACGACCAGGGTCCCAACAGCTAACAGAACCAGTGTCAGACCGAGGCTAGAGGAGAGATAAGCCAGCCCCGAGGTGAGCGAGAAAATGCCAAAGGTGGCCGCGGCGACCTTGAGCTGCAGTGACTCGTTGTTGGCCGCATAACGGCTGGCGAACCGACCGCCGACATAAACGCCGATCAGGCTGCTCAGTCCAAACGCCAGCGCGAACCGGGTGCCCAGGTCGCCGATCTCGAGGCCGTAGCTACGCGTAAAGAACGCCGGTTGAAACTGCGCGACACCGTAGACCAGGAAGTACTGGACCCAGAACGCGAACAACAGATACCGGAAAGTGTGATTGGTCCACAGCGTCCGAACGACCTCGGGCAAAGTGGAGCGTGGGGCGGCAGGGGGCGCCGCGTCCAGCGCCGCGCCAGGTGTCGGCTCGTCGGCACCGGCTTTTGATCCCCGCAAACGCGGTTCTCGCAGCGTGAACCGGGCCAGCAGTGTCAGCACCAGCCCCGGCAGTCCGAGCAGCATGAACATCGTCCGCCAGCCATATAACTGCGTGAGCCAACCGGCAACGAACATCCCCACCAGAGTGCTGAAGGGGCCACCCAACATGTAGATCGACATCGCCCAGGGCCGCGTCGCTCTCGGGAACTCGTCCGCGATCAAAGCCTGCGCGGGCGGCAGGCAACCCGCCTCGCCAACGCCAATGCCGGCGCGCAGCAGCATGAACTGCGTGAAACTCGTCGCCCTGCCGCACAGCGCGACGAATACACTCCATATGGCAACCGACAGCGAAATGATGCCCACCCGGTTGCCCCGATCGGCCCAGCGTGCCATGGGGATGCCGAGCACCGCGTAAAAGATGGCGAACGGGATACCGGTCAACAGACCCAACTGGGTGTCCGTCAACTGCAGGTCTGTTTTGATGTTCTGCAGAACCAGGCTCAGCGCCTGCCGATCCATGTAGTTGTGGGCCTGGATGAGCAGCAGAACGCCCAGCATATATCTCTGATACGCCGTCGGCCGCGCAACTGTCGGCTGCTCTTGCAACACCTGTGAGTCAGCCGCGACGTTGCGCACGTTGGATCAGGAAATCCGCCAGTAGAGGGATCGGCCGCCCCGTAACGCCCTTCTTCGGCCGGACTGTGTACGCGGTTCCGGCGACGTCCAGGTGGGCCCACGGCATGCCTCGGGTGAACCTGGACAAGAAAGCCGCCGCGGACACCGCATCTTCGGCTCCGCCGAAGTTGAAGTTGGCGACATCCGCAACTTCGCTCTTCAACGGCTCGGCATATTCGTCCATGACCGGCAGTTGCCACACGCGATCATCCGCGCGGACGCCGCAGGCCAGAAGCTCGCGTGCCAGGGCATCATCGTTGCTCATGAGGCCGCTGTGCTGCGCGCCGAGAGCCGCGATGACGGATCCCGTCAAAGTGGCTATATCGACCAC
>Ga0105240_10006152_pt1 | contig 17700 bp, 17 predicted proteins | sample KBSC54metaG_FD_80426 | JGI IMG/M metagenome (GOLD analysis project Ga0105240, IMG submission 80426) | Corn rhizosphere microbial communities from Kellogg Biological Station, Michigan, USA - KBS C5-4 metaG | ecosystem: Host-associated > Plants > Roots > Rhizosphere > Soil | place: Michigan, USA...
AGGGCGATCGTGTAGGCGCCCGTAATGGAGAGGATATAGCCCATGGCGATCGGCGCGACGAAGCCGCCGAGGTTGCCGAACATGTTCATGCTGCCGGAAAAGGTCCCGGCGAACCGCCCGCCGACGTCCATGCAGGTCCCCCACGAAGAAGGCAGGACGAAATCGTTGAAGAGGCCGGCAAACCCGATCAGCACCGCCATTGCCACCGCAGTCGGGGCATAAATGGAAGCCAGAAAGCACCCCGCCGCGCAGAGAAACCCCGTGACCGCGATTGCCTTTCGCGCTGGCCCCTCGCTCCCGAGCAGCCGTCCGAGCGGCGCCTCGAGGCCGGCGGCGATCAGCGAGCCGAGGCCGCCTCCGAAAAGCGGAAGTCCCGCCAAGGCCGCGAGCGTGGTCCCGCTGAGCTGACCCGCCGCGACCTTTTCAAGATAGGTCGGAAACCAGGTGATGTAGAAATACCAGACGTAACTCAGCGCCGCATATTGGAGCCAAAGCAGCCAGGCTGTCGGAGAGCTCGCGAAGATCCGCCAGGGGACCGGAACCTCGTGCGAATCCAGTGAGGCATTGGCCGCGAGGAGCTTCTGCTCCGCCTGATTGACCCCAGGGTGCTCGCGTGGATCGTCACGAAACCAGATAAAGAACGCTATCACCCAGACGAAGCCGAGCAGCGCGAAAATCTGGAAGGCGATGCGCCAGGTCGTCAGGCCGAGGACGGCTGCGACGAGCAGCGGCGTTGCCGCCCCACCCCAGCGGGCGCTCAGCCAAAGCAGCGCCTGACCACGGAACCATTCGCGGCGCGGGAGCCAGGCGGCGAACGCCTTGGTGACGCTGGGAAAGCACCCCGCCTCGCCCGCCCCGAACAGGAAGCGGATAATGATCATCGCCGCTGCCGACATTGCCCAGCCGGTCGCCGCTGTGAACGCCGACCACCACAGCACTACCCGCAACAGCACCTTTCTCGGGCCGATGCGATCGGCAAGCCAGCCCGACGGAATTTCGAAGAGAGCGTAAGCAAGCGTGAACGCCCCGAAGATGTAGCCGGTCTCGATGTCGGAAAAATGAAGCTCGCTGCGAATGGAAGGCATCGCCTTGGCGATGCACACGCGGTCGACATACTGGATGACCGCCAGTGCGACGGCAAAAACGATCACCCAGTGCCGGGTTCGTGTCGGCCGCACCGCTCCCTCGCCCAAGCGCTTCCGCCTAGTCGCGCTCGCTGAGGTAGCGCATCAGCTCCGCGAGGGTCGATTCCATCTGGTCCTGCATCTGGCTGACGAGCTCGTTCTCGCGCATGCCGACATGGTCGAGCGGCTTTGAGTAGCTGTCCGAGAAGGCCTGGAGGTCGGCGCGGTCGAAGACGCCTTTCGCGACGAGCTTGGCGAGGATCACCAACAGGCCGTTGGTGTTGGCGATCGTGCCTGCGACCAGTGCCTCGTCGACCATCGACAGCTTCTTGTCGGTATCGGCGACATCTTCATCGGTCGGAATCATCGTCCGGATCATGGCGCCAACTACGCCCCATGCAACCCAAAGCTCTTCATGGTTCGACGAATTGACGGACCGCCGACCAAGCAAGGGCCTTTTGGGAGAAGGCTCGCGTGTTGGCGGCGCTCGACGAAGGCAGGTCGAGGAGCGCGATATTCCGCGGCGGTTCGCCGATCAGCTTTCGCCCGACCGCAGCGGCGGTCGATCCGTTGAAACCGATCGCGCGCAAGCCGGGAAAATCGTGAAGCAAATGCCCGATCCGGTTGTGCTCGGCTTCGCGGATCGCCTGGTCGAGGCTGCCGCTCCGGCTTGCCGAGGCGATCACGTCCCACAGGCCGATGCGGCGTTCCGCCAGCCGGGCCAGCCGCTCGTCATAATCAAGTGGCTGCAGGTCCTCGCCGATCGCCTGGCCAAGCAGTCGCCAGAACTGGTTCGTGGGGTGCGCGTAATATCGACGCGCGGCGAGCGACGCGTCGCCGGGCAGGCTGCCGAGGATGAACAGCCGGGCGTCCTCCCGGGCAATCGGTGGAAGTCCGAATTTGACGCCCACTGAGAAACCCCTACAGCCGCCGCCAATGCAAGCCGGCGACCTTCGCGTGGCCCTGTTTTCGGGCAATTACAATTACGTGCGCGACGGGGCGAACCAGGCGCTCAATCGCCTCGTCGGCTATCTGCTCAGCCAAGGCGTCCATGTCCGAGTCTATTCGCCGACGGTCGAGCAGCCGGCCTTCCCGGCGACCGGCGACCTCGTTGACGTTCCGGCGGTCCCGGTCCCCGGCCGCTCCGAATACCGGCTTCCGCTGGCGCTGCCCGCGCGGGTGCGGCGCGACCTCGAGGCGTTCAACCCGAACATCGTCCACATCTCGAGCCCCGACATCGTCGGGCACCGGGCCGTGACCTGGGCGCGACGGCACAAGATCGCTGCCGTCGCCTCGGTCCACACGCGGTTCGATACCTATCTTGCTTATTATCACCTCCAGGCGCTCGAGCCGCTCGCCCGCGGCATCATGCGCCGGCTCTATCGCCGCTGCGAAGTCGTGCTCGCCCCGGCGCAATCGACCGCCGCGATCCTTCGCGCGCAGCGGATGAACCGCGACATCACCATCTGGGCCCGCGGAATCGACCGCGACCAGTTCAATCCCGATCGCCGCGACATGAAGTGGCGCCGCTCCCTTGGGATCGCCGACGACGAAATGGTGATCGCCTTCCTCGGCCGCGTGGTGATGGAGAAGGGTCTCGATGTCTTCTCGGACGCGATCCATGCGTTCGAGACATTCGGGCTCAAGCACCACGTGCTGGTGATCGGGGAAGGCCCTGCTCGACCCTGGTTCGAGGAGCAATTGCCCGGTGCGATCTTTCTCGGACAGCAGACCGGGACCGACCTCGCGCGGGCGCTCGCCAGCTCGGACGTTCTGCTCAACCCCTCACTCACCGAGGCGTTCGGCAACGTCACTTTGGAGGCGATGGGCTGCGGCCTGCCGGTGCTCGCCGCCGAAGCGACCGGCGCCACGAACCTGGTGCGGTCCGGCATTACCGGGACGCTTGTCGACGGCACGGATCCAGACGAATTTGCCGAGGCGCTTGCCGCTTACGCGCGCGACCCCGACCTCCGCCGCCGCCACGGGGAAGGCGGCTTGGCCATCGCCAGGACGATGGACTGGGACACGATCAACTCGGCCGTAGTCCGCGCCTACCGTCACGCGCTCGTCAAGCGCGCGCGGCTGACCCGGATGACTGGCGGCTAACGCCGTTACTTGAGCCGTTCGATCTTCTGCGCGAGCTCGTCGATGAGGGCCGCGAGCTCGAACTTGGTCTCCTCGGTGATTTCGCCCTGCTGGACGCGGTGCCGGATTGCGACTCCGAGATTGCGCATCGCGCGCCAGATCGGGGAGCCACCTTCGGAGGAATACGTCGGGCTGAGTGCCTTCAGGCGCCTCAACAGCTCGTCGGCTTCCTCTTCATTCTCTTCGAGGTGCGCGGTTCCGGCATCGGTGATCTGATAGGGCTTCCGCGCCCCCTCGCCGCCGGCCTGCTCGATGAAGTCCATTTCCTCGAGCATCGTCAGCGTGGGATAGACGACGCCAGGGCTTGGTGCGTAGCGGCCCCCGGTCAGCTCCTCGATCGCGCGGATCAAGTCATAGCCGTGCCGCGGCTGCTCCGAGATGAGCTTCAGGAGGACGAGCCTCAGCTCGCCGGATTCGAACATGCGCCGAGCGCGGCGTCCGCCGCGGCCGCTGTTCCAGCCTTCATCGCCAAAGTCGAAATTGAAGGGGCCCCAGCTGCCCTGCCACTTGCCCCACCCACGTCCGCGGCGACCGGTGGCGAACAGGTCGATGAAGTCCCCAAGGTGGAACGGGTGCGAGCCTTCGCAATCGATCGGCGGCTCGGGCGGAATAGGGGGGGTCGGCGGAATTGGCGGCTCTGGGGGACGGCGGTGATGATGACGGTGAGGCATCGGCTCTCTCCTTTTAGATACGTCTTAGATATATCTTAGACACATCTAGAGCAAGCCCGCGCGTGCATTTTCCTGCACCCGTCCTATTCTGTAGCGAACATGGCCGACCTGTTTGCCGACCAGGAAATCCCGACCCGCGCCGCGGAGGCGCCGCCGGCGGGCGCGCCGCTTGCTGATCGCCTGCGCCCCAAGTCGCTCGAGGAGGTCGTAGGCCAGGAGCATCTGACCGGACCTGACGGCGCGATCGGGCGAATGGTCGCGGCGGGCCGGCTCGCCTCGATGATCCTATGGGGACCGCCCGGAACGGGCAAGACCAGCATCGCACGGCTGCTCGCCGACGCCGTCGGGCTTCGATTCGTCGCGATCTCCGCAGTCTTTTCGGGCGTCGCCGACCTCAAGAAGATCTTTGCCGAAGCCCGGACGGCCGCGCGAGCCGGCCAGCAGACCTTGTTGTTCGTGGACGAGGTGCATCGCTTCAACCGCTCGCAGCAGGATGGTTTCCTGCCCTATGTCGAGGACGGCACGGTCACGCTCGTCGGGGCGACGACTGAGAATCCCAGCTTCGAGATCAACGCGGCGCTCCTGTCGCGCTGCCAGGTGCTGATCCTCAGGCGTCTCGACCATGATGCGCTGGAAGAGCTGGTCAGGCGCGCCGAAGCGCTGGAGAGCCGGCCGCTGCCGGTGACGGAGCAGGCGCGCGAGGCGCTGATCGCCAGCGCCGACGGCGACGGCCGCTTTCTCCTCAACCAGGTCGAGACCCTGTTCTCGATCGAGATTGACCAGCCGCTCGGGCCTGCTGAGCTCAGCGACCTGCTCCATCGCAGGGTCCCCGTCTATGACAAGGACCGGGAGGGGCATTACAACCTCATCTCCGCGCTCCATAAGTCGATCCGCGGATCAGACCCGCAGGCGGCGCTCTACTATCTCGCTCGGATGTTGGTCGCGGGTGAAGAGCCGCTCTACGTGCTCCGCCGCCTGACCCGCGCCGCGGTCGAGGATATCGGCCTCGCCGATCCGAACGCTTTGCTGCAATGCCTTGCCGCCAAGGAGATGTACGATTTCCTCGGCTCTCCCGAAGGCGAAATCGGAATCGTCCAAGCCTGCCTCTATCTGGCGAGCGCACCCAAATCGAACGCCGGTTACATGGCGCAGAAGAAGGCGTGGCGCTCGGCCGAGGAGACCGGTTCACTGATGCCGCCGATGCACATTCTCAATGCCCCGACGAAGCTGATGAAGAATGTCGGCTACGGCAAAGGCTATGCCTACGACCATGATGCCGATGAGGGTTTCTCGGGACAGGCTTACTGGCCGGAGGGGATGGAAGCGCAGACCTTCTATGAGCCGACCGACCGAGGGTTCGAGGCGCGGATAAGGGAACGGCTGGACTATTGGAACGAGCGGCGCAAGGAGCTGCAGCGAACGCAAGGGGAGTAAGGCGCATATGTACGACCAAAGTGCCTATTGGCAGGCCCAGCTGATGAACTGGGGTCCCAAAATCCTGATCGCCGTCCTGATCCTGGTTGCGACCTGGATCGTCGCCCGGGCGGTCAAATGGGCGCTCCAGAAGGCGGTCGACCGGACCCCCGCGCTGCGAAAACATGTGACCGGCCCATCGGACGAGACCGTCGGCCATCAGATCGGGACCATCGCCAAGCTGATCATCTGGCTGGTCGGAATCATGGCGGCGCTACAGTTCCTGGGCTTTCCCCAGATCCTCGCCCCGATCAACGAGCTGGTGAACGAGATTTTCGCCTTCCTTCCGCACCTCATCGCGGCCGGCCTGATCTTCTTCGTCGGTCTCGTGCTCGCGCGCATCGTCCAGCGTCTGATCGAAACGGTGCTCATCGCCGCCAACGTCGATGGGCTGCTCGCTCGCGTCGGCATCGGCTCGACCGAAGGCACGGTAAGGACCGATCCGGCAGCTGTGCCCCCGGGCGCAACACCAGGCGCGAGTCGCGCGAGCATCGCTCGCGCAGCCGGCATTCTGGTCTACGCCCTGATCATCATCCCGGTCGCGATCGCCGCACTGCAGGCGCTGGAGATCAGCTCGATCGCGGGGCCCGCGACCGACATGCTCAACCAGATTCTTGCGGCAATCCCGCGGATACTCGGCGCCGCGCTGTGGTTCGGCATCGCCTTCGTGATTGCGCGGTTCCTGAAGACGATCATCGAGGCGGTACTGCCCCCGACTGGCTTCGACGATGCGATCCGCTCGACCGGCGTACTTCCGGCGACGGCTTTCCCATCACGGATCGTCGCCAACATCGCCATGATCGCGGTTATTCTGGCGGGATCAATCGAGGCTGCGAAACTACTGGGCGGCGACGAGATCGCGATCTTTCTCGCGCAGGTCACCGCATTGGGCAGCAAGGTGATCTTCGGCACACTCATCATCGTCGTTGGCATCTTCCTCGCCCGGATCATCGCCAATCTTGTAGGAAGCGGCACCGGCGAAGGCGGCTACGCGCAGACGATCGTGCGCTATGCGATCATCGCGCTGTTCACGGCGATCGGCCTCACCTTCATGGGACTTGCCGACCAGATCGTGATCCTCGCCTTCGGACTGATTCTTGGTTCGGCAGCGGTGGCGACCGCGATCGCCTTCGGCCTTGGCGGTCGGGATGCTGCGGCGCGCGTGCTCGACCGCTGGGTCGAACGCGCGCCTCCGGCGCCGCCGCGTCCGCCGCGTCGGCTGCGGCAGGGCCCGCCCGAAGATGAGCAGCCGCCGCTCGTCTGATGACGTTCGACGAAGCGGTCGCCTTCGCGCTGACCCTGCCGGACACAGAGCGCGGAACGAGCTACGGCAAGCCCGCGGTGAAGGTCACGTCGAACGGCCGCGCATTCCTGTTCCCTAGCCACGAGGCGGATACGTCCTTCGGTGTCGCGATCGACCTCGACACGATCGAGATCCTGAAAGAGACCGATCCCGATACCTTCTGGCAGACGCCGCACTATGTCGGTTGGGAAGGCGTCCTGATCCGCTACGACAGCGAGGACGAGGGCCGCGTTCGCGAAGTGATCGAGCGTTCGCGCACTTTCGTCGCCGCCAAGCCGAGGGCGAAGCCGCGGAAGAGGAAATAACCATCAGTCATTGCGAGGAGCGCAGCGACGAAGCAATCCAGCGGCGCCAACTCTGGATTGCTTCGCTTCGCTCGCAATGACGGCTCACTTCAAATCCTACATCGCCATCGACTGGTCAGGCGCGAAGGGCAAGCGGCACAAGGGCATCGCGATCGCCGAGGCCCGGGGCGAATCGCCGCCGCGGCTCGTTCGGGCCGGTCACGTCTGGTCGCGCGAGGAGGTTCTTGGCTGGCTCATCCGCCGGGCGGAAAAGGAGCCGACCTTATTCGGCTTCGACTTCAGTTTCGCTCCGCCAATCATTGCGCGAGGCGAATATTTGCCTGGTGAAGCTGATGTGCCCAGAACGGCGCGCGAGTTCTGGGCCTATGTCGATTCACGCTGCGAGGACGAGGACCTGGGGGCCGCGAGCTTTCTCGAGGAGGTCCACCGCCGTCATTTCTATTTCGGGATCGCCGACGGGGTCAAAGCGCGGTTCATGCACTTCCGCCAGTGCGACGCGCGCCTCAACGCCCAGGGCGGGCGCAAGACGGCGAGTGCCTATGACGCGATCGGCGCCGCGCAGGTCGCGAAGGCGAGCTTCTCGGGCATGCGCTTCCTGCACCAGCTCGACGGCAAGGTCGCGATCTGGCCGATGGACCCTCTGCCCGATCATGGCAGCGCGGTGGTCGAGATTTATACGCGCATCTATCTCCGCCGAGCGGGCCTTAGCGGCGTGAAGCTCAGGAGCCGCGCAGAGCTCAACCGCGCGCTCAAGGGTCTCGGCAGCCCGCCGGCGCGGCTGAGGTTCGAACCCAATGACCACCAGACCGATGCGCTCGTCACAGCCGCGGGAATGCGGCAGCTCGCGATCACCGAGCCGCGCGCGTTCGATCCGCAAGGCCTCACGCCCGAAATCGCCCGAAGCGAAGGGTGGACGTTCGGCGTGCTATAATTAGAGAGGCGTCAGGCGAGCCGGCTTAGCACAGTGGTAGTGCAGCGGTTTTGTAAACCGAAGGTCGGGGGTTCGAGTCCCTCAGCCGGCACCGTCTTCCGGAAGATTCATCGCCTTCAGGACGCGTTCGGTGAGCGCCGCGCAGTCGCTTCCGGCGAAGGGGAAGGTGCCGCTGAGCACGCTTCCAAGCTCGGGCGCGAGCATCTGCTGAAGCCGGCGACGGCCGCGGAACAGGCGGGTCTTCACCGTAGCAACCGGCACGTCGAGGATTGCCGCCGTGTCCTCGCTGCTCAGTCCTTCGATCTCGCGCAGGACGAAGACCGTGCGGAACGCTTCGGGCAATGCGGCGACCGCCTGCTCCAGAAGCTTCCGGATCTGCTCGCGCGCGACCGCGACATCTGGCATTTCCGAATCCGAGCCGCGCATCAGCGCCTCGCGATAATCGTCGAGCACGGCAACGCCCTTCCCTTCGAGATGACGGCGGCGCCGCTCCTCCGATCGGCGGCGGCCGAGCGCCTCGTTGACGACGATCCGGGTCAGCCAGGTCGATAGCGCCGAACGGCCTTCGAATGTGCCGATCGCCCCGAAGGCGGCGAGATAGGCCGCCTGGACGCATTCCTCGGCCTCGGCGCGGTTCCTGAGAATGCTCCATGCGGCGCGGAACATCCGCTGGTTGTTCGCTCCGATCACATGGGCGATCGCGCCGCGGTTTCGCGCGGCGCAGAGCCGCGCGAGATCGAAATCGCCGAGCGAGGCAAAATCAACGGCAGTCGAAGTTTGTCGAGCCATGTGTCGTCACTTCACGTTGAGCACGCCGCGCATGTTGGGATGATAGCGGCAGATGAACGGAATCGAACCACTCTTCCTCAGCACAGTCTTGCCGGCCTTGCCGGGCATGAGGTCGACGTCGAAGCTGTGGTCGGTGGCGGTTGCGGTGTGCCGGAACATGTCCTTGTTTACCCAAAGGATCGTGTCGCCCTTGTGCAATCCGGTCGGGAGCGGCCCGAATTTCAGCTTGTCCATCACGACCGTGTAGGTGTGCGGGGCCGCTGCTGCCGGTGCTTCGGCGGCGCATAGCAGCAGGGCCCCGACGCTCGCGGTCAACAGGGGGCAATACCGCGAGCGGGAAATCATTTCAGCGCCTTCGCCACCTGTTCGGCGTGCGCCTGGTGCTGCTCGAAGAGCTTCAACCCGGTCTCGAGCAGCGATTTCAGCTCGGCGTTCTTCGCTGACGGAATGAGCGTCTTCTCTAGCGCGCCGTTCACCGTCTTGTGAAAGGCGACCTCGTTGTTGACATATTCGCGGTCGAACGCAGCGCCGCTCATCTTCGCGAGCTTGGCCCGCTCTGCATCGGCGGCCTTGGTCAGGGCCTGGCTGGTCGGATTGTCCTGAGGCGTCACCTTGAGTTTTTTCACCAGCGCCAGTGCCTTGTCGTTCACGGCGGTATGGTCGCGGACCATTTCCTGCGCGAAGTCGCGAACCGCCTTGTTGTGCGACTTGGCGAGCGCCTGCTTGCCCGCGGCGATGTCGAGGTTGCCGGCGGTATAGGCGATATGGGCGATCTGCGGATCGGTTGGCGCGTCGGCGGCGACGGCGGCCGTCGAAACTGTGAGCATTGCTGCCGTGGCGAAAATTGCGGACCTGAACATCATCGGACGTCCCCTCTGGTGGCCCCACGATTGGGGCTGCGTTCCATTGGATGGCGGCAACGCTCGAAGGTTCCCGCTTTTTTCGCGGCCGTTGTAATAACGGTCGCCGATGCCCCTCGCCTTCGCCTCGACCGAGCTCAGCCCGGGTGAGTTCCGCAACCGCCGAGCCGAGGCGCGGCGAAGCGGAACCCCGGCCTGGCTGTGGCCCGAAGTGCCGGTGGAAAGCTGGCATTCGGCCATGGCGCACATCGCCGATGCTGCGTCAGCCGTTCTTGCCGGGGAGCGCGCCGTCCTGCCGGCGTGCGAGCCGATGGCCTTGTCGCTCGCCTGCTACACCTCCGGAGCCGGTCCGCTGCTTGGCTATTGGCGGGAGCAGGGACAGGTCGATGCGCCGGAAGAGGCAAGCGCGCTGCTAGCGCTCCACCTTGAGCACGCACGTTCGCGCGCGAAACGTGTCGAAGCGCAATCGCGTCAGGTCGTCGCCGCGCTCGACGATTGCGGAGTTCCCGTCGTCGTCCTCAAGGGTGGTCACACGGCCTATAGCTATTTCCCCGACCCCGCGACGCGGCCCGCAGCGGACCTCGATCTCCTCGTGCCGGCCGATTCCTCCGCGCAGGCGGAAGTCGCGCTGGCGAAGATCGGCTTCGAATGCGCGGGGCGAAGCCGGCGCGAGTCCAGCTGGGTGGCGCGCGATGAGCCAGGCGAGCCGCGTTCGATGTGGCTTGCCCACGCCGAGGATCGCTGGTCGATCGACCTTCACCAATCGCTGGATTTTTCGGCCGGCGCAGGGGCTCCGCTGGTGCGGCTGGACGCCGCCGACCCGATCGAGACGTCGCAGCCGTGGCCGCTCGATGACGCGGCGGGCGTCCTCAACCAGCCGTTGCTCCTCGTGCACCTTGCGGTCCACGCAAGCGGCGGGCTGCACAGCCTGACGCTGCTGCGCATGGTCGAAATCGTTCTCGTGGTGCGGCACGACGTCGAGAGCGGCAGCCTGTCGTGGGACGATTTCCTCCACGCCGGCGCGGCGGCGAATGCGCTGGGTGCGGTCTATCCTGCCCTCAGCATGGCCGAGAAGCTGGCGCCCGGTACCATTCCGCCGCGCGTTCGCGAAATCATCGCGGAAGTCGCGCCGCGCCGCGCGCGAGCGATGGTCGACAAGCTCGAGCCGGCCAGTGCACACCGGGTCGACCGAGCATCGATCGCTGAGCATTTCATGTGGGTCGACGGCCTCTCCGGATGGGCTCGGCAAATCGCATCCGATCTCGCGCCGGGCTCCGGCTTCTGGCCGATCTACCAGGCGCGCGCCTACCGGCTCCTGCGCGGGCGAGTCAGCCGCTAGCGGGGCGCAAATGCCCGTAGAGCTGGCGGTCGTCCGGCACCATCCGCGCAAGTTGGCGGATTTTCCGAAGCAGCCGCGGATCGTCATATTGGGCTGACGCCCAGCGGCGCTGCGCGGCGATGCGCCCGAGCGCCTTGCCCCATGGCCGGGTGCGCTTGTCGTGGACCGACGGGAAGCGGCTCTTCAGGACCAATTCGAAATCATCGACCCGGGACTTGAGCCGCGGCTCGAGCCAGGGCGTATGCGGGTTCTCGTGGGTCATCCAGTCGACCCATTCCGGCTCGATCCATTCCTCGAGCGTGTCCGGCGTGCTCGCCGTCGGGTCGACGCCGCCGTACGTGCCTTTGCGCTGAGGCGTCGGAGTGTAGAAATAGCTGATCAGCTCCATCGCCGGGTTGATCGCCTTCAGCCGCCGAATGAACGCGAGCGTGTTGTCGATCTCGCGCTCGGGCTCGTCCGGGTCGCCGAACACGAACGAGAATTCGGGGATGATCCCGTGCTCGCCGCATTTCGCGGCGGCGTCCGCGATCTGATCGGTCGTCGTCCCCTTGTTCATCTTGACGAGGATCTCGTCGGAACCGCTTTCGGCCCCGCAGAAGATCATGCTCAGTCCCGCCGCCTTCAGCGCGCGCCAGGTTTCGTCGGAGAAGCGCCCGAGCGCATCGACCCTCGCCTCGCACCACCAGCGAAGACCCAGCGGCCGGAACGCCGCCGCGACTTCGCGCGCGTGGGCTTCGTTCAGGAAGAAATTGTTGTCGTAGAAGTGGACCGAATCCATCCCGTGCTGGCGCGAGAGGAAGCCGAGATGCTCGGCCGTTCGTTCAGGCGCCTGGACCTTCTCGCGGCGGCCGAAGACGGAGATCACGCCACAGAAGTTGCAGCCGAACGGGCAGCCGATCGATGCCTGGTAGACTCCCGAACGGCGACCGAGGACCGTCGGGCGAAGATACTGGCCGACGTCGATCTTGTGGTACGGCGGCGCGGGCAGCTCGTCGGGACCGCGCCAGGGCCGCTCCGGCCCGATGTGATGCGCGCCGTCGGGGAGCCGGAAGGCGATTCCCGCGACGCTGTCCGGGTCGCGCTTGCCGGCGATGACCTCGAGCAGCTCGAGGAACGTCGCCTCGCCCTGCCCTCGCACGAGCCAGTCGACATAGGGCGCGTTGAGGACCGGCTCGGGATAGAGGCTTCCGAAATTGCCGCCCCAGACGATCGGGATCTCGGGGAAGCGGCTCTTGAGCGCCTTCGAGGTCGGCACCGCACTGACGAGCTGCGGCCCCGGCATCACGGTCAGCGCGATCGCGGTCACCGGATCGCCGAGCAGGCGCTGCGTCTCGACCAGATCGGAGACCGCCTGAACAACGTCCAGATCGGGGAGGTTGCCGTCCACGATCTCCCAGCTGATCTCCGCCGGCAATGCCGCGCCGACGGCCATGACGGACAGCGGAAAACGGCGGTTCTCGGGCCGGGTTGCGCGCGGGTTGACGAGGAGGATCACGGGGCGCTCGCGACCCACAGGTCAAAGCGCGACGGCCGGCGCCGGAAGCTCAGCGCTGCAACCAACGGCCGCAGCTCATAGGCGAGCGGATAGCGAACGCGGCGCCGCTTCCACGCCAGCTCGGGCGAGGCTCCCCGCAAGCGGTCCTTGGTCAGGAACTCGATGAACGGCAGCGCCATCAGGACGTCGGCGCGCTTGCCGAACCGCTCCCGCTTCTCCGCGACCATCGCAAGGCCGTCGGACTCGCGGGCGTAGAAAGGCGAATCCAGGATCGCGATCCGGCCGCCTGACCTGGTCACGCGGATCGCCTCCGCGAGAACGCACCGAAGGTCAGTCGCATAATGGAGCGAGGCATTGAACAGCGCGATATCGATACTCGCCGGCGCAAGCGGCACCGCGTCGAATGGCGCGACGATGCATTCCATCGCCAGCACCTGTCGTCGAAACGTGGTTGACGCTCCGAGGCCGTCGATGCTGTCGTTGCGGATATCGAGCGCCATTGCGCGATGTCCTTCGAGCGCAACGCGGTAGCTGAGCCAGCCGTTGCCCGCGCCGAGATCGAGGACATCCAGCGGGCGGCCCAATCGCTTCGCCTCCGGCCGGAGCACATGTTTCATGAACGCATCGAAGGTCCGCGCGCGAATCGCCCATTGCGGGGCATGCGGGCCCGTCCCGAGGTACGGCAGCTGGAGAAGTTGCTCGCTGGAGTAGCCGCGCCCTTCCTGGGCGCGATGCCGCGCATATTCGCTCGCGAACAGCTCGAGGGCGATGTCGTTCACGCGCCGGTGCGCTCGAATCTGTACAGCACGTGATCGCCGAAAATCGCCAGCGGGCGGTCGGTCAGGCGATCGAGCATTTCCAGCGCCTTCAGCAGCGAAGGATGGTTCGAAATCCAGGGCTCCGCTGCGCTCGGCGGAACGAAGATGCCTATCCCACGCCGCGACTTCAGCCGGAACGAGGGCGCGAGCATGCGCTGAAGATCGCGGCGGCGATGATAGCGCACCATGAACTCGCGGCCGCCGAGACGCGCGGGGACATCGGCGCGCCCGAAGCGGCGGAACGCATTCCGAGGCCTGCCGCGCAGCATTTCCGTCACGATCTCGCCGGGACAGAAGGTACCGAACAGCACCAGCATCAGCGGTGCCCCGGGGCGCAGCAGCCGTGCAATCCCTTCGCCAAACGCGCTTAGATCGCTGACACAGTTCAGCCCGGCGAAGACTGAGTAAGCGCCGTCGAAGCGCGGCTCTCCAGCCAGCTCGTCGGCGAAGGTGTCAAACGCCTCGGCGGTCGCGACTGCGGCCCGAACGCCCTTTCCCGCCGCGACCGCGACCATCGCCGGCGAGGCATCGGTCATCAGCACGTCGCGGCCGTGGCTCGCCAGCCACAATCCGTCCTCCCCGGTTCCACCGCCGACCTCGATCAGCCTCGAGCCAAATGGAAACGCGTCGATCAGCGCGGCACGGACCGCCCGCCGCTGGGCCTCGACGCTGCGCCAGGGCGTAAAGCGAGCGTCGAAGTCCTCGGCGATCGCGTCGAATGCCCGCACGGCCGGAGCGGGTCCGGAGAAGGCCATTTCAGGTCCCGACCGCCAGGCTGACGGGTTGCGGCGAGCGGTGCAGGTGAACGCGTTCCTCGAGATCGTCCCACGCACCGTCATCCGCAAGCGCGCCTTCGACCTCCTGGTGGAGGATGTCGCGGACGCGACGGTACAGCGCCGTGTCGAACGTGCCCTGGAACAGCATGGCGAGGTCGCCGGTGTCCTTCCAATTGCGCTGACGCCCGAGCTGCGCCCGGACACGCTCGTAAAAGACGGTGCCGGGCAGCGGGTAAGCAACCGAGACCCCAATCTCGTTCGGGCGTTCCTCGCGGATCAGGTCACGCGTCGCGATCAGGTCTTCCCAGCTCTCGGATGGATAGCCGAGCTGGATGAACCAGCACGCCTTGATTCCGTGCGCCTTGAGGAGCCGGGTCGCCGACCGGCCGGCGTCGACGGTCGTGCCCTTGTCCATCGCGTCGAGGATCTTCTGTGAGCCGGACTCGATGCCGAGCCATACGTCGCGCGCACCGGCCCGCGCGAGCGCCGAGACGCTTCTCTCGGTCATCAGGTTGACCCGCGATTGCATCGTGAATGGAATTCGGGCGCCGTTCCGCTCGACCTCGTCTGCGAACGCGCAGATCCAGTCGACGTCCAGGCCGAGGATGTCATCCGTGAACCACAAATGGTCGGGCCTGACCTCGCGCTTGAGGCGCAGCATTTCGAGCGCGACGTCTTCCGGGGATCGCACGGAGTACCGCCTGCCGAAGGTCGGCTTTGCGCACCAGTTGCAGGCGTAGGGGCAACCGCGCGACGTCACGATGTTCCAGGAGAATTCGCCGTGCGCTTCGGTCCAGGCGCGGCGGTAAGCTTCGAGATCGAGCATGTCCCACGCGGGATGCGGGAGGTGATCGAGGTCCTGCTCCGGCCGCCGTGGCTTCGTCGGCTGCACCTGCTCGGGACCGGGCAGGATCAGGCCCCGGACGTCGGCAAGCTCCCCCGTGCGCGCTAGCCAGCAGTTGGCGACATCGAGCATCGCCATTTCGCCTTCGCCGAGCACGACCGTGTCGGCACCGGCGCACAGGTAGAATGCAGGGTTGTCGCTCGCATCGGGGCCGTTGACGGCGATTCGGCAGCCGCGGCTCGCGGCCAGTCCGATCATCTCGAGCGCCGTCTCGCGCCGCGCGGTCGTGCACATCTTCGTCAGGAAGTTGAAATTGTCTTCCATCAGCAGGACCACGTCCGGCCGGAGCTCTTCGAGCATTGCCTCGAACGCGCCGACGCCAGGCTCGAAGGTGGCGTCGAACAGCGCGACCTCGTGGCCCTCCCGCCGGAGCAGCGCCGCAGCGATCAAGCTCGACAGCGGCGAATAGGGTTTCATTTTCGCCTGCTGCTTCGAATCCCTCGCCAGGAAGTTCGAATGGGCGACGAGGATCACGCGGCCCGCTCCCGGCTCTCGCCTTCCGTTTGGCCGGGCCGATTGTAGAATATCGCCATGGACGGGAACGGTTCGAGCAGATTCCTGAACTTGCTGCCGTTCGGTATTCCGACGCAGATCATCGCCGAAGACCCCCAACTCCTCGCGGCCGCAGCGGCAGCCTATGCACACTGGTTGGCGGAAGCTCCGGTCGCCGAGCCCTCGATCGAGGTTCGTCTCGAAACCGGCAGCCCCTCCACTATCGGAGTAAGTCTCGACATCGTCGTGGATGGTTCACGCCTGCGGCTGAATGGCCGAGGAGCCGAGGGAACTGCGGACGCCGCAACCGGCAAGGCAAGCGCAATTCTATCCCCGGAGCTTGCCGAGTATGCGGCGGCGCTAACCGACATTCTCGACACGCTGCTGCTGTTCCTGCTCGCCCGGCGCGCACGGACTCCCGTGCACGCGTCGGCGTTCATGGTCGGCGACCTCGCGCTGGTCCTCGCGGGTCCGAGCGGCTCCGGAAAGAGCACGCTCGCGCTCGCCGCAGCCGAGCGCGGCTATAAGGTGCTGTCTGATGACATGATCTTCGTGCAGCTGGAGCCGGAATTCGCGATCTGGGGCCTCCCGCGGCCGATCCACGTCTATCCCGCCGATGCGCCGGCAGGCGACCATCCGAAGCGAATGAGGAGCGGCAAGCTCAAGGCTGCGGTGCCGCTTCGCGCCGCAGCGCTCAGAGCAGAACGGACGGCATTGGTGCTGCTGGAGGGCGGCAGCGAGTTGGCGCTGTCCGCCGCAGTCCCGGCAACAGCGATCGAAAAGCTGATGGATCTCGACGCGGGCTTCGCTCTGCTCAAACCGGAGTCCAAAAAAGCTATTCAGGCGCTCGCCTCAGGCGGCGCGTGGCGGCTGAAGCTGTCGGACGACGCTGCGGCTGCGGTCGATCTTCTCGCCAGCCGGTTCGCGGCACAGCCGTGAATATTGCTCGGCGACGCGCTCAATCTCTCGGAGCGTCTCCTCAATCGGCGGAGCGCCGCCAGGCGGCCGCGATGCGCCCACGGGTGAGCGGGCAATTGCCTGAACGAGTGAACTGACCTCGACCGGCGAAGCCTTGCCGGCCGCGATCAGGTCAGGGAAGGTGTCGAACGCCTCGCCGTCGAGAAAGAAAGCCGGCACGCCGAACATGGCCGCCTCGGCAGCAGCACCTGAAGCGAGTGAAACCAGTGCGTCCATGTGGCCGAGCAGCGCGGGCAAAGGGATTTGTGCCGCCTTTCCCGCGATAACATTTGCTCTGCCGAATGATAGCAGGGGGGCGCAGTCCAGGTCCTGCGCCGACGTCGCGGCGGGATGGCGGCGGATCCACCAGCGCCACGTCGGCGGCGCCATTTCGATGGCCTTCGCCAGCGCGACCCAGATGTCGCGCCTTCCCCCAATCGGCTGCAAGGCGACGAGAATCTCGCGATCGGAAGTCGAGCGATCCCCAACAATCGAAAGAGCGTTCTTCCAGAGGCGATCGCCCTCTCCGCGAAGCACGACGATTTGGGGGTGGCCTCCGGCGAGCGCGCCGTGCCACAGACCGTCGCTCCAACGGCGAACGTTCGCGGCATCGTCTTCGGTCCAGGTCCAGAACAGGCCCGGCAAGGTCGAATAACCGTTCGGCGGAATTTGCGACCAGCGATAGGCTCGATGCACGCGATCGTGCGGGCAATGCTGCAGGTCGACACAGAGGATACCGCGGCGGCGGCACGCGAGGGCGAAGGCGTGACCCAATCCCGCATAATATGTGACGACGAAGGCCACCTTCGGACGAACGTGGCGCAGGATGCGGTCGAAGGCAGCTGCCTGCGCTGCGAGCACGCCTGCGCGGCGCGCGAGACGCCGGAGCGCCAGCGACGGTGCGTCGATTCCCGCCTGCGCGAGCAGCTTCAGAGCCCTCCGATGGTCAGGGAGCTCGAGATCGGGTCCTTTCGTCAGCGCCGCAGCGACGGCAGCGCGCGCTGCGACCTGGTTGGCGGCATAGGTGGGCCTTGCCCACGGCAGACGCGTGAGATTGCCGCTCTGCATGACGAAGCAGCTCCGGCCTCGCCGTTCGAGCGCCGAGACGATGGGATCGCCGAAGCGGTCGCGCCAATAACCGTCGACCTGGTCGAGCGAAACTCCATCGCCAAGCAGGATCGCGTCCGAGCGATGCGGCCGAGGCATCCAGTGCGCGAGATCGCGGCGGCTCCTCCACAGGTTGATCGCGGGAGTTGCGAGCGAGATCGCCGCGCGCGTCACAAATGCTGGAGGCGACGGCGCCGTTTCGCCCCCGGCG
>Ga0105240_10006155_pt1 | contig 17688 bp, 14 predicted proteins | sample KBSC54metaG_FD_80426 | JGI IMG/M metagenome (GOLD analysis project Ga0105240, IMG submission 80426) | Corn rhizosphere microbial communities from Kellogg Biological Station, Michigan, USA - KBS C5-4 metaG | ecosystem: Host-associated > Plants > Roots > Rhizosphere > Soil | place: Michigan, USA...
AGGATGCTTCTGACGCCCTCAACCGCGACCTGCCCGATCGGTTGATCCCAAGCCATGTCACCGAAATCCACCCGGTGGCACTGCTCAAATGTGCGAGCATTCCGTCGGACTGAGATATTCGTCGATCTCCGCCTCCTTGCGACGGGATTCCGCTTCCGTACTTCAATGGCGAAAGTGAGACCTTGAAGGAACAGGATGTCCTCGGGACGGCGCCCACAAGCCGTCACACGCGCACGGATTTCCTGGATGTACGATTTGGCGATCTCAGGCCGCGGCTAAATTGAGCTTCGATGTGCAGCGAGGCGAATTCGCGGCCCGCGCTCGACGAGCCCGCCTGCGCCAGGACGGGAGTTCGCTGCGGCGATGGCTCTGACAGATGCAGTCCTTCGACGCGATACCGTTATCCGCGATGATTGATTTTGTGAATTTTGGTGGGATTGGAATAGATGCCGCTCTGTACGTCACGCAGCACGGCGTCGTCTTCCCACGAGCCCTCACAGAGCTTGTACACCACATTGAGATATTCCTGCGCCCAGCGATACCGCTCGTCATGTTCGGTCAAATCATCAGGGTCAAAATTCCGCGCGCCATTAACCAGTGCGTTCGTAACGATATTCCACGCAATTCGTCCCTTCGTCAGATGGTCGAGGGTTGAAACCTTGCGCGCGAAGTTGAATGGATGCTCCTGAATGACCGAGCTGGTGAAGACCATTCCGAGATGTTCCGTCACGCTGGCCAATGCCGAAATGAGCACCGATAGATCGTTACTAGGGATTTGCGAGCCTTCGCGGACATAGGTGTCCCAGCCGCCGCGATAGTCGCCATATAAGCTTATTACTCGCGACAGTTACCGGTGGCTGTTGGGCGGTAGTGTCGCGAAGTTGGTGGAAAAGTGAAGAAGGCGTCATGATCCGGCGAGTTGAGCCACAACTCGTACCCGCTTGACAGCGGGGGCCGGAGGATGACGCCATGGAAAGTCGTGCCTCGGGATAGTCGGGGCCTTCCGACGTTGTCTCGGCAGTCGCTTTGGTTGCGCCGATGCCGGCGCAATGAGTAATAGAGCGTTCGGAGGAGCGGCTGATGGACAGAAGAGCATTCTTGAAAGCAGTCGGATCGGCGGCGGCACTCCTGCCGCTTTTGCCGCACCGCATTTGGGCGAGTACGAATCTCAGCCGGCGCCGTCCTTGCGATGCCGCTTGGCCATCGCAGTCGGCATGGAAGCAACTCAACGATGCAGTCGGTGGAAACTTGATTCCGGTTGAGTTTCCGCTCTCGGTGCTCAAAAGCGATCCCGACGGCGACGCTGCAAAGCAACTACTCCAGAACCTCAAGAATCCGTATTTCCTCGGCGATGCGCCGGGACTCACCGAGTCCACCGGATGGGTCGGTGCGTGGGCCACCAAGCCGAGCGTGTATGCGGTCACGGCCCGCAACGCCAACGATATCGCGGCGGCGGTAACCTTCGCGCGGCAAAATAATTTGCGTCTCGCGGTGCGCGGCGGCGGCCATAGCTATCAAGGCACATCCAATGCGCCTGACTCGCTTCTGATCTGGACTCGTCACATGCACGACATCGAGATGCATGAGGCATTCGTTCCGCAGGGATGTGAGCACATCATGCAGCCGCAGCTCGCGGTGACGCTCGGCGCCGGCACCATCGGCATCCAGGCATATGATGCGGTGACGACCAAAGGCGGCAAGTATGTTCAGGGCGGCGGATGCCTCACGGTTTGTCTCGGAGGTCTCATCTCGGGCGGCGGCTTCGGAAGCTACTCGAAGCACTACGGCACCGCGGCCGGAAGTTTGCTCGAGGCCGAAGTCGTGACCGCCGACGGTCAAATTCGGATCGCCAACGCATCGATGAATCCCGATCTATTCTGGGCGCTGAAGGGGGGCGGCGGCGGCACCTTCGGCGTCATGAGCAGGATGACGGTGCGGATGCACGAGCTGCCGGAATATTTCGGCGTCGCCAACTTGAATGTAAAAGCGCCTTCGGACGACGCGTACCGCGGTCTCATTCGCGAGTTCGTGAGCTTCTACCGCGAAGAACTTTTCAACGATCATTGGGGCGAGCAGGCGCATGTGAGGCCCGATAATGTGCTCGAAATCCAGATGAGCTCGCACGGGCTTGGCACCGACGACGCAAGGAAAGTTTGGCAGCCGTTTCTCGATTGGGTGAAGAACAAGTCAGGCTGTTCGATCAAAGGTCTGACCGCGATCGGAAGCATTCCGGCGCGCCATTGGTGGGACCCGCCATGGTGGAAGGAGCACTGGCCAGAGATCGCATTTCCGCGCGACGGCTTTCTGCATGAAATGCTCGACGATGCCCTCATACACGTGATCGGCCAACCCGCCTTCGCCTTCGATCCGCGGCTTGACGCGGATCCGAATCACGCATGGTGGAAGGGAACCACCGGGGAGGCGGGCATCTTCTGGTATGGATACGAATCGTTGTGGCTGCCGGACTCGCTGCTTAAGCCCGACGCGCAGCAACGCCTCGCCGATGCGCTCTTCGCGAGCTCGCGCCATGCGGAGATCGGATTGCACTTCAACAAAGGACTCGCGGGCGCGCCGCCTGAGGCCATCGCGTGGGCGAAAGACACCGCGACCAATCCTTCGGTGCTGAGCGCCTTCGCGCTGGCGATCGTTGCCGATGGGCAGGAGCCCGCGTATCCCGAAATCGCGGGACATGAGCCGCGCGTTGAGCAGGGACGTAAAGCCGCGGAGCGTATCGATCGATGCATCAACGAGCTGCGCGCGCTCGCGCCCAACGGCGGCGCGTACGTGAGCGAGAGCAACTACTTCGAGAAGGGTTGGCAGCAGGCGTACTGGGGGAGCAACTATCCTCGCCTCGCTGAGATCAAAAAGAAGTATGACCCGGACGGATTGTTCTTCGTCCACAATGGAGTCGGCTCGGAACAGTGGAGCGCGGACGGCTTCACCAAATTGTCTTGACGCGCGCGGCTGGCAACTTCGGCATGTACTTCCGAACTGTGCGCGGCGAAACACGCAGACCGAGTTTCAGCAGCAGTTCGTTGGCGATCCACTCCTCGCCCCACGAGGAGTTCTCGCCGAATCAAGCGTTGTAGCTCGACAGAGATTGGCCGCCGCCCAGCTTCGGACTTCCAGCGCCAGAAGAGGTGGAAGCCCTTGCGGTGCCAGGCGATCAAGGTCCGGAGCCTCACCACAATCAAAGTATCTCGCCAGTTGAACCAGCGGCTCAGCCGCACCAGCGTCAGGCGGGTCGCATTGTCGGCACGTCGGGGCTTGACCTTGCGCTCTTAGAACGCCAACTGCTTGCGCAGGAACAGATTCTCGGCCGCAAGCGAAGCTCTGGAGCGCAAGCCGAGACACAGAAAGTGAACCAGATCACCCACGATCCTGAGCCAACTCACTCCCGCACGCATGATACAAGAGGCCCCTGTCGTCGACGTTGCCTGCTGAAAATTGCTAACAGATATCGGGGTTTCATGCCAAAAGCGAAATGTTTTGCGGAGCACAGGAGAACAAAAATGGATATCGGACTGATGCATGTCACGCCGAACAGTACGGCTGACCCGGCCAAGGTGGCGAAGCGCGCGGAAGAACTAGGCTTTGAATCCTACTGGGTCGGCGACCATACGATCGTACCGGTGGAATCTAGTATTCCGTATCCGGGGACCAAGCATGACGGTATGGAGCCGTACTATGTATCGCAACTGCCCGATCCGCTGATCGCGTTGGCGCGGGCGGGGGCGACCACCAGCCGGATAAAGCTGGGTACCGGGATCTGCCTGGTGCCGGAGCGCAACCCGATACTGACGGCGAAGCAGGTGGCAACGCTCGACGACGCCTGCGGCGGGCGGTTCTTGTTCGGGATCGGCGCGGGCTGGAACCGCGAAGAATCGACGATCCTGGGCGGTGACTTCGATCATCGCTGGAGCCAGATCAAAGACTATGTCGCCGCGATGAAAGTATTGTGGCAGGAAGAGCTTTCCGAATATCACGGTCGCTACGTGGATTTCCCGGCGGTCCGTTGCTTCCCGAAGCCAGCCCACAAACCTCATCCGCCGATTTTGATCGGCGCATCAGCAGTCCCCATGCGCTGAAGCGGGTGGCCGAATGGGGCGACGGTTGGATTCCGGTGGTCAGCACGGTCGAGCAATTTGCGGCGGGCGTGACCGAGGTCAAGGCGCTGGCCAGGGCGGTGGGACGCAACCCTGACGGTTTCGATTTTACGGTGTTCGCGCTGGAACAACAGTGGCGAACGAAGTCCGAGCTGAAGGCGCTGCAACAGGCCGGCGCCAATCGGGTAATCCTGTGGCTGCTGCGCCCCGATCTGAAAAGCATCCTGGACGAGATGGAGGAATTGGCGCGGACGGTCCTCGGCTAACGAATCGGTCAATTCGAGTGCGGTGGCGATCCTCGTTGACGATCGCGGCCGCTCGCGCCGGTCAGGCCGGAAAAATCCGTTTGGCGACGACCGTCTGCAGATCTTTCAGATACGGGCGGATCTGCCTGGTCCGTCCGTAGAGTCGCGCTTGTTCCCACTCCGGCGACTTGATCGCGGCGCCATCGCGCATCTCATAGACTGCGAGATATTTGGGGTCGCCCTCGACCGCAACATAACGACGCGCGCAGTAAACGCCCGACACGCCCACCAGCGCTGGAACATGATCCTCATCGTACCATTCGTTGAAATCTCTTTCGTGATCCGCCGGCGTATTGAGCCGCACAGTCAGCACGACCTCCGCTGGTTTTTCCGGAGAGACCCCGTGGGAGAAGATCTGCCGGAACACCCCGCGCTGGGTATTGCGGAACTGAGGCGTAAGCTTTCTGGTCCAAGTCGTCGGGTTTTCGCGCACGGCGCGGAAGGCATCACTCTTCAGCACGTTCTCATCGGCCAATTGATAGAGCACGATATACTTGGGCTGGCCCTCGACCGCCTGATAGCGCCGACCGGTCTGAAATCCCGGCACAGCGAGCAACTGCGGAATATGCTCCTGGCTGTACCATTGGTTGAACTCGACTTCGTACTCCGGCGTGATGTCGGTCCAGATCACAAGCAACCCGGTTCCGTTTGCCATAACGCCACCTCCGTTCGCGTTCGTCGTCGATGGGGCGATGGTGCGCCCAGTGCCCGCGAATAGTCAAATCAAGCGCGCGCCTTGATCTCGTGCGTAAAACCTGCGACTGACGCGAGAGAGCACGCTCAGTGGAGAGGCTGGATCCCGCTCCTCATGCAGCCGCGCCGCCCCTGATTAGCAATTCGGCTGGTACAAAATTTCCCCGGGCAAGCCAAATCGACGGCGAAAATGAACGGCCCTTTTTTGTCAAGCAAGCGGAACGGCGAGCGATCCGTCGGGCCTCCATTGCGCCGCGTCGTGGCCGAAAATTAACCGCGCACCGGCATGTTCCATTTTCCGGTATCGCTCGATCACCTCGCGCATCGCGTCATAGCTGAACGCGAACGGCGGCAGCACCATTTCTTCGAGCACTTTGCGCATGTAACAGGAATCGGCCGTCATCACGAATTCGCCACTGTCCGTGCGCACGCGCAGCGACTGATGGCCCGCGGTATGGCCATAGGTGGGCAGGCAGACCACGCTGCCATCGCCGAACAGATCGTGCTCGCCGTCGATCAGCTGGAGTTGATGTCCCAAGTCAAAATCCGCGCGATTATATCCATTGCGGCGAATCAGATCGGGATCCGCCGCAGCCTCCCACTCGCGACGCTGCACCACCAGCTTCGCATTGGGCAGGTCAGCATTGCCGCCGACATGGTCGAAATGCAGATGCGAATTGATCATGTAGTCGATGCGGGCGGGATCGATACCGCGTGCCGCAAGCCGCCCGGCCAGTTCTTCACCCGCGTGAAACTCGACGGTGAATGCCTTGGCCAGCGGGCCGATGCGGCTGCTATTGCGCTGAAGCTCGCGGTGAAGTCCGGTATCGAAAATCACCCGGCCCTTGGGATGCTCGATCAAATAGCTCGGTATCGGAAGCTTGAGTCGTCCGGGCTCGTTGGCCAGAATGCCGGCGGCGGCCGTTTCGAGCCATCCGCAGACCATTGGCTGGATTTTAACCGACATGATTGGCATCGCTCCTTTTCATCGACGCGTTCAAGAACCCCGAATTGCCAACCACCCACGACTGGCCGCTCTCCAGCCTAAAACAAGGCAAGCGGATTCACCGGTGAGGCGGTGCCTTGCTTGAGGACCAACGGCGCCATGATGAACTGAAACGCATAGCGGCCATTACGCGCGCACGTTTCGGCTAGCGCATCGAGATCGGCATTATCGATCAGGTGGAGGCCCATCATTACCAGCACACAGGTATGAATCGGTAATGCTAATTCTGAATACCCGCTCGGAGCAACATCACTGATTCCGTCCGATCCAAGCACCGCGATCTTCCGCTCGTGGAGCCACGGCAGGCAGGTCGCGTCGAGTCCCGCCATGCCCTCCTTGAGCGCGTCCCATGCGCCTTTTGCCTTGCGCCGCTTTGCTCGTCCGGTGCGTACGAACAAGACGTCGCCTTCCTCGACTCGCACGCGATGATCCTTTTCAGCAGCTTCGAGGTCTTCGGGAAAAATGTGGACGCCGTTTTCTAGCCAGTCAACTTTTTTGATCTTTGGGATGTCGAGCAGGACACCGCGACTGATTACGCCCTGGCTCGCGACGTCAATCGCACACTTCTTCGCGCCGTGCGATCCTACTTCGTTGGCGTCGAAGCCGTTATACATCTTGCCCTTGTGGAAGACATGGCACAGCGCGTCGAGATGGGTGTTCGCGAGTCCGTGCGGAGCGATGGCGAAGTAATCGGCGCTATACGGCAGCAGTTCAACCTCGTGCGAGTCGTGGCCGACCTGCTGCATCAGGTGCATCACCGGAGTCGGATTGTCTGCAGCAGCAACTGTGGCAAGCGGCAACGAAAGTGATACCGTCTCACCACTCTCGACCAGTTTTGCGGCAGACGCGCGTTTCCTGTCGGTGATGAAGTTGAGCGCACCGCGTTGGTCATCTTTGCCCCAGCGCCCCCAGTTGCTGCATTTCTCGAAGACACCCTTCAATTCATCTTCGGTAAAGCCTTTTGCCATTGCTCATTTCTCCATGTTGAGATGTTCAGAGTTTAGCAGTTCGTCGCGCTTGTTGAGGACCGCCCCGGTTCCGTTGGGCGCCCCGCGCGGCTATTTCGGTGACCAGCCCATGATGCCGGTTCCGGTGGAACAGGGTATCAGCGGTTCATAGGCCAGTACCTGCGGGCGAACGCGACGGTATGCGCCGGCTGCGGCCAGCCAGTCGCGAATCTCGTGACAACCGAGATAGCACGAGGCATTTACAGGATAAGTATATCGAACGACCCGTGTCTGGAGGGCATGTCATTTCCCGACACTTCCTACAATATGTTCCTGGTGGCGGCGGAAAAGCCCGCGATCATCAACACCATGTTTCGGCGTAGTTTCTCGCACCTGCTCGCGAAGCAACGACGCGTCAGCCACGAAACAACTTCGACAGACTCGAGCGCGAGAAGTCCTCGATAGAACCAGACCCACAGCAAGCGATCGAATGACTGGAGCCACGGCCGACTTGGGTACCGGCGTCGCAGCACCGCCAGGTGATGGCGCAGCGCTATGACTTCGAGGCTCCACAATCGACGCGCCCGTTCCGCAGTCCAACGCGGTCAGCATCTTACGTCAACCTTGAATTCAATCGGAAGCTTGGCCTCGCGAGCGCGCTCCGTCTTCGGTCAGGGCCTTGGCTCGATTTGTGCCAAGAAGGGATGGTTCGAGCGCCGAGTGCGTTTCCGCAATCGCCGCTGAACTTTTGGTCAGTCGGATTTTCCGGATCCGCACCTTGCGCAGTCCATAGAGTAAACAGTCTCCCGTGCTTGAGAGATAACACGCGCATCCTTGACAATGCCAAACCCCGACCAGCTACTTGGGCCAAATACCAGCCAACCTCGGGCCGAATTTCACCGTCGAAACACGAAGGGGTCTCGGAGAGAGTCAAAGTCGCCTGAGAGTTCGAATTGACCGTAAGCCATCGCATTGTCAACCGCCGCTAGAGTGTCAACCGGTTGACGGTTGACAGAGAGCCGTTCGCGGACTGGATCATCCGCCACAAAGTCTGTAATTTTTCGCTACAATGCATAGATGCTCTCTTTGCGGATTTGCTCCGTTTTCCGGCTCTCAGATTACGATTAACGCTCGCCACTCATTTCCCCGGAAGAAAATCGATTCCGCAGATTCCCGTGAAGGGCTGAACGCGGGCATCATGCGATTTGATTTGCGTTTGCGCCGAGTAGATATCGCATGTATTGATTCGGTCGGTCACGTTAATTGACTGTCATCAGAGATACGATGATGCTAGGCTCTCTTTAATATGGCAATGTCATGCACCTGCGGCTCCCCGACTTGATCTTGGCCCGTCTCAGAAGGTGGGTCTTCGAGCACATGGAAATTCATCCGCCGACGCGGATTATTCAGCGCATTGACGGCTTGGACTATCTCGAACGCTGGGAGCTTAGGGGAAACCATCCGATCTTCGATGTCTACCTCCACCGCTTTGTTAGGTCGGATGAGCGCGCTGCTCTCCATGATCATCCCGCAGCCAGCGTTTCCGTCGTCTTATTCGGTAGTTACACGGATTGGATGGGTGACGAACGTCGTGAGACGAGGCGCGTGGGAGAGATGATTTTACGGAGAGCGGCTACGCCGCACCGGATCGAAATCGATGAAAGCCAACCGCCACCGGTTACGATCTTCGTACGAGGTCCGAAGATCCGTGAATGGGGATTCCATTGCGTCGGCGGCTGGCGTCATCACAAGGAATTTCACATCCGAGGTTGCGATTCCTAGACGATCGATCGATACTTGACCGCACTAATTACTCCTAGTTATCGTGACGGCCAAGTTCAAGATGCGTGGTGAAACTTGAGGCCCTTAATAGACTTTCTGTTGTGCAAAATGTATTTACCGCGCCTCTAGCTCTTGAAAATGATGCGTGTACTGGTTACTGGAGGCGCTGGTTTTATCGGCAGCCATCTTGTCGAAGCGCTTCTCAAGCGCTCCTACCAAGTTCGGGTGCTCGACAACCTTTTTACCGGTCAGATAGAGAACCTGCCCTCGCATAACGATCTAGAGTTCATAAAAGGCGATATAACTGATTACGCGACTTGCCTGGCGGTTATGGAGGGCGTGGACGGAGTCTTCCATATGGCCGCGATGAGCAAGGTTCTTCCATCGCTCGCCAACCCCGAAATGATCGATTTCTGTGCGGCCCAGAACGCAGCGGGCACCGCGAATATCCTAAAAGCGGCTCTCGAGCGCAAGGATCGGGTAAGGAAGGTCATTTATAGCGGTTCGTCGACATATTACGGGGCCGGTGCGTTGCCCGATCACGAGGACGCGCGGCATGACTGTCAAACGCCCTATGCGTTGACCAAATACATCGGTGAGATGTACTGCGAACTGTTCTCGCGATTGCATCACCTGCCGACGATCCGGCTGCGCTATTTCATGGTCTATGGCCCGCGGCAGCCATCGTCCGGCCCCTACGCGATTGTGACCGGCGTCTTCATGAACGCCTGGATGCGCGGCGAACCGCTGACGATTCTGGGGACCGGCCATCAAACCCGCGATTTCATACACGTTTCGGAGATAGCGGAAGCGAACATCCGGGCGTTTGAGAGCACCGTCACCGATGCGACGATCAACGTCGGAACCGGTCGTGCGACCTCAATCCTAGAACTGGCGAACGTCTTTTCGGACAAGTTGATCTATATGCCGCCACGAGTTCCGGACATCCCGCATTCGCTTGCAGATATCACCCGCATAAGCGAGTTGCTGGGATGGGTACCGACCTCTGATGTCGTTAGCTACTTCAAGAACGAAGTCAGGAGACGAACCGCGGAAGCACCGGACCAGTATGCCAAACCCGCCTGGCTGCTGGTCGAAGCTGGTGACGTAGCGCCCGCGACGCTTCCTGAAGCGGACAACCTGTCGCTCAGGATCAGCGTCATCGTGCCGACTTACAACCGTTGTGAGACCCTGCGCGAGACGCTAACGTGTCTCGCCAATCAGGATCTCAACCCTCGCCAGTACGAGGTCATTGTCATCGACGACGGTTCACCCGATGCGACCGCGGGGATGGTGTCAGAGATGGCAGCTATCATGCCCTGTTCGTTGCGCTATCTCCGCCATGAGAATCATGGCGCTGGGTATACTGCCAATCGCGGACTACGAGCGGCGAAGGCCCCGCTTGTCCTGCTAATCGCCGATGACATTCAGTTGATGCCGGAGACTCTCAGCGAGCACTTGCGATCGCATCAGGCGCATTCGGAGCGCGAAGTTTGCGTGCTCGGTCGCGTCGATCAGTCGCCGGAATTGAAGCAGACGGTTTTCATCAAGAATTGGGACCCGTTTCAATTTCGCGACCTGACAGGGGTCGCCACACTTCCTTATTACCGGTTCTGGATCTGCAACGTCTCCGCCAAGCGCGATTTTCTAATCCGTCAGAACGGTTTTCGCGAGGCCGATGGATGGGCCGGCCCGCACAATCATTGTGATTGCGAGTTGGGATACAGGCTGAAAAAAGACGGCTTGAAGCTCCTTTATAACGAAAAGGCGCGCGCCCATCATCTTCATTTCGAAACTTTGGATCAGGCCATCTCTCGCTATTATCAGCGCGGCCTCAACTGGGCGCCTTACATGGAGATGGCTCCCGATCCCGAGATCAACGTCGCACACCACGTTTTCAATACTCACACGGCCAGGGATTATCTGCAGGTGTTTCAGCAGCCCAATCAACTGCGCGGTCGCGATGCTCGTCTCGCTACTCATCTCGTCTTCCACTTGGCGCGCATCGTGAGCTTCAATGCCGTGACAGTGCGTTTTTTCTGGCGTCCCCTTTTTGATCTGGCTGAAAAATCGCAACCAGTCGCGAAGCTGATGAACCGACAACTCTATCGCGTATTCCTCTATTATTATTTCATCAAGGGTGTACACGACGGACGGCCTGTTTACGGCCACATGGCGGCCAGTCGCCTCCGCCGGCAGCCCGCAAGTGATCGTCCATTGGCTTTGGGTTAGCCGGGAGAGCTTGAATGGTTCGCTTAAGCGTAATCCTTGCCACCTATAATCGTGCTGAGACCCTGCGCCGAACCCTGGCTCACCTCGCCGCACAGACGCTCGACGGCGGCTCCTACGAGATCATCGTGATCGACGATGCCTCGCCTGCCGATATCGGCGCGGTAGTCACGGAAGTCGCGCGGACGATGCCGTGCGAAGTGAGATTTCTCACCCATTCGGAGAACCGGGGTCCAGGCTTCACGCAGAACCAGGGTATTCGCGAAGCGCGCGCGCCAATACTGTTGCTGATGGCTGATGACATCCTGATGTCGCCGGGCGCCTTGGCCGCGCACCTCAAAGCCCACGAGGATCATCCGGGCGAAGACGTTGCGATCCTCGGCGACGTTGTTCCGTCGCCTGACGCTCAGCCGACCGTCTTTATGCGCAACTTCGATCCGTTCCGCTTCAGCGAGATTTGTGCAGGGTTAGAGGATCTGCCGTATTACATGTTCGGCGCCTGCAATATATCGCTCAGCACCAAGTTCATGCGCGAAAAGGGGATGTTCCTCGAGCATCGTGGGCGGGGCGGGGCGGCCGCCCATGAAGATATCGAGGTCGGGTTCCGGCTGCATCGCAACGGCCTGCGCATTTACTTCGAACCTACCGCCTGGGGCCATCACTTCCACGTCTATACACTTGAGTCGGCGGCAATGCGCATGTATGAGCGGGGGGTTAACTGGGACGAGTTTCGTTCGTTCATGCCCGATCCCGAGTTCGTGGTCGTCAGCCACATTCTCAATCGGCGCACCATCGGTGATTACAAAGCGGTGCTCCGCAGGTCCGAGGCTTTCGTTGGACGCGAACGCTACATCGCGTGGCACGTATTCCGGGAAATGGTGCGGCGGATGCTCTTCAGCGATTTCAGCGCGAACAAATTTTGGAAGCCGTTATTCGAGCGCGCGGAAAATAGCGAGCGCCTGGCAAAGCTGGCGCGTCCATCGCTCTATCGCGCCTTCCTCCACTATCATTTCAGGCGCGGGATTTCGCAGGCGCAATCGCAGTACGAAAACTCCTGAGTGCTGATTCCCGGGTTATCAGAGGTCCGAGACGTCACGATCCGGCGGAGCCTGATTTTCGAGCTCGGAACCAACGTATCCAGCTCCGCGACAAATTTCACCGGCAGCCGCAGTCCAAAAAAATCGATCTTGGAATCTATCGGGGAAGAGCCATTCTAAAACGCGAAAGGATGCAAGGATGTATCGGAAGCGGATCGTAAGCCTGCTTGTGTCGATGATCGCGGTTTGTCTGCTATGCACCTTGGCGATCGCCCAGCAGGAACAATCTGCAGGCGGCGTCCGTCCAATCGCGATGCCTCACCTCAGCAGCGGAACCTTCGATCCGTCGCTTGCCGACACCCCGCCTGGTGAACGAGCCTGGATGAGCTACTCAGCAGTCGATCCCTCACCGCGCTGGCCGCAAAAGAATACCAGAACGATAACGACGCGGCTGGCCTACTCGGATGATGAGGGACGAACATGGAACGATCTAGGTGCACCGGTCAACGGCTTGACGGAAATCGAAATGCGCCCGGGCAAAGGCGGCAGCTGGAATAGCGAAGTCTCTTCACTGGTTTTCGATCCCGGCGCGCCGGCGCATGAGCGCTGGAAACTGTTTTGGCATCACTACCTGATGGTCGGTACCACCGGACAATATGCCAACGGCTGGATCGGCTATAAAGCCGCGGATACCCCCCGTGGCTTGCTCTCGGCCCCAGAGGTCAAGCTGTTCGGCACGTTCGCCTACAAGAGCGAGAATAACATGACGGACGGCGCGACCGGGTCGCCCGTGTCCGGTGCGCCGCTGATCGACATCGCGAAGATGGACCCTAGTCTCAAGATGTGCGTGGCAATGTCCGAGCCCGGCGCGATGGCTACGCCTTCCGGACTGTATATGAGCATCGACTGCTATGCACCAAAGGTTTCAAATGTGATTGGACTTTTGGGAATCGGCGTCTTTGGCGTGCAGCGCAAGACTATTCTTCTGAAATGCGAGGGGCAGCCGCAACGCCAAGAGTCCTGGCGGTATATCGCCACGCTGCTGACTTCAGACGACGCGCAGTTCTTCGGCAAGGACGCATTCACCGGTTCCGACCTATTTTCCGCGCGTGGTCATGCGTATCTTCTCGCCTCGCCGGTCAGCAACAAACCATGGAAGAACGCGTACAACGGATGCTATTTGTTCCGCTTCGCCAGCCTCGAGACGGGAACGCTTGAGCGTGAACAGGGCCATCCTCTGCCGCTGATGAAGATTCACGGCTTTGCCGATTCGTTCAACGGCGCGTGCACCTATCAGGCGTCAGTCCCCGGTGCCGGTTTCCTCTTCGGCGAGGTAACCACGGAGGGACGGCCGGTCTTTCATATCTACACGACCGGTCCGCGCGAGCTCCCTTGATGGTTGGCGGGCACGTCGATTTGCGCCACTTTGTTTACGATCGTTTGCAAAGACGCCCGCAGCGCAAGCATCAGACCAGCAAATATGGAGCGCGGGTCCCAAGGGCCGCGGCAATGCCATTTCGTGTAATATTGATGCGCCCCTCGGTGGAACATCCAGATCCGACGCGCGGTCTTCCGGCGGTGCTTCGCATTGCCCTCATGATGGGTCAAGCGGGCCTCGGGCACGCAATAGATCGGCAATCCTTTCCGGTGCAAGCTCCGGCACCAATCGGTATCGACCCAGTAGCCGAGATAACGCTCGTCCAACGGTCCAACCAGATCAAGCACGCGACGCCGGAAAAGCATGCACGCCCCGCCGATTTGCTCGACCCGGAACGGCGTCGTCGCCTGCAGGAATTCGCGCCCGAGATACCTTCGCGTTACCGGATTTCCCGGCCACAGCCTGGTCAACAAGGATTGCCGCCCGAATAATCCGCTCATGACTTCGGGAAAATTGCGCGCCGACTCCTGCACCGTGCCGTCCGTATTGAACGTCCGCGGGGCGACCATCGCGACATCTGGACGAGCCTCCAGGAAGCCGAGCATCAGCTCGATGCAATCGGGCTGGAGCTCCGTATCCTGGTCCAGCACGAGGATGTACTCGCCGCGCGACAGCGCAAATCCCTGATTGACTGCCTTCGTATGACCGATGTTGGTTTGGTTCTGATGTGCTTCGACCTTGGGGAACATCGTCTGCAGCCGCTGCATAGAGTCATCCGACGACGCGTTGTCGATCACCACGATCAAAGCAGGCGGCAACCGTCCGGCGTAGATGCTCGTCAGGCAGTTCAGCAGCTTCGCGCCACCATTCCAGGTGACGATAATGATTGTGAGCAGCGGGTCCGTCATACAAATGCGATTCGCCGCAGCGGATGAGAGCGTTTCCGCCTGCCTGGGGCTGCCGTCAGCTTAGTGTCATCAGGACCGATCTTCGGTTTCCACGGTCGAACCCAGGTCCGCCAGATAATCGGTGTAGCTGCTCTTCGGCACCTGTAGCGCCAGCTTCGAAAGTTGGTCGCGGTCGATGTATCCCATTGAATAGGCGATCTCCTCGGGGCAACCGATCTTGAGTCCCTGGCGGCTCTCGATCGTCTGAACGAACTCAGACGCCTCAAGCAGGCTCTGTGGCGTTCCTGCGTCGAACCACGTATAGCCCCGTCCCAATACCTTGACGCTAATCGCCCCGCGCGCGAGATAGGCGTTGTTGACGTCAGTGATCTCGAGTTCGCCGCGCGCCGAAGGTTTCAGCTTGCGCGCAATCTCGATGACCTCGTTGTCGTAGCAATAGAGACCCGTGACCGCCCAGCGCGAGGCCGGTTTCGCCGGTTTCTCGATAATCCGCACCGCCCGCCCAGATTCATCCATTTCGACGATGCCATAGCGCTCTGGCTCGCGCACCTTGTGCGCAAAGATCGTCGCACCAGTAGGCCGAGTCACTGCTGATCGCAGCATCTCGGTCAGCCCGTGACCGTAAAAGATGTTGTCGCCCAGAATCAGCGTGCAGCGGTCGCTGCCGACGAAATCGCGCCCAAGGATAAACGCATCGGCCAATCCGCGTGGATGCATTTGCACAGCGTAATTCAGCGAAACACCCCACTGGCGGCCGTCTCCGAGAAGCTGGCAATACTGTCTGTTGTGCTCGGCGGTGGTGATTATGAGAATATCCCGGATGCCGGCCAAAAGCAGTGTCGACAGCGGATAGTAAATTAACGGCTTGTCATAGATTGGAAGCAACTGTTTGCTCACGCAAACCGTCGATGGATAGAGGCGCGTACCGCTGCCGCCCGCCAGGACTATGCCTTTGACGTTCACTCAGAAACTCTCCGTTTCAGTATTGCCGGTATCACCTGAGGCAGCCGTGCCGCCCATGATGACGCCTCGATATCGAAGGTCCGTTCGATCTTGCCGGTGTCCAGCGCGCAGTAGCGCGGGCGCCGCGCTGCTCCCGGGTACTGGTCGGCACGAATCGCGTGCAGGCTCGGCGTCGCTTCGCCACATTCGGCGCTGACATTGAAGATCTCCTCCGCAAATCCAAACCATGTCACAGCCGGCTGGCCGCAAAAGTGGTAGGTCCCCCAAATATTCAGCTGCCTTCCGTCGGTGATGGATTGTACGACGCGAACAATCGCCGCGGCGATGTCCTCCGCCGCCGTCGGACACGACCATTGGTCGCTTACTACGTCGAGACTCTCGCGCTCTTTCCCGAGGCGAAGCATGGTCTTGACGAAATTGCTGCCAAATTCGCTGAACACGCTAGCCGTGCGAATGATGACGTGTTCGCGTAGGCAATTCCGTACTGCAGTTTCGCCTTTTAGCTTGCTGACGCCGTAATGGTTCATCGGGGCGGGCGCTTGATCCTCCGAATAGGCCGAGCTCAGCGCTCCGTCGAAGATGTAATCGGTCGATAAATGAATCAGCGGGATACCCAGCGCAGCGCAGCGCCGGGCAAGGACTGCTGGACCCTCCGCATTCACGAGCGTCGCACGATCCTGTTCACTCTCGGCGCGATCGACGGCGGTATATGCCGCCAGGTTAATCACCGCGTCGAGCGGTCCTGCGATCTTCTCGGTTACTTCGCTCTCATTGCCGATGTCCAGGCTTTCATGCGAATGCGCAATTAAATAAGTTCCGGGCGGCCATCCTGCGCGCTGGACCTCGCACCCAACCTGCCCTGCGGCCCCGGTCAGCAGCACCTTCATGAATCCATCCGCATACTATTAGATGCGTCGGCTGTACCGAGTCGTTCACCGCTATAGCTGCACTCGCGGATACGCGACCACCAATTCCGATGGTCGATATACCATTTGATCGTTTTATATAACCCCGAGTCGAACGTTTCTTGAGGAAACCACCCCAGATCGCTCTGGATTTTCGTCGCGTCGACGGCGTAGCGATGATCGTGGCCGGGCCGATCCGTCACGAAAGTGATTAGCGAGCGGCGCGGCTCACTACCAACGCCGATAATTTCATCCACGTAATCGCAGATTTGCTGGACGACTTCGAGATTCGTTCGTTCCGCGCCGCCGCCGATGTTGTACGTCTCTCCCGGCCCGCCTTCGAAACATACTTTCAGCAGGCCGCGTACATGGTCCTCGACGTAAAGCCAATCGCGTACATTGTCGCCACGGCCGTAAACCGGCAGCGCCTCTCTCAGCATCGCTTTACTGATGATTAGAGGAATCAGCTTCTCCGGAAACTGATAGGGTCCGTAGTTGTTCGAGCAATTGCTAACGACTACCGGGAGTCCGTAAGTGCTGAACCAAGCCCGCGCCAGATGATCCGACGCGGCTTTGCTGGCTGAATAGGGAGAGTTCGGCTGATAAGGCGTCGTTTCAGTGAAGCTGCCTTGCGGTCCCAACGAGCCGAAGACCTCGTCGGTGGAGACATGGTGAAAACGAAACCGGTGTTGGCGCGCGGTATCGAGCGTCATCCAATAGTCCTGTGTCGCCTTCAACAGGTTAAACGTACCAACGATATTCGTCTGGATGAATCCGCGTGCGTTGTCGATCGAGCGGTCAACATGCGACTCCGCGGCCAGATGCATGATGGCGTCCGGCTGGTACTGCTCCAGCAAGTAGTTCATCCGATGCAGGTCGCAGATATCGGCCTGTTCAAAACGATAGTTTGGCCGGCCCATGGCAAGAATCGCGCTTTTCCGATCAGCGGCGTACGTCAACTTGTCGACATTCACGACAAAATTGTCCGCAGCGGCCAGTAGATGACGCACCAGCCACGACCCAATAAACCCAGCGCCACCAGTTACGAGAACTTTCCTCACGAGCTACTCCACGGTCGGTTCCAATAAAGGCCATAATCAACAATGTGGGTTGAGAGAGATGAGCAGTGCTTCATCCAGATTCGCTGGCCGAATACTCGAAAAACGGTGGCAGCTCGGAGAAACCCGGATACTCCCCGTCGCGCGCCGAAAGCAGCACGGCGTGCGGCAATACCCCCCACTCGATGCACAGGTCGGGATCGTTCCAACGAATCCCGCGCTCATGCAAGGGCGAATAATAGTTAGAGACCTTGTATAAAACAACCGTCTCATCTTCCAGCGTGCAAAAGCCATGAGCAAATCCACGTGGCACAAAAAGCTGCTCACAGTTACTTTCGGACAGGAGGTAAGACACGTGCTGCCCGAATGTC
>Ga0105240_10006160_pt1 | contig 17682 bp, 15 predicted proteins | sample KBSC54metaG_FD_80426 | JGI IMG/M metagenome (GOLD analysis project Ga0105240, IMG submission 80426) | Corn rhizosphere microbial communities from Kellogg Biological Station, Michigan, USA - KBS C5-4 metaG | ecosystem: Host-associated > Plants > Roots > Rhizosphere > Soil | place: Michigan, USA...
CCCCGGCGCACGGAACAAAGCCAATCCCCCGGCGCGCGGAACAAAGCCAATCCCCCGGCGCACGGAACAAAGCCAATCCCCGGCGCACGGAACAAAGCCAATCCCCGGCGCACGGACAAAGCCAATCCCCGGCGCACGGAACAAAGCCAATCCCCCGGCGTACGGAACAAAGCCAATCCCAGGCGTACGGAACAAAGCCAATCCCCGGCGCACGGACAAAGCCAATCCCCGAACCCAATCCCTCCACCAACGGCGAACGATCACTAGCTGAGCGCCGACGCTGACGGCTGAAAGCTGATCGCTGACAGCTATTCCACCACCGACAGCACCACCCGCGACGGCAACTTCGCCGAGCAGTACACCCGCTGCGTCGCCGTCACGAAATCACTCGCCTTCGCCGTATAAATGCTCGGCACGTACTTCTGCGGATTCCGATCGATCAGCGGAAACCACGTCGATTGCACCTGCACCATCACCCGATGTCCCTTCAAAAACACGTGATCGTGATCGCGCAGCGGAATCGTGAACTGGGTCGGCTTGCCCGCGGCCAGCGGCTCGGGATGCTCGTAGCTCTTGTTGTACCGCCCGCGCCGCACTTCCATCGCGATCGGCAACTCGTACCCGTTCAGGGAATGCCCATACTCCCCGGGCGCCGGCCCATCTTCCGCCTTCCAGGCATCTTTCACCGCGTCGTCCGGATAGACGTCGATCAGCTTCACCACAAAGTCGCTGTCCGTGCCCGATGTCGACGCGAACAGCTCGGCCGCCAGTTGCCCCGTCACGGTGAGGTCGCGATCCAGCGGCGCGCTCACGAAGCTCAGCACGTCCGGCCGGTGATCCACGAACCGCTGGTCGGCTACTTCCCACGTCCGCCAGTCGCCATTCGGGTAAGTCGGCGAGATCGGACGCTGCCGGTACGGCACCGGATTCGCCGGATCGGAAACGTACTGCGCAAACTCCGCCCCGCTCGCCCCCGGCGCATCGAACGACAGCGTCCCGTCCGCGTGCAGATATAGGTTGCGGCTCTTCGCCTGCTTCGGCGGCCACACGTCGTACTGCTTCCACGTGTTCGACCCCGATTGGAACGTGCTCACCTTCCACGCCGCCTTGTCGCCCTTGCCATGCAGGAAGTACCGGAAGAACGGCGCCTCGATATTCTCGCGGAATTCGCGCGCCGTCTCGTGCCCGCCGAACGTCACCTGCCCGATCGATTCCCCTTTCGCGGCCTGCCACTCGCCGTGAAACCACGGACCGGCCACCATCAGATTGTTCCCCTGCGGATCGCTCTCGGCGCTGTTGCGGAAAATCCTCCACGGCCCCCACGGGTCTTCCTGGTCCCAGAAACCGGCCACGTTCAGATTCGGCACAGGACTCGAATGCAACTGGTTGACCCACGCCTCGCGCTTCCAGAACGCGTCGTAATCGGGATGCTCCACCGTGTCGTTCCAGAACGGAATCGTGTTGTGCAGGTACTTCGCATTCACCGCCGAGATCGGCCCCAGCTTCAGGTACCACTCGTATGCGTCGTATGTGTCGAACTTGAAGTGCGTATTCTCGTTCTTGTCCGACTGCTCCATCACCGAATACTCCAGCGCGTAGCTCAAACGCAGCGCGCCATACCGGTGCATGTCGTCGTTCATCCACTGGTCGACCGGCGACGCCTGCTCCGACACCGCCTTCAGCGCCGGATGCGGATGCAACAGGGTCAGTCCCGCGGTCAGCCCGTCGTAAGACACTCCGAAGATCCCCACGCGGCCGTTGTTGTTCGGCACGTTCTTCACCAGCCAGTCGATGGTGTCATACGCGTCCGTAGTCTCGTTGGTGTCCTTGGGATCGGCCAGGTTCACTTGCGAGGACAGCTTGAACCCGCCTTCCGATTTGAACCGCCCGCGCAGATTCTGCTGCACCAGAATGTAGCCGTCGGCCATCAGCTCTTTCAGCGACGGCGCAATCGATTTCGGCGCTTCCGACGGAACACCATACGGCGTCCGCTTCAGCAGGATCGGCAGCGGCTTGTCCTGGTCCGCCGGCGTGAGGATGACGGTCTGCAGATGGACTCCGTCGCGCACCGGGATCATGACTTCCTGGTAGCGGAAGATGGGTTTTTCCGATTGCGCGCCGCAGACCAGCGCAACCGCGCAGACGGCCGTCAGAACTCTCGCGAACTGTCGCATGCTGCCTCCCCGAGTCGATGAATTATAGCAAGTTACACTGAAAACACATGGACAAGCAGACGTTCGGATTGGTGGTGCACGCCGTCGGCACCACCGGAGTGCTCCACCAGTTGAGCGGCGTCATCGCGCGCCACGAAGGCGACATCACCTCTGTCGAAATCCTGGTGAACCGCCCGGAGGAGGCCCGCACGTACTTCGAGGTGATCCTGCCGGCAGGCGTCGATGGGCTGATCGAAGATCTCCGATCGCTGCCGATCGTCCGCGGTGTCGAACTCGTCAAGACCCTGCAGGCCATCTACGGCAAGCGCATCATCATTATGGGTGGCGGTGCGCAGGTGGGACAGGTGGCCATCGGCGCCGTATCCGAAGCCGACCGCCACAACATTCGCGGCGAGCACATTTCGGTGGACACCATCCCGCTGGTGGGCGAGCAGAAACTGGCCGACGCCGTCCGCGCCGTCGCCCGCCTGCCCCGCGCCAAAGCTCTCGTCCTGGCCGGATCGCTCATGGGCGGCGACATCGAGGCCGCCGTGCGCGAAGTCCGCCAGCAGGGCCTCATGGTAATCAGTCTGAATATGGCCGGCAGCGTTCCTGAGGCCGCCGATCTCGTGGTCACCGACCCCGTCCAGGCCGGTGTCATGGCCGTGATGGCGGTTGCCGACACCGCCAAGTTCACCCTCGAACGCCTGAAGCGCCGCGTGTTCTAATCGACTTTACAACGCCGGCCGCAGCTGGCTGAACTCGAACTGCGTCGGATCCAGCCCGCGCGATTGCAGCATCTTCACGCACTCTGCCAAGCTATCCCCGATCGCTTCGATGCGGCGATAAGGTGCGGTTGCCGGAGTATAGATCTCCAGCGCGATGTACATACCCAGCAAGGCAGCCCGTTCCTCCAGCGTGAGGCGGTCGGGTGAGCGGCCAATGGCGCGCTGAGCATTCGATGCGGTGGTGGCGGACATTCCAGCGAGAATTGTAGCAAAGTGGCGCGTGCTATCCCGCGATCGAGCGGTACAGTGCGTCCACAATGAACCAATACATAGGACCGGCCTGCGGTTTGATCCATGCCAGATAGACCGGACCGTATTGCGATATGTTGCTCACGCTCTGCTTCCGCAGCCCCTTGAAGCCGCCGGCGAAATGCTTCTCCTGCAGAAGTTCGTGATCCTCGGCGCGATACACGCGGATCTCGATATTCAAGTTGAGATCGTCGCCTGCCTGCGCCTGGCATGCCGCGCCGGGCTGAATCTCCACCGTGACCTGCGCGTCGGCATCCGTGGGCTTCGCAACCTGCGCGATCTCGATCAAACCTTTGCCGGACGCCCGCCCATAGTCCACGATCTCCTTCGCCGTGGCTGCGTCGAGCGCCAGGTTCGTGACCTCCTGCTTCAACTCGCCCGGTTGCATGAAGCACGAACTGATCAATGCTCCGGCGGCAACGATCGCGTCTAATGCCACCCGCGGCCGCGCAGGTTGTGGCAGCGCCTGGATGGCCGCCGTGTGATCGCCGCGGCCCGCCGGATCCAGCACCGCAAGCCCATACGCCGTGTATCCCGCTTTATCCCGTGTCTCGGCCCGCGAGCCGTTGGACAGCAGCAGTTTCACCGTGTCCGCGTGGCCGTGCTGTGCCGCGAGCATCAATGGCGTGCGTCCCCGTTTGTCGTGCGCATCCACGGGAGCGCCCTTGCCCAGTAGCGCTGTAACTTCCGGATTCTTGCCCTCCGCAGCCGCCGAGAGCAGTTGCGGCCCAAGATCGGCCCCCAGAACAGGCCAAACGGAAAGCACCAGGATCGACAGCAGCAAGCGCATCTAACTCCAATTTACCCCGCGCGCCGTTAGTGCATCGCGACGCCTTCGGCGTGATGCTTGGGCCGCTTCATCACCAGCAACAACGGCAGCACCAGGAGAAACACGATCGCCAGCGCCAGGAACGTATCCACGAACGCCTGCATGGACGCCTGCCGCTGCACGATTCCCCAGAGAGCCGCGTAGGATTGTTGCGAAGCTGTCACCGGATCCGACCCGTGCGCCATCATGTTTCCCTGCAGACTGTTGGTCAACTGGCGCGTCTGCCAGCTATAAGGTGTGACGTGGGCGCCCAGCACGTTGGTGTGGACCTGCTGACGGCGGAACAGGTAAGTGGTGGCTCCCGCGATCCCCACACTGCCGCCCAGGTTGCGCATCAGGTTGAACATGCTGGTGGCGTTGCCCATCTCTTCTTTAGGGATGGGATCCATGGTCGCCGTGGTCAGCGGCACGAACAGCATCGCCAGCGACGCCCCCTGGATGAACTGCGGCCAGAAGATGTCCCAATACCCCGCCTGCAAATTGAGGCGCGACAGGGCGTAGAGGGTCCACGATGCGCCGCAGAGACCCACTGCCAGCACCTTCCGCGGATCGAACTTGCCGAGCACCGTACCTACCACAGGCATCATGAGGAACGATCCCAATCCGCGCGGCGCCATCGCGATCCCGGCCTCCAGCGCCGGATAGCCCAGCAGGGTCTGCAGGAAGATCGGCACCAGCAGCATGCTGCCATACAACACGAAGCCCAGCACCGTCATCAGGAAAACGCCCGCGCTGTAGGTCCGGTTCTTGAACACGCGCAGGTGCACTACCGGGTCGCGCGCTCGCAATTCCCGCAGCACAAATGCGATCAGCGACCCGGCCGCCAGGAACGCCAGAAAGAGTATCCAATTGGAGCTGAACCAGTCTTCTTCCTGTCCCTTATCGAGCACGATCTGCAGCGCGCCGACGCCCACCGCCAGCATGCCCATCCCCCAGAAGTCGATGCCGCGGCCGGAACGCCGGATGTACGGCGGATCGAAGATAAACAACCGCGTCATGACCACCGACGCCAGTCCTACCGGGAGATTGATGTAGAAGACCCATCGCCAGCTATAGTTCTGTGTCAGCCAGCCGCCGATCACCGGACCGAGCATCGGCGCCACAACAATGCCGAGTCCCCAAAACGCCATGGCCTTCCCGCGATCCTGCGGCGGAAAAGCCTCCAGCATGACGGCCTGCGAAAGAGGCTGCAGCGCGCCGCCGGTCGCGCCCTGAATGATGCGGAAGAAGATGAGCGCCGGCAGTGTCGGCGCCAGTCCGCATAACACCGAAGCCGCGGTGAAGCCAAAGACCGCGGCCGTCAAGGTCCGCTTCCGCCCGAAGTAGTTCGCGATCCAGCCGGTCATCGGCAGGATGATCGCGTTGGCTACAAGATAGGATGTCAGCGCCCACGCCGCCTCGTCCACGCTCGCCGAAAGACTGCCGGCGATATGCGGCAGCGACACGTTGACCACGGTGGTGTCCAACACCTCCATAAAGGTGGCGAACATCACGGCGACTGCAACGATCCACGGGTTTACATAGGGCTGCTCTGGGGCAGACGGCATCCGTTATTCTCATGATGCCTGAAAACCCGACAAAGATGCGAAGCGCGCGGTTGGAATATCTACGTTTGGAACTTCGCACAGTCGTTTGGCGTCGAATAATGCTGGAGGCGTTATGCCCGCCAGCTTCGTCGGTCGGCCGCCCATGGCCTTGCGCGGGCTGCTCTATCTGGCAGCCCTGATTGTGCCCGACCACGAACGCGACGCCTGGCGCACGCGTCGTCACGCGCTGCTCGAAAGCCTCCTGACCCTGGCACTCCGCGGCGAACTGGCAGGCAAGGAAGCGGCCTGCATCGCCTGGTGGTGCCGCCGCACTTTCGCCGATGCTCTTACCGCCCGCTGGGGGACATGCGATCTGCGAAGCTGTGCGCGAGGACCGGCCTTCCTCGTAGGCGCGGCCTGCTCCGTTCTTGTACTCCTCGCAGTCTGCACTCACGGACTGGCAGTCACGCGGTCGCTGCTGACCTTATTAGGCCGCGTCCCGCAGCATGGCTTTACCGACCGTCTGATGGGCAACCTTTTACCCTTCGTGTTTGCGCTCGCCACTGCGTTCATGGCGTCCGCCGGCCGCATTTCTCTGCGCGGCCGCGGCTGCCGCTACATCGCGTTCCTGCTGCTCAAGATGACGCTACTCACCACCATCATGCTGCTGCTTTGGATCGAAGGCGGCGCGGCCCTCCGCGCTTCTCTGCCGAACGCTCCTCTTCGAGTATTGATCGGCGGTGTCCTCCTCACCGTCGCCCTCGTCGTGAGTTTCGATTGGGTGATCCTCTGGGGACTGGCCGATCAGCATCACCGCTGCCCCGTCTGCCTGCGCCGTCTGGTGATGCCTGTACGGATCGGGTCGTGGGCCAGTGTCTTCGAGCCCGTCACTACCGAATGGCTCTGCGACACAGGCCACGGCTTGCTCTCGATGAGCGAGACCGAAACAGGTCACCCCGATTCCTGGACCACGCTGCAGCCCGAGCCCGCCGTTTTTGTCGAAATGCATTTGCGGTAAGCTGTAGATGAGGGAATTTTTCGCCAGAAATTCGCCTCAACACCACCCTCTGGTGAGGTTGACTGCCCCTTTACTGGAGTGCTAACCTGTACTCCTTAAAGACACCCGTCTCTCCGAAATCGCATGGACGAAATTCTTTCACAGCTTGGTCAGCTCTTGCTACGGGCGGTGCCTACCTTTGCACTCGTTGTGGTTCTCCACTTCTATCTGAAGTACATGTTCTTTGCGCCCCTGCACAAGGTGCTGCACGAGCGCTACGAGGCCACCGCAGGCGCCAAGAAACTCGCCGAAGAGAGCCTCGAACGCGCATCGAAGAAGACAGCGGAATACGAACTGGCGATGCGCAGCGCCCGCGCCGAGGTCTACCAGGCGCAGGAGCAGGTGCACAAGCAATTGCAGGAGCGCGAAGCCACCGAGTTGGCCGAAGCTCGCGTCCGTACCGAAGCCCTCATCCAGGAAGCTCGCGCGGCGCTCGGCAAGGATGTCGATGCCGCCAAAGCCAGCCTGTCGCACGATAGCGAAATCCTCGCCAATCAGATTGCCGACGCCGTGCTTCGCCGGAGTGCCGCATGAAGAAGCTGATCCTCGTGTTGCTGATCGGTGGCGGATTCTTCGCCGGGTACGCGCAGACTCCCGAGAAGCGGACCACCGCGCTCGAGCGTGCCTCCGAAACGCCGGCCGAGGGCGAACACGGCAACCTGGAACTCTGGAAGTGGGCCAACTTCGCGCTGCTGGCGGTGGGACTCGGCTATCTGGTCAAGAAGAATGCCGGGCCGTTTTTCGCCGCCCGCAACCTGCAAATCCAGCAGGACATGCTGGACGCGCAGGAAGCCCGTGCCGCTGCCGAAAAGCGCGCCGCCGATGTGGACCGCCGGCTCGCCAACCTGGCCGCCGAGATCGCCTCGCTGAAAGCCGAGTCGCAGGCGGAAGCGCACTCTGAAACGCAGCGCAGCATGCAGCACACCGCTGCCGAAATCGCCAAGATCCAGGCCCATGCCGAGCGGGAAATCGCGAGCGCCGGCAAGGCCGCTCGCATGGAATTGAAGCGCTACTCGGCCGAGCTGGCCGTTGAACTCGCCGAACAGAAAATCAGCGCCCGAATGACGGGGGAGGCGCAGGATAACCTGGTGCGCGGCTTTGTCCACGACCTGGAACATCCTGCTTCCTAAAACTAACCAATGACACTTTCAGCCGTAGCGACCCGATACGCGAACGCCCTCGCCGACGTAGTCACCGCCGGAGGCGCGGCGCTCGCCGGAGTGCCGCAGGAGTTGCGGTCGTTCGAATCCACGCTGAGTTCTTCGCCGGAACTGCTGAATGCGCTGATCACTCCCGCCGTGCCGGCGAGCCGCAAGAAGGCAGTCGTCGGACGAGTCGCCCAAGCGCTGCAGCTTTCCAAAATCTCGCAGAATCTCCTCTTTGTGCTGATCGACAAGCGGCGCATTTCGTCCCTGTCCGGCATTCTGCACAGCTTTGAATTGATATTGGATGAACGGATGGGCTTCGCGCGGGCTAACGTATCCTCGGCACGCGAGCTCAGCGAACCGCAGCGTGCCGCGCTGACCGCGGAACTCGAGCGGCTCACCGGCAAACGCATCCGCATGCACTTCGCGGTGGATGGCGGCTTGATCGGCGGCGTGGTAGCACGCATCGGATCCACGGTTTATGACGGCAGCGTGCGCGGCCAACTGGAAACGTTGGAACGCCGGCTGTCTTCGGAAGGTTAATCGGAACGGAAGAAATTATGGCTCATATTCGAGCGGATGAAATAACCAGTATCCTCCGCCAGGAGATCGAGAACTACGAGCGTGCCATCGACGTTACCGAGGTCGGCTCGGTGATCTCGGTGGGCGACGGTATCGCGCGCATCCATGGCCTGGAGAAGGTCATGGCCGGCGAGCTGATCGAATTCCCGCACAACGTGGCCGGCATCGCCATGAACCTGGAAGAAGACCAGGTGGGCGCGGTTCTGCTCGGCGATTTCGCCGAGATCAAAGAAGGCGACGAAGTGAAGCGCACCGGCCGCATCATGTCGGTGCCCGTCGGCGAAGCGATGATCGGCCGCGTGGTGAACGCCCTCGGCCAGCCCATCGACGGCAAGGGTCCAATCCAAACCACGCAGTTCAACCCGGTCGAGCGCCTGGCGCCCGGCGTGGTCGCGCGGCAACCCGTGAAGGAACCGATGCAGACCGGCATCAAGGCTATCGATGCCATGATTCCGATCGGCCGCGGACAGCGCGAGTTGATCATCGGCGACCGTCAGACCGGTAAGACCGCCATCGCGCTCGACGCCATCATCAACCAAAAGGGCGGCGACATGATCTGCATCTATGTCGCCATCGGCCAGAAGCGTTCCACGGTCGCACAGGTAGTGAAGACGCTGGAAGACCACGGCGCCATGGATTACACCATCGTCGTTTCGGCCTCGGCGTCCGACCCCGCCCCCATGCAATACCTCGCGCCGTTCTCCGGCACGGCCATGGGCGAGTACTTCCGCGACACCAAGCGCCACGCGCTGTGCGTCTACGACGATCTTTCGAAGCACGCCGCGGCGTATCGCGAGATCTCGCTGCTGCTGCGCCGTCCTCCGGGGCGCGAAGCGTTTCCCGGCGACGTGTTCTATCTCCACAGCCGGCTGCTGGAGCGCGCCGCGAAATTGAACAACGAACTCGGCGCCGGATCTTTGACTTCGCTGCCGTTTATCGAAACGCAGGCCGGCGACGTGTCGGCGTACATCCCGACCAACGTCATCTCGATTACCGACGGCCAGATCTTCCTCGAGTCGGACTTGTTCAACTCGAACGTCCGCCCGGCCATCAACGTCGGCATCAGCGTCAGCCGCGTCGGCGGTAACGCGCAGACTAAGGCCATGAAGTCCATCGCCGGCAGCTTGCGCCTGGACCTGGCGCAGTATCGCGCCCTGGCAGCGTTCGCCAAGTTCGGCAGCGACCTCGACAAGGCGTCGATGGATCAGCTCAATCGCGGCAACCACCTGGTCGAAATTCTCAAGCAGGGCCAGTATCAGCCGCTGCCCATCGAAAAGCAGATCATGATCATCTTCGCCGGCACCAAGGGATATCTCGACGATCTGCCGGTCGAAAACTGCCGCAAGTTCGAAGAGGAACTGTACCGCTTCGTGGACAACGCGCATCGCGGCCTGTGGGATGAAATCCGCACCAAGAAGGCGCTCGACGACCAACTGCGCGGCAAGGTGACTCAGGTAATCGAAGAATTCAAGGCGCGGTTCGTGGCCGAGCAACCCGCGGCAGGGGCACATGCCTAGTCTGATCGACATCCGGCGGCGCATCCGCTCCGTCAAGAACACCCAGCAGATCACCAAGGCCATGAAGATGGTCTCGGCGGCTAAACTGCGGCGTGCGCAGGACCGGGTGATCGCGTCGCGGCCTTTCGGAGCGCTGCTGCGGAAGGTGCTGGCCAACGTGGCCGCGGCGGTTTCGGCCGACGAGAGTGCCGGCAAGAACCGCCTGTTGGCGCGGCGTCCCGAAAAGGACGTGCTGATCGTTCTGATCAGCGGCGATAAGGGCTTGGCCGGCGCGTTCAATTCCAACACCATCAAAGGCGCGCAACGGTTCATGCAGGAGAACCCCGAGACCCGCGTGCAGTTGGAACTGATCGGACGCAAGGGCCGCGACTTCTTCCGCAAGCGCGGCGCGGCCATTCACGGCGAACATATCGGACTGGCCGCCAAGGTGGTCTACGACGACGTGGCGACGATCGCGCGGCGGGCCATTGAGATGTACTGCAACGAAGAAATCGATGCGGTGTATCTCATTTATAACGAGTTCAAGAGCGTAGTCGCGCAAAAGCTGGTGCAATCGCGCGTCCTGCCGGTGGAGTTGCCGCAGGAGCAGGCCCCGGTGGATTACATTTTCGAGCAGCCCCCCGCCGAGATGCTGAACGCGCTGCTCCCGAAGTACGTGGAGATGGAATTTTATCGTGCGCTGCTGGAATCGGCAGCGGCGGAGCATGCCGCCCGCATGACGGCCATGGAGGCAGCAACCTCCAACGCCGGCGAAATGATCGAAAAGCTGACGCTGTATATGAACCGCGTCCGCCAGGCCAGCATCACCAAGGAAATCATCGAAGTGGTCAGCGGCGCCGCAGCCGCCGAGTAAGGAAGCGATATGGCAACAACTACAAGTTCACTGGTAGTCGGAAAGGTCGTCCAGGTGGCTGGCCCGGCCGTCGATTGCGAGTTCCCCGAAGGTCACATTCCCCTGGTTTACACCGCCATCCGGGTGGTCAGCGAGGGATTCCAGGTACCCGATCCCATCGACATCATCTGCGAAGTACAGCAGCACATCGGAGAGGGCCGCGTCCGCACTGTCGCGCTGCAGCCCACCGAAGGTCTGGTGCGCGGGATGAAGGCCATCAGCCTGGGGCATCCGGTGATGGTGCCCGTGGGACCCGAAACCCTAGGCCGCGTGCTCAACGTGATCGGCGAGCCGGTGGACCAGATGGGTCCCGTCAACGCCAAACTGCACTATCCGATTCACCGCCCGTCGCCGTCTTTTGAAGACCAGTCGACGCGTCTCGAAATGTTCGAGACCGGCATCAAAGTCATCGACCTGCTGGAGCCGTACCTCCGCGGCGGCAAGATTGGACTGTTCGGCGGAGCCGGCGTCGGCAAGACCGTCATCATTATGGAGCTGATCAACAACATCGCCATGAAGCACGGCGGCGTTTCGGTCTTCTCCGGCGTGGGCGAACGCACCCGCGAAGGCAACGATCTTTGGCTCGAAATGCAGGAATCCGGCGTGATCGATCCGCATGACTACACCAAGTCCAAGTGCGCCTTGATCTACGGCCAGATGACCGAGCCCCCCGGGGCGCGTCTGCGCGTCGGTCTGACCGGGTTAACGGTCGCCGAATATTTCCGTGACGAAGAGCACCAGGACGTCCTGCTGTTCATCGACAACATTTTCCGATTCACCCAGGCAGGCTCGGAAGTATCGGCGCTGCTTGGCCGCATGCCTTCCGCCGTGGGTTACCAGCCCAATCTGGCCACCGAAATGGGCGAACTCCAGGAACGCATCACGTCCACCAAGAACGGGTCGATCACCTCGGTACAGGCCATTTATGTGCCCGCCGACGACTATACCGATCCCGCTCCGGCCACCGCCTTCGCTCACCTCGACGCGACGACGAACCTCTCGCGCGACATCGCGGCGCTGGGCATCTATCCGGCCGTCGATCCGCTGGCTTCCACATCGCGCATTCTCGATCCGCTGATCATCGGCAAGGAACACTACGAGGTCGCGCAGTTGGTAAAAGGCATTCTGCAGCGGTACAAGGATCTGCAGGACATTATCGCCATTCTGGGTATCGACGAACTGTCCGACGAAGACAAGCTGGCGGTCTCGCGTGCCCGTAAAATTCAACGTTTCCTGTCGCAGCCGTTCCACGTGGCCGAGCAGTTCACCGGCATCGCCGGCAAGTACGTCAAACTGGCCGACACAATGCGCGGCTTCCGCGAAATCGCCGAAGGCAAGCACGACGCGATTCCCGAACAGGCGTTCTACATGCAAGGCACGATCGAAGAAGTGCTGGAACGCGCCGAAGCCTTGAAGAGGGCCTGACGATGGCCGATCAGATTGACCTGGAAATCGCCACTCCCGAACGCCTGCTGGTCAAAGAGCAGGTGAACGAGATCCAGATTCCCGCCAAGAACGGCTATCTGGGGATCCTGCCCGGCCACGCTGCGCTGTTGAGCCAGTTGGGCACTGGCTTCCTCAGCTACACGGCTGGAAATCGCAAGCGATACCTTTCCCTCCACGGCGGGTTTGTGGAGGTGCTTCCCAATCAGGTCCGCGTTTTGGCCAACATCGCCGAACGCGCCGAGGAAATTGATATGGAGCGCGCGCGCAAGGATTTGCAATCCGCTCACGAGCAGGTCATGAATCCCGCGCTCGGCGTTGATCCCGCCGTCGCTCTGGAATCCATGGCCTCCGCGCAAGCCCGCCTCGACGCCGCCGAAAACGAAAAGAAGTAACGCCATCCCCGGCGTGTGCGAATCCTCATAGATCCGCGGGCGCGCTTCGTACGATCCGTCGCGTATGTGCTTTCCGCAACCGCATGGCGGAGTGTAAGCTGCAAAGAGGTCGCGCAATTGCAGCGCGGTGACTCGACAACATGCCACGAAGCGTATTGCCCGGAAAACCGTATCCGCAGGGCGCCACATGGGACGGGACGGGCGTTAACTTTTCGGTCTATTCCGAGGGTGCCAATGCGGTCGAACTCTGCCTCTTCGACGACGCCGATGCCGCCAGTTGCGAGACCATCTCGATCCGCGAATCTACCGGCTACGTCTGGCATTGTTATCTGCCGGGCGTGAAGATCGGACAACTCTACGGCTATCGCGTGCACGGTCCTTACAATCCGGAGCGCGGTGACCGCTTCAATCCCGCCAAACTTCTCATCGACCCCTACGCGCGCGCGCTGGCCGGCGAGATCAACTGGGATGCTCCGGTATTCGGGTACAAGATCGGCGACCCCGCCGAAGACCTGTCGTGCGACACCGGCGACGACGCCTGGGCCGTGCCCAAAAGTGTCGTGACCACGTCGCATTTCGATTGGGAAAACGACCGGCCTCCGCTCACGCCGCTGCACGATTCGGTGCTCTACGAACTCCACGTCAGGGGCTTCACTGCGCGCCACCCCGAGATCCCCCAGGAACTGCGCGGCACGTATGCCGGACTCGCCCATCCGGTTGCCGTCGAGTATCTCAGGAAGCTCGGCATCACGGCGGTCGAGCTAATGCCTGTTCACGAATTTGTCGACGACAAGCACCTCCTCGACAGGGGATTGCGTAACTACTGGGGCTACAACTCGATCAACTTCTTCGCTCCCGAGAGGCGTTATTCCGCGTCCGGCGACCGCGGCGAGCAGATCGGCGAGTTCAAGGCGATGGTGAAGGCGCTCCACCGCGCCGGCATCGAAGTCATTCTCGACGTGGTCTACAATCATACTGCCGAAGGCAATCAGATGGGGCCCACGCTGAGTTTCCGCGGCATCGATAACTCCACGTACTACCGCCTTGCGCCGAAGGATCCGCGCTATTACACGGACTATACCGGGACCGGGAACACGCTCAACGTGCGCCATCCCCAAGTGCTCAAGCTCATCATGGATAGCCTGCGTTACTGGATCGAGGACATGCATGTGGACGGCTTCCGCTTCGATCTCGCCTCAGCGTTGGCCCGCGAACTGCACGAAGTCGACCGCCTCTCCGCGTTCTTCGACATCATCAACCAGGACCCGGTGATCTCGCAGGTCAAACTGATCGCCGAACCCTGGGATGTCGGCGAGGGCGGCTATCAGGTCGGCAAATTTCCCCCGTTATGGGCCGAATGGAATGGCCGCTATCGCGACGTGGTGCGCCGCTACTGGAAAGGCGACGACGGCCAGTTGGCGGAATTAGGATATCGACTCACCGGCTCCAGCGATCTCTACCAGCGCGACGGCCGCCACCCCACGGCCAGCATCAACTTCATCACGGCGCATGACGGCTTTACGCTCAACGACCTGGTCAGCTACGACCAGAAACACAACGAAGCCAACGGCGAGGACAACCGCGACGGCTCCAACGACAATCACTCCTGCAATTACGGTGCGGAAGGTCCCACCGACAATTCCGAAATCAGAGAGACTCGCGAACGCCAGAAGCGCAACTTCCTGTTGACCCTGCTGCTTTCGCAGGGCGTGCCCATGCTCTGCGGCGGCGACGAAATCGGCCGCTCGCAAGAGGGCAACAACAACGCCTACGCGCAGGACAATGAAATCAGTTGGTATTCCTGGGACCTCGACGACCGGGCCAAAGCGCTGCTGGAGTTCACCCGCAAGCTCGTGGAGGTCCGCCGCCAGCATCCCAATCTGCACCGCCGCAAATTCTTCCAGGACCGAGCCATCGATCCCGGTTCCAAACGCCAGCGCGAGATCAACGGCCGCTCCGTGCAGGACATCACCTGGGTCCGTCCGGATGGCAACGAAATGACGCCGGAAGAGTGGCATCAGGGCTGGGTGCGGTGCATCGGTCTGGAACTGAACGGCCGCACTCTCGACGATGTCAACGGCGTGGGCGAACCGATCTCCGACGAAACATATCTCATTCTGCTCAACCCTCATCACGAGGCCATCAAATTCTACATGCCGCCCAAGACCGGCTCGGCGTGGGAGATCGTGCTCGATTCGGCGCGCCTGAATGGTGACGGTAAGCGGCCGATCGCGCCCGGCGAACCGTATGAATTAATCGCGCGCAGTACGGCGCTATTGCGCGAGTTGACGGACTGATGGCCACGTCTGCGCGCAGGTTTCCCATCGGCGCCGAAGTGTTACCCGACGGAGGCGTCAGCTTTCGGGTCTGGGCATCCAGCCGCAAGCGCGTGGAAGTCCTGCTCGATTCGGGCGCAGCTACGGAACTGCAGGCCGAGGCGGGCGGCTACTTCTCCGGTACCGTGCCCGATATCTCGCATGGCGCGCGCTACCGCTATCGCCTGGATGGCGCCGACGCATTTCCCGATCCGGCCTCGCGATTTCAGCCCGACGGCCCCCACGGCCGTTCGCAAGTTGTCGACCCGGGCCGGTTTGCCTGGACAGATTCCGCCTGGCGCGGCGCCTCGCTGCGAGGTCAGGTAATTTATGAAATGCATTGCGGCACGTTCACGCGCGAGGGCACCTGGCAGGCCGCACGCCGGGAATTGGCTGAACTGGCCGCTCTGGGAATCACGGCGATCGAACTCATGCCCGTCTCCGAATTTCCCGGCCGCTTCGGCTGGGGCTACGACGGGGTCGGCTGGTTCGCGCCGGTGAGGCTCTATGGCGAGCCGGACGACCTGCGCCAGTTCATTGACGACGCCCACAACCTGGGAATCGCTGTCGCCCTGGACGTGGTGTACAACCATTTCGGTCCCGACGGGAACTACGTCAAGCAGTTCTCGGAAAGCTACTTCACCGACCGCTACGTAAACGAGTGGGGCGAGGCCATCAATTACGATGGTCCGGACGCCGCCCCGGTGCGCGAGTTCGTCTGCACCAATGCCGCCTACTGGGCGGACGAATATCATTTTGACGGCCTGCGGCTCGACGCCACGCAACAGATCTTCGACAAATCGCCTGAGAACATCATGACCGCGCTGGCCCGCAGTTTTCGCCAAGCGGCGGGCGGGCGCGCCACCTTCATCGTGGCCGAAAACGAAAGCCAGCGCTCCAGCCTTGTCAGGCCGGTGGACAAGGGCGGGCTCGGCCTCGACGGGCTTTGGAATGACGACTTTCATCACACCGTTCGCGTCGGGATAACTGGCCATAACGAGGCGTATTACACCGACTATCACGGCAGTCCTCAGGAACTGGTCTCCGCCGCCAAGTACGGCTATCTTTATCAGGGCCAGCGTTATAAGTGGCAGTCCAAGAGGCGAGGGTCGCCCGCATGGGGCATCGATCCGTGGCAGTTCGTCAATTACATCCAGAATCACGATCAGGTTGCGAACTCCGTTCATGGGGAACGCCTGCGTCGCCTGACTTCGCCCGGCCGGCTGCGCGCCGTCACCGCGCTGACGATCCTTGCGCCCGGTACGCCAATGTTATTTCAGGGCCAGGAATTCGGCGCGTCGCAGCCCTTCCTGTATTTCGCCGATCATCATGCGGAACTGGGAGTCTCGGTGAGGGACGGCAGAATCCAGTTCCTGTCGCAGTTTGCCAGCATGGCGCAGCCCGAAGTCCGTCCCCATTTCCCCGACCCCTGCGATCCCGCCACGTTCGAGCAATGCAAGCTCGATTTCGGCGAACGAATCACTCACGCCGCGGTGTACCAATTGCACAAAGATCTGCTCCGGTTGCGACGCGAGGATCCGGTATTCCGCGCGCAATCGCCGCGCGCGCTGGATGGAGCCGTCCTGGGCGACGAAGCTTTCGCCTTACGGTTCTTCGGCCCCAATGGCGACGACCGGCTCCTGCTCGTCAACCTCGGCCGCGATCTGGTGCTGGACATCGCGCCGGAGCCGCTGTTGGCCCCACCGGAGGGCCGGCTGTGGAGCACCGGCTGGTCCAGTGAGGATCCGGTATACGGCGGTTCCGGAACGGCCCCGCTCGATCACGGAACAGCCTGGAGAATCCCGGGACATGCGGCAGTGATCATGGCTCCGGGCGCGGAGAATGGTCCATGGGAGATTTAAGACGCGTATTGCCGCGGCGGCGGCTGCCTGAACCGGAAGCCGACCCGCATCTACATCAGGAGTGGCTGGTCACCAACGGGCTTGGCGGATATGCTTCGGGAACAGTCGGCGGCGCCATCACGCGGCGTTATCATGGCCTGCTGATCGCCGCGCTGCCCAATCCGCTCGGCCGCATGATGATGCTGAACGGACTCTCCGAGAGGCTTCGCCTTCCCGATCGCAGCGTCTGCTACACAGGCGCGGAGGAGCTATCCGCCGTCCCGCCGGAGAACACTCTGGCGGCCACCGAATTCCGGCTCGAAGCAGGCCTGCCCGTCTGGAAGTACGAGATCGCGGACTTCGTACTCGAGAAGCGACTGCTCATGCCGTACCGGCAGAACACGGTGCACGTCTCGTATCGCCTGCTCGCCGGCACCGGCAAACTTCGCCTGGGATTGCGTCCCGCCATTCACTTCCGCTCGCACGACGCACCGGTCAACCTGGAGAGCACCGGGAAGTACATGCTCACTGTGTGCGAAGATCAGTTCGAGATCACCGGCGACCCTGACTTGCCGTGCCTGCGCCTGCTGGTGCATGGGCCGTCGTCCGCATTTACTTTCGACCGCAAAGAGACTGGTTCGATCCCCTACCCGATCGAACGCAGCCGTGGGTATGAGTGGCAGGGCTCGCTGTGGAGTCCCGGATATTTTCGGTCGGACCTCTCGGCCGGAGACCAACTGACGCTGTTCGCTTCCACGGAAGGTTGGGAAACCGTCCGCGCGCTCAGTGCCTCGGACGCGCTGCAAGCCGAGACTGCGCGCCGCCGCATTCTGCTCGCCACGGCGCCGAAAGAGGCGCAGACCGGGATGGGCGCGGAGTTGGTGTTCGCCGCCGACCAGTTCCTCATCACGCCTGTCGGCCGCGTGGAGGACGCCGCCCGGGCTAAAGCC
>Ga0105240_10006161_pt1 | contig 17677 bp, 15 predicted proteins | sample KBSC54metaG_FD_80426 | JGI IMG/M metagenome (GOLD analysis project Ga0105240, IMG submission 80426) | Corn rhizosphere microbial communities from Kellogg Biological Station, Michigan, USA - KBS C5-4 metaG | ecosystem: Host-associated > Plants > Roots > Rhizosphere > Soil | place: Michigan, USA...
ATTGTTGCTCCTGCAAAAGTTACTGGTGGAACTGTAACTGCTGGCCGTGTAGCTTCTGGAGTTAGTGCATCACAAGGTCAAATTATCGGCGTTGTTTTGCAAGCGGCGGCAGGTGCAGGAGTGGTCGTTCTAATGAATATCTCGTATCAATAAAACTTTTAATAGCTGAGTTTAAAATGCGACTGCCCTTACTAATTGGTGCCGGGGCTAAGACTTCCAAAGGTGGAGCGAAAGTTAGGCTTCATAATGGGGTTTGGAGACTCGTGTTGCACGGCGTGAAAGATTCTAAACTTGCTTTGCAACACGAGTCCGTCGTAACTCCATGTGAGGAAGGAAAGATAATTCAGGGACCATCGACGGTTGATATATTCTTTTTAGAGAGGGGAACAGAAACTAATATTTCTGTGTTTGCGGAATTACAACCAGCCCATTAATTATAACTGCTTCGTTCGGGAGAAGATATGTCGCTTGACCTAATTCAGTTAAGAGACGAACTAAGGGTACATTTAGGGTTAGATGATAATGATCTTCCAGACCCAGATGCAGATTTGCTACTTAACCGTGCCTATTGGGAACTGTTAGACAAGTTTCCATTTCGAGAAAAGGAAGTCTCTGGAACGTTTCAAACTGTTGTTGGAACGGCAATTTATGGGATGCCGAGTCCATTTGAGGCATTACGACAACTCTCGATTGAAGATTTAGAAACAGGTCAGCATACTCCACTCAAAAGAATGACGGTTTATGAATATGAAAAACTATTCGTAAATCAAACAACCCTAAAGTCAAAACCGTGGGGATACGTTAGAGAAAGTTGTTCGGCTAAGTTGTATCCAACACCAGATCAAATCTATACTCTTACAATTAAATATTGGACCACTCTTGCTGATTTAGTTAATGACACCGATACGCCGCCCATTCCCCAAGTATGGCATGAGATTATCCTTTATGGTGGCTTGTGGCGTGGTTATGTGCGGCTTGGTGATTTATCTAGATCAGCTCAAATTGAAGCTAAACAAGCAACATTGATTAATACAATTACGCCAACCGAAGGTAAAGAGGAATTTGATTCTCACACGGCTGGTGTAGAAGTTCTCGGTAGAGATTACGAACAGACTGGTATTCCTGACGCCTCAGCTAGACAATCTAATTGGTTATGGAATCATAGGTAATGTCTTGTCCAAACCAACCAACGTTAAATTTAGAAGTTTGCCCACCTGCTATAACGCCGGATATAACAGTTTGTCCTGGTCCTGTATCTGAATCTATTACAGTTTGTCCACCTTCAATAGCTGTAACCAATCCACAGTCAGTTCCACCAGCAAAGCCTAGACCATTATTCAATAATCAATTTTTATTCAATAATACAATCTTGTTCGGTGCTTAAATATGGCAACGATCAGTTGGATTCAATTTAATGAGCCGGTTGTTGCAATGGGATTAGCCGGTGTGGCTGATGTTGCAAATAGGCCGCTCAGACAATTAATGGCTGCGTCTGGAGATGGACCAGATGGTCCAGTTCTAGGTTATTCTAAACCTGGACATACTCATGATTGGTCAGATATTGTTTCAGGAAAGCCAACGACATTAGCTGGTTATGGAATTACGGACGGCTTAACGGTGGCTCAAGGTGATGCTAGATATGTTCAGGTTGTTCCTGTTCCTACAACAGTTGCTGTAGATCATATCGCAGTAATCCCAACATCTATAACTTTAACTATTACACCACCACAAACTCAAGTATCTGTAGACCATATTGTTGTTTCCCCAACAACTATTTCTCTTTCACTTCCCGCACCAGTTATTGTTCCAACTACCCCTGGGCAATTAGCACAAATAGGTTTTGCTAGAACTAATTTCAGCGGTATTACTACTACTGATGCTGATTGGGCATATGGTACACCAATCTTTAGGATGAGACTCGCTATTGCGACTGATCCAACAACAATGTTTAGTAGGAATCCAAATGGTAAAGTTGGTCCTTATGCCTTACATGAATTTACAGAATATACAGCTTCGCCTAGTAATGCTGTTGCATGGGGTGATCTAGCAGCAAGTTGGGCGGCAGCAAATGGGAAAAATGTTGAGGGAATCTTCTTACACGCAGCTATTGGGCAGAATAATCAACAAGTCACTATTGCTTCTATTACTGCGTCTGGCTTAGTCACATTCGGTATTAACAACCAAAATAATAAGCAATTTGTAAGTAATGGTTTCACCGTCGGTCAGCAATTCTCGATTACAGGAACTACTAATAGCGATTTTAATACAACAGCAACGATTACAGGAATACCAAGTAACACATCAGTTCAAATTAACCTCACTAGCTCTATTGGGGCAGCAGGCGGAATTATGTTCCGTCCTGGTGATGGTACACTAACATTTGCAAATAGACTTGATACTTCTGGTGAGTCTGAAAGATTCTGGTCGTTAAATCCTGGTTCTCCAGAAGGTAAAGCGTTCTCTATATATCGGTATGGATTGTTACTTGGAACACAGGCTAATATCGTTTTCTTCGATTCACATTCTGTATCTAATCTACAGTGGAAGTCTGTAGAGTATGGGCAAGTTAGCAATGTTCAATATGTAAATGATCTTAGCACGTTACTACAAACTTATCGTGCGACATATCCTGGCACAATTTCTCTACCGAATATTGCAAATTCCGTCACAGCACAAGATGCACAGATGGCGAACGCTCCTGGCGGCTGTCAAAGGGAAACTGGACTTAGTTTATTTTCGTTTGACCATTTCACAGCAACAGGTCAAGGTGGTCCATTTACTCTAGCTTTACTTGCAAATGGAACTCTTGTAGAACTTGTATTCTCTCAGACATTCAATTCTGCCGAACCCCACGCAGGTCTAGTTGGACTAAGCACAGCATTTAGAAATTCTGGATCGACATTCTATTCTACACCCGATGACCGTGCAGAGATGTGTTTGTACGCACAGTCATTACTAATGACAGATAGAAAGTTCTTATATATTGATCCAGCTAATGCTTTTTGGGCAGTGTCACCTATTTCTGCACGGTGGGAGTCTGCATTTGAATTAGATATTGGAATCCCGACGACTACAGGATTTACTAACTACGTTTCTGTTCCTGGGAGTAGCACACCTTCTGGTGTGCCTGTAACCATTTTCGGTAGATTATTTACTTCTGATGGTACGCCTACTGGAACACCAACGGCGATAGTTCTTGCGCGGCTAAACGAACACGCGTCAACAATATACGATTCCACCACGATTTATAATTGGACTGTTAATGTTGCTCCTCCAACTGGAATGGTTTGGTCTGTTTTGACTGATACTGGAGCAAAGAGTGGTTCATATAAACTTGGCGACCAAATTCCCCTCCAACATATTGACGCAGCTATTTTAGTTACAAAACCCAGCGGGACTAGTTGGTTTGCTTCTCCAACAGGATTACACACAAACGCTGGAACTAGAAATTCCCCATTTGATATAGCTACGCTATTTGCTGGTGGGTTTGGTGAACAACCAGGCGATCAGCTATTATTACTTCCTGGTAATTATGGAACTGGTGCTGAATCTTACACGGTAACTGTGAATGGTAGTCCAACGAATCCTATTATAATTGATGCTGACTCAAGTGGTAAGGTTAGTATTAATTGTACAGAAATTGATATTCAGGGTTCATATACTTGGTTCTTTAATAGAATTGCTTGTAATGTTGAAGTGTATCGTAATACTGGTGGTACACTCACAGATGGTACAGACGGAATTAGAATGGTTACTAATGGTGTTGGTAATAAGTTTATCAACATTGTTGTTCATGATATGGCTGGTGTTGGCATTTCTCCACAATCAGAAACAGCAGATAATGAAGTTAACGGTAATATTGTTTACAATAACGGTCGTTCTCCAACATTAGCACCGACATATGGGCATGGAATTTACGCACACGGAACAACTACACCAGGACAAAAGAGGAAGATAAGAGGCAACATTTGCTTTAACCAGATTGGTTATGGTTTCCACGAGTTTGCTGATACAGGAAACCTTGTTAACTTTGATATTGAGTTCAACATTGGACTTAACAATGGTATTGGAAATGGTACAGACTTCCTAATTGGTGGGCAGACTGTACTTACAAATGCTATTGTTAGGAATAACGTTGGGCTTAGAACAGATAAACAGTATACAGCTTTCCTTGGTTATATTCAGTATTCTGATCTTACACCAGAAATCTCTGGTGGTAACTTCGAGAATAACTACTGGCACGGTGGTGCAATGTATGGGAACCTCGATAACTCTGGGGTTTCTATTCAATTCAATACCACTGTTGCAACGGATAACCAAGCAACAAAACTACTATTCCACGGTTCTATTGTAGCATTAGGTAATGGAACTATCATCGATAATAATACCTATGCGACGTTAGCTAATGGTGCTCCGTTTGGACTATTTGCGACAGACTTCGGTCCAAGCGGCACAGAAACAGTTTACTCCACGTTTGCAGATTATCAAGCTGCCATCCACCAAGAAACGAATTCTACATACACGGCTGTTGATAATCTAGGTACACAAATATTTGTTATCCCAAACGATTATGTAAAAGGACGTGGTCACGTTGCCATTGATAATCCCTCTGGAGCTTCTACAGTAAACGTCAACATTTCTTCGATTGTAGCTATTGGAAAACCATTCTCGATCTATCATGTTTATGATTTACCGACAGCTACAAATCCTAGTGCAACACCAGTTCTGTCTAGTGTTTTAGGAAGTGGTGGCGTTGTTTCTATTCCAATGACAGGTAAAACACCAAAGGCAGTAATCGGTGGTGGATTTACACCAACTAACGGATTGCCCAATCTCGGTGCTTTCTTAGTGCTCCAAACAGGGTGATAAAATGGCTAGCACACAACAAATCCTAGCAACACCAGAAGATGTATCTAATAATCCACTTACTGGACGTGTAATATCTTATGTGTCTAGTAATCCTGCTGTTGCTACAGTCGATAACACAGGCTTAGTAACTGCGGTTGGTGTTGGTTCTTGCAATATTACAGTTACATGTGAATTGAAAACTGTGGTCATTCCTGTGACTGTGGTTAGTGCAAATACTGTTTCATCTATTACTGTTACTCCAACCTCTACAACATTACAAGTTGGGGCAACGGTTCAAACTGTAGCAGCACCATTAGATTCCAGTGGTAATCCAGTTAGTGCTCCGATTACTTGGAGTTCTAGCGATATTACTAAAGCTACTGTAGATAATTCTGGATTAGTTACTGCAATCGCTACTGGTTCTGCAACAATTACTGCTGCAAATGGAGCGGTTACTGGAACTTCTACAATTACAGTTGTTGCAGCTACAGCTAGACAATTATGGTGGGAAGCAGACTCACTAGCGTTAACAAATAATACTCTCGTTTCTTCTTGGTTAGATCAAGTAATTGGGGATGCTGCAAAACAAACTACTAATTTCAATAAGCCTACCTATAAAACTGCCCAGATCGGTGGCCTCCCTGGTGTAGACTTTGAATTGAACGCAATTCTAAATTATACAGATATTGATGCTGCGGCGTTTACTAGACTTATCGTTGCTACGATTGGAACAAGCACACCAGTAAATAATATGGTGTTGTTCAGTACGCCAATGTCTCAAGGATATGTTAGACCAAACGGTTCTATTGTATTGATAATCAATAAGACTGGTGGATTGGTTGTTGAATGGCAAAGTGCAGCAGCGGCAGTAAGTTTAAATACACCACACGTTTTTGAGTTCATTTATGACGCGTCAGCTCTTACAAATAACCCAACTGTTAAGTTAGATGGAACAGCGATTACTGTAACACTATTTGGTGGTGTACAAAGTGGAACCAGAAATAGTGATGCAGGAAATGCTCAGTTTGGTGGTGATGCTTCACAGTCTCACGAAATTCTTGGACCACTTAGTGCATATGTTAAGTATCCAGATATTACTGACCATTCCGATGAACGTCATCGTCTTGGAACAAAATATGGCATAACGGTGATTTAAATGGCTGACAATACTGATGAACCGGAAAGTTTAACTGATTACGACCCATATCCAACTGGTTCATATCCTATTAAACGCCGCTCAGGTTCAGAAGGGAGGCGGCATGGAGATACGAGGTACGAACGCATGAAGAAGCTAGCAACGAAAGTATCAATAATTGTTGGCTTCATAACTATAGCGGGCGGCGGATTTCAATTAATTAAGACTTTAGTTTATGTTGGTGAAAGTGCTGTTACATTAGCAAGTACAATACAACAGGTCAAACCAGCAATAACTACATTGAATACTCGTATTGATTCTGTGGTTATACAATTAGGGTCAATTCAAAAAGATCAAAAAGAATCATATATGCAATTACAACGTGCTTCTATTAGGGATTCAGTTCAACTGGCTTCTTTACGTCACACAGTCGCAGCATTGAATAAGACAGCTACAGCAATTCAGAATAAGACACCGTAACATGTCAGTTATATATCAGATCAATCGTAAATTACTACAACCTCAGTTCGATCTAGATACATATACTGTTCTAGCTAATTCTCCATTTAAGTGGATTGTTACTTGGGGATTCCGAACTTTAGAGGAGCAAGCAAAGCTACACGATATTTATCTGCACGGCGGTCCACTAGCTGCACCACCTGGAGAATCTGCACATAACTTTGGGCTTGCGATAGATGTTGTCTTAATAGATAAGGATGGACATTGGAATTACAATACATTTAGTCTTGGTTGGATTTGGTTATTTGCTAAGATCTTAAATCATCCAAGATTACACTCTGGTAAAGGTTTTGGGGACGCGGACCACATTGAACGTTATAAATGGTATCTACATAAAGTAGCATGACTATTCCTGGTTCAGTAGCGATTATCGGTGAGACTATTCAGCAAGGTGCTAGAACACCGATAGCGCCGGATAAGATATTTCCAATTCTAAGTAAAGGTCAGACAGCAATAAATGTTTCGGAGTCGAACGTAATTGTATTTTTAAATACTGGACCACTGACAGTATTGAACTTTACTGGTGGGCAAGTTGGGCAGGAGATTAAACTTCTTGGAGACGGCAACACAACATTAGCTAATAACGCAAATATCCAGACGGCTTCTGGCGCTGATGAGTTATTAGCGGACGGCGCATTTGTATCATTATTACTCTACAACGGGATTTGGTTTGAACAAACTTCAAATTCTACTAGCGGTGGAACTTCGGGTGGGGGTGGTGGAACTCCGCCGCCTCCAACACAAGTACCATTCAATATTCCATTTGAATTTGGTGACGGTGTAAATATAGCTTCTGGTGTGTCTGCTGGTTTATTCGAGATAGATTTCGATTGCACTATAAGTCAACAAACAATTAAGGGTAATGTTTCTGGAAGTGCCGTTGTTGATATTCTAACTGCTCCTTCTTCGGGATCACCATTTACTTCAATTTGTGGGTCAGCTAAACCAACATTAGTTGGTCAAGATATTGAACGTGACTCTACTTTAGCTGGTTGGTCTCTCACAATTTCTGCTGGAACATTATTTAGGGCTGACCTTATTTCTGTTTCTGGCTGTAAGTTAGTAGCGGTTACACTCAAAGCCGTTAGAACTATCTGAGGATAATATGGCTATTCTTGGTGCAATCCCTCTTGATCTTGATACCGCTGTAGCTGATTTATTTGATAGTAGTGTTATGTCTATTGCTACTACGAGCAGTAGAACTGGTGGACATAGTTTACACGCAGCATCTAATGGTCTAACATCAACCAAAAATATTGGTTCTAATATTGGTTCCATGAATTTAGTCTTTGCAGTTAATATTGCTTCAAATGGTGTTGGGGCAAATACAGCCCTATTTTCTTTGAATGATGCAGGAACAGCACAGGTATCACTAAAAATGTTATCTGATGGAACTATTCAAGCGTATAGAGGATCTTTAGGAACATTACTTGGGGCGACATCACCAGGAGCATTTACATTTGGTGTATTTCAAAGTATTGAAGTTAATGTTACTATTAGTGCAACAGTTGGTGTATTTCAGGTATGGGTAAATAGTGTCTCTGTTCTTAACCTTACCGCTCAAAATACAAAGAATACTGCAAATACTACTGTTTCTGCTTTTACATTAGGTTGTGTTGGTAACGTCGTAATGGATTTTTGTGACATCGTTTGGAGTGATGGTTCTCGAATTGGTGATGTTCGTACAGAATGTATTGTTCCAAATGGTGCAGGAACACACGCACAATTTACACCTTCTGCTGGAGCAAATTGGCAGAATGTTGATGAGATTCCACCAGACGGCGACACAACCTTTAACGATACAACAGTTGTTGGGAATATAGATTCATTTGTACATGCTGCTTTATCAGCTTCACCAGCTTCTATTCTAGCAGTAATTGTAAATGTCCGTGCTAGAAATACTACAACTGGTGTTGGTTCTGTTGCTCCGTTTATCCGCAGTAGTACAACAGAACTTGCTGGAACCGCTGTAGCACTAAATACATCATATCAGAATTTCCAAAGTGTTTATGCTACCGATCCAGCAACAAGTGCCGCCTGGACATTATCTGGTGTAAATGCGTGTGAAATCGGCTATAAGAGAACAGCATAATGTTCGATGGCGATTCAATCTAATGTAACTCAAACAGGCTTTATATCCGTTGAGAAAGAGTCGCCTAAGACTAGAGCGACACAAGATGGTGCGATAGTAATTGAAGTTAATAGCCCAAAGACAAGAGTAACGCAAGTAGGTATAATCGTAGTTTCACCATTTCATGATGTATTAGTAACACAAGATGGTGCAGTAGTTGTAGAAACTGAAAGTCCCAAGACACGTTCTACACAAGATGGCGCAGTTGTAGTTGAAGTAGAAACTCCTGCAACACGGGTAACACAAAACGGATTAATTGTTCTCTATCCGTTTGGAGATGTCTTAGTAACACAGAATGGCTTTATTGCAATCGAAACAGAATCACCAAAGACTAGAGTTACTCAAGATGGGCTAATTGCTATTTATCCGTTTGCTCCAGTTATCACAACCCCTATACGTTGTAAGTCATATATAATCGGATTCTAAAATGTCATACACAAATCCTTGGTCAGACGCTATCCCTCTCGGTTCATCTTTAGCCAGTACAATAGATGACTCGATTAGGCAGTTACGATTAGATATTCATGATCGTATGAACTCTATCGTAACTGACTGGACGGCTGATCCTATAGTTTTACAACCACAATCTGGTGGGCCGATTAACGGTAAGAATATATTTATTCACCATTCAGCTTTTACTCCAGCAAGTCCTTCTATTACATATACTGTTGGTGTAACGCCTTTTACAAAAGCTGTTCCAATTCGTACAGCATTAAATACACAATCTATTGGTACAGTTGATCTTAATGCTCCAACGGTAACAATGTGGGCACCTGTAATACTTCCACAAGGTGTTTCAATTACAGGTGTTGTATTTAATATTCAACAGTTGGCTGGATTAGCTACATTTAAGTTAAGAAAGTTTGTATTTAATACAGCTCCAACATTACCCACTATTACCGATTTAACTATTGGTTCGACAGATACAGCAGCTTATAAGAGTTATATCATCAATCCGAGTCCTGCTTATGTGGTATTGAATAACGATGTTTTATTCTTGGAAGTAACATTTGACACTAACACACAGTTATATTCTGCCGCTATAACCTATAATATTGCTAACGTTAGCCAGACGATTTAAAGATGGCTATTCCTCGTGGTGGTGGAAATAACCCACAAGTAAGAGTTCCTAGATTACCAGATTTACAGGAATTCAAATTTGTGGAAGCTCGTGTAAACGCTGGTGTTATATCCGTTATTGATCCTGCGGATATTCCGCCAGGGGCTTCACAACGCGCATTAAATGCTCGCGTGCGCTATGATAAAACTTCACGGCGCGCGGGAACAGAATTATTTGCTCCTAGTAATGCGTCAGCCGTTATTGTTGCCACAGAGAAGTGGGATACATATTCCCCACCTAACACATCATTTCCTGTTATTTCACAGGCTAGTCCTCCGTGGTCAGAATTTGCATTTCTAGCTGATGGGACTCCTGTTTTAAATCGTGCGGATTGGGGTGGTTTTGCTCCTTTTGTTTCTATTCCAATCGGTCCCCAAACTGCTGAAGAACCAGATACAGGTATAGTTGCTTCTAGTTCTATTTTTGATATTAATCTAGCTGGAATTGTAACTGTTTATCTAGAACGTACTTGGGGTGGTTTTATTCCGGGTACGACATACACTGTTGTGCAAGAAATTTGGAATCCTGTTGCACTTGCAGCACTTGAAGTAAATGGTGTTAGAGTTAGATTTGCTCCTCCTGGTTCTGCATCTGGCGGATCACAATGGTTATCTTTGCAAGCATCTGCGGAAGCTGATTTGAGTGGTAATTTAGTTATCAGATTTGGGTATTGGGCCAATACAACTGCTGGTGAGAGAATTTCTGGATTCTTTGATTATCGCGGTAAGATAACAATCTTTCAAGGAACCACAGGTTCATTATTGGGTTCTGCTGATGCTAATCCTGTATTAGCTGTAACGACACATAAACGTGAAAATAATACTAGCTTTACATATAGATTAACTCCACAATCTGTATATCAGTTTGGGCCTTCTGCTTGGATTCCTGTTGTTGGTCCAATATTAAATGGTACAGTTAATGATAGAATCAAGACAGCTACTATTCTTGATACGTTAGTCTTTACGAATAATGGTGCTGATCCTATCCAGAAGATTGATCCAGATACATTGACTTACAATAGATTAGGTAACGCTCCCGCATATAGATTTGTTACCGGCTTCTTTGATCGTGCTGTCGGGGCGGCTTTACGAGATGAAAATGAAGTTCAAATTGGTTGGTCTGGTGATGGAAATGTTACTGAGTGGGATCCAAGTGTAGATCAAACTGCTGGCTCAACACCATTAATTGAGTCTCCTGCGGATTTGGGAGATCATATTAAAGGCATCATCGGTTTCACAAACGTCATGATTGTTGCTAGAGAACATTCTCTCTGGTATGCAATCAAGCAGCCGTCTGGTACAAATCCCTTCTATTTCATATCAGCTATCCCTGGGATTGGTTGCAACTGTCCATATAGTATCGCACTAGTTCTTGGTGGAATCGCGTGGGTAGATTTGTTAACTCGAACGGCTTGGTTCTGGCAACCAGGAGCACAACCAGAAAGGATTGGTCAAAATATTGAGGATCATTTATTTGATGGCATAGCTAATCCAGATACTGTATTTGGTAGTTATGACCCAATCAATAATGAATACTCCGTGTGTATTCCACAAGTAGGTACTAAGTTAATTATCATGTGGACATACAACTTTAGAACGAAAGCATGGACACCTTCTCATTACTACGATGTTACTTCTCTAGATGATATTGACTTTTCTTCTGGGGAGGTAACTATCGATCAGTTGAATGGAACTATTGATGGTTTGACCGGCACGATTGATAGTTTATCGCCGCCTGTGTCTACACGATCAACTAGGATTTTCGGTCGCGGTAACGGAGATTTACTACAAGAGAACAGTGCCCTTTCTGAGGACGCATTACATCCAGATTTCACAACGATGGGGATTACTGACGCTGATCCAGCTTACACGTTCGATTTAATTTCTAAAGCGTTCGTAATTCCTGAGACAGATATGTATGTAGCTGAATTCGTAGTTGAGTTTATATTTCATTCTCCTGGTGATATTCAGCTACAGTATTCCAGAGATGGTGGAACAACCTGGATTGCCGCAAAGACTTATACACCAACAGTATTTGAGATTGCAAAGATTATTACATTTAGAAAGCAAGTTAAAGCTCGTAGGTATGCCTGGAGATTAATAGCAACTGGTGGATTATTCGACGTTTTAGGTTACGAAGTTCATGTCTATCCTAGTGGAAAGAGCCGTCAGCCGTCATAAAAATTTGGAGAATGTATGATTGCTACATCTGAGGCACCTATCTTACAGCAGTATTGTTTAGAAAATAGTGAGCGTGTTCTTAGGTCTGTGTACCCTATGCCGCTCAATGCAGAAAATTTAAGAAGGTTCTGGGAGAAGTCTCGTGTATTCAAAACACTTTTCACAAAAGAAATTAACGACGACTTCCAGAAATTCTTGGAGCTTTTCATTATAGCTGACGATGATGGTTTACCAACAGGGAGCACAGGATTATTTTGGGTGGTGGATGATTTCGTAGGCGTATTCTATATGACGGAGATTAAACCTGAACTTGATGCGTTAGTGCATTATACGTTTTTTGACAGACGGCAAAATGGCCGAGCGGAGTTAGTTAAGGCAATGATTCGTTATGTATTTCGTAAGTATCGTTTCCAACGTTTGTCTGTAGAAATTCCAACATACGCAGTGCAGCATACATTTAATTTCGTAAAGCAGATTGGTTTTACGTTAGAAGGTAGAAAACGTAAAGCATCTTTCTTTTCTAATAACTGGTTCGACGTTGAATGTTATGGAATGTTATCAACGGAGGCCCTAAATGGGCAGCAAGGTTAGTACAATCGGAGGCGGTTCTGCAACCGGACTTGGAAATAATTTTGTTCAGTGGTTACAGAATGGTCTAAATACTGGTTCTTTTGGCGGCGGCGGTCCTGCTGGTTCTGGAGCAATGACCCAGACACAAGGAATGGCCGGCGTTTTAAATGATATTTTATCTGGTGGTGCTGGTAAGTTGGGCGGCGCTTTACAAGATACTATCAGTAGAACTAACACGCAGAATATAAATGATCTACGTGCTAGGTATGGTGCATTTGGTGGAACTGGATTTGGTACTCCAGCAGCGTTTGCTGAATCAAATTATCGAGCTGCTGAACCTGCACAAACTACCACAGCTATTGGTAATTTGCAACTTTCTGCATTACAACCATTACTTAGTTCTATATATGGGTTATCGCAGAAAGGAATCCCACAAGCGGAATCAGTTATACAACCTAGTGGATTCTCACAAGCATTACAAGGTTTAGGAAGTATTGCCGGGCCTCTTTCTAGTTTGTTTATGCCTTTAACTAGCGGAATGGGTGGGGCTGATCCAAGCTCTATAATGAACGCTATGATGTGGAATCCATCATTAATGGGTGGAAATATGTTTGGTGGTACGCAAGACCCATTCTCAAGTATGCAACTTCCACCGATGCCGCAAGTTAGTGCGGGTCAGTAAGGAATAAATATGGCTATCATATATAATCCGATGAATGATGTAGCTCCTGCACTATCAAATATTGCAGAAGCTGTTGGGCGCGCGATCAACCCGTTTCACGATTTACAAATGACTGTACGGAATCGTGTTGCCCAAGATCCTGCTCTCGCACAACATCTAGCAGATTTAGAATCTTCTTCACCAGGAACATTAGATACTCTAGGTCTTGGTCCTGTTGGAAAAGCTATTGCAAAGATTCCACCTTCTGCCGCTCAGATTATTGAGAATCAAACACGTCCAGCTATTTTAGCCGCAGCAAAGAATCCACAGAATCAGCAGATTGCTGCATCTAAAGCTGTAACTGGATTATTACCAAGCGGTCAAGCAAAAGAGGAAGCTGCTCAAACTGCGATAGCTAATCCACAGACAGCGCAAATTGCAGGTACGAAAGATGTGACTGGAATGACTCCTTCAGAAATTATGAAGGAGAATTTAGAGGCTGGTAATATTCAAGGTGCCCAACAGTATTTCGCTTCCAATCCTTCTGCTACTGTCAGTGATGTAGCGGGCGGTTTACTTAGCGGTAAGTTATCTCTTGCTGATGCTACAAATCTATTTTCTATCCCTGGAACTGGTAAAGCAATTAGTGAAGCTGTAAATGCACAAATGAAGATGGCAGATATTCAGGCAACTGGACGTTTACGATATGATTTGAGAGCTGATGGAATTCAAGAACAATTTGAGAAGATTAGGTTAGCTGGAGCAATGACGGCTTGGAGAAATAATGGTGGCGCTGGCACACCAACATCTTATTATCAATATATGTGGGGTGGTCCCGATGTGCAGAAACACGCAATGGATTTGTTAGCTAATCCTAGTTCTGCACAGACACAAGACGATAAGAATTTGCTCCAAACCGTACAAGCTGTTCAAGGTTCCTCGATGTCTAAGAAACTTCAACAGATTGACGCTGCGTCTGATAAAGTTCGTGTAGCTGTTGAACATATTAATAACGATGCAAAAAAGATGGACCCGGATGCAATTACCGCAACTCTCGAAGGATTACAGCAGCATCTTGATGTTAAAGCTGAATTTGGTGGGCAACATTTAATTGCTCATTACGGTAAAGTTCCTGGTAATGCGGGTTTCTTTCATCCGTTTGGTGGAAACGACCAATTATATTTTACAAACGAAGGTGGTAAGGTCGTTTCTCCAGATATGGCAACATCCAGTACGATTGACCCAAAAATTGCTGGTGTGGTTAATACAGCCTTTAAGAAGTATATCCAGACGCCGCCTGACCAAAGAGCGAACTTCTTTAACTCATCACTAGACTCAGCGACAGTTTCTCAACTAAAAGCTATTGGCACAACACCAGACGAAATTAAGAGATTAGTTCTACTTCGTGCTGGCGGATTAAATCCAACGATACCAGTTAATACAGATACTAGCGAGCAACCATAATGTCTGGTCCTTGGCTAACGCCAGAAGATATTAGCGGTAAACAAGTTAAAGTTTCTGGTGGGGTTAAACAACCTTCTGTTGTTCCTACTCCAGCCACAGTTTTGCCTTCTACACAACAAGCACAACAACCAACTGCTCAACAAGGTGGCTGGTTAGATTCTTCAGATATTCCTGGTGTTCAACAAGCTTCAGACGAGCCTTCTATTTATACAAAGGCATTACATGTAGCAGGACATCTTGGAGAATTTATTGCTTCTGCCGGGACTGCTCCAGATATTCTAGCAGCAGAATCTCAAGTCCATACAGGCCCGAAAGCATTTGGGCAAGCGTTTAAAGATATAATGTCACTAGCTGGTGAGGTTTCTGATGCACAACGTGGAGTTCCAAATGCACAATTAATGGAGCAGATTCAACACGCTAAAGATAATTTTGGTAATGCTATTTCCCAAGACGTTTCACAGTTTGGTGAACATCCAATTGATGCGTTAGCTGGTGTTGGATATGCTATTACACTTAAACCACTTCAAGATTTATTTGAATCTGGGACTGGTGTATCAGCAGAAACCTTAAAGCCTCTCACCCCAGAAGATAGAACTTCTGCGATTAAGGATTTCGCTGGACAAGCTGTAGCTGTAGGAATTGGGGCAGGAGCATTAAAAGCTATTCCTACTTCTGGATTTATTTCTCGGATTGCTGCTTCTGGTGCTGGTGGAGCTGCGGCTGGTTTAGGATATGGAGCGGTCGCTAAAGCTAATACTCCAGACGAAGTAACTAATGCTTTATCTTCTGCGGTGATATTCAGTTCTTTCGGGGCGGCACATGGATTATTTACAAATGTAACCCGTGGAGTTCTAGCGTTAAAGTTCAAACCACCTTCTGATTTAGCTTCTCAACTTGCTCACTTACAACAATTACAAGTAGATGCACGTTCTACTTTAGCTGAAGGTGTAGCAAATGAAGAAGCATTAAAGTCAGCCACAAATATTCATGAAGCTGTGCTTCGTGGAACACTAGCTCTTGATCCTGAAGCTACACATATTATTCCAAGTGTACCTATTACCGAGTTTTCAAATCTCAATGATTTAATTAATGCGTCTAAGGTTCCCGTTATAACGCGTGCTACTACTGGTGTGGATAGTAAACCTTACATAGATATGTTGTTTCCTGGTAAGAAAGCTGTTAGTGTTGATATGTGGAAACGAACAGGATTCTTACCGAATCAACAAGTTTCTTTTGGTGGTGTAGATTATTCTGTTGTGGGTGAGGGCAAGACAGGATTGATCCTAAAACACCTGGACGGCAATACGACTTTAGAAGTTCCTGCGGATCAAGTTAGAACTATTCCCGGTAGATCATTTACTAGCTCGGCGGCGGTTCCAGAATTAACTACCTCGATAGAACCCTCTCAACACACATCAATACTAACACAACAAGATATAGATAGCTACAATAATATTATCGCACCACAAATTAGGGATGGTGTTGAGCTTCATAAGGCGATTGAGAATGGTAGTATGTCACCAGATCAAGCTCGTAATATGTTTGCTCTCCATAATATTTTTGGTGGTGTTGACGATCCAGAAGCATTAGTTCGTATTGCCAATGCTAATGGATTCATTGTAGCACCTAGAGATGGTGGATATATTCTTAAGGATTCACAATATGGTGGAAGAATCAAAACGTTTAGTAGTGCTCAAGACGTAATGGATTTTATTAATCAAGTTGGTCAGCAGCGCGGACCTGAATTACTTGATGGTGGGGATGGTAAGGGTCCGCCAAATATTGCTGCCCATATGACTAATGAGCAACCAGAAAATAATTTCCAAGCTCCTTGGCAACCTAGACCACTAGATAAACTAGATAGATTCTTTAAAGGATTCAACGAAGCTACTCCTTGGTTTACTTCAAAGTATGACTTTCTCAATTCTGTAGATGCTTTAAGCGGCACGAAATTCTCTACGCGCGTAAATATTCCCATTCGTGATGCTTGGATGAAATGGATGGCCCAAGCTAGACCGATGATGGAGAAATTGCAGGGTGTAGATAAATTACTTAGTAAGACTTCTCCTGCGCGGCGTGCTATCATTGGTGGGCATCTTGAAACTATGTCTGAAGGTGAAGCACGTTCCGAATCAAATGTTAGAGAACAATCTGAAGCACAATGGTTAGCTGATAAGAATGTAGATATAGATAAAGTATATCAGTATCTACGTAGCACACAAGAAATCATGGCTGATTATCAGAAACAGATTGATAAGTTATCACAGGGTCAACAACCAAACCCAGGATTACAGAAGATTCTAGAAGGTCGTGCGGAAGAAATGAAGCAGGCTATTCTAGCTGAACGTGATAAGTTATCGCCTGAGGAACAAGAAGCGTCAGTTAGATTTACACAGATTAAGCGTCAAGGTTTAAACACTGCTTCATTGTTCAAGATCACCAGACTAGCTAGACTAATTCAGAATCCTGAAATTTCTCTCACAGCTGATGAATACGCTGCGAAGCATAATATGAGCGGCGTTGAACTTGCAGCTAGTAGACAGCTTCAAGATATGTACAAAGTGCTCGGTGATGAGTTTAATATTCCTGACGCACGGCGTATTACGCAGTACATGAATCACTATCGAATGTATCAAGAGATTCCAGAAGATGCAAACTTGAAACCTCGCAATGTGTTACTTAGTAAGGACGCATTAGCGCCTGGGCAATTTATTAGTGATCTAGTTCGTTCTGGAGAAATGAACGACTATATCTTTGATCCAGTTAATGCAATGTCTCGGTATATTCAATCTGGTTATCGTGCGCGTTCAGGATTTAACGATATATATGCTAACGCGCGATTAGCTGCGGTTGAAGAACTTAAGAAACTTCCTGCTGGTAATGAAGCAGTCGCGAAAGTTATAAATGAGTATCTTTCGGAAGCTAGAGGTATTCCAGATGCCGGTCGTGCATTAATGCAAGACGGCTTCGATCACATGATGACTGCGTTGGGTATTAAGACACCTATTAATTTAAAGAATGATATTGTAAATGGTGGATTAGCTTTGAC
>Ga0105240_10006163_pt1 | contig 17674 bp, 22 predicted proteins | sample KBSC54metaG_FD_80426 | JGI IMG/M metagenome (GOLD analysis project Ga0105240, IMG submission 80426) | Corn rhizosphere microbial communities from Kellogg Biological Station, Michigan, USA - KBS C5-4 metaG | ecosystem: Host-associated > Plants > Roots > Rhizosphere > Soil | place: Michigan, USA...
CCCCTGGCCGGAGGCGTCCTCGCCGACCTGGGCTACCGCAGCGGCGGCGCGCGCCGGAGTCTTCTGCTGCTGAGTCTCGTCGCGTTCGCGGCGGCGCCGGGCGCCCTGTTCGCCCTGGCGCCACAGCCGGCGCTCGCCGGTGGCGTCCTGATCGGCTTCGTCGTCGCCGCCAGCGCCGCGACGGCCATGGCCATCACCCTGTTCACCATCCTGGTCCCCAACGAGGTTCGCGGTCTCTGCCTCGCCCTGATGTCGGCCGGAGTCTCGATCTTTGCGACCGGCCTCGCGCCCCTCGCCATCAGCAGCCTGGCCACGGCGCTCGGCGGAGGACCGAAGATCGCCAGCGCCCTCGCCTTCGTATGCGCCGGAGCCTGCCTGCTGGCAGGCGGCGCCGCCCTGGCGTGTCGCCGGGCGAACGGCTGGGGGCGGGCGGCCCCATGAGCGTGCAGACCATCACCACGCCGGTCGGCGCCGAGATCGTCGTCGATGGCCGGCGGCTGACCAACTTCGGTGGATCCTCCTATCTCGGCCTTTCAAAGCGGCCCGAACTGATCGAGGCGGGATGCGCGGCGCTCCTGGAAAACGGCGCAGGCTATCAGTTCCCGCCGAACCACGGGGTGGCCACGCGCGCGCACCAGGCCGTGATCGCCGCGGCGCGGGAGGTCCTCGGCCGGCCGGCCGGCCTCTACGCCGGCGCCGGCTACCATTTCGGCTTCATCGCCCTTCACGCCTTCGAAGCGCCGGGGCCCGTCTTCCTCGATGAGCACGCCCACTTCTCGCTGCGCGAGGCGACCGCAGCCTCGGGTCGGCGCACGATCGTTTTCCGCCATCGCGATGCCGACGACCTGCGGCGGCAACTGCGCCAGCATGTCCGGGCCGGCGAGGTCCCGATTGTCGCCACGGACGCCCTCTTCTCCACCTGGGGCGACGTCGCTCCGCTCGGCGCCTATGGCGCCTGCCTCGAACCCTTTCGCGGACGGCTGCTGGTCGACGAATCGCACGCCTTCGGCGTCCTCGGCGCCACGGGGCAAGGCGGCGCTGAGCAAGCCGGCCTCACGCCGGACCAGGCGATCGTCGGCGGCTCATTGGGCAAGGCGTTCGCGGCGGCGGGCGGGCTGGTCCTCGGGACACCGGAAGCCGTTGAGCGCGCCGGCCGAAGCCCGTGCGCACGCGGCGCCTCCAACGGATTGCCCGCCGCCGCCGCCATGGCCGCGGCGAGCTTGCGCTATGTGGAGGGTCACCCCGAACTTCTGACCCGGCTGCGGGCCAACACCCGCTACCTCAAGACCGCGCTGCGCGGCCTCGGCCTGCCCATCGCCGACACCGAGATCCCCATCGCCAGCTTCAGCCTCGGTCCGGGCGAGCGCGGTCTGAACCTCCAGGCCCAGCTCCGCGAAGCGGGGATGTTCGTCTTCCACTCCACCTACATCGCCGCCGGCGCTGGTGGGGTCATCCGGATCGGCATCTTCGCCGACCATACGCACGACCAGTTCGACCGCCTGATCGCGGCGCTGGCGCGTCACCTGTGAGGGCAGCATGGCGTGGACGCTCGATCTGCACATCCGCCGCTGGCCGCTCAAGGAGCCCTTCGCCACATCGCGTGGCGCCCGCAGCGAGGCCGTGACCCTGGTGGCGAGCCTGACCGACGAAGCTGGGCGGCGAGGCCGCGGCGAAGCGTGCGGTGTCACCTATGCCGGCGAAACCCCGGAGAGCATGCTTGCGGAAATCGAGGCGGTCCGGCCGGCGATCGAGGCGGGAATCAGCCGGGACGAGCTCTTGACCCGGCTTCCGGCGGGCGGGGCCCGCTGCGCCATCGACGCCGCCCTGTGGGATCTGGAGGCCAAGCAATCGGGCCGCACCGCCTTCGAGGCCGCCGGCTGTACGCCAAGGGCCGTCCAGACCGCCTTCACCATCGGCATCCGCAGCCTCGAGGCCTATCGCGACATCGCGGCCGCCTACCGGAACTTCCCTCTGCTGAAGGTCAAGGTGGATGGGGCCGATTCGATCACGGCCGTTGAAGCGGTGCGCGAAGGGGCCCCGCGCTCCGCCTTGATCGTCGACCCCAACCAGAGCTGGACGGTGAGCGACCTCCAGCGCTTCGCCCCGAGGCTCGCGGGCCTCGGCGCGGTCCTCATCGAGCAACCGCTGAGGGTCGGCGACGAGCCTGGCCTCGAGGCCTATGCCTGCCCGGTCAGGCTCTGCGCCGACGAACTGATCAACGGGCCGGAAGACCTGGCGCGCGCCAGGGGGCGCTTCCAGGTGATCAACATCAAGCTGGACAAGGCGGGCGGGCTGACTGCCGCCCTGTCGCTGGCCCGGGCCGCGCGCGCCCAGGGATTCGCGCTGATGGTCGGCTGCATGGGCGGCTCTTCGCTGTCCATGGCCCCGGCCATGATCCTGGCCCAGCAGTGCGCATACGTCGATCTCGACGGGCCGCTGCTGCAGGCCGAGGATTGGCCGGACGGTCTGCGCTACGCCGACGGGGTCGTGTCCTCGCCCGCTCCGGCGTTCTGGGGCTAGGCCGATGGATCGGTTGCCGGCCTTTCCGCCGGTCGAACGCTTCATCCTGCGCAACGAGGCGGCGGATCAGATCTTCCAGATCCAGGTGCAACCGCCGCTGAATCCCCCGCGCGCCGGGGGGCGATGTCCGGTGGTCTACGCCAGCGACGCCAACAGCAGTTTCGACGTGCTGCGCGGCCTGGCCTGGCAGCTGCAGTATTCCGGCCATGACGCGGCCCCCTTCATCCTGGTCGGCATAGGCTATCCCAGCGAGATGCCGCTCGCCGGCGCGATCCTGCGGGGTCGCGACCTGACCTTCGCGGGCTATCCGAAGATCGTGGTGACGCCGCGGTTCGACGGCACACTGGCGCCCGCGGACGGGGCCCCCCGACAGGGCGGCGCCGAGGAATTCCTACGCTTCCTCCACCACATGCTCGCACCCCGGATCGAGCGCGCATATCCGGCCAGCGATCGCCGGATCTACTTCGGGCATTCAGCGGGCGCGGGTTTTGGCCTCTACAGTCTGTTCGAGGCGCCGGACCTGTTCGACGGCTACATCCTGAGCAGTCCGGGCCTTGCCTTCCACGGCGAGACATCCGCAGGAGCCTGCTACGAAGACTATGAATTTCTCCTGGACCGCGCGCGCGTGTTCCTGGCGGACGCCCCGCTCGCAGCGCCCAAGCGCCTCTATCTTTCAGCGGGATCGGCCGAGGAGGATGACCCGAACCTCCGTCCCTGGCGGCTGACGTCGCAGGTCCAGCGTCTCGCGGCCCTGTTCGAGGAGGCCGGGCGACCCGATCTAGAGGTGTTCACGGAGATCCTGCCGGGGGAGACGCATGGGACGGTCTGGGCGGTCGCCTTCATCCACGCGATCAAGCACCTCCTGGGTCCCCGGCCGTGACCCGACCGAGGCTCAGGCTGGACACGCCGGTGGGCCGAATCCTGATCGAGCTGAGGCCAGACCGGGCCCCGCTCACGACCGCCGCGGTGCTCGCATGCCTCGAACAGGGCGGGTTCGTGGGTGCGCGCTTCGTCCGAAGCGTCCGGCCGGACAACGACGCCGCATCGCCGCCGATTGCGGTGCTGCAGGCGGCGCCGGACCCGGCCAACTCCTACTGCGATCAGATCGTGCACGAAAGCACCCGCGTCACGGGCCTGACCCACGTAGACGGAGCGGTCTCGCTGGCGCGCGGCGCGCCGGGGTCGGCGCGCGCGGCGGGCTTCTTCATCTGCATCGGCGATCAGCCGGCACTCGATCACGGCGGCGGCCGCGTCGCCGACGGCCAGGGTTTTGCAGTGTTCGGCCAGGTGATCTCCGGCCACACTGTGGCGCGAAGGATCTGGGCGGGCCCGACCGGGCCGTGGACTTCACGGCCCGGGTTGGACCGGCAGGGACTCGCCCCGCCCGTCCCGTTCAGGACGGAGCGCCTCGCGCCAGGCGCCTTCGCCGAAACCAGGAGCTGATCCTTTGTGCGACACCCTGATCGCGACGCCCGCCGTCACGGCCGACCAGGTCATGCTGTTCGGCAAGAACAGCGACCGGCAGCGCAACGAGGCCCAGGTCGTCGAGATCCTTCCCGGCGCCGATCACGCCGCCGACGAGCACGTGCGCTGCACCTACATCGACGTCCCGCAGGCGCGGCGCACGCACACGGTGCTGTTCTGCCGGCCGTTCTGGGTCTGGGGTCCCGAAATGGGCGCCAATGACCGCGGCGTGGTCATCGGCAACGAGGCGGTTCACGCCAGGCGGCCGGCCGCAAGGAAGCGAGCCCTGCTCGGGATGGATCTGGCCGGCCTGGCGCTGCAGCGCGCGGCGTCCGCCCGCGAGGCGATCGAGGTGATGGCCGGGCTGCTGGCGGCCTATGGGCAGGGCGGCGACGCCGGCCACATCGCTCCGAGCTACTACAACAACAGCTATATCATCGCCGACCGCGACGAAGCGTTCGTCCTGGAGACGCTGGACCGCGAATGGATGGTCGAGCGCGTCGCCCAGGACCGCGCGATCTCCAACCGCTACAGCATCCGTTCGCCCGAACGGCAGAGCGAGGGCCTGATCCACCATGTGCAGGGCGAAGGGGGGACCATCGGTGCGGATGGCTATGCCGCCGCCATCGCCGATCCGGCCCGCCAGCACCTTGGCGACGCCGCCGTGCGCGAACGCCGCGCCAGCGCGCTTCTCGCCGGCGTGCGAGGAAAGACCACGGCCGCACATTTCCGCGCCTTCCTGCGCGACCACGGCGAGGCGGGCGAGGCCTGGTCGCCGCGCGACGCTGGGCCCCGCACCATCTGCATGCACGCCGGGGACCACGACCGAGGCGGACAGACCACCGGCGCCATGGTCAGCGAGGGCCGAGGCGTCCAGGGGCTGCATTGGGTGACGGCGAGCGCGGCCCCGTGCCTGTCGCTGTTCAAGCCGGTCCTTCTCGACGTCCCCATCCCATCGGGCGCAGGATCGCCTGGCGACCGCTTCGCGGATGAAACCCATTGGTGGCGCCATGAGACCCTGCACCGGCGCGCCCTGGCAGGGGATTTCCCAGAGGTGCTGGGAGCCATCCGGGTCGAGTGCGACTCGCTCGAAGCCGCGTTCGAGCGGCGGGCGCTCGACGCCCTGGACGGCGGTCGGGCGGACCGGGCCCGGGTCGTGGCCGACTGTTGGCGCATCGCCGCCGAGACCGAGAGGCGGTGGCGCGACGCGATCCAGGTGTCGTGCCCGCCCGCCGACGACGACTACGCAATCGCTTGGTCCAAGTTCGATCGGCTTGCTGGGATACCCATTGCTTCTACGACGGTCAGTCGTTGAGCCCTAGGTCCGAGGGCCCCGAGACTCTCGCAAGGTCACTTTCCGCCCATCCGCGCTGCGCATAACGTCGGCCGAGCGCCAGGAGTGGGCATTGGTGCCCGGCAGCAAAGTGGACGTTCGGCCAGACCACTGGGCCGCTCAGCGCTTGGCAGCGGTTGCCCCGTTCGCAAGGTTGCTTGTGGACAGTCGTTCCTCAGCGGCGGGTTGGCGGCTTGGTTGAGCCTGTGAATGAGCGGCAGGGGCGGCAGCGGCAGCCAGCTGGGCCTTGTTTGTTTGGAGGGTGGCGAATGCAACCTGAACCACCATCACGCACCCTATGAGCAGCAGCAGGGTCGACGCTGCTGTCCCGGAGACGGTCACTGTTTGCGATAAGGGCCAGGGTCGCTTCGTGAAGTCGATGGTAGGTCGAGCGGCCAGGAGAAGTGGCAGCAGCCCCGCTATTACTAAGCCTAAGCCGAAGCATGAAATGATCAGCTGTGCCTGGCCAATGCCGACTTCCGGCGGGTCCGGTCTAAGGAGAGCGGTCACGCTGGCGAAGGCACCAGCACCGTTGGCTACCGCGACCGACGTGAAAAATCTGCGCAGCCAGAACGCTTGGCCCTCCGACCATGCACGATCTCGTTCACTCGACGCCGTCGCCCTCAATTGGGCGTCCGTGGCTTCTCGCTGAGCGCTGGCGAGCAGTTCCTGACCTCGTGCCACTGCGTTCTGGGCGTCAGTTGTCTGCATCTGCGCTAGGATGCTCTCGATCTCCAGCGCCTCCTCGATGATACGCTGGGCATCCCGATACGGCTCGGTCGATGGACTGATTTCTCCATCCACCAGCTCGCGGGCCCTCGCGAGCTTCGGTCTCAACGCCTCCCGCCGCTCATTGAGCAGGTCCCTGATGTCCGTCATTTTGCTGCCCCCGCTGCCCCCGCTGCCCCCGCTGACCCCGCTCGCGCGTCGAAATTGGCTCAAACCTGCCCAGTGTAGGCATACTGGACCCGATGCCAGAACCGCTGGACAGCGAACGTGTAGTCATGAAGGCGGGCCACTGAAATGCGGAGGCGTTCGGGGATTTCCTCATCGGCGCCAAGCGCGGGCTCTCCGTTCAACTCCCCCACGGGATCGAAGAGTTGCGGGTAGAGCCGGAGGGCCCGCCGTGCGGAAGGGCCGTCGCCGTGGCGCACAACGTTCCCGATAAGCGCTAGCTCGACCAAGGTGCTGCCCTCGGGTGTCTGTTCGAGTTGAACACGACGAAGTGCAGCCATGATCAGGCCGAGGTCCCGTTTCGGCTGAACCGGTGACCCCCAGGTCGCCTTGACAATGTCCTCATCCGTCACGGCGGCATTGGGCACCAGGTTGCGGCTGTTCCGCAGCCACCGGCGGAAACCCTTCTCGAAGTTGCCTTGGATCGCGAGCGCCATGGTGTTGCAGAGTTCCTGCTCCACGGGCGCTAGAATGGAATGTGAGGCGAGGCCAATCACCCGCGCCTCACGCGTCTTCGCCGTCTGCGCCCGCGTCGCGGCGCTGTCGCGCGAACTTGTCATGCGCTCGATTGCGCCTGCGATGCCGTGGTTCCAGAGCAGCCTCGCGTCATTGCGATACATCCGAGCCGCAACGTCGCTGTCCATCGCGGTCCAGTTGGGACACGGCGGGTCGATAGGTTGTCGATAGAACAGGTGCGGGTCAGTCATATGGGACGACTACACCGACCCAGATGCCATAAGAACAGTTCGCCGCGCCGAAGTTGTGACGTGGCGGCTGGGTCAACCCCATCTGCGAAGGGCATTCCCGAATCCGGTCCTTGCCAACGTCCGCCACGAGTCAGGAGCAGACATCCAGACCTCGGCCAGTGCAATCTCCTCTATCTGCACTAATCGCCCTCACCGCTGCTCAAGGGTCGCGAGCTCCGCTCGGCCCGTCGTCGCGGCGCTGACAATCGCACGCGCATATTGTCGAAGCGGACTACCGTAGGCCCACAACAGCCTCTTGCCGGCGAAGTGCCCTCCTAACTCGTTGATTTCATTTAACTTGTTGACACGCGCGCAAAGCTCGCGTAGAGTGAAGCTGCTCGTGCTTGCGTGCTCTTCGAGCAGCAATTGCTGAGCTCGCGCCTTCGGGCTGGTCGCGAACACTCCTCTCGAACTATGGGCGATTGCCCGCGCTGATTCGCTTGAATCTGCGCGCCCACAGTCATGTGGCTAAAGGGATCAACATGGCGGGTCGACAGGCCAAAATACTCAATCCGCAGCTGCTCAAGCGAATGCTGCGCCTCACCGCTCGATCAGCGACACCCGAGCGAGACCGCGTGATCGTGCTCTTCTCGGTGCTTGCAGGCCTTCGGGCCTGCGAAATCGCGGGCGCAGAATGGAGCATGGTTTTGGACGTGCGAGGTCATGTGTCGCGTGTCTTGGAACTGCCTGATCGTGTCGCGAAGAAAGGTTCCGGGCGGCGCATTCCGCTCCATCCAGATCTTCGCGGCGCGCTCAGCGACTTGAGGCGGATGGCACCTTCCAGCGGGCCTATCATCAGATCGAAGCGTGGCGGTTCTCTGCGGCCCAACAGCATCGTCAATTGGTTCGTTGCACTCTTCCATGAACTTGGAGCCGATGGCTGCTCGTCTCACAGCGGCCGACGTACGTTCATCACGCAAGCTGCGCGACAGGCGCACCGTGCGGGCGCAACACTACGCGACGTGCAAATGCTTGCAGGGCACAAATCGATCGAGGTGACGGCTGCCTACATCGATGGCGACACCGACGCCCAGCGCCGGCTCGTTTGGGGGTTGTGATGGCCAACTCCAACAGCAGTCTCCACGGCATCGAACCTGTCGCGATCGCCCTCGATCAGATCGAACTCGGTAGCGACGTGCGTTTCGCCGGTATTGACCTCGACACAGGTCTACGGATCCGCGTCGTGATCGAACGCACTCGCAGGCTTGGCGAGAACCGAGCCGCCCTCACGACCCTTCAGGCCCATGGCCTGCTTCTCATGCTGAGCGTCGAGCGGATTAACTCGGACAGCTAGCTCCGTCGCCCTCGCGCGACATCAAAGGATTTCCAAAATGAGTGATGAGCACACGGCGCGCATCCGCGCGCTGAACGATCGCTTGCGCCGATTCCACATCGGCGGGCGAACTCTACTGACACCCGGCATTTCAGCCCGAAGCCCCGCCTTCATCCTCCAGGTCATTGGAGCGATCAGAGTGTTCGACGATTTCAGCGAGGCCAACGACCCATACGGCGAGCACGATTTCGGCGCTATCGAAGTCGATGGCACGCAGGTTTTCTTCAAGATCGACTACTACAATCTCGACCTCAACGGCGGCTGTGAAAATCCCGCCGATGAAGCGGTCTGCGCGCGGGTCCTAACCATCATGCTTGCGGAGGAGTACTGAGCCGCGGCTGCCGACCTTCTACCGCCACTTGAGGCGTCTCACGAACTCGGCTGGATCGGCGCCAAGCGCGTCCATCACGCGCAGAAACTCAATCACATCGAGCTTCCGCCGGCTGTGCTCGTATTTCGAAACCCAGGGCTGATCTTCGCCGAGACGTCTAGCGAGCTCGTACTGGCTAATTCCCGCCTGCTGCCGCACCGCGACTAGCTCAGCGACAAACCTCCCGTACTCCTCGCTACGAAGCTTCGTCACGTTCCGGAACCGCGTCGCCGCATGGCGTCCGGCGTAGGCCCCGAAATATGGGGATGCTAAATCAGCATCCCCCACGAACGTCCGCCCCCTCCCTCTAGAAGTAAGGACCGCTTATGGAATTCTTGTGGAAGCTGTACTGTTTCCCTGGTCGCCTCAGCAATTGGTTCGACTACCTCTATCCGCGCTCTGGGCGGGCCTGGGGCACGGCGCGGCGCAAAGACAACCAGGCCGCCCACTTTTTCACGTCGACAGCGCTCTACGCGCTGCTGATTGTGCTCTTCTTCCTCCTTCATAGGCCAACGCAGCGGCCCAGCCCGGAAACCGGCGCCCCACAGTCTGTCGCGGCGGCCGGTTCAACGTCTAGCGGTCGCCCGCATGCTCACGCGGCCGGAAATGCTGGCGTGGCTAGGGTGCAATGCATCGACGAGCACGCCACGATTCAAGGGGTTCTGACGACGACTGATGGATCGTTCGTGCTGACAGCCGATGAGCCGCTCTGCCTCGTCTCGCCGGGGGGCACGCCCAGCGCCCCAGGTCGCCGGATCTGGCTGGGCCTAATCCGCGGCGGCGGCCTCGGCGCGCCCCTTCAGCAGCGCCTTCGAACGCTGACGAACCACGAGGTACGGATCAGCGGAGATCTGTCGGACCCCTCGAACGTCAGCGGCATGGAGGCCTTCGACTTTGCCCTTGAACCCCAGCGGGTCGAGGAGGTGCGATGACATACGCCCCCGCTCCTCGCTGGCCTGGAGGCCCAAAGTGGCGCGGCCATTGACCCACATACGTCAGTCCAACCGCACCTCTGGCTGTGGGCCAGCGTGCGTCGCGATGGCTGCTGGCGTGACAGAAGCCGAGGCCATCATTGCCATGTTCGGGTGGGACCGGCGGGTATCCCTCTGGACGAGCTGGAAACGTCTCCGCCGTGGGCTGCGGGCCTTCGGTGTCGAGGAGGATAGCGAGAAGACCAAGATTAAGGGGTGGCGCGAAATCCCAACCCTATCGGTTGTCGCGATGGGCAAGGGCACTTCCTCAAAGGGATCGGTTGCGCATTGGGTCATCTACGACCCCGAAAGCAACCTCGTCTACGACCCCGCGAAGGAAGCCCCCGTCGTTCCGACAAGCCTGCGCAGGAAGCCCCTCGCCTACCTTCGCTTCACTCCTCCGGACGGGGCACCCGCACCCCGCCAATAGTGCGAAATTCACCATCTACCTTCTAAGCTGATCGGCGGCTGAAGGGAGATGGCGGGCGCGCCCGATCTACGCGGCCTGTTGCGCCGCTCCGTCCAATCGATCCGCATGGAGCAGGTAAAGCCTTGGCTTTCCGAAGCCTGGGACACGCTGCTGCCACCGCTCTTTACCCTTTCCAGTCTCGATCGCCTTGCTCCGCTCCAAAATCATCACCAGCCTTGCAGCGTCGCTCCCGAAGAGCTTTTTCAGCATTGGTGGATAGACGCCCCACAGTTGCTCGCCGCCGCGTTCAATTCCTTTAAGGAAAAGCCAGTCCGGATTGCGCGTCGGTAGCTTGGCGCGCTTCTTGTCTGCCCTGCGCAGGATGTGGACATAGGCCGGATCGGCGAGATACCGTTTGAAGGCCGCGAGAAGCTCGTCGTTTTTCAGCCGATCGGAGCGAGTGGCACGTTCAAAACACTGCTCAATCGACTTGCGGATTCTCCCAGCCTTCCAAGGGATGACGCCCGCCTCTCTCCCGAGCATCAGAGCTGCGTAGAGCAAGCCAAACTTGCGAACGATCCGGCTGCTCTTGCCCTTGAGCAGCCCGGCCTCCGTTGTCACGCCTTCCTCGAATGCCGCTGTCAGCGCGGCGACCCGTTTCCGGATCGATTTTTCTGGCTGTTCGAGTAGCCATTTTACGAACGCGACAAGCGGCGTTCCGTAATAGCGGGCGCTATATTTCTTTAGATCATCAGCGGCATCCCTGGCCGAAACCTCTGGGGGAATGAGATCAAAGACTCCGCCATCATCTGGGTCGGCGGCGATCAGATCGAAAACACGAACATCCTCGCCGCCAAGCCGCTCGTCCCCGGCCTGCCGGGCGATCTCATCTGCCCCCAGTTCAGATGACGTGATGACCACGGTGCTGAAGGAAAGCTGCGGCCACGTCGACTGCATACTCTTCGAAACGGTTCGGCCGTGCCCCGCGACGGTCCCGTAAATTAGGCCCCGCATGAGTTCTCGACGGGCTCTTGGTTGAAGGCCTGTCAGATCGTCGATGCCAAGCATGAGGTCGTTGTGATTGGCGCCCAGCTCTAGGACGGCGCGATCAGAATATGCCGGGCCTACCAGATAGGCTTCACGTCCTTCCCCCTGGAATGACATGAGGGCGGTCTGCACCGCACTCTTCCCGCCCGAGGTCGGGCCGCTGAGGAGTATGACCAACGACTCTGGTAAGCCGGCCAGTCGAACGAGAAGAGCCGCCATAGTGGCGCCAAGACAGGCAATGCCGAACGTCGAATAGCCTAGCACGCGTGCGTTGTGCCCCTGCCACTCCGTGAGCGTTCCGCTGGCCCTGCCGACTGAATGCGCTTCATCTGGATGAGTCAAAAGGCCCACCGGCATCGTATTCTGAGCGCGCTTGTTGCCGCGCGTAATCGTCAGGCCGGGTAGTACAAACTCTCTGGCGCTGCCCTGACCCTTCCAGCCCGAGATGCGCGTCTCGATGATCTCAGGGACGTCCGCGTCACGCATTGCATTGATCTCGGGCAACAAGTCATGCCCGGGGAACAAGCCGCTGTGATCGATCGCCGCAGCTAAAACCTTTTTTGGATCGAGAAGCTGAGCAGGAGGGATTTGGATCGTCCACTCGCGTCGTCGATCCGATCGGATTTGAAGTTGCAGCGTCGTGCCCTCCTTGCCGGTGTCTGGGCCGGACCGTACGCGCTGAACCAGTGTGATCGACGTCAGGTGTTCGGTGCCTAGGCTGGCTCTGTGTGGGAGCTCTTTCGAGGCCCTGAATTTGTGCTTCTTTCGCTTTGCCATGATGCTCTCAGAGATGGTTGGGCGTGCCTCACTTGGCTCATGTCTCATCGAGAGACAGCCATGCTTATGGCGAGGCTGGCGCTTGGCGGGACGTGTGTTGCTAACTCTTGCTCACGAGCGATCGTGTTTGTGAGCTCGACGGCCGTTGGTTCGTGTTAGGAACCCGCTGGCCCTGTCGTAGAACTCTGATGAGACCTTGAGTTCGAACTGGCGCTCGAACCCGACCAGCAGCAGGCGATCCCGAGAAGGCACGCCCCGGAGCTGATGAACGAGCTGAATCTCTTGGGCCCGCTGGAGGGATCGCTTTTTGGCCTTCCAACGGCCCTGGGGTTCGAGCTGGCTCTGAAAGCAAGTTCGTCGCGAAATCGCGCCCCAGCAAAGGGCCTTGCCGCAGTAGCGCAGAGCCCCCGACAGCTTTCGAACCTCCTTGACCAAAACAGGGCGTGGGACCTGCAATGAGGAGGGAATGTCCGCGATCGCATCCCTCGCCAACCGACGTGCCTCGATGGAAGTCTTGGCGTCGACAGCTACGATTACGTGGTGGTGAGGATCCCACCGAGCAGGCCCCCTTCCCACAGTAAAATCGGTATCCAAGATCCCGACCGCACACAGAACCTTCGAGCAGGCGCTTAGCTGGTCGGCAAGTGCCGTCGCAATGGACCGCGGTGACGAACCGAATGGCTGCTCATGCGAGGAGACGCGATGGTCGACAACCGTCACGCTGACGAGCCGCGCCCCGCGATCCCTCAGTGTCCTCAGGTATCCGTACGCGGATTTCTCAAACGCGACGCGCGCAGCGCGAGCCTGGATCTGGCAAATCCAGGGTGGAAGTTTGAAGCCATCAGCTGCGGCTCTTAGGAGCACTTGCAGATCGGCCGCGGCAAGCAACAAGGCCGCCTGGCTTTGACGCCTGGCAGTGCGCTTGTCGCTCAGGTCTTTGTGCCACTTCCAAGACTTTTGTCGCTCGTGAACTTCGGCGGTGAATCCTTCCGTGGTCATCGGCCCGCCCCCGAATCCTGAGAGGCAGTGCGAATTCGGAAAAGCGCAGCGTTGGCGCGTGCGCCCAAGCCCGCAGGATCAGCCAAATAGCCGGTATTTGGGTCAGCCTGGCCCAGTGCGCGGTCGACCGAGAAACGTGCGTTTTCCGGTGATTTTTGGGCCAGTTCCGGTGACTTTTGGGGTTGTTCCGGGGTCTTTTGAGGGATGTGAAAAACGCGGCTCATCGGCTGATCCACCGCGCATAGTCGGAGATTGGAATCCGACGAGATCGGCCAAGCTTAATACTGGCAAGAGCGCCTGATCGCAGCTCAGCCCAGATTTTGGTGCGGCCGAGTTTGGCGCGCGCCATGACTTCTTTGACCGTGAGGAGTTCCTCCGGTCCGTCAGGTTTCGGTGTGTCTTGCATGTTCACCCTCACGCGCTGAAGTGCGCAGGGCTTCTCATTTGGAGGATCAATCTCCGCAGGTCGAGCAACTAGCGATCCGGAAATTGAATCAAGAAATTGAATTCTTGAGGCACTCTTCCATCGACGGCGGCACGCCGCTCGGGGGCGTCCATAAAATCACCAGCTTAGCGGCCCGGGTGAGTTCAGCGCTGTCGAAGACTATCGTTCGCAACGTGTCGTCGATGACCTGCCACTCACCGTCCGCAGACTCGTGCTGCAAGCCGACCGTAACCTGCAGTGACAGGTGATCAAACACCACATCTAAGAACCGAAGGATCGACCCATCTCGCTGTCCACCGCGGACCTGCCGGCCTCCTTCATCATGCCAGCGAAGGGCCATTCTGGCCGCCGCTAGGATGGCAAGCGGGTGGGGGCCCTTCCGGCCGGCGCCCGAAACGTCGGGCCAGCGCTCAAGGTGCGTATCGCCGCCGTCTACACCGAAACGCGACAGCTCTTGAATAAGGTCGTTGGCCGGAATTGAAGGCCTCGGATTTCCAGCGCGGTTCCTTAGAATGCTGGTCCTTAGGTCGAGGAAGATGCGGTCGCTCGTAGAAAGCTTTTCGTATTGCTCCGCCAGCCTGCGAACAGTCTTTTGAAACGCGTTGATCGCATCGGTCTGGCCATCTCGCTCAAGAGCTCGCCATTGTGATGAGAGCCCGACGCGTTGACAGAAATAGAAGAGGATCGCTTCACGGTATGCGTCGTAGAGGCGATGGGCGTGGAATGGTGCGCTGCCGCCCATCGCCCTAGACAATCTGCTCTGCTCGCTCCGAGCCAGATCAAGGAATTCTGGCGCGTCGACATCAAAGCTCACGTGAAGGCGCGGTCGCTCCATACTCTTCTCGCTCAATTAGAGGCCGAGCGCTGATGCGATTGGTCTGCACAGTAGTGACTACAGAAGCCAGGTTATTCCGATGTGTCGGTCAGCGGCAGCGGCCCTCGAGCGTGGTCGAGGTAGTTGGACCACCAGAGCATCATGGTGCGGCGGCCCGGAAGCCATTCGGCCGCGTTGTAGACGGAACGGACGCTCCCATCGAAATGCGCCAGCTGCATTTCGATCCAATCTCGATTGAACTGCTGCTCATTGAGCACCGTCGATGCTGTCGATCGAAAACCATGGACAGTCGCTCGGCCGTGATATCCCATGCGGTAGAGGGCATAGAGCATTGTGTTTTCGGAGATGACATTGCTTCGCGTTTTGGTGGGGCAAACGAACTCCGATTTGCCAGCCCGTGACCGCAGTTTGCCCAAAATCGCGACCACTTGCGGCGAAAGAGGGACGAGGTGGTCCCGGCGCATCTTCATTCGATCTGCGGGAATGCGCCAAAGAGGCTTGTCGCCATCCAGGTCTTCGAACTCGCTCCAACGCGCGAAACGAACTTCAGAGGTGCGCACGAAGGTGTGGACGACGAGTTCAATCGCCAGTCGCGTAACGTCATCGCCATCGTAGGCGCCGAGGCGCGCCAGAAACTCGGGTAGCTCGCCGGGCTTCAAGGCAGATCGACGGCGCACTGATGGCGATGCCTTCAGAGCTCCTCTTAGATCAGTCGCGGGGTCTCTCAAGCATCGCCCGGTGGCGACGCCAAAACGGAAAATTGCGCTAGCCATCTGCAGCACACGCCGCGCCATCTCCGGGGCGCCTCGCTTTTCAATTTGCCGGACGGTTTCGAGAAGCTCGACTGGCTCAATCGAAGCGATGGGCCTTTTTCCGAGCAGGGGCAGCAAATCACCGTCTAGGCGGCTGCGCAGTCGACTTGAGTAAGTGCCCACCCAGCCTTCACATTGCAGCTCAAACCATTCGTTAGCGACGGCCTCGAACGTATGGCCCGCGGCAACACGGTCCCGAATGACCTGGAGCTTGCGTTCGTGTCCCGGGTCCAATCCCTCGGCGAGCCGCGCTCGCGCTTCATCCTTGGCGCGCCGTGCGCCTCGCAAGTCCATTTTGGGATAGGACCCCAGGGCGAGGAGCTTCTGTTTGCCGGCGAACCGATAGGCGAGACGCCAAAGTCGAGAGCCGTTCGGCGTGACCAGTATGTGAAGGCCCTCGAAATCGGAGATTTTTCGCGGCTTGCGCTCTCCCTTAAGCGACCTCAGCTTTGCGTCCGTCAGCGCCATCGTGTTGGTATGACGGCCAGTTTTGTTGGTATCAAGCCATTTCTGTACCAACAAAACGCGCGAACGCCCGCGATCTCGCGCGACCCTCCGCGAACATCAATGACCTATATTATCGTGATATTACATGGTCTTATGGAACATTCACAAACAGCCCCGACCTTACACGACAGCCTCGCTGGTGGGCCCGGCAGGACTCGAACCTGCAACCAGACCGTTATGAGCGGCCGGCTCTAACCATTGAGCTACAGGCCCCAGCAGCGACGCTGACCGGGGCGGTTAGCACGCGGGCAACCGGCCTTAAAGCTTGCGTTCATGCGCCGGTTGCGAGGCTGTGGCGGCTGGGCGAGGCGATGGAGGGTTCGATGAAGAGGTTTCTGCGCGCGGGCGCGCTCGGTCTGGCGCTGGCGGGCGCCGCGATGTCACAGGCGCGCGCCGAGGCCACGCCGCCATTCTCGCCACAGGCGGCGGCGGAGGCTGCGTTCCGCGCCACCACGCTCAACCTGGCGGCCTATGGCGAGGTGCAGGCGGCGCCCGACATGGCCGTGATCAGCCTAGGTGTCACCACCCAGGCCCGCACGGCCGGCCAGGCCCTGAGCGACAACGCCGCGCGGATGGGCCAGGCGATGGCGGCGCTGAAGGCGGCCGGGATCGCGGCGAAGGACATCCGCACCACCGGCCTCAACCTCAACCCGCAATACGCCTACGAACAGGGCCAGGCGCCGCGCCTCACCGGCTATCAGGCGACCAACCAGGTGACGGTCACCGTCCGCGACCTGGCCCGCCTGGGCGCGGCGGTGGATGCGACGGTCAGCGCCGGCGCCAACCAGGTGAACGGGATCAGCTTCGGCCTCACCGACGCGACCGCGGCGGAAAACGCCGCGCGCGAGAGCGCCGTCCGCGCCCTGCAGGCCAAGGCCGACCTCTATGCGCGCGCGACCGGCTATCGGGTCTCGCGGCTGGTGTCGCTGAGCGAGGGCGCCGGCGATGGGACGCGGCCTCCAGTCCCGATGGTGGCCATGGCGCGGATGCAGAAGGCCGAGACCGTGACGGCGCCCGGCGAGCTGACGGTCCGAATCGACGTCACCGGCCTCTACGAGCTCAGCCGCTAGAGGCCCACGTCGCGGAAGGCGCGGCTGAGGCGGTCGGCCATCATGCGGCCGGGAAAGGCGCGATTGCCTTCCATCACGGCGGCGTAGACCAGGCCCTTGCCGGGGATCGGCCCCGAGGCCCAGCCGACGCCGCGCGAGGCGTCGGCCGTCGAGCTGCAGCTCAGCGTCCGCGTCTGGCCGTCGGCGCGGGTGGCCTTCAGCAGTTGGTCGATGGTCTGCGTGGTGGTCGTGGCGCCCGCGCAGGCCGGCAGCGGACGCGCGCAGACAGCGTGGGTGTTATAACGGTAGACCAGCTTGCCGCTCACCTGCTCGGCGATCAGCAGGCAGGAATCCGGATCGCCGATGGCGCGGGAGACCGCGGCGTCGAGCGCATCCTTGTCGACGCCCTTGGGCGCGCCCGGCGAACAGGCCGCCAGAGCCAGCGCGGCGGCGAGGCAGGACAGCGCAGGCTGGCGACGAAGGAGCATGCCCTGCCCAATACGCAGGAAGCTGCGCCGGTTCAACGGCCCGCGTGCCCGGCTCAGCCGGCGTGGGCGCGCAGGAAGTCGGTCATGTCCTGCAGGACCGGCGCGCGGCCGCGGAAGGGCCGCGACAGCGCCAGCACCATGCGCACATGGTCGACGCCCGGATAGTGACGCTCCTCCACCTCGACGCCTTCGGCGCGCAGGCGGGCCGCCAGTTTCACGGTGTTCCTGGGATAGACCATGGTGTCGGCGTCGCCGGTCGCCAGGAAGGCCGGCGGCGCCTCGGCGGTGACGAAGCTGGTGGGCTGGGTGCCCGGCAGGTCGGCGGCCTCGCCGAAGATCTTCTGGGCGATGGGATCGGTGAGCGGCAGGAAGTCGTAGGGGCCCGAGAGCCCGGCGAGCGCCTTGATGCGCCGGCGGTCCACGCCGGCGGCGGCCAGATAACGGCCGTCGAGCGCGATCATGGCGGCGTTGTAGGCGCCGGCGGAATGACCGACGAGCACGATGCGGTCGGCGTCTCCACCGTACTCCGCCGCGTGGTCCTGCGCCCAGCGCACCGCCAGCGCGCCGTCGGCCAGGAAACCGGGATAGCGAACCTGCGGATAGAGCCCGTAGTCG